>Ga0310690_10008602_pt1 | contig 12914 bp, 32 predicted proteins | sample AusTroGonzalo_MG_2_FD_207661 | JGI IMG/M metagenome (GOLD analysis project Ga0310690, IMG submission 207661) | Bovine rumen microbial communities from tropical cattle in Woodstock, Queensland, Australia - Gonzalo_04 (v2) (version 2) | ecosystem: Host-associated > Mammals > Digestive system >...
CATACGCGTTAAAAGATTGATTGCTTCTAACCTTGCTTCTTCATACGACTCACACTGAATCATTTTGCTACCCCCTTAAATTGTTCACTTGCTTGTTACTGAAATAAGTATAACAGAAAAGAAAATATTTGTCAACCCCTTTTTATTAAATAACTTAAGTTATTTTTGGCCCGGGCGGCTACTCCGCCTCAAACCAATCTAAATAAAATTCAATTGCCCATTTGGCTAACTGCTCACTGTGCATCGGAAACGAAAGTCTACTTGATACCCATAACAACCATTGAAAAATAAGTGCTTGGTCATTAAGCCAATCACATTTATTATCCCAATCATCAAAGTAGAAAACGCTGTCAGGATGTTTTGTAGAACCGCCCCATAATTCTAATTGTGTAGAATGAGTTTTGATGTTGCTTGTTAAAATGATTCCCTGTGTAAAAGCAGACATTTTTAATCCCCCTCTTTAAGTTCTTGTACTTCATAAGGACTATGCAAAGCATTAAAACTACATTTATTTATTTCCATCATTTCATTATTTAATTTATTACAGTATTTTATTGCTTTATTTTTATCATTAAAAATACGTGTAACATTATTATCAATATAATAAACATAAAGATTATGATATTGAGCGACTAAATATTTCATTTTTATTCCTCTTTTTCTTCTTCTATTTCATCGCCCCATACAAAGTAGAAATCATCACATTCTTCTTCTACATTTTCAAGAGTGCATTTTTCATCTTTGTAATAAGGACAATCCCATGCGTTCACAGGACAAAAGATAGAGCCATCATCATTCTGCCAAGGCTTATTCATGTTGTTTATCTCCTTTCTTTGATAGATAAAGTATAGCACATTAAAAATAGTTTGTCAAGTATTTTTTGAAAAAATTTTCGCCCGGGCGCCGAACATCTGTTCTTGCATGGGCTTCCCTAGAGCGAACAAGAGGCGTGAAACTCTTGTAAGTCTATTCACGCGGGAAACCCTTGCAAGGACAGACGTTCTGTCCATGGGCGGGGAATTCATGCCCCGCCCGCATCGGTCACCCTTACGCGAGAGCGTAAAGGGTGCGCTTCTTATCAGCGGTCTTGACGGCGATACCGTCAGCGGTCATCTGCTTCAGCATCGAAGCGACTTTCTGATTAGACAGACCCTCGATATTCAGAGCCGTCAGAATCTCGGTAACCGTCTGCCCCTCGGCAGTAAGCACCGTAGCAATCTGCTCCTTGAGAGCCACATTCGCTTCCTGAACCTTGGTAGGCTTGCGATTTGCGGACTTCTTGTCAAGGGCGGCAATCCGCTCTTCCGCAAACTTGACCATCTCATCGGCAGGGATGTCAATCTGCTCACCGTTGAAAAACTTGACCATCGCGTTGTAGAAATCCCTCTGAGTTCTCTTGTTTGCCATAACTATCACTCTCTTTCTCTCACTTTTTAGGTAGGTAGCACCTTTGTTGTTTTGTTGATACTATTGTATCATGTCTTTATTCAGTTGTCAAGTACTTTTTTCAATTTTTTTTTGAAGATTTGAAACTTCGGAATTGACTACTCAAGTTTGCCGTGCGCGCTTTTCGGTTTTCTTGATTTTTTAAGTCGCTTCCCTTACCTTGTAAACATAGTATAGCACACACGGAAAAAGTTGTCAACCCTTTTTTATTAAATAACTTAAGTTATTTTTTGCCCGGGTCTAGCCACGCATTGTAGAAAGAAATCTTTTTATTCTTTCCTGTGTAGAAAGATTTTTTATTATTAAATACTCTTTTTTGATTTCTTTTAATTTTTCTATTTCCTGTCTATCATGTTTTGTAATAGTGTTTTTCATTTTTTATCTCCTTTCTTTGATAAATAAAGTATAACACATAAAAAAATATTTGTCAATAGTATTTTTTGAAAAAAATTGGCCCGGGTGCCGAACAGGTGTTCGCCTGTTAGCGCCTTAATGTAGAAAGAGCCTTTTTGTTTTTTGCTTTTCGCTCATGATATTCACACAACAAGTAGATAATTTCCTGGTCGTGTGTAGAAAGACTTTTGAATTCTTCCATGTCAAAAACTTCTTTATACTTTTCAAGTACTTCTACATTTTTCATTTTTTTAATCTTCCCCCGTATAGTTAGTGTTATAAAAGTTAGAGATAACCGTCATCAATTTCATGTAGAACATTTTTAATTCATTTTCGTGTTCATTGTAGAAATCAATCGCCCAATCAGTAGCGGCTTTTTCGATAGGTAAATCCCAATAGGCGAAATTTTTTTCTACAATTTCCGCGTCTGTGTCGTATTCATAATTAACGACTAAAGAATTTTTCGCTCTTGTGTATTCCTCGTATTCATCATCAAAATCGTCAAGCGTGTAAAAATGCCCTATTTCATGCAGGAAAGTCAAGACATAGAGTGAAAAACTATCGCGGAAACGCTCACCATAGGTGGCTTTAAGCCATTGACACCAAAGGTTGTCTACTAATTCATCCTGAAAGAGCGAGAAATACAGAGTATCATCTACACTACCCATGCAAAAAACGGTAGTAAACTTGCACTTGTAAATCTCATCCGTGATGTACTCATGCACAAGATTTGTAACCGCCTTATTCAATTCACGAACACCTTTAAGATTCATTTTGTTACCTCCTTTTGATAAATCAAGTATATCACACGCGAAGAAGTTTGTCAACCCCTTTTTGAAAAATATCACTAGTTATTTTTCGCCCGGGCCGACCTTTTCTACATTTCATCTAAAAAAGTCATGCCCTGCTGGAAACCTTTTCTAAAACAAGTAACCATTAAATTTTCTAAAAGTTTTTGCGCCGTTGTAGAAATATTTTTTGCATCTACTACGTCTACAAACTTTTGTAAATCTCTTTTTATTTCTACATAGTCATTTTCAATTTTAGTCATTTTCTACATCTCCATTTCAAGCAAGTCAATCAACTTTTCTACGATGTTTTCGTTTGCATTAACAACCGCGCCCAAATGCCAACCGCGTCTAACCGCTTCATTATCATCAATCAGCACCTGAAAGCCACCGTGACGCCGTGTGCAATTTGCTTTTGTAGTACCATACTTTACGCCGTGGAACTCATCGAACGTGAAACCGTACCGCGCAAGCCATGCCTTTTTTGCGGCGCGTACCTTGTCATCATAATCGCGGGAAGAATTTTTTGCAAGCCACGTTGTTACAATAATCTTCCAACCGCGCGCGCGGAAAGCATCAAGAAGAATGTTCAGCACTTCCATATTTACAAGCGGTTTTGCTTCAACATAAGGACGTACATCGCTATTTTTTAAGTCCTTATCCCAACCGCAAACCCCGTAGAAATCAGCGATTGTTCCATCCATGTCGAAAACCAAAGCCTTTGTCATTTTTGTTACCCCCTTTTTTAATTCTTTTTTGTTTCTGTAATAATAATATCACAACATTTTATTTTTGTCAATAGGGAATTTAAAAATAACTTAAATTATTTTTGGCCCGGGCCAAAACGTGCGGAAACCCGCTACAGGAGCGGGTTTCCAAGGGAGGAGGGAACAAAAATGATGATAATTAGTGCGCGGGAGGGGACTCGAACCCCCAACAACTTGATTAAAAGTCAAGTGCGCTAGCCGTTGCGCCACCCGCGCGGGGAGGGTCTTACTTGACCCTCAAATCCGCGACCTTGCCGTTAGGCAAGACAACGTTCTCAAAGAGAACCTTGAAGCCCGCAAGCTCCGCCTTTGCGCGGAACGTTGCATCGGCGTTCCACTTGGTAACAAACGCCGCCCGCGTAGCGGGAATCTCTGCTCTTGTCAGTTTCAGATTTGTCATAACTGATTACCTCTCTTTCTTTGTGCGGTGTCTTGTCAACGTGATAGAATAGTTTTCAAACTTGATTTCCTTTTGTTCATTTACTATTGTAGCATCATTGTAACCGATTGTCAAGAGGAAATTATAAACTTTTTTAATAATGTCGATTTTTTCGGGGTCTTTCTTTACCGCCTTTTTCTTGCGCTCTTTTGGCGCGTCCCCGCTCTGTTCATAGCGGCGGATTTCTTTTGCGCCCATTTCCATGCGCGCCATTTCTTCCGCCTCTTCACGCGTCACAGGCTCGCCATCTTCCGCGGCGTCATGCATGATAGAGGCAACAAGAGCATCAAACTTCTTATTTTCCATTTGCTATCCCTCCTTTCTGAAAACAAGTATATCACACTCTGATTTATTTGTCAACCCTTTTTTATAAAATAACACATGAAATTTTTTGCCCGGGCGCGCCCGCCCCGCCTTTTCTGCGGGAGCGCGCCTGCAAAATTTCGTTAATAAAACTTGTTTATTAACTTGTATGTAAAACCCTCTTTTGATGGGAGAGGGTGAGAACCCCTTGCCATTAGGCGGCGAGAGCGTAGAGCGAACGCCGCTTGTCAATGGTCTTGACGGCGATGCCGTCCTGCTCCATCTGCTTGAGCATGGAACTGACCTTCTGATTGGACAGCCCATCCGTGGCGAGAGCCGTGAGAATCTCCGTTACCGTCTGACCCTCTGCGGTGAGGACTGCGGCAATCCGCTCCTTGAGCGCCACGTTTTCAGCCTGCGTCTTGGTAGGCTTCTTGTTAGCCGCCTTCTTCTCAATCGCGGCAATCCGCTCCTCTGCAAAGGTGGCAAGGTCATCACGACCATTCTCGCGAGCAAGGGTAGCAATCTGATTGAAGTAGTCCTTGTGTGTCATCTTGTTCATAATTCAACATCTCCTTTTCTGTTGTGAGGATTTTGTCCTCTGTTGTTTTGTTGTACTTATTGTATCATGTTTTCAAAAGATTGTCAAGGGGTTTTTCAAAAAATTTGCAACTTTTTTGAGGGTGGGCGGAATGTTCTCGTTTCTTGTTTACCGTCCGCGGTTGGTTTCCGTGTCTAACACTCAGGCTCACAACCCCTTAACTTTCTCTTGATGAAATAATTATAACAAAACTTTTTTAAAAAATCAATAGGGTAATTTTAACCTATTTAAGAGATGTTTTGAAAAAAATGATTAAAATAAATCATTGACATTTCAAAATTTTTGGCCCGGGCAAATTTTCCCCAACCCGCATTTTTCGCGGGTTGGGGGTAATGCTTAAGCCTGCGGAGCCTTTGCTACGGGACGCGTCCGCTTGCCCTTGTAAATATAGGGGGCGATAACATCCACCATGACCGCGTTCATCGAACCATTGACCTTTTCAGTCAGCGTCCGCGCCTCATCAAAAGAAGTGATACCGCTCTTGACAAAGCCATTGTTTCCGACTACCGTGTAAGTGAGAGTTCTCATTTGTTTTCCCCTTTCTTGTGAGTTTTTTTATTTTACATTTATATTATAACATTTTTTTATATTTTTGTCAAGTAAGATTTTTGAAATAGTTAAATAAAATCAGACCTAACGTAATTCCAAAACAGCAACAATCTTTTACCTTGTCCGCGACAGGACGATTCAATGCAAAATTGCGGAAAGTGCTGATAGTATTGCAAGCCAGATAGATAAACTGTCCGACATAGAAATTGCTACCAACGGTGCATTGTCCCAAAATCAGACCTACAAGAACCACAAACTGAAGATTCTCAAAAAACTTATTTTTCATTTTTTACTCCCCCTTTCTGAAATAAAGTATAGCACACCTAAAAAGATTTGTCAAGAGGGAAATTAAAAATATCATTAGTTATTTTTGCCCGGGCGACCTCTTCTACATTTTTCTACATTTTTAGAAAATTGCGGGAAGTGTAGAAAAGGCTTCCCGCAAATCCATTTCTTTCCGCTTCCGCTGAACCTTTCGCCAGCATGAGGGATTGATGCTCTTGTCCATTCTCTTTTTCTGTCGATAACATTCAGCCATGATTTCAACCTCTATTTCTACATCTTCAAGTCCTGTGTGAGATTCCGAAAAATCAAGCGCATTTTTAATGTAACGATAGGCATTTTCCGCACTTGTAGAAATATTATGTGATTCACTAATCAAGCCATTTTTTTCCGCAAATTCTACATAGGTTTTTCGATTCAAAATTACATCACAAGCCATGTTCCAAATACAGAAAAATTCTACACCATAGGGAAACCACCATCTACACCATGATTTTGATACATAGCGCATTAAGTTATTCAATGCTCTTTTGTCAAATGCCATGTTATACGCGCCCACGTTGCGGATTTTGTACTTTTTAATATCTTCTTTCATAGTACGATAAATCGTCCACATTGTAGCGACTTTTCGTTTGCCTGCCTTAATATCATCCCAATACATAGGGATTTTTTCAGCATAGTAGGCACTCTGCATAACGTCTTTCATATCACAAAAAATTTCAGCGACAACAAAAGAACGCTTTTCATAGATATTTCCGTGCCTGTCACAAACCGCCCAACCGATGTCATAAGGCAATGGCTGTTCTATGGTGTTACACGTTTCCGTGTCCACCACCATAAAATATTTCTTTTTGCTCATGCTTTTCAGCACCCCCTTTCAATAAACATAGTATAGCATAGGCGCGGCGGCTTGTCAAGTGAAAAAAGTTGATATTTTTTATCTTCTTTTGTTGCGGGAGATGATTAAAAAAGATCAAGGCCGCCCGGATCGAGCAAAAAAAGCGCAAAAGGTTTTTTTAGCGAAAATTCGGGCAGTTTTCGAAGGCGCTGCGCTCGAAAACTGCCCGGCCGAGGACTTCAAGAATAGAAGTCCTCTTCCTCGGCAAGTCCAAAAACTGACTCCTGGCAGTCGGGGCACATTCCAGAAATAATCTGCTCCCGTTCCGTTGCGCTCAAGTTAGGAAAAGCAATTTGTGCGAGCGCTCCGAAGCGGTACTTGTCCCAACCCTCTTCGGGAACGGTTACGCGGTGCTCCTTACCGCAGAACGGGCAGACGATGCAAATGGTAACTTCTCCAATCTTGGTCATTTTTTTCGCTCCTTTACTTTACATAGATGAAAATATATTTGGTAGTGACATTTATTTTAAAGATTTCGCGGTCTGCATATAGTGTCCAATCGCTGACCCCTCTATTATGAGTTAACGCTATGACCCTTATTTTCTTGCCGTATGTTTCATCGGGTCTTTTATCAAGATATTCTCTAACGGTCATATGTTTTCCCTCTCTTTATATATATCTTACCATATGAGAGGGGTTTTGTCAACCCCTTATTTTCTCATGATGGACATGGACTTTTCATTGGTAAAGGTTGCCTTTTCGAACTTGACCTGATATGCCGTTCCGTCAACCTCTTCAATATCGCCACCATCGGTATATGGCACGTTATCCTTTTCCCAAACCTGTCCGAACATCTGTTCGGTAACCATCTTTTCGAATACCTCTCCGCGGTTATACTTGCTATCCGCAACAACCTCTTCAAAGTATTCCGCAGAACAGAGAGCCTGCGCGCCATATGAGAGAAGAAGAGCCTTCTGTGCCTTGTCGGGCTTAAATCTCAGGCTGTATCCCTGCCCACGGCTTGCCATGTCAAGTTTCATTACATAGGGAAGCACACTATCCGCGTCCATAATGGTAACCGCGTACACCATGCCCGCGGACGTAAAGCCGAAAATATAGTTATCAGTGTACGCGTTCGCGGTGTAGAAGTCTACAAGGTTTTTCATCACGTTTGCTTTGGTCATTGTTTGTTACCCCCTCTCTTGATGATACAAGTATACCAAACAATGAATCATTTGTCAACCCCTGTATTTATGCGGGTTTGCGGGCGCGCGTGTCCGGGAGACGCGTATTTTAGCGGGTTTGCGGGCATGGGGTTTTGTGAAAAAAAAATAAAAAAAAATTTTTGAAAAAAAGTGTTGACAAAACCTGTGAGTCGTGGTATAATGGAAAATTCGGCGCACAAACGAAACGTTCCTGGCGTTTGCGCGCCGGCCAAAAACTCATGGGACTAGCAGTCCCATGAGTAGTCCCCCATGTAGGGGTCAAACCCTACCTCATCGAAGGAGTCGTCATAATCGTACTCCTCCTCATCCACGAGGGCGACCTCCGCAGCTGTGCGGGTTGCCGCGAATCCCTCCGCATCCGCATAGGACTCAAACTCGGCAACGATGGTGTCATTCTCGATTACCTGATACATAACTACCTCCTTAGAAATCTTTCCCTCAACCACAAAAACAGTATATCATGCTGTTTTTTTAATGTCAAGTATTTTGGGAAGAAAAAAATAAAAAATTTTTTGAAAAAAATGCTTGACAAATAGTTTAGATAATGGTATAATGCGAAAATGCGGCCCTTGCGCAGCAAAAACGGGCCGCCAAAAATGTAGAAGGAGTTTTTCTACATTTCCTTAAAACCCCTTCTACATTTCGGCTGACCTTTTCTACATCATCAGCCCCATGGACTTTTCATTCGTGAAAGTCGCCTTTTCAAACTTAATCTGATAGGCGATTCCGTCTACTTCCACATCACCGCCGTCCGTGTAAGGAACATTATCCTTTTCCCATTCTACACCAAGATTTTCAGTTACCATCTTTTCAAAAATCTCACCGCGATTGTAGATAGAATTTTCTACACAGTCATTGAAATATTCTACACTGCAAAGAGCCTGTACTTCGCCGTTTTCCATGAGAACGGCTTTCTGTGCCTTGTTAGGCTTAAATCTGAGAGAATATCCCTGTCCGCGGCTTGCCTTGTCAAGTGTCATTACATAGGGAAGAATTCCATCGGCATGGTGGATAGTTACCGCATACACCATTCCCGCGCAAGTAAAGCCAAAGACATAGTTATCGGTGTAGGCATGGTTCGTGTAGAAAGAAATCAGATTGTGAAAAATGTTGTTGTTCATCATGGTTTGTACCTCCCTTGTTAGATACAGTTTATCATAGACAAGAGCCGGTGTCAACCCTTTTAGGATAAAAAAAATAAAAAATTTTTTGAAAAAATCGCTTGACAAAAGCCGTGAGATGTGCTATAATGTAAAATTCGCGCCGTGGCGAAGCTGAAAGGGCTCCACCACGGCGCGCTGACTAAATCAATATATTTATTCTAAGTTTTTTAATTTCCGCGTCCAAGTAAATGCCGAAGTCTTTTTTCACCTCTTGTTTTTGAGTTTTCGGCATATAATATTTTGTTTGCTGTCCTTGCTGATAGTGGTTTTGCGGGGTCGCTTTTGCGACCCCTTGCACGCGGTAAATCATTTTTTATTCCTCGATGAGCGTAGCGAGAGCATATGTACGAGGGTCAGAGAAACCGAACGTATGGCAAGCCATATCGAACAGGATAGCAATCTCAATCAGGCTCATTCCTCTTGTTACTTCCTTAGCAGGGATTCCCTCGCGCAGGTCATCAATCATCATTCCGTACTTATCCATTTTTTATTCCCCCTTATAGATTTCTTCTACTACGTAGTAATCACCTAAATCTTCGATATTGCAATCATTAGCATTGGCGATAACCTTATTTAACTTTTTGCAATACTCATTTGCCGCTTTTTCATTATCAAAATAACGGACTTCTTCATCAAAAAAATAACCGACTTCTTCTTCATAGTAGATAACTAAATACTTCATTTTTTATTCCCCCTTTTCTATTATTATAATATCATACTATTTTTTATTTGTCAAGTATTTTTTTAATCTTTTTCGATTTCTTTTAAGATAAAGCACCGGTCGCTTTTTATCTCTCTTTCTTAAATGCTCTTTTTACGAAGAGCCTTGTTCGCGGACTTGTTAGAACGAACCCTTTCACTCCAACGGGCACCACCGCCACAGGCACACTGTCCAACATACTTTGTACGAACCACTTTCTTGTAAAGACTTCTTGCCGTCATTTTGGTTACCTCTCTTTCCTTACCTTGTGATTAAAGTATACCATAGCCGGTTTCCCTTGTCAAGTAGTTTTATGAAAAAATTTTTTTATTTTTTTTGAAAAAAAGGGGTTGACAAAGTGTTTAAGAGGTGTTATACTGTAAATTTCGGAGCGCAAACGAAACGTACCTGGCGTTTGCGCTCCGGCCAACAGAATGTAGAAGAGGTTCTTCTACACCTCTTCTACATTTACTACGTGGGGTAGCCCTAGTCCGTTCGCACTTTCAACCCCTATGCGTGTTGCGTACTATTTATATAGCGGGTGGCAGGTCTTTGGTTGGTGGCTCTGTTCCAACCTTTCAATTTACAGTCTTACTTCCCCTACTTGTGGGTTCCGTTCATCATCACTTGCCTTTGGCTATGCGTTAGAGCGGTTGCATTCCTGCTCTGCTAAGGTTCGCTTATTGCATCCCCGCTTAATGATTTTATTATACTTCTTACTTTCTCATTTGTCAACCCCCTTTTTCATTCCACCGTAATTTCTTCGGTCTTGAATGTGGGCATCTCAAACTCATCTCTTGCTTCGGTGTGATTCTTATCAAATCCGCAGTAGATGGTCTTGACATTTTCAGCCTGCCATACCTCTGCTTTTTCTCTTGTGGTAAAGTACTTTTCAACGGTTCTGAAACCGCTACAATCACACCTGTACCAATAATCGAATGCTTTCATCGTAACCTTGAAAATCGTCATTTTTATTACCCCCTTTTTTTTGTTTGGTTTGTTTTCCTTACCTTGTAAACCTATTATAATACAACCGGTTGCGGAATGTCAAGCATTTTTTGTGAAAAAAAATAAAAAAATTTTTTTGAAAAAACGCTTGACAAGAGTGTGCGAGAGGTGGTATAATATAAATTTCGGCGCGCTGACGAAACGTTCCTGGCGTCAGCGCGCCGGCGAAAAGCTCATCCCCGTTAGGGGATGAACTCCTCGTACTCCTCGGGGTTCTCATCCCCCGTTGCCTGATAGAACAGGTCCTCTTCGGTTTCATAGTCAACTGCCGCGATGATGATGTCCTTTTCCATTTTGTTACCCTCCCTTGTTGGTTGTTGTTTACCTTACAAGAACAGTATAACACCGGATTTTCATTTTGTCAATACCTTTTTAAGAAAAATTTTCTATTTTTTGTGGAGCAATGATAAGTACCATCCGCATGGAAGAAAACTTCACAAGAGCCACAAAAAACACGGCTCAGCGGATGTGCATTAACAAAGGCTTCCGCTTCCTTAATGGTATTAACAGTAGCATAGCCGTTTTCCTTATTCTCATTTACAAAGTAGATTCTGTACGCCATTTTGTTACCCCCTAATCCTTGGGGATGCTTCAGCCCTGACCCGTAGCACTTTCCCGAACCCTGACCGCCTTGTAGGTGCATCCCCTCTTCTGTTGTTGTTTCCTTTGTTCTGAAATAATAATATCACATTTCAAAACCGGCGTCAAGTGTTTTTGTGAAAAAAAATAAAAAAAAATTTTTTGAAAAAGTGCTTGACAAAACCTGCGGGAGGTGCTATACTAGAAAGTTCGGCGCGCGAACGAAACGTTCCTGGCGTTCGCGTGCCGGCGAGCCTTTAGAAGACCCACCGGTTCTATTATATCACGCGCTTTGTGGCTTGTCAAGCCTTTTTTAACACATTTTTATAAAAACCTTGCTCAATCTCTTCCCAATTCAGGTCACTATATTGACGGGCAAATTCCTCTATAGTTCTGTTTAACCCAATAACATAACCATTAGCAACCATTCTCTTTATTGCGGCGATGTTCTTTTCAAAAGTGATGTTTTCCATTTTGTTACCTCCTTATCTGTTGTTGTTTACCTTACAAATATAGTATAGCACCGGCTTTTTGCTTTGTCAAGTATTTTTTTAGATTTTTTTCACGGAAATTTCCGTGATGTTATCGGTATCATTTCCCGCGAAACGATAGGCAAGTCCCGCACTCTTTACCGCGGTCTGCTCATTTTCCGCCTCTGTCACATAAAGCCTAACTCCATCGGTTGCGGTGATTTTTACGGTGTACTTTGTCATTTTTGTTACCCCCTTATTTATTGTTGTTTACCTTACAAGTAAAGTATAGCACCGGATTTTTATTTTGTCAAGTACTTTTTTAATTTCTCATAAAAGAATCATTCCACCATGCTTCATCACTTTCGATTTCATTTATTCTAAAATTTTCAAGTCCTTTCATAAGATACTCATCATTTTCAGACGGATTATTCAAAAGCCTATACAGCACCTGCTCTGCATGCTCTCTGTTATAACCTGCTAAACATACCAAACATGCACCATATTTTTTGTGGTCGCCTATGATTGTGTATTCTGTCTTTTTCATTTTATTACCCCCTTAACCTGTGGGAAGCGGTTCAGCCCTGCCTTGTCGCTTGTGCCCAAAACCTGACTGCCTTATAGGTTTTCGCTTCCCTCTTCTGTTTTCTTGCTTTTAGTATATCACCGGATTTTTATTTTGTCAATACTTTTTTTGAAATTTTTTTATTTTTTTGTGGAAGAGGTTTTAACCTCTTCCACAGTGATACGTGCCATCCGCGTGGAAGAAAATTTCATACTTCCCACAGAATACGCGGCTCTTCGGATTGTTTTCTACAAACTTCTGTGCCTCTGCTAACGTTGCCACGGTGGTATATCCGCTCTCATTGTTTTCGGTTACAAAGTAAATTCTGTATGCCATTTTTGTTACCCCCCTTGCTTGTTGTTGTTGTTGTTTTCCTTACCTTGTAATTAAAGTATAGCACGACCGGATTTTTTTGTCAACACTTTTTTAAAAATTTTTTTATTTTTTTTGAAAAAATTTTTGTCTGTCAACCATTGAAAAATAAGGCTTCACAAAGCCTGTAAATACACGGGCTCGCGAACCCTTGATTTTACTGGTCTCGCGAGCCCATGGCTGGGATCCCGCGTAAATACTGGCCTCGCGAACACCTCGCAAACCCACATGATTGAGTCATTCTCACGAAGCCAGTAAAAATGCGGCTTTACAGACACCCTCCCAACCCGCATGGTTACTGGGTTTGGAAACAGGAGTCTGCGAAGCCGCATGGTTGAGCCATTTTCGGTCGCCGAAAAGCCGCATGGTTACTGGCTCCGGAAACAGGGCCGAATCGCGAAACGCAAGCTGGCGCTCTCGGCCCG
>Ga0310690_10008603_pt1 | contig 12914 bp, 7 predicted proteins | sample AusTroGonzalo_MG_2_FD_207661 | JGI IMG/M metagenome (GOLD analysis project Ga0310690, IMG submission 207661) | Bovine rumen microbial communities from tropical cattle in Woodstock, Queensland, Australia - Gonzalo_04 (v2) (version 2) | ecosystem: Host-associated > Mammals > Digestive system >...
GCCGCATTCAAGGATATGCCGGTGGAGGACCTGTTCCCCACGCTGGACAGCATCGCAAAAGCATACGACCCCCACAAGGTGATGATTATCGTCACGGGAGGGGAGCCGCTGGTGCGGAAAGACCTGGAGCGTTGCGGCCGGGCGTTTTACGAGAGGGGTTTCCCCTGGGGTATGGTTACGAACGCCGTGGGGCTCACCCCGGAGCGATACCGGAGCCTTCTTGCAAGCGGGCTGCGCTCCGTAACTATCAGCCTGGACGGCATAGGCGAAACCCACGACTGGATGCGCGGGATGCCCGGCACATACGATAAAGCCATCAAAGCCATAGGTATGGTAGCCGCATCAAACGCCGTCGCATTCGATGTTGTCACATGCGTTAACAAACGTAGCATCAAGCAGTTGTCGCAAATCAAGGAACTGCTCATATCCCTTGGCGTAAAGGCCTGGCGTCTGTTCACGGTGTTCCCCGTGGGCCGTGCCGCCCAGGATCCTGAGCTCCAGCTTTCCGGCGAAGAATTCCGCGCTACTCTGGACTTCATCAAGGCCACCCGCAAGGAAGGCCGCATCAGATGCAGCTACGGCTGCGAGGGCTTCCTGGGGGACTATGAAGGGGAAGTTCGCGACGGATTCTTTATGTGCTCGGCAGGCGTAACCGTGGGCTCGGTCATGGCCGATGGCTCCATCGCCGCCTGTCCCAGCATCCGCGCGGACTACAGCCAGGGAAACATATACAAGGACGATTTCGTCACCGTGTGGCAAACCCGCTATCAGCAGTACCGCAACCGCACCTGGATGCACACTGGTGAGTGCGCCGCCTGCAAATGGTTCCGCTACTGCCGCGGCAACGGCATGCACTTGAGGGACGGCGAAGGCAAGCTCCTCTTCTGCCACCTCCACCGCCTGCAAAAGCAGTAATTATCCTCTCTCGCAAACGTATTTGAAGAAGGGCTCGATCTCTTTCTTCTGCTTGAAGCGTGCCATATACACCTGGTCGCCCAGGGCCCCGGAGAGGGCGGCGGGCATACGGTCGCACATGCAAATTGCATCGCTGTAGAATGCCAGAATCTCCCCGTGGGAGTGCAGATAAGAGTACGAGTCCCTGCGGCTGGCGTAGGCGCAGAAGTACTGCTCGCCCTCATCCTTGTGGCGCTCTCCGAAAGCCACCATATCGGCCCAGATCTGATAGACGTCGGTGGAGTGGGCGAAGTTCATCATATCGGGCGTGTAGCCACCTGCGGGGCGCATATTCACCTCCAGGCCCACGAATGTGCCCTTGGGGCCGAGGCCTTCGCGGTCTCGGTCGATCTTGAAGAATTCCAGATGCACGAAGCGGCTGCGGATATCGAAGGCCCTGACGGTCCTGCGGCCGGCGTCGCGGAGGGCCGCGGGCACGGTCTTATCGACATAATAACAGGAATCCAGGCCCTTGTTCACGATTTCCATAATGGGGGTGGGGTAGACGCCCATCGACTCGAACAGCGGTTCCTGCTTGTCGTTATAAACGGCATCATACGATACCAGGAGGCCGGTTATGAACTCCTCGATTACGAAGAGGCCGGACTCCGGATGCTCTGCAAACCAGGACTTCACCTCTTCGGCGGAGTGCAGTTTGTATGTGCCGGATGCGCCCACGCCGTTGTCCGGCTTGGCAATGAGCGGGTAACCGGCAATAGCGCCAAACTCCAGCACCTTCTCCAGCCCCTCGCCGGCCTTGATCTGCCTTGCCGTGGGCACGCCTGCGAGGGCATAGTACTTCTTCATCTCGCTCTTGTTCTTGATAGCGGCGATATGGTTGTTCTGGATGCCCGACACCACGTTGAAGTCGGTGCGCAGCCGGGCGTCCTGCTCCAGCCAGTACTCGTTGTTGGACTCTATCCAGTCGATTTTCCCCCACTTGTGGGCAAACCACGCCACGGCGCGGTATACCTGGCCGTAATCCTCCAGGTTCTGCACCATATAATAGTCCGTGAGGCTGTTCCTGAGCTCCCAGGGAAGGTTCTCGTAGGGGGTGTCGGCAATGCCAAGAACGTTCACTCCGTTGTTTTTGAGCCCCGCGCAGAAATGCCAGTAAGTGTGCGGGAAATGGGGGGAAATGAATATCAGATTCATAAAACTGTATGATTTGTTTTCCTGTGAAACCCGCCTCAAGCCCCCGCGGAAAATCTCCCACGCAGTGCCGTGAAGCGTACTTCTTCCATCCCGGCAGAGGATATACCCCCCGTCCGGGAAAGTGTAAAATTTATGGTCGATGCTGTCCGGAATCACAATGTCCTCGAACAGCTTCTTTCCGTCGATTTCCATCCCGCGAACCTGCCCGTAATGCGGGATGATGTTGATGTCGGTGAGCCCCACCCCTCGGAGCCATCTCTTATATTCCGGGTCGATGGCCTCTCCGCTCAGCTCCGGGTGCGCATAGACCAGGTCGGCACAGTTCATCGACCCGGCGCTGCATCCCATAACCAGCCCCTCATAGCCCTCCAGCAGGTCTTTCAGGTCGATGTCGTGGACGAACCCGTTCTGCGTGGGCGTGTGTCCGCCGCAGAGAATCACCCAGTCGGCCTCATCGACCAGCCTCCTTGCATCGGCCTGGTTCCTGCGGTCCAGCATCACGATGCTTTTCGTTCGGATTCCGGAGCGGTGGATGCACTGAGACATCCCCTTGCGTACGGATTCAGTGAATCCCCGGTCGTCCGGCGCCGCGCTTATCAGCAACACGCTCGGGCTGGCCTTTCCGCCGCCTCTCCTTGCCACGGCCTCCGCCAGCTCCCGCTTCACGGCATCCAGAAAGCCGTTGTCCCGGGTGAACCCGGGCTCTCCGTATCGTGTGGGGCTGCCTGTGAGAATAAGCGTCATATTGCAAAGTTACTGAATTTTTTGTATATTGCAGGACTAAATAGCACTGAATAATGGCCGAGTGGATATTAATCGAAATCGACGGTAAGATCGCATCCGTGGCGGGGGACTACAGGCACCTCCCGCGCATCGCCGCGGAGATCGCCGCGCTGTCCCCGAAGAAGACAGGGTACATAAGCACCCGCAAAATCTCCACGGAACAGCTGCTGGAGCTTGCCGCAAACACCCGCTGGGAGGATTTGCGCCTTTTCGGCACCAAGTTCCAGCTTAGCGTGTGGAAAACCCTTTACGGCCTGGAGCCCCGCTTGTACAGCTATTCGGAGTTCGCCCATATGGTCGACAATCCGCAAGGCGTGCGCGCCGTTGCCCACGCCGTGGCCGCCAATCCCGTGGCGTACATCATTCCCTGCCACCTCATCGTCCCCAAGGAATCCGTGGACAAAGCCCGCGAAATCCGCTCCCTGGCGGAGAAAACCCTCTTCCAGGGCCGCGACCTGTACCTCCTGGACACCCTGGACGTGGGCGAATATGCCTACGGCCCCGAACTTAAACGCGAATTAATCAAACTCCACCTGCGCAAACCGTAAAATGGAAGTTGTTGATAGATAATGAATTATAAAAAGTAAATGAGGCAAAATGCCGCATTTAAAATTAGTAAATGATTGAAATACAAACAGATACATTTTACAGATGAAAAAGCTATTTTTCGCAGCAATCGCAGTGCTGTTCGCAATGACGGCCTGCAAGCAGACACAGGTTGCTCCGGCGCACCCGGAATGGACCTACAATTCCGTAGTTTATGAGGTGAACATACGTCAGTTCACCCCGGAAGGCACTTTCGCGGCATTCGAGCAGCATCTGCCCCGCCTCAAGGACCTTGGCGTGGACGTGCTCTGGCTTATGCCCATGTACGAAATCGGTGTCGCTGAGCGCAAGGGCACCCTGGGCTCGTACTACGCAATATCGGACTACAAGAAAGTGAATCCGGAGTTCGGCACCATGGAAGATTTCGAGCATCTGGTGGCCGCCGCCCACGAGCAGGGCTTCAAGGTAATCCTGGACTGGGTTGCAAACCAGACCGCCCCGGATAATGTGTGGATGACCGAAAAACCGGCCGACTTCTACGAGCGGGACAGCCTGGGCAACGCCATCTACGAATACGACTGGAACGACACCCGCAGCCTCAATTACGCGAACGAGGAAGTGTGGTGGGCCCAGGATGACGCCATGCGCTTCTGGCTGGCAAAGGGTGTCGATGGCTTCCGCTGCGACGCCGCCGGCGAAGTTCCCGCTGAGTTCTGGAAGGGCATCCTCCCCAAACTGAACGCCGACTATCCTGAGATCTATCTCCTGGCAGAGGCGGAGCGCACCAACCTGGCGGATCCCCGCGAGACCTTCGACGCAAACTACGCCTGGGAACTCCACCACCTGCTCAACGGTCTGGCCCAGGGCGGCAAGACCGCGGAGGACTTGAAGGCCTATGTGGCCAAGGACGCTGAGGCCTTCCCCAAGGAAGCCTTCCGCCTCACCTTCACTTCCAACCACGATGAAAACTCCTGGGCGGGTACTGAATTCGAGCGCATGGGCATCTACGCCAACGCCTGCGCCGTTCTCTGCGCCACCCTTCCCAACTCCCAGCTGCTGGTGTACACCGGCCAGGAAATCGGCCTGGACCGCCGCCTGGAATTCTTCGAGAAGGATCCCATTATGGACTGGAGCGACAACGACTACACCGCCTTCTGGAAGAAACTGGTGGAACTCAAGCACAATCCGGTCCTGGCTGCCGGCGAACGCGGCGGAGAGCTCACCTGGTGGGAAGTCCCCGTTCCGGACACCGTGGTTGCTTTCGACCGCAAGCTCAAGGACAATCAGGTGATTGTCATCGCCAACTTCGGCAAGGAGCCCTATGAGCCCGTCTTCAACATTCCTGATGTAACCTATACCAACCATTTCACCGGAGAGAAAGTCGAAGGGCCGTCACAGCTCTCCATCGCCCCGGGAGAATTTATCGTTCTCACAAAATGAAAAAACTCATAGCTTTCGCCGCACTGGCCCTTGCAGTGGCCTGCAGCAGCCCTTCTTTCGACCCGGAGAGCGTTCCCACGGCCTCCAGGGATGAAGTAACCCGCGTGGAGCCCCTCAGCTGGTGGACGGGTATGAAAACCCCGCTCCAGCTGCTTGTTCAGGGCTCGGAGATTGCCGATGCCGATGTCGCCATCCACGGCTCCGGCCTCAAAATCACCGGTATCCACAAGGCCGACAGCCCGAATTTCGTCTTTGTCGATGTGGCCGTGAGCCCATCGGCCAAAGCCGGCACCGCCTACCTCACCTTCACCAAGGGCGACAAGACGGTGAAATACCCCTACATCATCAGGGAGCGCGAACAGGGCAGCCGCGAGCGTGAGAGCTACACCACGGCCGACCTCATCTACCTGATAATGCCGGACCGCTTCGCCAATGCCGATCCGTCCAACGACAACGCTTTCAGCGGCGAGGCCTATGACGATGGCTCTGCTATGCCTTACGCTATGCCGGAATTCCTGCAGGAAGCCAACCGGGACAGCCTTCTGGGCCGTCACGGCGGCGATCTGCAGGGCATCATCGACCATCTGGATTATATTGCCGACCTTGGCGCTACGGCCATTTGGAACACGCCGCTGCTGCTGGACAACCAGGACTTCGAGTCGTATCACGGCTATGCCTGCTGCGACTACTATCACCTGGATCCCCGCTTCGGCGACAATGCCCTGTTCAAGACCTTCGTTGACAAGGCCCACGAGAAGGGCCTCAAGGTGATTATGGACATCGTCACCAATCACTGCGGCACGGAGCACTGGTGGATGAAGGACGCCCCGTTCAAGGACTGGTACCATACTTTTGACACCTACACGCAGATGAACGCCCAGTTCTCCGTGTATATGGATCCCCACGTATCTGAACGCGACCTTGAAAAGCAGGAGAGCGGCTGGTTCGTGCCCATGATGCCGGATATGAACCTGGACAATCCCTATGTGCTGAAATATTTCCAGCAGTGGGCCATCTGGTGGATAGAATACTCCGGTATGGACGGCCTTCGCGTGGACACCTATCCTTACAACGAGCCTGTGCCGATGAGCAAATGGTGCAAGGCAGTTACGGACGAATATCCCAACATCAACATAATGGGCGAGTGCTGGGACTACAGCATCCCCCAGCTCGCATACTGGCAGAAGGACAACGCCAACAAGGACGGCTTCAACTCCAACCTGCCCACGATCATGGACTTCCCCCTGGAGCACGCGATGATCGCCGCCCTGTGCGAGGACAACGTGAACTGGGACGAGGGTATGACCCGCATCTATAACATAATTGCCCACGACTGGGTGTACCAGGACCTGGACAATATGCTCATCTTCTTCGCCAATCACGACCACGCCCGTACTGCCGATGTGTTCCAGCGTGACCCCCGCCGTATGAAACTGGCCTATGCCCTGCTGGCAACCCTTCGTGGCATCCCGCAGATCTATTATGGCGACGAGATGATGTTCTCCGAGCATCCCGTGTGGACCAACGACGGTTCCAAGAGGGTCGATTTCCCCGGCGGATGGGAGGGTGACGCAACCAACCTGTTCACCGAGGAGGGCCGTGCAGCCGCAAGCGGCGAATTCGAGACGGCCGCCGACCTTCACGACTATTTCAAGACCCTGTTCACATGGAGGAAGGGCTGCGAGGCCGTGCAGAAGGGCAAGACCCTGCACTTCCTGTCCCGCAAGAACGTGGGCCGCAGGAATATCACGGACAACACATACGCCTACTTCCGCTATACCGACACGGACGCAGTGTTCGTGTTCATCAACAACACCCTTGAGGAGCGCACGCTGGACTGGAACCACTACCGCGAGTTCGTGGAAGGCCCGGTTACTGGCCGCAACGTCATCACCGGCGAGGAGGTTACCCTGCAGGACGGTGTCGCTGTTCCCGCAAAGAGTGCACTTATTGTTGAGTTCAAGAGATGAAAAAGGTAGTTTTGCTTTTGGCCGTGGCGGCCCTGGTGGCTTCCTGCGGCATAAAGATCGACAATCCGGAAACTCTTACGAGCCCGGACGGCAAGCTGGAACTTCATGTGGGCCTTGCCGGCGGCGGCGTGCCTGCGTATGAGCTTCTGCGCGATGGAAAGGCCGTTGTAAAGCCTTCCAGGCTGGGATTCAAGCTCATCGACAAGGATAATCTGGATAAGGGTTTTTCACTTGTCGATGCCACCCGCAGCAGCTTCGACGAAACCTGGGAGCCCGTGTGGGGAGAGGAGTCCAGCATCCGCAACCACTACAATGAGTTGCTGGTTCGCCTTACCCGTGAAGACGGCGTGAATATGAACCTCCGCTTCCGCCTGTACGACGAAGGCGTGGGATTCCGCTACGAGTTCCCCATGGAGAACAAGCTCACGTACTTCAATATCGACGAAGAGCTCACGGAGTTTGCCATGGCCGGCAATCACACGGCCTGGTGGATAAGCGGCGACTATGACTCGCAGGAGTACAACTACACCTGCAGCCGCCTGCGCAAGATTCCATCGCTGAACCACAAGTCCCGCATCCCGCAGGCCTCCCAGGAGGAAATCAACAACAAGTGCGTGCAGACGGCGCTTCAGATGAAGACCGACGACGGGCTGTACATCAACATCCACGAGGCGGAGGTGGTGAACTATCCCACCACGAACTTGGAGCTGAATCCCTGCAAACTTACCTTCCGCACCTGGCTCACTCCCGACGCGCAGAATGTGAAGGGCCGTATGCAGGCTCCCTGCCACACTCCCTGGCGCACCGTTATGGTGTGCGAGAAGGCCACGGACGTGCTGGCCAGCCGCCTTATCCTGAACCTGAACGAGCCCTGCGCCCTTGACGACGTGTCCTGGATCCATCCCGTGAAATACATGGGCGTGTGGTGGGAGATGATCACCGGAAAGACCGAGTGGTCGTACACCTACGATTTCCCGTCGATCCAGCTGGGCGTAACCGATTATTCCAAGGCCAAGCCTCACGGCAAGCACGGCGCCAACAATGAGAATGTACGCAAATACATCGACTTCGCCGCTGAGAACGGCTTCGACGCCATCCTCATCGAGGGCTGGAACGAAGGCTGGGAGGACTGGTTCGGCTGCAAGAAGGACTATGTGTTCGATTTCGTCACACCTTATCCGGACTTCGACTTGCCGGCACTCAACAAATACGCTCACGAGAAGGGTATCCGCCTGATTATGCATCACGAGACTTCCTCATCGACCATCAATTACGAGAGGCATCTGGAGCAGGCCTATGACCTGATGAACAAATACGGCTACGACGCAGTGAAGAGCGGATATGTGGGCGAGATTATCCCTTACGGCGAGCGTCACTACAGCCAGCCTTTGATCAACCACTACCTCTATTGCATCAAGGAGGCCGCGAAGCATCATATTATGGTGAACGCCCACGAGGCTGTGCGCCCCACCGGCCTTTGCAGAACCTATCCCAATATGATAGGCAATGAGAGTGCGATGGGCGGCGAATACCGCTCCGGCATCAATCCCGGGCATACCACAATCCTGCCGTTTACGCGCCTTCAGGGCGGGCCGATGGATTATACTCCCGGCATAGTAGAGCAGGATATGTCCATTACGGCTCCCGGCCAGACGGGCAAGATGCGCCACACCATCTGCAACCATCTGGGCCTTTATGTGACGTTCTACAGCCCCCTGCAGATGGCGGCCGACCTACCTGAGAACTATGCGCGCTTTATGGATGCGTTCCAGTTCATCAAGGACGTAGCGGTAGATTGGGACAAGAGTCTGTATCTTAGCGCAGAACCCGGTTCCCACATCATCGTGGCCCGTCACCCCAAGGTGGAGTCCCTGAACAAGTCCCAGGCCTCCGTGGCAAAGCTGGCCGATGGCAAGAAGAACGCCATTTCCGGCGCAGCCCGCTTCGTATATGCCCTGCCTGCCGATGCAACGTCGATTTCCGGGGCATATGCCCGCGACGTATGGTACGTTGGCGGCATCACCGGCGAAGAGGCGATGGACTACGAGCTGGCTTTCGACTTCCTGAAGCCGGATGTCCTGTACGAGGCCACAATCTATCGCGACGGTGACGATGCCGATTATGAGACGGCTCCCCAGTCGTACAAGATCGAAAAGACCGTGGTGAAATCGACCGATACCCTTAAGTTGCATATGGCCCGCAGCGGCGGATTCGCCATTTCCCTGCGTGAGGTTTACGTCGCTCCCACCAGGAGCTCGTCTTCCGGTTCCGGTTCCAGGCCGCACATCACTGCGCCTGTCACACCCGTGCCTGATGATACTCCCACTGAAGTTATTTTTACACCACCCCTTCACAGATAAAGATGAGAAAGATTTTGTTTGCACTCGTGGCCCTGGTCACGATTATGTCCTGCCAGAACAGCAAGCCGCCGGTAGTATCGGATTCAAGGATAGATATCAGCGTTCTCATTCCGGATACAACACCTTCCGGTGACGCCATCTACATCGCCGGCCCGTTCACGGGCGGGGAAGGTTTCTCCGTGGGTAATCCTGCGTGGAAACTGCAGCGCTCCGGAGTGAACTGCAACATCAAGCTGTCGCCGGATACCTTCATCGGCAATAAGACTCTGGCCGATGGTTTCTGGTTCGTGTCTGAACAGCAGGGCGCGGAACTTGATGCCGAGGGGAAAGCGGTCGTGCGCACCCTGAGCGGCCAGGAAGGAAGCTATGTTGTAGCTAAGTGGAGCAGATAATGGAAGAATTGAAGATTCATTGTATCAACGACGGGAAGTATTATCCCGTTGAGGCCGGTTCGCGCCTGTCGTCCATCGCGCCGGAGTTCGTGGTCGATCCCAAGACCGGCAAGCAGTACCGCACCCTGGCGGCCCTGGTGGACCATAAGCTGAAGCAGCTGGACTTCACCCTGTTCTATCCGCACGAGGTGGAGTTCATCGGCTATAATCACCCGGAAGGAAGGCGCACGTACATCCGTTCGCTGTGCTTCCTGCTTCAGAGGGCTATGCGCTCGCAGTTCCCGGAGGAGGCTCTGGAGATCAACCACTCGCTTCCCAGCGGCCTTTATTGCCGATTTGACGACCGCCGCATCGAGGACGAGGAGATAGTGCGCCTGCGCGACGAAATGCGCCGCCTGGTCACCTGCGATCTGCCCTTCACCAAGAAGAAGATGCCGGTAGGGGAGTCGTCCAAACTGTTCGAATCCCAACGCCAGCCGCTTAAGGCGGGGCTGGAATATACTATCGGCCGTCCCTTCTACAGCATCTATTTCCTGGATGGCGTGGCGGATAGTTTCCACGGCCCGCTGGTGCCCTCCACCGGCTATCTGGAGGTGTTCGACTTGATGCCGTATCATCACGGTTTCTGCCTTCAGTACCCTTCATCGGACGATGTCACGCGCCCGATTCCCCGCCGTAAGCAGATAAAGCTCACGAACACGCTTTCGGACTATGGCAAGTGGTGTAAGACCACTGGCATCAAGAGCGTGGCGGCGCTGAACCAGACGCTTCTGGACGGCAAGGCGGTGAAGCTGATCAACCTCTGCGAGGCCCGTCAGGAAAGGGCATACGCCTCTGTGGCCGATAAGATTTACGCGGAGAGGGAACGCATCAAGATCGTGTTCATCGCGGGCCCGTCGTCCAGCGGAAAGACGTCGTCGTCGCTCCGCCTTGCGCAGCAGTGCCGCGTCCTGGGGCTTTTCCCCAAGGTGATAGAGCTGGACAACTACTTCGTGTCCCGCGAGCGCACTCCTCTGGACGAAGACGGCAACTTCGACTTCGAGGCCCTGCAGACAATGGACCTGGAGCTCCTGGGCCAGCATCTGGAGGCTCTCCTCCGAGGCGAGGAAATCGAGATTCCGCGCTATGACTTCAAGCAGGGACAGCCGTTCTTCGAGGGCAATATGATGCACCTGGAGGAGAATGACCTGCTCATTATGGAAGGCATCCACGCCCTTGATCCGGATATGGTTCCCACGGTGGACCAGAGCCGCATCTTCCGCGTGTACGCATCGGCCCTTACCTCACTGAAACTGGACGAAAACAACTGTATCTCCACAACGGACAACCGCATCCTGCGCCGTATGGTGCGCGACAACCGCGTACGCGGAATAACCCCGGAGGACACCATTCTCCGCTGGGCCTCTGTCCGCCGCGGCGAGGACAAGTGGATCTTCCCCTTCCAGGAGAATGCCGACGTTCAGCTGAACACCGCCCTCCTGTACGAGCTGCCTATGCTTAAGTACTACGCAGAGCCGCTCTTGAGGCGCATCCTGCCCTCATCCCCGGCCTATTCGGAGGCAGTCCGCCTGCACAAGTTCCTCGAGTACATCGTAGCCCTGCAGCCCTCCGAAATCGCCGCCATCCCTCCCACATCCATAATGCGAGAGTTCATCGGCGGCCAGACGCTGTAAGAAAAAACCCGGGCTTTGAAGAGCTCGGGTTTATTATTTCAAAACTGCCTTCAGGTACGGGCCTGTGACGGAGGCGGGGTCCTCGGCAAGTTGTTCCGGTGTGCCTTCTGCAACGATGAGGCCACCGCGGCGGCCGCCTTCCGGGCCAAGGTCCAGGAGCCAGTCCACGCTCTTGAGCACGTCCAGATTGTGCTCGATGATGATTACGGTGTTACCTGCATCCACCAGCTTTTGCAGCACGCCCAGGAGCACTTTTATGTCCTGGAAGTGCAGGCCTGTAGTGGGCTCGTCCAGGATGTACAGCGTGCTGCCCGTGGAGGGGCGTGACAATTCTGCCGCAAGTTTCATACGCTGGGATTCGCCGCCGGAAAGAGTGACGGCGCTCTGGCCCAGGTGCACGTAGCCCAAGCCCACGTCCACCATAGCCTTCAGTTTGGCGGCGATTTTGGGAACGGGCTTGAAGAATTCGTAGGCTTCGTCGATGGGCATATCCAGCACATCGGCGATGTTCTTGCCCTTGTAACGCACGGCCAGGACGTCTTCCCTGTAGCGTTTGCCGCGGCATTCCTCGCAGGGGACGTTCACGGACGGCAGGAAGTTCATCTCGATTACCTTGATGCCGGCGCCTTTGCAGGCTTCGCACCGGCCTCCTGGCACGTTGAAGGAGAATGAGCCGGCCTTGTAGCCGCGCACTTTTGCGTCTTGAGTCTGCTCGAACAGCAGACGGATATCGTTGAATACGCCTGTGAACGTGGCGGGATTGGAGCGCGGTGTGCGTCCGATGGGGGATTGGTCGATTTCAATGAGTTTGTCCAGGTGCTCAACCCCCTCCAGGGAATCGTAGGGCAGCGGTTTTTCCTTGCTGCGGTAGAATTTCTGCTTGAGGATTGGCATGAGCGTCTCGTTGACCAGACTCGATTTGCCGCTGCCGCTAAGCCCGGCCACGCCGATCAGGCATCCCAGCGGGAATGACGCGTCGATGCTCTTGAGGTTGTTACCGCGCGCGCCCCGCAGCACAAGCCTATGCCCATTGCCCTTTCTCCGCTCGGCGGGTATGTCGATGCTTTCTTTGCCGAGCAGATAGTCCAGAGTCACGGACTTGCCCGTGACGGCGTGCGAGGCCGTATCGGCATCCATCTTCTCACCTTTCAAAAGTGTCGACAGCGGAGCGCTGAGGCATATTTTTCCGCCCTGCTCGCCTGCGCCCGGGCCCACATCGACCAGCCAGTCCGAGTTGAGCATGGTTTCAGCGTCGTGCTCCACCACCATCACGGAGTTGCCTTCGTCGCGGAGGGCCTTCAGGGATTCTATGAGCTTATGATTGTCTTTCTGATGCAGGCCGATGGATGGCTCGTCCAGGATATATAGCACGTTCACCAGCTTGGAGCCGATTTGCGTGGCTAGACGGATGCGTTGCGATTCGCCGCCGGAGAGCGACGCCGTGGGCCTGTCCAGCGAAAGATAGTCCAGGCCGACGTCCAGCATGAACTGCACCCTTTCCCGCAATTCCTTTAATATATCGCGCGAGACGGCCTGTTCCCTGTCATTGAAACCGGCGGGGATTGCGTCCAGCCATTCCCTCAGCTCGCTCATCTCCATGGCCGATACTTCGCTGATGGTTTTCCCATCGACCTTAAAACA
>Ga0310690_10008604_pt1 | contig 12914 bp, 9 predicted proteins | sample AusTroGonzalo_MG_2_FD_207661 | JGI IMG/M metagenome (GOLD analysis project Ga0310690, IMG submission 207661) | Bovine rumen microbial communities from tropical cattle in Woodstock, Queensland, Australia - Gonzalo_04 (v2) (version 2) | ecosystem: Host-associated > Mammals > Digestive system >...
CCCTTTTATATAAAACGGATTATAAACCATATTATACAGATTTAGATAATCCTATTAAACATTTTTATTTCTCGGAAGAATATAATTTGAACTATTCCCAATTTCCTTATATATTTGATTCGGACTTAAATGAGACATTTTTTAGCCCATTTCAGAGATGTAAAATTGATGAGTATTCTATTTCAGAATTATTAGATTCTAACTTGCATAGTTCTAATGAGATATTTTTTAGCAAGGAACGTGGTATTATAACTTGGATTATAGATACAGACTCAGTTATTCAAGTTGATTCATTCATTATAAACGCTCGACGTTTTGCATTGGATACTGATTTAATATTGGGATCAATTCCAAAGAGAGCAAATACAAATAAAATAGCGATTGTAGCTCGTGAACGAGAAGTTCCTGTTACCATATTACCGCCACTGAGAAGCGAGACTATACTTCAGTTGGCATCCAATATGAAAGATGAAATAAGACAAGCTTTTGACTTATACAAAAAAAATATTAATGATAGCATAATAGCTACATCTATCTCAATGACCAATTGGTTAGAAAACACAGAATTGGGAAATCTGATGGTCTTGACGGATGTCCTATTGAAATCATGGAGTGAAAATGGTGTAGTAAGTGATTATTTTATGGAATATTCTATACCGGAAAGGTACCCATTTAAAAATGGAGTTTCTCATGAATTAGGTTATATTCCTATTTATTCATGGATTTTCTTTTTTGATGGAGAAACTGGAAGTATGCCTTTAGAGTTCAGCCCTCTCCTAGATAATATGACAACAGGAAAAGAATATGAAATAGCCTTCAAAACTCGAATGCATTTTGCAAACTTGAATTGTATAGATATTGTACGAGCTACACAATACGCAGTTATTAATCAAATTTTTAATGGGCTAAAATTATTCCCAAAATTAGATGAAAGTTGGGTTAGAACACCCTCATGGACGATATCAAATAAACCTTGGGGAGTTGGAGGATATCTCGCACAAGCCAAAGGGCTTGGTAATATTGTGAAGAAGGGTATTCCAAAACCAAATCCTATACCTATACCCAGACCTATACCCAGACCCAGACCTATACCTATACATGATTTCTATTCAGCAGAAAGATTTAGAAGAAATTCCCAATTAATAGAAAGATATGAAGATTTATCTTCTTTAATAAGAAAGCATCAAGAAATATCAGGTCTGGTTCTTGATTATCCCAAATTTGCATTTTTGCTGAGAGAACGCCCTCATTTGGCAGAAATGTTTGATTCATATCCTTATTTAGCAGAATCATTAGCAAGAAATCCAAAGATAGTTGATGAATTAGAAAAATATCCTAAATTATCCACGTCATTAGCAGAGTACCCTCAATTGTCAAAGGTATTGGTGAAACATCGTGAATTAGCTAAGACTCTGTCGGATTATCCAGAATTAGCTGATGTGCTGACAAAGCGGCCTCGCTTGATTAATATGCTTGATACATATCCTTATTTAGCAGAATCATTAGCAAGAAATCCAAAGATAGCTGACGAATTACAAAAATATCCCAGTTTATCCACAATATTAGCAGAATACCCTCAATTAGCCCAAGTGTTGGAAAAACACCGTGAATTGACTAAGACTTTGTCGGATTATCCAGAATTAGCTGAAATGCTGACAAAACGTCCCAGTTTAGCCGACACCATAGAAGAGTATCCCAAACTAGTTGATGCATTGAGAGAATATCCAAAATTAACTGATGTGCTGTCAAGAACACCAAAATTGGTTGATGTATTGGAAGCATATCCAATGATAGCTGATGAATTGGAAATAATCCCCCATTTAGCTGACTTATCTGAAAAAAATCCCCATTTTGTGGAATTTTTATCCCAAAAACCAAGAGCCAGTTTACGTGAATCTTTGAGAATTTCATCTTCTCCCGATATACAACGAGGTCTTGACCGTAAGGTCCATGTTACACCAGCCTCACATGATTGTATCTTATCTAAGCCTCAAGTACAAGAAATTATTAACATCTCAACTCAAAAAAACAGTAAAATGATAGAGTTGAGGAAGCAAATATTAAAATTAGGTATACATAAAAAAGATGTAAATTGGGAGATAAAAAATACTCTAAGAGCATTTATAAAAATAGAACAAAATGAGGAAGAATTTAAACACGCTGCATGAAAAGATTCTCTTTATGATTTCTCTGCCACAAACAGCAGAATTTGAGGCGTATAAGGCAAATGTCTCGGAGTGTATTAACAAATTGCGTGAAAAGGGAGTTGACGTTTGTGAGTCTATCCATCATGAAGATTTAGCGACCATCAGCCAGTACAACATTGTTATCATTGTTGCTCATCATGACACTGATGATGATGCATTGTTGTTGGCCGACGGGAAACTATCTATGGATGACTTTGTTAACAGCATTCCAGAAGATTTCAGTGGAGAATTGGATTTCTCGTCCTGCTATTCAGCTTCAGTAATGAAAGCTATAAAGAATCGTTGTCCTAATTGCCATATTCAGGCTTCTATTCATCAAACAACTTTGGCCTTGCGGCTCCTGGCTTATCCTTTTGTGATAGATATTGTTAATGAAGATAATAGTATTGAATATCACGATGCCTATATGAAGGTGTTGGATATGATGTTGGAAGCTGCATCTGAGTCATCTGAAAGCGAAGAAGAGCAACCTGATCTTGTGAAGCTAGGTAATCAACTTTCATCAGTTTATGCACCCTCAGAAGTTAAACGGGCATCACGTTTCATGATACAAATAATTTTACATTATGATTCAGAAAGTGGCACTATTCTTGCTATTGCAAAGGGACATGAACCGGATACGATTTGGCGTGGCAAACTATTAGATAATTTGTGTGAAGGAGACATTTTTTCCGTTAAAATCAGATTTGATTCTGAAAATATATATGTCGTTGACGATGAAAATGCGAAACATAATGAATATGTGAAGCAGATTACTGTAAATGATGAAGTCGTAGAGGAGCAGATTATGGCAGAGGTAGCATCTGAATTTATTGGCTCTTCATTTTGGACAATAATTGATTTATTGAAGGAAAACAATTGGGTTCCAAGTTTCAAATTCAAAATAATTGTTTCAGATAATGAAAGCAAAATACCTGCGGAGGTCGTGGTAGAGATTCCTAACAAAGGCGAGGAAGGACGTGAGGACGAAGTAATGAAAGATAAAGAAATCGTAGTTCAACTAGTAAGAAAAGAAATATTCAAAAATGAAGAAGAAGCGAGACTCTATATTCAATTTTGTCGTTCTGCCAATAGTTCTCAAGATGTCGCACAACATACAAAAATGCTTGTAAATAAGGGAATCATTCGTAAAGATAAATGTAAGCGCCCACTTTGGACAATTTTACGTGACGCAAAACTGTATATTCGGAAGGAGGCAAATTGGGATAAAATGATGCCTTAGGGTTTTCAAAAGTAGAAATAAAAATTCTAATTTGTAGAAGATTAGGAGCATAAGTAGAATTCTTGTGCTCCTGATTTTTTATTGTTATATCTTTGTCTCGTCAAACAATGAAAAAGAAGGGTTGACGACGTTCTTTGAAAGATTGTGAAGGGGTTCACCTGATAGAGGTTTTAAAGAATCCTGACATCATAGCCGAGAGCCAGGAAGGCCTGGCTGGTACTACGTTGCAGAGAGGAAGGGATGACCAACAATCTTGATCAAAGTAGTTCAGACAGCTTTGCAGCGAAACTAATAAATTCCCCATGGTAACCTACATATAGAAGTAGGAATAAAAGGGCGACCTTTCCATGGGGGCAAATGTTGATGTATATTTTTTAACAAACAATTAAAAAAATTAAATTATGGAAAAAATTAGAGTTATTACATTACTTATTTTATTAAGTGGTGTTATGGCAGCACAAGCTCAATGGAAAGGAATTGCGAAAGCTGTGAAAAATGTGCCAAAATCTGTCATCGTAGCAAAAGCCTCCGAATCTGCACTTCGACAGCACCAGAATCTGCAGCAGCAAAACAGGTTGACTGCATTACATGTACAAACTTTAAATGATATCCAACGGGTACAACGCTTGGATCAACAAGCCACCTTGCGAACACAACTTCTGCAATCCCTGCACACGATTCAACCTGTTTGTACTGCTAAGAACAATGCAGCCTTCAAGCAAGAGATTATAAAAATCCGGAATGCGCCAAGAAAAGAACAAGTTCGATAAGTCCGACTAGTTCAACACTCACCAAGGGAGAGGTAAGACTCCTCTCCTTTGACTACCTAATTATAAATAAAGTAGGCGTGTCTCACCCTCGAAAATATGTTCCAATAAAAATTAAGAATATGAATCCAAATACTCCTTATTCCCATTTCGATGGAAAATTATATTACGAAATCGACAGCGAAGAACACATAGCAAAAGTCACTGGCTCAAAGGAATCTCTACGAAATATTGTGATTCCAGATACAATTGAACTTGAAGGGCTAAAATATGATGTTGTAGAAATTCAAAATGGCTCATTTAAAAATCAAAAGATGAAGACAGTTAAGATTGGCAACAATATTAAGCGAATAGGTATAAGAGCTTTTGCAGAATGCACGGATCTTTTCAATGTTACATTAGGGGACACAGTTATACAATTGAACTGCGGTGCTTTCTCCGACTGCTTAAACTTGGTGTCTATAAACTTTCCGTCATCCTTGGAATCAATTGAAACCCATGTCTTCTCTGGGTGCATCCGCCTTAATGACATTGTTTCTAATATAACGGATCCAGACCATTGTAAAATAGCCAGATATGCATTTGGGTATGATGATGATATTTATCATCGCGTTTATCTTCACGTTCCAGATGATACCGCTTGCATTTACAAATCACGGGCGGAATGGGAAAAGTTCACTCATATTATAGGTGAAAATTGCCCCCAATATAGGAACTATATCGTTAGGGAGGAAGGAGACTTCCTGATTGATGTTTATGGTGCCTATTATTCACTTGACGGTACCCGACTAATTTCTGTCCCTAAAGAAACAATATCGTACGACATCATCTGTGGCACGAAAACCATTGGCAAAGAAGCGTTCAAAGCGTCTCTTGTTGAAAAAGTTAATATTCCAGATACAGTGACAGCTATCGAAGATGCTGCATTTGAAGATTGTCATCAGTTGCTTAGTATTGTACTGCCCGATTCAATTAAAGAAATCGGCCATTCTGCGTTTTCTGGTTGTAATCATTTGAAGGAATTGAATCTTCCACGCTACATTAATGATATTCATATTCATACCTTCAGAAATTGTCGTGGGCTTGAAAAGGTCTATATACCATCAGGAGTTGAATATATTGGGTTAGGTGCCTTTTCGGACTGTTCAGCCTTAACATCCATAGTTATCCCCACTATGGCCAGCATTGAAGCATTTGCTTTCTCGGGTTGCAGATCTTTGACAGATGTAAGTCTTCCCACTCTGTCTAAAGAAGAACAGATAGAATATGAACTGTTTGAGGGATGCGAATCCTTAAAAAAAATATATTATCCATACAATAACATTCACGAAAGGATGTTTGCCCGATGCGTCAATCTCGAGGAAGTAATAATTGGAGGAAAAATCAGCTTTTGCGATGATTCTGCATTCTATTATTGTTCAGCACTTCGCAAAGTAGAATTCCACTGTCCAGCTCATCCCGAGATGGATACATTCGAAAATTTCTACAGATTCTCTGGCAGAAAGAACCATGAGATAGAGTTCCTCATTCCGGCTAAGTATGAGGATAGTTTTAGAAGCCTCTTCACATTGGCCGAAAAAAATAGCAACATAACAATTACACTAAAACCATAAACAGAGTATAGCACAATATTTCGAGGACTCCGCTTTACCAAAAACGGAGGTACGGAGCCCTCGGATTTGATTTTAATAAAATAATAATTTAAACAGCAATTATTCGACATGGAAGAAAAAGACAATAGTTTATGGGATTGTTTGTTCCTACTGGTATATATAGGCTTTATCATACTCGTAGGATATCTATTGACCAAGTATGGTAGCAGTAGTGTATTTGAAGACTGGACGCCAGACTATCCCTAACAAGACAGTCGTTGATTATATAATGAGTTTATGCTAAAAGAATAAATTTCTTTCCATATGCCACATATGCTTTTTGGCTCTATACGTTTGAAGTTTAGATAGCAGGTTATAGCGTACCTTTGCAGCAGGAAACAAATAAGTCATATTATTCTAATCTAAAAGACATGAAGCAGTTATTATCTTTGGCAGTTCTAATGGTTATAACCATTTCTGTCACAAAAGCAGGTCAACAGACCACCACCTCTAGTGAAGCGTATTCCGCAGGATGCTATTTCTATACTCTAGGGGATACTGTTAATGCAGTAAAATGCTTCCAAAAAGCTGCAAAAGCAGGGAGTAATAGTGGCAGATATTTTTATGGTCTCTGTATGATTGACGGAATAGGCGGTGTTAAACCCAACAAAAAGGCTGGGCTAAAAATGATTAGAAAAGCGGCAGAAAACAGTGAACCTGATGCTCTATATTTTCTGGGCACACTTTACGAAACAGGTGAGTATGGATATTCTGTAAATGAGGCAGAAGCTCTCAGGCTATATCAAGAAGCATCAAAGATGGGTAGTTTTGAAAGCCTTATTGCATGTGGAAATACGTATTTCTCAAAAGCAGACACAGCCACGGCAATAGATTTCTGGAAACGAGCTGTGGAAGAAGCACCAATTTTTCCCACAGACGAGCAACGGGCAGCACTCGGACAAATTACCTACAACCTTGGGTTTTTCTACCAATATGGATATGGCAATGTTCAAGACCTTTATGAAGCGTCTGTGTATTATCATGGTTCAGTCCAATATGGCAACACCAAAGATGCTGCGTTTCAACTTGGCTTGATTTCTCTCGATAATGAAGATGATCCTAATCAATGCCTTGCTACTTACTATTTCACACAAGCGGCAGAAACTGGAAATTTGGAAGCGTATGTCTATCTCGGTGCTATTGAGAGGCTCAACGGAAACGATGAACAGGCTTTCATATATTACTTAGCAGCTGCCAACGGAGGCAGTGCCAACGGCATGTATTGCGTAGCTTCTTTATACTATGACAACGGCGATTATAATAGTACTTTATACTGGGCAAGTCAATGCACAGATAATGCTCTGGCAGAGTACCTTCTAGGTTTGGCATATTATTGTCTGGAGGATTATGAAAAAGCCAAATTCTATTTGCAAAGATGTGTATATAAATACCATTTAGATGATGCTATAACCATGTTAAAGCAGCTGGAATCTGATGAAACCCTAAATAGGGATGGTTTAGTAGAGCTATGATGCTCTACTAAACTAAATTACCCACAAGAAATGACAACAAAAACTCTTTAATTCGCGTGTGGAGAAAGATAATGGACAATTCAAACAAAAGTGTTATGAAAAAGACAATAATGTTCGTGATAGTTGTGGCTATAGCTGCATTAGCCATTTATCTGGAGGATTATGCCTTCAGAGGGGCTGGGATGCTTCTCGGGTTTGCTGTTGCATGCGTAGGACTATGTATTGATGATGTATTTAATCGGAGGTCAGAGTGGAGTGAAGCCTTTTCTGTCACCGGCGTGCTCTTGTCGCTGTTTTTCTTTGTTAGCATAGGTCTTGGCATCCATTTCAAGGAAACATCAGATGGCATAATACAAGTGAGATCTGCCTTCTACACACATGTACTTGAATATGGTGAAAGAATCAAAACAAGAGTATTGCATTCTCATTATACGAAAGATGGGAGTCATTATGCAGTAAAGAAGGAGACCTTCACTTACTTATATCATGGTGACTCTTGCTCTATTTACAACAAATATGATAAGGTGTTGACTATACCAAACACTTATGTAATTATTCAGAAAGATTATGGGCATGGTAAGCTACACCACATTATTGTAGATGGCAAAACCTTTGATATGAGGGGAACAGAGATTAAAGAAGACTACTCTCCATTTGTAGTTGACATAACGCCTGATTATACTAATTATGCTAATTTATAATAATTAATTTGATACAGAAGCTATGGATATCGACAAGGGATATATTAAGAAAATGTTTAAAGAGAAATTGACTGTCGAGGAACAAAAGATGGTGGGCTTACTCTCTATCATTTGTTCCGAGGGGCTGCCTATGGATGTTTTATTCAACGTACTGAAGCCAGATAATCCCAAAGCATTCAATTTATCAGTTGATAAACTTTGTAAATCTAACTGGATATTCATTGATTACCAGACGATATACTGTGACCAACAGATTGCAACCGCAGTCTTGGAATTGACGACCATAGATACTGATCTGGTAAAAAAAGTTCTCATAGGATTACAAAGGAAGATTGTATTGCATCCGCTTGACGACATGCTTTCCAAACAGGGATATTATGTTCTGGCTCGTCTATTTCTGACATATATTATGAGAGTATGGGACAATATGGCATTTGCAAATCGTCAGATTACTTCATTGTTCTCAAGAGCAGTCATTGCTTACGTTACCAATGTTGAGCTGTCATTTTGTAAGAATAAAAGACAATCAGTGTACCGACTGGAAGATAGGATTGACTACAAGCTGCTACAGTTCTTGATAGGAATTAGCAGAAAATCCGAAGGAATTGCGAGCCTTCTATTAGGGGAATTATACGCACATATTTTTAGATATGATGAAGCAAAAGCATGGTTTCGAAGAGCAGAGACTATTCTTGGTGATGATGCTGAGTTGTTTATGGCAAAGGCCAGAATGTCAGAAAACCTGGGGCTTCCAGGAAAAGCATTCCTATGGGCATGGCGAGCCTATCTATTGAACAAAAAAAACATGAATGATGATGCAAATATAGAGGTATGTCTTTATATATCATATCTGTGTGCCGTGAATGAGTCGAAAGATAATAGTAAGTATTGGAGGGATATTGCCCGTTCATTAATGGGTAATAGAAGTATTCCTTGTAATCATATCTTCAACATTACATTAAAAGAAATCGAAGCTTTGATTCATTTAGATGACGCAGCACTTGCTCACCAGATACTTAATTCTGCAGAACTTGGAGTTTATAAACTATACGGGTGTGATGCGCCTGAGATGGCTCGAATCTCATACATTCGCAGCCTTGTTGACGGAGAAACAGGACAGCTCAGAAAGAGCAACGAGTATTATCGTCGCTATGTACACACCAATCATCTAAACTATGGATACAGCGTTGGTGACACTGCTGTTCTCTATTCAGCAATTATAAGTGATAATGTTATCCGAGGCAACAATCAAACTGCAAATATCTTCGCCATCAAAATGCAAGACCTTTACGCAGAAGGCTCAAACATCGCTCCTGGTGTAAGACTAAGTCAAGCCTTTGCAAACTGTGCTTCGAACCTTGCAGATGAAACATATGAACTTAGTGATGCGTATCTTGAAATGGCTAATAAGATTTATGTAGATGAACTCAAGCCGGATGTGGAATTACTTGCAGAGATTACACCAGTCTTTCATAATGGTATTATCCCCAAATCTGTATTGATGACAGAAGAAGCAAGGATCATTAACATTGTTTCAATCAATATCTGTTTAGGCGAAGGCCGATTCGACGATGCTAAAAAACTTATTGAAAAACTGATTAACGAAGAAAAGAATGCTCTTGAACGTCTAAAGTGGAATATCCACATGGGCCGTATTCTTATTTTAGAAGGAAAACAAGAAGAGGGCGTTGAACTTTGGCAGAGCATTTTGGTAAAAACACCTAAACGTAATAGATTTGAACTTTGCAAACAAATGGCGGAATGGGCGAACTATTATAACTTGAATTTTAAAGCTAAGGAATTCTATGAAGAGGCGCTACTATTTGACATCATGGTTTATGCAAAATCTTCAGATATTGCCGAAGCCCTACAGAATTATGCAAAAGTCCTTAATTACTGTGGTTTTAATGGCTCAGAAGAAAATTGGGAACAGGCGGCACTGTTTATGGAGTCCGTTGATGACAAAGATGGGTTAGCGCTGCTCTACCTTTCTTGGGGCATAGCCCAGCAAGATAGTGAGGCAGAACATTTGATTAAAAAGGCCATTTCGTATTGGCAACCTGAGTCTGGCATATTTGACGAGACTTTATCGAATATGTATCATCACTTGGCTTGTGCACAAGCTATGCAAGGGAAACACGATGAAGCCCTATGTTCTGCTCAGGAAGCAATAAGACTTTATCCTACTGAGTATCCGCCATATTTGAAGGAAGACATGGGGGTGAATTTCCCATCATAAGAAACCATTGAAAATGCGATTGATACGTTTGCTAATTCGGTTGTTCATTTTCTGGTAATTTTGTCGTTGAAAACAGATGTAAAGGAATACAGTATAGTTAAAACAATAAAATGAGAATTATGAGAAATGTCGTTAATACCCACAGAGAGAAAGCCTTATATGCTTTTTGCAAAGCTATGCAATCTGCAGAAGAGAGCTTGAAAACAGAAAAGTCAGAATCTCCTAATAGTATAGAGAAAGCGTATGAGTTGTTGGACTTAGCAGAACTACATTTATGTACATGTGAATCCACAAAAGCAGAAATCGAGTTTACGGAAGCTTTGGATATTTTCAATCAAAACAAGGATGAGGGTAATGAGAGAGTTCGCATTATATACATAGCGTATATCCTCAAAGCATTATCTGGAATACATGCATGTTTGGGAAGGAAGAAAGAAGCAGAGCGCGAACTGAAAAAAGCTATGATGTGGGAAGGGAAACTAAATATGCCAATAGACAAATAATTAGAGATGTTATACGAAACATGATAACTTATACCCGGAACATATGCATTCACATTTTGTGGATCTTGCCAATGGTTGTGGTGTACTAATAAGATAAACAGGTAAATGTAAACTAAAGCCTTCGGGCGTTAACTAAAGTATTAATTTAAATCATTCTCACATGAAAAGATTGATTATTGCAGCAGTCTTTGTCGCAAGCGGCATTGCTGCATGGGCCAGCAACCATTGGCCAACGGCGGAGAACACTTTCCCCGCATCCGTATATCCAACGTTTCCTGTGTACCCACAGGATGTGTTCCCCGTGCAAAGCTGGCCAGTATGCAGCTGGCCAGTTTTCCCAGCACCTTAATCTCTCTTTATTCTCGCGCCATATAACTGGCGCGAGAGAATACCATCTTTTTGATGATAATTTTGATTAACTAAAAATAGACAGAGATATGAAAAAGATTTATACAATAGCTTTTACACTTTTTATGGGAGGTAGAGCAGAAGCGCAGCATACATTCATCGATTCAACTTTGAATGACATTTGCAAGCAGGTGTTAGTCGAAGGCACATTATCATATAAAAGTGATATAAACTATATGGGGGCTGTTGTTATGGATTCTAACACGGGTCAAATCCTTGCTAATGTGAGTGTTGGATACGACAACAACAAGGATGTCGCGGATATTCCAAACGGTAACAATAAGCCCGTGCATGCTGGAATCGGTAGGGCTGTTCTCTATCTTACGTTGATGGATTACCTGACTCCCAGCTTTATAGTAGACGCCACCGGCGGCATCTATAAAGACAGTATATCAGAATGTGTCATTACCGATCACAATTACAAGTTTGGAGGCTATGGGCGGCTTAGGTTGAAAGAGGCTCTTGATCGTTCTAATATAGGAATGATTAAAGCTGCAGAAGCTGCATTCAATAGGGATATGGGGGCGTATGGCGGTGCCCTTAGAAAAACTGGAATATTCTTTTCTGATTCTGAAGATATATACGATTCAGAGGATTCCAACAACTCTGACCAACTATGGTCTCCGAGAGACATACTTGGTTATACCACATATATGTCTCTCATAGAGGAGACCGCTTGGGTAAATGCTATAGCCAATGGGGGTAATCTCGTACTCAGGGAAACCGAAGATGATCCAGTATCTCCAATGTGTGTTATCAAAAACAAACAGGGTATAGATTCACTAAAGTCTGCTATGCTTGATATCGTTGAAGAAGGGTTAGGCAGACAAATGAAATCTAACCATACACAAGTAGCTGGAATTGCCAATGTCTCTCCAGTTGATGTTGAAGGAAATCGCGGTTGTCTGGCAATAGCTTTCTTCCCATACCACAATCCCCAATATACTTTGGGAGTTTTCGTAAACAAACATGGAATGCCAGCAGGCAGGATTATACCCACAAGAATAGTTGGAAATATCATTAACTATATGGTGGAGCAATACGATAAAAACAAAAAGGTGAGTGACGTGATGTCTGCAAGTGAACACAAGCAGGAGCGTCTTCTTCCTTACGAAAGATAAAACAATTTAAAAGTAAAAAAAGATGAAAAAGAATTTAACTTTGTTATTTGGCTTATTAATCGCCATAAGTATTAAAACCTTCGCACAAAAAGATAATTTTACTGCAGCAGAAATGTCAGATATGCTGAAATGGTATCAGATGCCACCGAAGGATGGGTCGGAAGAATATCTAACAGATATCAAAAGGTATTTTTGGGGACGTTCGGAAATGCTTAATAATCCAGAGCGTGCAGCTATAGCAATTCGTGATGCAAGTCCTGAATATGTTAATATTGTATTACAATTCTCTACGTCGTTTGGCATGAGACTTTCAGAACGTGATACTCCCCATATATGCAGGCTTCTCAGGGATGCATTGGCTACAAGTGATTCCATCCATACAACGATGAGAACAACACCTAACGAAACGTTTGGTGATGAACGAGGTTTAGGAAGAACGGGCGTAGGCACATATCCATCCATTCACGCTATTCATGGTTGGCTGTCGTCCTTGCTTTTAATGGAAATTAATCCGGAAGCTTCTGATTCGCTATTGATTCGGGGACTAATGTTTGGTGAAAACGCTGTCCTGCGTGGGGTGGCTTGGCAGAGTGATATTGACGCAGGTCGGCTTGCAGCCTCT
>Ga0310690_10008605_pt1 | contig 12912 bp, 13 predicted proteins | sample AusTroGonzalo_MG_2_FD_207661 | JGI IMG/M metagenome (GOLD analysis project Ga0310690, IMG submission 207661) | Bovine rumen microbial communities from tropical cattle in Woodstock, Queensland, Australia - Gonzalo_04 (v2) (version 2) | ecosystem: Host-associated > Mammals > Digestive system >...
GTAATTGTGGATGAATATGTAATTCCGGCTCATCAATAATTATAAATCAATCCTGTAAATCATTTCACAATAATGCGAAAATAATCAGCAATAAAGACTGCTGTCCTGCTCATAAATCATCAAAATAACAAGGTTCTCATGCTGAATTTCTCAGCTGCAAATTAATTCATCACTGAATATATTCAATTGTGAGTGTCTTATGAAGGAATTTTCCCACTAAACCTGTCAAGTGTTTCCAAAATTCAGATTTATACAATCTATCTTCTCGAAATTCTTCTGGTTCCTCACTAGTTTCTTTTTTTAATTTGCTTCATTTTTTAACTTTATATGACTGAATATCATCAACTGTACATTTTCTTATAATATTCCATATTTTCCATAAACATTTATAATATCATTCTAAGTTTAAATTTGTTTTGTCACTAGCTTGAAAAATATAATTATCAAAATCCTGTACTTCATTTAAATATTTCCATTCAACTAAATCTCTCTGAGAGGAGAGTATAGTAAAAGTATTATTCAAAGGATACCATAATCTTTCGTTAACTTTTTTCTCCCACCTATTAAATATATACATACAAATATAGAGTAGCTCTCTTTCCTGTATACAAACCAAGGAAAAAAATTCCATTGGTGTAAGCGCTGATTTATCTACTTCAAAACATTGTTTTTTCTCATTAAAATCTGCTTTTATACGGATTTCTTTTATTTCGTTTTTTATATGATTCAAACTAAAATGAGGGAATCTATACTTTACTTCACTGTATTTTTCTATAATTGAATTAATTTTATGTGTATTTTTACACACAAAACCAATATTATCATAATCATTATCAAATAGTTCTACTAATATTTCAATTTTTGATGGTTTATCTTGAAATCTAGTATGTTTACTCAATTTATAAGCTGTTTTGGGAACAAATTTTATCGCATTTTTATATTGAGACTCCATTTTCTTCTCAATAATTGCAGAATCAAAAGTATAGTCAAAGATTAAGTTTCTAGAAAATTGATTTATTATTTCGATAAAATTACTCTTTCCTGATCAGTTAGCTCAAATCAAAATATTCATATCCAAACTATTTTCCTGTTTGAGAAAATTTATTCATTCAATGGTATCTAAGTTTTCTACATATGGGAAACTCATGAGATTGGATATTTTTACTTCCCTAATTTTCATAACATAAACTTAATTTAAAATTTTGTTTACTCTTAAAGTATAATCCTTTTTGTGGAAAATGCAAATTTTCACTTATTATTTTATTGAAAATAATACATACATAATTATATTTTGTATCAGACTTTTATATTTATATTTTTACTATGAGAAAGTTGTCTATAATTACATTATCTTTCATATCATTAAACTTCTTAATTTTTACATCAGCGCAATATTCTCAAGAACTAAAAGATGCATATAATTGGGCACATGAGAATAGTATAACCACAATGGATTCCATAGAAAAAGCAAATATGAACTGAAAGATAACTAGAGAAGAAATGGCTAAGATGATTACTAATTATGCAGTAAATATTCTATGAAAGAAACTAGATACATCAAAATCATGTTTATTTATTGATTCAAATATTAATCCAGACTTAGTTCAATATGTTACAAAAAGTTGCCAATTATGATTGATGGGGCAGTGAGTAACCTCTTTTAGACCAAAAGATAATGTTACTAGAGCGGAATTTTGAACTGTTCTTTCTAGAGCTTTATGGTGAGACCAAAATGAATGATGAACTACATATTATCAAAATCATCTAAAAGCTTTAAAAGCTGAGTGAATCATGAACAACATTTCTTCTCCAATGAATAAAGAGGTGAGGGGATACGTTATGTTAATGATGATGAGAAGCGTTGATGAAGTCGCAAAAGCCCAGTGAAAAACCAATACAGACAACCAAATTTCAGATGTAATAAAAATGTTGGATTAATTTATCTAAAAATTTATTAAAATTTTTATAAAAAAATTTCAGATTTTTTTGATTTTTTACAAAAAATCTTTCACTTTTTTTATGCTATAATAAATTATACCAGTTTATAACTAGTAAAACTTTTGATAAAAAAAGTCCCAAAAAATTTGACAAATAAATTATTTTCGATTATAATATATATGTCATCATGAATGAGTGACTTAAGAAGTTCATGTTGATACAGATGAGATCTTTCACAAATTATGTAACTGGTAAATGTACTTCATTTGCTTTAATAATCTTCGCTGAATGTGCAAATCATTCTATACGGTTATTTATGAATCCACATAACTAACTAATTTCCTATCCTACTTCGGTATCATAGTGGAGCGATTATTAAGGTTGAAATTTTCATTGAGAATACCTTCCAAAGATTAAGGTTCTCTGGCTAATGGTTTAAATAATCCTTAGTTCAATTGAAAATCGATTCTAGTTATCTCTTGTAAGTTTCTTATATTTACTTACTCCGCTTTAAAATAGTGATAAGCATGATAGAATTACCTACTATTGTTACCTTATCAGCCTATTATGAAGTATTTAAATCTTATAAGGGCAATGATTAGAAAACAGTGATAAGGCATTTAGATTCATTTGTTGCTGGATACAATTCTGAAACAATCATTGAAGAGAAGGTCTTTAATGTGGATATATCCCGCTCTCTTAGAGATTTATTTCTCTATCTGATAAAATTCATATGAGTTTGCTATCTCATGGAATCTTCTACTTTAGGTCTGCCTAAAGCATGAGATACTTCACTAGTTAATAGCTAGTGTTGCTTCATGAACAAGGCACCTTACATAATTTACCTCTCTATCTGGAGGAGAGTAGATTCACTTCTACTCTTTTTTTTAATTTAAATTTTTAAAATAATGCGTGATTATAACATAACCACGCACATATCAAACTAGAGTAACGCCTTCATGATAGAATCCCAATCGGGATATTCTTCACCGCCAAATAGGAACTGTTTCCCCTGAAAGCCAGGAACTTCTCTATCATCAATCAGATAGTCTCCCATAAGGAGATCCTTACGGTGAGAGAATATGACCTTCTTCCTAATCAAGTCTCCCAAATAACTTTCGAGCCAATCTTTTTTATCCTGAAGGGCCGTATTGTTACGCCAAGGAGCAGTAGTCAATACAAATACTTCATACTTTTCTTGTAAAGCCTTAAAAGCTTCAATGGCTCCAGGCATTGGATTCATTCTAGAAAAGATATGAGGTACATTATCATACTGTTCTTCCTCATATGAAGATAGAATTTTAGGTTCAGTCTTTCTGACTCCCGAATCAAAATCTACAAGGACTCCATCCATATCAATGTAGACTATTTTCTTTTTATTTTCCATATCACTTACGTTTTTATTATCAATGTTTGATTATAATTAATTCAATAATTATTTAAAGCTAAATTTATATATAAAAAAATATTGAAATCTAATTTAATTATATTATTAATCAGATTATCTTCTTGTTAATATTTTATTTCATTAGCAAAAAATCATGAAATTAACTTACAAAGATTGATCTTTGGAATATGTTATCGAATGAGACACATTATTCGTATTATCTATTTTTGTAGAAGAAAGAAGACAAGGAACAGCAACTCAATTAATGAATATGCTATTAGAAAAAGCCAGAGAGGAAGAAGTTAATGTTATTCAATTACCTGCTATGTCTTTTGACCCAGAAGAATGAATGGAAACAGAAGAATTAAAGAACCGATGTGAAAGAATATGATTTGAAACTGTAGAAAGATACTCGATATGAGAAAATAAATGATATGCAATGAGAATGGAATTATAAAACATCCTCAAGCATTCAAGAAACAATTACGAAATAAATAATATTAGCTATCATAGACATAACAAAAAATACAATAAGGAATGTTTTAACAACTCAGGAACATCATTTTGTTCCTGTTGATTTTGTATCTTTTTTAATGTAGCTTTTTGAAAAAATCAATAAAAGCTCTCCACAATAAGGACATTCTGCTACGTTATTATCTAGTGCATTTTTGCATTTAGGACATAACTTATAATTATCAGCCATTATGTTGAATTTATCTAATAAACATTGATTGATAATAGAAATAGTAATCTGATTTACAACTCTTTATTGATATTATATGAGCATAAACAATAAACAATTAAAATATGAAAAAGCTCTGGAATATGAAATTTTCATAAAAGAAGAATATGGTTTTGCTAAACAAGAAATTAAAAAAGCTGGTTGTATTTTTGATATTTGATGACATAAATGATATTTTTCAAAGTGGTGTAGATCCTTGAATTCAACAGCTAAAATCCATTATTTTGAACCAATAGGAGAGTTTTACAATCAGGCCAAAATCAATCTTTGAAGTGACAAAAATGTAATATTTAATAACTATTGAATCGCTCCAGAATCTGGTTCTTGAACAATATTATTAAATCAAGAAAAGACTATGCAATCCAGTAAATATTCATCATTTCTAAATCCAACATGAACTGAAATTGTTGTCAACTTTATATCGCTAAAAGACTATTTAGAACAGGGGAATATTGATCAAATAGATGTATTAAAAATGGATATAGAATGAATGGAATTTGAAGTATTTAATTCACGATGAGATTTTGAATGGTGAAAGATAGAAAATTTAATCGTAGAAATTCACTTGTTAAATGAGGAAATAAAATCAATGTGGAATACGATTTTAACCAGGATAAAAGATGTTTTCTGAGCCGCAAAAACTATCAATTCTTGATATCATGACACAATATTTCTGCTTCGAACAAATAAACAAAAGTAGACAACATTATAAGTTAAAACGCAACACAAAAAGCCTAAAATATAAAAATATCTCTTGCAATAATTTAAAATTTTGTTACATTAAACTCAGATTTTATATCTTTATTTTTATACTATGAAAAGAACTTTCTTTCTAATAACTTTGTTGTGACTATCTTTAATTTTTGCTGGGTGTGATAAAAAACCTGCACCAGAAAATATTTTGCCCGACAATCAAGAAACTTATATCGAACAGTGAGACAATACAGATGTAAATGAAGTTAATAATAATGAAGAAATTAACAATGAAACTGAAATTAATTCCCTAGAATATGTGACTGATACACACGAGGAAATGACTTTTGAAGAAATCGGTGATACTTTAGCTAAATGTGATGAATTATGAGAGGATTTAGTTTGTGGAGTAGATTGAGGTACTTACTATAATAAATGCTACCTTAATTTCGCATGAATTCAAGAATCAACTGAGGCTGAAATTGTAGATTGAATCTGCGTATTCTAAAAAGATAGTACCTAATATTGAGGGGGGGAGTAATGAATTACTCCTCTTTTTCTTTTATTATTAATAATTGTGTTGCTTGATTTCGAAATGGACTTTTTTATATTTAATGAGTTGAATATCTTAAGCGTAATGTTTAAAGTATTGCTTTTATATGCGTAAAGTTAGGTAGCATGTATGAAATATTAGGAGAGTTTACTAATTGGTTGAAGGCTATAAAAGGGTATTCTAAATCAACAATATGCTTTTGATGATTTTATAAGGGTTAATTCTCAGTGAGAAAAAATGGTAGTGTATCCAGAAAAAATAAAACTTAAAGATATAGAGAAGTTCATTATTTGGAATAAATCAAAAGGTAAAAAAATAACGACAATTAATAATTATTTAGCTTGAATTAAAATGTTTTTCTTATTTTGTAAAAGTAAGGGATTAAATGTATTAGATGAAAACAAATTAATATTTACAAAAGAACCAGAAAATAAAGTGGAATCTCTTACATTTGAAGATACTGAGTTGTTTTTAAATCAGTTAAAAAATGACACAGATAAACTCGAAATTTTAAGAATGAGAGATTATGCAATTGGTTTGATGTTAGTATATTGATGATTAAGGGTACAAGAATTATGTGATTTAAAAATAGAAGATTTATGAAAAAATATTCGTATAAATGAAAAATGAGATAATGTGAGAATTGTCCCATTTAACTGAGAATATCTTAAAATTATAGAGCTTTATTTATCTCTTAGAAAAGAATTGTGAATAGATTCTGAATATGTTTTTATTTCCCATTCAAATAATAGTTTATGAAATAAATTAAGTAGAGCATCGGTTGAAGAAGTTATAAGAAAAGCATGAGAAAAAGCTTGAATATGAAAGGTTCGACCGCATAAACTTAGGCATACCTATGCGGTTCAAATGTTGAATGAAGGTGAAGATACAAAATTGATAAGTAAAACGCTTTGATATAAGAATAAGCAAGCGGCTCAAAGGTATTTTAATCGTAAAATATCTAAGTCTAAAAATAATTAAAAAATATTTTTTTAATGTATTAATTTGTTAATTTTTTTATTAAATCGTTCTTTTAATTTTATCATATTACTTTGCACAAGTATTATTGTGCAAAGTAATTTTGTATGATTTTTGATTAACTTTTCAATACCTGGTCATTTTAATTTATTATTTATATATTTTAAATATTTTATAATAATCAGGAAGAATAAAGATAAAATAAAAAAAATATCTTTATAGGGTAGTTTGTTATGTTTAAAAATAAAACTCCCCTCTGGATTCACTATAATTTTAAAAATTCGTGTAAAAATTGGATAATGCTAGGTAATAACTAGCATATCTTATTGTATGAAAATAAGACACGTTTTTATTCAAAGTGGAACAATATACCACCCAGCACAAAAAATATCGCTTAAAATTTTCTCTATTTTCTTATTTTACGCCATTTTCTATCATTTTTTATACTCTCATGATTTCTAAATATCACTTCTTTTTTATCAGATTTTTTTATTCTTTTCCCATCAATATGAATATTACGATTAAAATATTTTTTCAAATGGTTACAAATTGTAACCAGTTAAAAAATTTATGGCTTTAAACGGGGGAGTCTCATTTTATTTAAAAAACTCCCCTAATTCCATCATTGAAAATTTGGAGTTAGAACTCCCCTTCCAAATCCCATCTGAAAATTAGGAATCATTTGTCTTTGATATTGATTAAATAAGTTATTATTAACTATTACATTTTCTGGCATAGAAGTTAATTGTTCTTCCTCCACTCCCCTCACGGTATGTAGTAATTTTTGAGTTTTATGTAAATTTTATAATATATTTTAACAAATGTCAATAAGTTGTCTTTTTTGTCTATCACTGGAGACGATTTTGCGTAACAGCACTTGCATTCAATAGAATTGACAAAAATAATACTTGTAACAACATGTTGTTGTATTCGTATAACTTACCAAGTATAAATAACAAAACTATATCTACATTTATTATGTATTGATATTTTTAGTAAATAATATATTATTGACAAAAATTAAAACGATAAACATATGGGATACAAGATTGGCGCGGGGGCCGTAATGGTCCTCATACTTGTGGCTGTGTGGTATCTCCACAGGCCTAAAAAAGAAAAGTAATTAGCTTCAACCATATTTGGTTGAAGCTTTTTCTAATTATAGTTGTTTTAAAAAAATAATATCTGTATTTTAGGAAATATCTACAGTTCCTGATGGTCAATATCATTTTTTCTGATATAAACTTTAAGAAAAACCTCCCTTCGCTATCACAGCGTTGAGAGGTCATTGTATACGATGGTCCGAATAAGACTATGTGAGTATAATTATTTACTTTTACAATTCAATAAGAATAAATTTCAACTTAACCACATTTAATACAAAAAATCACTTGAAACAAAATTAAATATAATAAAGATTTATCTAGTTATAAATCGTAATTTTTTAATTTTTATTTGTTATTAACATAAAAAATGAAACTAAAAACATTATTATGAAATTGGACTAATGCAATAAAAGCATTTCCAATTTCACATATACTATTATTAGCGATATCTATAATATGGATATGAAATATTGAGTGATCTTTTAGTGACCATTTTTGCTACAGAATCCTAGTGGCACTTTGATTTTCATTCCTATTAAGCTGTTTGTGACCCATTATCCAAATCCATAGTAATTTCAAAAACAAAAATACAATAAATCGAATACTACAAACATTATCATTAATCTTAGGATGAATATATTATTTGATACTATTTAATATTGAAAATGTATTTGACTGTACATATTCAGAATGACTAATTTACTTTTGAATTATAATTTTAGCTGTATTACTAATCCCATTATTAATTGCTATCTTACATAGAAAAGAAGAATCAAAAATCTGGTTCTCACGAGAAAGTTTAATAACTTCTATAATATTTGGATGAATTGCATGAAGTATCGTTCGATGATGAATTGCTTGAGCATTCTGATCAATTGAGGCTCTTTTTGATGTCGATATCGATTCTGATTGGTACGAATATATATGAATTTTATCAGAAATTTTATTGGCATGATCTTTCGTATTTAATTATTATCTAACGTTAGTTGAAAACATTAATAACAATAAATCTGAATTTAAAATTAACTCATCTCGTATAAGAAGGATATTCTGATCATTTATATTTTTACCACTTGCATTAATATATCTATTAATATTCTGAGCATACTGAATAAAAATCTTAATAACTCAGAACTGGCCAAGCTGAATAATTGTTCGGCTATGAATATGATATTTTGTACTATGAATCTTAAGTGCCTACTTAATATATCCAGAAAAGACCAAGACACATGAAATAATAAATAAAGTTTTATTTGTCAGCTTTATACTGATTGCCCTTATGATGATATGAGCAATTAGCCAAAGAATTAATCAATACTGAATCACAATTAATAGACGATTTATTTGTTATATGATTACATTTATAATCTTATATTCAGCTTTATCTTTAATCTTCGCTAAAAAAAGACTTTTGGTATTCATATCAACTTTATCAATACTTACGTTATTCTCTTTATACTCACCTATCAATTCTAATAACATATCATTCAAATCTCAACTGAACAAACTAGAAGAAGTTCTTTCTAAAGAGAATATCTCGCTTCCTTTATGAGAGAAATCACTAGAAAATTTAGATGAAGATTCTACTTATACTGTAATTTCAATAATCGATGAATTAGCTGAGAAATACAACAAAGATAAAATAATTGATAAAGTCATATCATATAATTATAGTGGGCGATATCGATATTCCACACGCTCAGAAATCAGAGAATTTCTAGGTGTAAATATTGAGGAAAAAGACTACTACAGCTCCACTACATATTTTAGCTATTGGCAAGATAACTATGATAATAAAACTTGAATCGATATCGATTGATATTCTAAACTATACAAATTCCAAGAATACTACGAAAATACACGAAACAATACATTAAAAATTAAAACAGATAGTTGAGAATATAATATAAATTTATCTGGTGAAATACCACAATTAATAGAAAAATCAGATTTATATAGAAAATCTGACCATAACAACAAAGAGGAAGAAGAACTAAAGAAACCTGCTTTAATATTAGATTGAGAAAATTATAGATTAATAATTACGTGATTCTACTGAGAAAGAGATAGAACAACAGAAAAGATCAAATTTAATAATATCGAATGATATATTTTAATTAAATAATTACTATTTAACTTTCAATTCCTTAAATTTCTCTGGAAAATTGTCTTTCAATTCCCTAATTACATATTGAGCAGTCCTTCCTGCACTACCTCAGAAAAATCAAACCATATAAACGTAAGGATTAGGATTTTTTATCTTAATTCATGTTTTTCTATATTTTTCCCTGAATTCTTCAACTTTTTTCTGGAATTCTTGCATTGATTCATCATTATATTTGCATATCAAAACATCCAATGGATGACCTTCTGCTGTATGGGCAAACTTTATCAAAATTTTATAAATTTCTGGTACGTCCCTTCGTTGTTCAAGAGCTCAATCGAATGGGAAACAAGAAATATGATAAAAATCTGAACATTTATCTCAAAATTCTCTAATCTGTTCATCATACGTTAGAGTATTGTACAAATTGAAAGTAATATCTGAGCTTAAAGAATAATCAAACCCCTCCAATCATTCAGCATTATCTACTATATTAATACCCTCCATATTAATAATAACAATATAAACGGTGAGATTATACACATTTTATATAAATAAACAAAACATTTAAAAAAACTGACTTACACAATGTAAGTCAGCCATATATAACCATTCTAATTAATCACACATTTCCCATAAATGAGCCACCAACTTTTTCACCACATCAATAACCTTTCTAGATAATTCCATGAATCATTTAACCGCCACAATTTCAAATCACTGAATAACTCACGCTGCATCCGTAACCATATTAACTAAGAACTTATTTGAGCTAACCTCTAATAGCACTTCATAATTGCTCTGTTGAATCTCTGTAAAACTCGCCTTAATGGAATTCCATGTCACTTCCCTTCTTGCGCATGTCGCCGCATCAATCAACGCTCATTGTACTATCATCAATGTAATGACATAGAATATAAAACACAAAAATTCAACTACCCTGCTTTTATGATTATCACACCTTTTTTCAATGGAAAAATCCATCAAAATTTTTAGGAAAAATCTACTTGATTTTTTAGGAAGAATTTATATAAAAATTTTGTACAAATTTTAGTTCATTTAGCCTATAATGGATAAACCAATAGAAAATCTGATTCAAGTTTTACAGAAACAAAGAAAAAAAATCATATCTTCAGATGATCTCAAAAAGTTCATCTATTTAACCTTCTGAGAATCTACCCCAATCAGCAAAATCTACAAAATCACATTTCAACTCAGAAATCGCTGATTTCTCTTTTCTCTAAGAAAAGATTTGTTCTATATCACCAATCCAGAAAAACCAATTACCACCGAAGAAATCGAAGAACAGCGATATCGAAAATTACTTAAAGATCATTGCAATTGAGTATGCAAACAGCGATATATTTGAGGATTAACCGCGCTTGAAATTCATTTACACTGAAACGGAGTAACCATTCCTGAAACTGTAATGGTCATAAACAAACAAAAACAAGCCATAGAAACTGTGGTTTTTGAGAAGCAAATCGCTTTTAAAAAATTCGAAACAAAATGAAAGAATCTGGTTTCTCGGCTTATCAAACAGACAAACGAAGCAAATATGCCAAACTGTAAGAATCTCCCAATCGCAAATCTAGAATTATCAATCCTAGAATGTCTTTATAATTTCGATACTACAAATAAATGATACATCGAAGAATGTATCAAAAAGGCTATTAAAAAGAATTGAAAAACTCTGAATTTACAAAATCTTGAAACAATTATCAAACTATGAAAACATAATACTTCATTAAATAGACTTTATTCACTAACAAAACTCTCCTATCCTACTTTATCAGAAGAAATTAAGAAACTAATCAAGAAATATGGATTTATGCTTGTATAAAAATTAAACATTCTTAGCATATAATTTATGTTTTATATTCTATATAATAACAAATGACATTAATTACAATAAGATGAATAATAAACCGAATTTGTGGAATGTTAGCCGCTCTAGGTTTACCATGTTTAATTATATGAATTATATTAATATCAAAAAATAAAAGCAGAGCCTCAAAAATTTGGTGACTCATTCTTGTTTCTTTTATACCAGCAGCTATAATAATCCGACTCGTGTCTAGTGTTATATTCTGGAATATAAACCTTTCAGAATATACTTCAAATTCGCAAGAAAGATGAGAAATAGCTACATTAAACTGATGACGGAGTCAATGAGATCAAGTAGTTGTATGAGATTGATGACGAGCTCATCCAAGCTATAACTAAAAAAAAGAGGCGGACGCCTCTTTTTTATTTTATAACTTACTTAATTATTTTCCGTAACTAGCTTCATTTCCAAGGGCTTCCTCAATTCTCATTAACTGATTATATTTACAGATTCTGTCTGTTCTACTAGCTGATCCAGTTTTAATAAATCCTGAATTCATAGCTACAGCCAAATCTGCAATGAAAGTATCTTCAGTTTCTCCAGATCTGTGAGAAACGATAGCTTTCATTCCATGTTCATGAGCTAAATTGATAGCATCAATAGTTTCTGAAACTGATCAGATTTGATTTAATTTGATAAGGATAGAATTTGCGATTCCTTTATCTATTCACATTTGAAGTCTCTCGATATTTGTAACAAACAAATCATCTCCAACGAGCATAATTTTATCTCCTAATGCATCAGTTAATTTCTTCCATCCATCGAAATCATCTTCAGCCATTCCATCTTCAATTGAAATGATAGGATATTTACTACACCAATCTGAAAACAAAGCAACTAATCCATCTTGATCTAATACTTTTCCTTCTCATTCAAGATCGTATTTTCAATCTTTAAAGAATTCTGAAGCAGCAACATCAAGAGCTAATTGAACCTTTCAAGTGTGTCCAGCTTTTTCGATAGCTTCAACGATTACTTGTAAAGCTTCTTCGTTACTCTTTAAGTTTGGAGCAAATCCTCATTCATCTCCAACTGAAGTAGCTAATCCTCTAGCTTTAAGAATAGCTTTTAAGTTATGGAATACTTCAGCACCCATTCTAAGTCCTTCTCTGAAGTTAGCAGCACCTGTAGGAACTACCATAAATTCTTGAATATCTACTGTATTGTCAGCGTGAGCTCCACCATTCAAAATATTCATCATTGGATAAGGTAAAACGTGTCCTTTTCCATCGTTAATGAATTTATAAAGTGGTTTATTTTCAGCTTTAGCGCAAGCTACTACGAAAGCCATACTAACTGACAAAATAGCATTTGCTCATAATTTTGATTTGTTAGCTGTTCCATCTAATTCTAATAATTTCTTGTCTAATTCTCTCCAATTTTCGAAGCTCTGTCCTTCAATAGCAGATTTAATAGTAGTATTTACATTATTTACTGCAGTTAAAGTACCTTTTCCCATATAACGAGATTTATCTCCATCACGTAATTCTAATGCTTCATGAACTCATGTAGATGCTCCAGAA
>Ga0310690_10008606_pt1 | contig 12912 bp, 18 predicted proteins | sample AusTroGonzalo_MG_2_FD_207661 | JGI IMG/M metagenome (GOLD analysis project Ga0310690, IMG submission 207661) | Bovine rumen microbial communities from tropical cattle in Woodstock, Queensland, Australia - Gonzalo_04 (v2) (version 2) | ecosystem: Host-associated > Mammals > Digestive system >...
TTGCATTGTCTTTACACTCATCATTGTATTTAATTACATCTTCAATAAGTGGAGCATTGGCAAAATTTACCAGTGCCTTTAAGTCTTTATTGAAACAATGGCTGTCCCAATAAGGTGTATCTTCATAAACAAATGTGTGAGATTTGCCTATTCTTTCATCTTGCAACAATAACTCTCTTAGTTCCGAATAATTAATGTCGAATTGTCTTGCTATGTTATAGAATTGTACACAAAGCGATACCTTTGAAGCAAGCATTGTGTTCTCAAAATACTTAACAAGCTCTGCCGTTTTACTATCAGTAAAACAGAACCTGTGTAAACAATTATATACTTTTTCAAGCAATTGTGCAACTCTTTCTGTGTCTTTTTTATCACCACCTAAAATAGTGAAGTTAAAATCAAAAGATTGTGGGCTGCTGTGCTGTGTAGTCCCATAAAACTCAGGAGAGTATACAATATGCTTATTAAACTCTTTTGATAATGTATCTGTTGTTGTTGGTGGTACAGTAGAGCGTAAGACTATTATATTAGCATCTGTTTCTTGTATTGCTTCTCTTACTTGTGATAAATCGCATGTTCCATCTTTTTTTGAGGGAGTATCAACTGCAATAAAAGCAAAATCATAAACAATGTTTTTCTTTGTATTTATTCTCTTGTATGGGTCATAACAATCTGGATTTAAAGCTTTGTACTCATTATAAAGCTTCTGCCCTATATTGCCCATTCCTACTATCAGTACTGTTTTCATCTTGATTCATACCTACAACTTTCTTTAATGATTCTTCTAATTCTTTACTCCATCCTCCAACGCTATTGCATACAAATTTAATATTTGGATTGTTTATAGCATTGTCAAATTCTCTTTCATAAATATCCCTGCTCCATATACCTAATCTTATTGCATTGTCTAAGATTGGCGGCTCGTGAACATAAGAATTAAAGTATATTGTATCAAACTCGTAACTTTCTTCCAACATGTTATATTTCATTAACACATCGAATAAACGCTCAAACTCAAAATAACAAGGATGGTGAGTAGTGTAGTTTATATGTGGAAGGTTTTCTTTATCCAACAACTGTCTTGTCTTCCATAGGTCGTGACTCCAAAAATATGTTGGCGCCTTTTCGTTTCCTGTAAAAGTAGGGCTATGATAATATATTGTACTCACATCTTTAAAATTAAAAGGCTTAATTGCATAAAAATCATCCATCATTCTAATAAAGCCTTTGTATTTACTATGATATTTTCCATAAATCTTTAGTAATTTATTAAAAACATCTAAATGTGGGTTATACTAACCTTCCCTTTCGGGAATCCTTTCAACATAAATAAATTCCACCCAAGGAAACTCTGTTAATAAAGAATTATCAAAATCCCCTATCACTACGAAATGATATTTAAACTGGCAGTATTTGCGCCATCCATTTAAAGCTATTCTTATCTCCTGTCCCTGTGTCCCCTTTTGTGAATAAGGCAATACCACTAAAACTTCTTCATCAGATTTTGACATTAACTCCTCTTTCAAACCTATCATATCTGGGTTTATCTTAAAAAACGCATCAAAAGAACGAGCGAACCCCATAAAATAACCACGAGTTTTCTTTTTCCACACATATTCTTCCCAAGATTTGGTTAAATAATGTCTTATATAGATATTTTTATAAGTCTTAATTATATTGTTTTTAATAAATTCTGTATTACAATAATTACACGTTTCTTTCGGAACATGGTTTGAGCCATAATCTTTTCTATTAAATTTTAATAGATTATAGCAAGTCTTTTTATCATTCATGGGAAATGAGGCATAATATACAGACATACAATCATCTATTTGGGTGGTAAATATGTCTACTACCCCTTTTGTTGAATAATCAGGTTTGTAAATTAAACCATTTGCCCCATAGCATTGCCAAGTTAGAATTATAGCATCATAAATACTATACTAAGATAAAATATCTTTAAGACTGTCATGTGTATTTTCCAATGTTATAAATTCATCAGCATCAATAGCAAAACACCAATCATAATCAAAATTACGTTGTAAATAAGAAAGTCCTTTGTAAATATATATGTCTTGTGAGTTTTTAGCTTTAGTTGTTTTGTATTCCTATGCTTTTTTCAACGCTAAGTTGCTTAAAAGGGCAGAAACTTTATTTAAAGAGACTTTCTCATTATATTTATTGACTATTTCTTTATGTGAATCACTATCTATATCTTCAAAAATAAATATATGGTCAACGCCCATATCTAGATGATATTTAATCCATTCATCTAGATATAGGTGTTCATTTTTAATTATGGTTAAGACACAATTTTTCATGGAATACTTATTATATTCTCGAGCGACTCAAATGTTGCCGGGACTATTTTATAAGGAGTGCCATTATAGGATATCTCATACATTAATTTTAATGGACGATTTATATTAGACGAATCAATTGAGAAAGTCCCCAAGTAGTTGTAGTCGTCAACCCAGCCGCTTCCACTTCCACTTCCGCTTCCACTTCCACTACCCTCGCCATTATCTCCATTATTGTCATTAGACGATGCGTAATAATATGACAGAGCACATCCAAAAGAAGAATGGTATTCTCCGTAAGTTTCTTTATCTTCAAATATTTCTACTTTAATCTCGTCCCCGTCTTGCGGCGTGACATCCCACTTGGCATCATTTAATATATCTACCGCCTCAGATTGAGTTGAGTCAAAATTAAACTAATCTAATGTTATTCCACTATTAAGCTCAACTTCTTCAGGAAAAAATGCTGAGATGGCTTGTGCTAATGTTGTTATGCCCCCAGGGGAAACCCCTGGTTTATCCTATATGTAATAATAATTGCCGTTATAATATATGCTACTTAATGCTCCATAATCGTCATTATAAAATCGAATACTTTCAGAGTTCAACGCTGGGTGATTATTCAAAAGAAGACTTTTTGCTGTAAGATTATTAAAAGTATAATCTGAATTTGATGTGGGGTAATTTTGAGAACGCACCCAGTTTTTGAGTTTAGCGGCAAAAGAATTTAGATTGTCTTTTGATGTAAATTTCATTTATCATTCCTCCATAATTAAGAATTTAGAAATTTTGTTATGTCAATTTGGAAAACTGGGCGCACCCCTTCTTCTTCTTGCCCTGATGGATACACACCATAAAGATACATCTAACTATCGTCAATTCCTAATTTCACAATATAATCTGCGTATTGAGTAGAACTTAACCATATATATGAGAAACTCCCCAACATAGTATGAATATTTTCATAATTAAATGTCGTATTTTCTGCGGTCATATCAGGTGTCACCCCAAGATAATCAATGATATCTTGTATCGACAAAGTATACACATTTTGGTGGTATGTATATGAATAACTTGAAGTTTTAAGAGAAACGACGTCATAATCTCCTGTATATTCCGTCTGCCTTCTTACTTTATAAATTGGTGACCCACTATCATTATTATACCACTGGTCTTGCACAAAAGTCTTTTCAACAATTGCCTCTTTTGCTTTTGAAGTTAATGAACTGTACCAATTATTAAGATTTGTGCGAAGAATACATGACGAATCATTAAATCTGAGAGGACCATAGCTGTATACGGAATCAAATGCATCAAACATTGCCATTACTTCTATAACGTCTCCGTCCACATGCTTTAATACTCTATATTCCCTATCTGTTCCATCTAAGTTTAATGTAAGAATTTGCCCTTTCGCGGGAAGGCAACGACCCTATATTTCAACCGCATTGGTAGCATCGCTAAGATTAATAATTCCAGTAGACGAATTATAGCTATAGCTTGCGTTTTTAACTGTAACACTATTGGGGAGAGACATATACTCGTTTGGTACAATCGTAACACTTGCAGTTCCAACTACTACATCGTCACCTGTTACCGTGCCATTAGTAATTGTCGTTGTGATAAGTTCCGCACCGATTGCATCATCGATTTCTTCTTCGTCCAATGGTTTACCAATTTTATACTTTTCATTATTTATTAACAAACTTTCAACGGCATCTTCGCTCCCGTCTAACGGCACATTAGCATCAACGGTTGTTACTTTGTATTTAGTATTTCTGAAGTTCAAACCATTGAGAATGGGTTCATTCCCTTGCAAGGTTGGATTAACAGAAATTTTATTCACAATAATATTATCGCCTCTCGGGATAACTACTTGTGTCTGTCCGCTTTCAAGGTTAAATTCCGATACTACCATCTAAGAATAATCATTGCCGACAGACACATCTAATTGGCGTCTGAATATGATGTGAGGACCTTTCGGATTTGTATAATTATGGAACTACGTTGCACGATAGGTAATCGTTATATCAGCATCACCATCACCAGTCTCGTAATAGTCATATGCCATGAACAACACTTGCTTGCCTTCGCTCATCATTCTACAAGCTTTCTCGTAATCAAAATTTATTAAATCGTAGAGAACTCCCTCAGTAACCGCACGGACGGCTTTGGCACTTATGATATAAACATCGTTACTACCACCACCACTAATAGGTATATCCCCTTCACCAATAATAGATTCTCCATTGATTGTTTTAAAGCAATTTTCTTCGCCAGCTTTTTCTATTATTATTTGTGGGGCTGTTTTATCATCGGGAGTAGGTGCTGTTTCTGTAGAGCCTTTTATGTTCCCATCTTTGTCTTGGTAGTAAAGTTTAATTCTTTCGCTGTCTGCCATTTTGATTTCTCACTCCATATTATTATTTTATTTATTTTTTAATTGTTTTATTTTGATTTAGTTAGGGGCATTGACCTAAACTATAAGTTACATAATTGTAGTTTGCAGTTATTTCATCAGAAATCATTACACCGCCACAAATTACATAGCCAACTATTCCAGCTCCATGATGATGGCTTGTCGTTACATACTCATCACCAGCTACGCTAAAGTCATCAACGTTATATTCGCTATCAATAAACTGTTGCCATGTCATGTTTTCTTCAGCAGTATACTCAACATTGTCTACTGTAAATGTTATAGAAGGAATATCTTGTGCCTCATAAAGAGTCACATTATTGAATATTATCTTTAACACTTCGGATTGCCCATAGTAAATCTTAGATAATGGAAGAAAACCTATTGAGATTTTGTTTGAAGGTGTAGGGGCAGGGGTTACATTTGTTGCATTTGCTTCGAGCCAAGAGATGAGGGCTGGGTTAGTAGCATCTGTACCGCCTGAAATCTCAATTGTGCGATAGGCTTCGTTAACCCATCCATCACCTATTGTTTGAAAACGGACATAAGTACTATAACCGTAAGACGTCCCTATCCAAGAGTAACCTGATGATGGAACAAACACACCAGCATCGGTACTTGCACCACACAAATATGAATAAGACAATGTATTAATACCAGTCAAATCACTTATATTTGAATCTTGAAAATTTGCGGGAGCAACAGCAATCGTTTTGCTTGAATTGCTAACCAGATTGTCATACGATTGTACTCTACCATAAGCATCATATCTATAATTTACAAAAATATATTCTGTTTGGGCATCCAAATAAATATACGATTCAACGGTCTCATTATTAGCGCTGGCCACAGATGTAAATGCTGTATCGCCACGTTTTTTATAATAAAATGTGGCTGTAGTTACTTTCGCACCCCTTACACTACAATCTACTCTTGTCCCACTTAAGTGGAAATACACATACTTTGATTCATAATTATTATTTCTCATTCCATAAACCAAACGATTTATATTATCTAAATAATAAGCCGTTTGTCCATTTGTCGTAAAGGTTATAGAGTAACGATTTCCTGCCGTATTTGGAATTGCATTATTTATAATCCATTTTGTTCCCGTTAAATCCGTAATAGGCATACCATCACGCTCCAAGAATCAAATAAAGATAGCCATTATAGCGGTTGGTGGGAGTGCTCGAAAGCACACATATAATTATGCCGTCCGTATTATCAGCAGTTGGTTCTGTAGTGATTATTGGTAAACTATTAGATAAAACACCCCAACCGTCGGCATCCATTTTCAAAAGCTTACCTGCATCTTCGCTGTATCCGCTTCCAACAGAATCAGGTTCAATCTGCTGACCAAAGACATTGTAGACCGCTTGTTTGGTGCTTTTTGAAATGTCTATACGGTATACCTCTTGGCTGTAACCTATGCCAAGAAATCCGAAGGAAATTTCGTCAGTATCTTCATATCCAAACTGCCAAACAACGCTTGGCTCTCCCAATGCTGATAAATCAATTAATACTTCTTTATTATTAGCAAATACATCATATTGAGAATTTGTTAATTGAACAGTAAGAGGAGTTTGCTCTATAACTTGTGATAAAGCTATTGTGACAGTTGGTGTAACATATTGATAGGAAATACCATTGCCCTATTGGTTGACAGTGGGCACTTGCCCAGGAAGTCCAATCGGCACTCTGCTTGGAGCACCATTCGCACCAGCAACAATCGTATCGCCTTGTGTGGTCAAAGGATTTCTGAGATATGTGCTTGCTATTGTGTTCCCATTGCCATCTCTTATTGCAGAGTCTACTTGTACCTTTTCTCCCTCATATGACAACTTTTTATACATTATTGTAGATGTCGCACCTACGTTAGGCAAAGCAGTTTCAAGAGTACTACTTTGGCTTGTGAACACAATTTTTGTAGCTGTTCCAGTTGCAGTAGTAGAGTTGTTTGCGGTACTCCACGTCTTTATTACATTATTGTTTGTGTCGTATATTCTGAAGTATTTATATGAGTAAGATGATGGAGCAATTTGGCTTCCGAAACCAGAACATGACCATCCACCCGAAGTGCCCGAATTTGTATAAATTTCGATTTTGCTTATATCACTTACTTTATTTAATGAGCTATCCAATGTATAGCCAGTCACAGTATATGTAGCATTGCTATAACTTGCCAAATTAAGCGATGCAGGAAGTGAATATAATTTATGTAACAAACTCATTTAATCTGTCCTCCAGATAACAACTTACTTTATATGCCAATTCTTTTGCATTTATAAAAAACTCTTTCAAAACGTCAGAATTGTTATCTTCATAGTATTTACATTTTTCTAAAATGTATTTGCTGTTATAATATGCTTCTAACATGGCGAACTCACAATTTGATGTGCTTGGTATTGTTGGGTCACCAGTAAAAGCATGGTTTACAGCGTAGCAATAACAGCAATTGTATTTCAATATGCAGTCCTCGCATTTGTTTGGCATTTTTACTAAGTCTTTAAGCTCCTTAGTATCTACGTCTATATCATGCAGTAAGAAGTAATTACAATGCTTACTTGTGCCATCGCACCTATAGAACAAATTGCTTTCTTTGCATACACAATCGTCTTTTAAATCAAACTTTAAAGATAAGAAGTAGTCACCAGTGAACAATGAACAAGGATAATATTCAATGTTTTCTACGTAATAATCATAAAGCTTTTTTAATTGTCTGTTGTATTCTTTAAGACAATCTTTGCTGTATGTTACTCCTTGCGCTCTCATACTGTGTATGTTTACGTCGCTTTTTATCTTATGTAAGTTTATAATATCATCAGCTAATGTGGGGATGTTGTCTTCCATAATGACGATATTTATGCTTGCTTTGGAATACTCGGTTAAGTATCTTTGAAGCGGAATTAAGTCATAAGAATTGCACCTATGTTTGTTTTGTGCTTCCTTGTTTCCATCATACGAAAGTCTACAAGTGACGTATTCCTCTTTGTCTTTCAGCCACCCAAATATTTCATCTGTTAATAATGTACCATTGGTGACTATGTTTATTTGAGCGATACCCTTGCCAACAATCGGATTGAAGAAATAACCATTATCTTCTATAAAGCCATACAATGCTTTAATCTTGTCAATCTCTAACAAGGGTTCTCCGCCCATGAATATTATATCAATTATTGTATTGTCCTTGTACGCATCCTTTATAGCTTTCTCCATATCATCGAGTTTCATTGAATTACAATTCTTATTGTTAGCATAGCAATAGGAGCAATTCAAATTACATCTATCAGTTATATTAAAGACTATAAATTTTTGTGTCATCAAGATTCTGTTATCTCTATGTTTGTTGCCGTTATAACGGATACTATTGTGTTATTGGTAATCGTAATACCGTTACCAGCACTCATTGTGTCTTGTTTATTGTTCCAATTGTATTTCTCACCAGTTGTAACCAATGAGACATCTGTGCCACCTTGACTTGCGCTCTTACTTTGGTAAGTAGTGTCTGTGACATCAATTGTTTTGCTCTCTGATGAGTTAGCTCCAAATGTGCCCTTTGTTGCACCGTTTTGTGTGATAGTAAGTGTGCCATCATTTATTGAGGGTTTGTGCAATATTTGAGCTACACCACTGTCTGCATCCCAATCACTATTCACTTGGGCAGCTGGTATAGTTGGTTTATTATCCAAATCATTATAGTCGCCACTAAAGTTAGACTTGTTATCCCAATTATACTTGTCACCGTCCGTTACAAGAGAGTTATCCGTTCCACCCTCTTTGGCTGGTAAGTTATTATATGTAGTATCTTGTGCAGAAATAACATTACCTTCAATAGTAATGTTATCACCCGCTTCGTATACAGTGTCTGTGGCACCAATATTGGCTCTTGCAATTTCTTTCTGCTATTCTGTTAAGTCTTGAACTTCATCATACTTAACAGCACCTTCGCCCATATCCCCTATGACATTGACTTTAATCGTTCTTTTCTTGTTGTCAACGACTACTTCCGCTGTCTCTGTAGTGACACCTTCATAAGTCATCGGGATTACATCTCTATTCACTTTGCCGTATAAGTCTGCCATTTATACCATCCTTAAACAATAAAGAATCTCTTTTTGTCTATCAACGTCTCAACTCTTGTTTGGTCTTGATTGGAGAGCTTGATTGTGTAGAAATACATCTGCTCTTTCAAATATTCTGTATCTGTGGGATTAAATTTAATCTCTACATTGCCATCTTCATCTACATCTTCTTTGGTGTATACCTTTTTAAGTATAGCATCCTCAAACCTTTGGTTAGGCTCTGTAAGTCCAAAATAAATTTTATCCCCTTCTTCAAGAGGATAGAGATAGTTGCACATATTATTACCCGACAACACGGCTAATGTTATTGTGCAAGTATCTCCTCTTGATAAATATATCATTCCTTCGTCTGTTACTTGGAACACTTGTCATACCCCCATGTTAAGGAAGTCAACTCCCATATCTTGTCCATTTGGGAGTGATTTCTTGGGAGCTTTTTCCTCTGTTAAAATCTCTCCGCCACTGAAGTTGAAAAAGCCTTCTACTGCTCCAACCTCTTCTGGTGTAGGCAATCTCTCTCCCTCGGTTTCTTCGGGTTCGGGCATTTCTTCGCTTTCTATGCCCATGAAGTCTTCGATGCTTTCTTCGCCACTTGGAGATGTCTCTCCACCAAACTCATCACCGAAGTCCTCTTCTCCACCAATTCCGCCACCAAACTCGTTGTCTTCACTAATGCCCTCTTCGCCTTCAGCTTCAAGTTTTTCAATTTCTTCTTGAATAATGTCAAGGACTTCTTGATTCTCAACAACGTTGAACAGAAGTGATTTAAGAAGTTTAAGTCTTGCAACGTCATCTTCAAGGTTAACAACGTCTATGATATCTCTAACCTTATTGATTCTGCTCTCAAAAATATCTGTTCTTGTCTGTTCTTCAATAGAAGCAGGGACTGTCATTTTGATTTGGAACTCGTTAATATAAGCATCCATACCTTTACTGATAAGGAATATATTAACAATATCAGTAACCATCTGTATGAGTACGTTCTGAATTTTCTTGATAAACTTAGCGTACTTAGCAGACATCTCGGCAATAGATTTTCCTGCATCAAAACCAGCAGAGTCTCCAGTGTATCCGTAAAGCTGTTTAGGAACTCTTAACTGACCAAACAATTTGTCTCTGTAGTATTCAATATCTGTAAGCTGTTTAGGGTCAAAGTCTCCACCGATAACGCTTGAAGATATAACTGGGGTACCGTCTTCCGAAGGAACATAGATATTGTTAACAACGGGACCTGGGTTTGTGTACTCAAGATAAGAATTGTTTGTATCAATAGCGCTCTTTTGTTCAATCATCTGCTTGACTCTACTGAGCCTATTGGGTATTTCGGTTCTCTCAACACCTTTTGTGTTAACAGTAATAACCCTTGTCAATGCGCTCTGTGTAAGTCTTGCAAGAAGGATTGAACTCTCAAGCAATGATAATGCTCTCCAAGTTCTATAAATATCATAGAGAACCGATTGTCCTCTTCTAACGGTATATAAGTACTGTTGGTCTTCATTGCCTTTATCATTCAGCGTGAAAAGACTTACTTCTTCTTTATGTCTGACCAAACCGCTTTCCAAGCAGCCGTGTACGAACTCTGTTGCAGCAAACATCTCGACATCCTTATCGAGGTCGAATTTGTATTGACCGATTGTTCTTGTTGGGTCATACCATCCGCTTGCATCAGTTGTTTGAGTGTAATTTTCAGGATTTGTATGAGTTCTAATATAACCGCTTGTTTTGTCGTATCGTGTAAGCTCGAATATCTCAGCGGGGTTAGATTGCATTTCAACATAGAAAGCATATTCGTCTTTATCAGAATATGTCACTATTTTGGCATCTTCGTGCAAAGCCTTGTTCTTCTCTGCTCTTCTGTCTGCGAATATATCGTTGTCATATTCTGACTTATGAACAAGTCTTAAATAAACATCACCATATTTGCAAAGACAATATGCCCATCTAAACGCATTCTTATCAACATTAATACTATCAAGTAAGAAGTTGATATAATTGGCGCAATCTTCGTTATTGCTCTCTGCCCACATTACATGACCAGACTGATTATACTCCGTACTGTCTTGGGCATAATCTTCAACAACAGCAGAAATAAGTCCGTCATTACACATATTATCTATCTGAGCATACAGTATATTTCTGTTTTGCGATATGCTCGTAAATTTTTCAACTTGAGACACATCAAACTCAGATGATAATATGGCATCAGCAATATCCTTTGTGAACCCATTGGTAGTATCAATACCAATGTTTCTTTCGGGGACTGGCTATGCCTCTACTCTCTTAGAGAAAATATCATCTTTTTTTGTCGTAATTTCTGCCATTGAAACAATCTTCCTTTGCTTTATCTCTTAGTTCTTCTCTTGAGGTTTCTTCTGCCCATAGACTCTTCTACAACATTGGGTCTATAATTCTTAAGGGAATCTCTTGCCTCTTCTTCTGTTTTGAACGGTCCGACTGCGCCTGTGCTATTAAGCTCATCGCCTTCACCGTAAACATCTTCAACGTTGTATCTATTATAATATGCTCCGCCATTAGTTCTATAAATACCATGTCTTGCATTTGCATCTTTTTCGCGGAACATAGCAACTCTATCTTTTCTTTTGCCGCCAATAGAACTTATTCTGTATTGCGGTTTAAAGTCTTCTTTTGCTTCTAATATTTTCATAACGACCTCTCCTATTATTCTCCAATCTTATTGAACGTGCCATCAAGGTAAGAATACACAGATGCTGTACTCGTGACCAAAAGAGTAGAACCAGGAGCAAAATCCATATTGTCATATGATACGATTTCTGGTAACCCCGATATGTTCGATGATGGGACAATATTCAACGAAGAAGGAGTTGTTGTAGTCTGCAACTCAGCAAAAATAAGCCTCTTATTATTGCTCCCTTTGCCTTTATCTAAATAGTTAATACAATATATCATTTTGAATAATCTCCTTGTAATCTTTCACTTTATTATTATATAAAATATACATATCTTTGTCAAATTACGTCAAAGCAAGAGTATGCCTTGTGACATCATAAAATCTCCGTTGCTGAAACCAGAATCATAATCATATGCCAATGCTTTGGGCTTATACGCTTCATAATCAATAGGAGTTAAAAGACTGTCTAACATATCATCTCTTCCCAATGAAATATCTATCATAGTATCAATTGATTCTCCATATTCAAAGGCATATTCCTCTGCGTGAAGAGAAGCATTGTATAAACTTCCACAAAAGGCGTCTGCTTGGTCTTTTGAGTTATGAACAAACATTCCAGCCGACAATGCAAAATTGTGGTTGTCTTCTACTTCTATATCATAGACATCAGCTCTCTCTTGGATAAATTCTACGCTTACCACCCTTTGAGAAATTTTAGTATGGAGTGGCATTAGTAAATCACCACAAACGAGATTTTGTGCTTCACAATATTGTCTATCTCTCAACATGAATCTATGTTCTGGAGTGCATCTTATTTTTTCTCCATTGTCCAATGTCACTTCTACCAATGGCGCATCTTTGCCAGACATCCATGCGTTGATTATTCTCTTGGGCTCTATTTTAAGAGTCTCTTCGTTAATTGAATAGACAAAATTTTCAACGCCCCTTTGATGTTCTTCAACCAAATCTTTTATGCTGAGTGCTCTGCCATCAACTAATTGAATTTGAGTATCTCCCTTCAAGCAATTTATGCCTAATTTGGTATGGTCCACTTTTCCTGTGGTGTTATCTTTTTGAAGTCCAACAAGCTCGTCTCTGAGTAACTGAGTCTTATAGATTATTACTCTTTGCTCATAAAGAACATTTCTCAAAAATTCATACGGAATACATTGCCTATCTTTAACTCTATCAACAGAAATTACTTTTGTCTCATAACCTTCTGCCTCTAACTCTTGTAGGGTTGAAGCGCTCTAAAATGTATCCGCAGAAATTCCAGCAATTCTAAAGCCCATATTCTTGAGCCATCTTATAAAGTTTCTTGTTTTTTCAAATGAAACTTGTCTACCCTTTGGTGCTTCTACAGATACCGAAAAAGCAAGCTGAAAATGCAAATCATTTCCCTTTTTACCAATAATCCACGTTCCCGCAATACCAGTTTTATCCCCTGATAACGAAGGGTCA
>Ga0310690_10008607_pt1 | contig 12911 bp, 12 predicted proteins | sample AusTroGonzalo_MG_2_FD_207661 | JGI IMG/M metagenome (GOLD analysis project Ga0310690, IMG submission 207661) | Bovine rumen microbial communities from tropical cattle in Woodstock, Queensland, Australia - Gonzalo_04 (v2) (version 2) | ecosystem: Host-associated > Mammals > Digestive system >...
ACGATTTCCGACGGCAGCTTGTTCACCACGATGAGGTGGTTGTCTTCGTAGAGAATTCTGTCAGATATACTGCTCATATTATTTGGCAGATTGGATTTCAAAGAGATTCAGAAATCCAGTCATCATGAAAACACTGCGAATACTGTCGCAAATGTTGCGGACGATAATCTTTCCTCCCTTGTCGGCTGCGGCCTTGCGCAATGTCAGGAAAATTCTGAGGCCTGAGCTGGAGATATAGGAGAGGTCGGTGCAGTCCAAAATGATTGTCTTGTCGGCTTCTTCGGCCAAGGTGTTCATTTTGGGGGTGATTTCTTGTGCCCCAGGGGTGTCCATGCGGCCTGAGAAGCGCACCGTAATGATGTTGTTTTCACGTGTGATGTTAACTTCCATGTTGTTAGTAGCTTTTAGTTATTGTTAATATGTTTTGTTCTTCTTTGCGTTCGTAACTCACTGTATCCATGATGGTTCTGACGAGGTGGATTCCTAGGCCGCCAATCGGTCGCTCATCCATTCCTAAGGTAATGTCCACTTCTTCCTTGGCGGTTGGGTCGAAAGCTATTCCGCTATCGGTGATGACGAAAGTGATTTTATGTTCAACAACGGAGGCGTCAATGTCCACCAAGCCATCGGTTCCTTTTGGGTAGGCATATGAAATTACGTTGGCCACTGCTTCTTCCAATGCCAGATTGAGGTTCATTGTGGTTTCGGGGTCGAGTTTCGCCTGATCAGCCACCGTTTCCACAAACTCAGGCAATAAGGATATTTGCTCGATGTCGTTATGTAAGGTGAGGTGGTGAGGATACTTGTTCTCGTTGCCTAGATAGTGGATGAAGAGAATGGTCAAATCGTCACTTTGGGGAGCGTCACCCACAAATAGGGAAACCTTCTGCTTGATGTTCTCCAAATGGGCTTCGGCGCTTTTTCTTCCATGCAAGGCTTCTTCTACCCTTGATTCACCAAACTGCTCATGTGCAGCATTTTCCGCCTCCGAGAGGCCGTCGGTGTAAAGGAGAAGGGCGTCATCATAGTTGAAAGTTGTTTCTTGCTCAACAAAATCCATTCCCTTGAGAATGCCGAGCGGAACGTTAGGCTCCAGAGGCAGCATTCGGATGGCATCGGTGAGAATCATCGGCGGGTTGTGACCGGCGTTGCAGTAGCGCAGGTGGCCGGCATTCAGGTCAAGGACACCGCAGAAGAAGGTGACGAACATATTGCTCTCGTTGGATTCCGACATGGTATCATTCATCGAGGCGATGATTTTTGCTGGACTATCCTCATGGGCTGACATGGCGCGGAACAGGCTTCGGGTCACTGCCATCACCAAGGATGCTGGAATACCCTTGCCCGAGACGTCGCCGATGCAGAAGAACAGCTTCTCGTCGCGGATGAAGAAGTCGTACAGGTCGCCCCCGACTTCCTTGGCGGGAATGATGGAGGCGGCAAGGTCCAAGTCTTTGCGTTCAGGGAAAGGCGGGAAAGTCTTGGGAATCATCGCCATCTGGATTTCTCGGGCGATGTGAAGTTCGTTCTCTATACGTTCTTTCTGCTCGTTCAGACTCTGGTATTTGGCTTGGTTCTTGGCTGCCACCCTGAGAATGACAATGAGCATGGCGACACCCAATAGTTGCAAAAGCTTCACAATCATTCCTATCCTGCGGACTCCGCTGAACAGCTCTTTTTCAGGAAGCACGATTGACATAGACCAGCCTGTTCGTTCCACTGGGGAGAAATAGACATGGTTGGTCTCTCCCTGATATCGGACAGGCATCTCACCCGACTGTCCGGAAAGCATGGCCTGGTTGACGCGGTCGAGTGCTTCATAGTCTTCGGATTCCATAGCAAACTGATCGACGGTAGTGTTCATCACCAAGGTTTCAACAGGACACACCATAATGTTTCCCTTTCGGCTGATGACCATGTTGAAAGCATTAGGATAAACTTTTATGTCACCGATAAGCTCCGTGAGCCAGTCCAAAGAAATGTCGGCAGTCAGGATGGCAGCAATGGTGCCGTTTTTGTCTTTCACTGGCATTGAGAAGGTTGTCATCAAGATGTCGCCACCATTTTCATCGAAATAGGGTTCCGACCAGTAGCTATCATTCAGTTCGATAGGTTTGGTGAACCATTCCATGGAGGGGTAGTCGTATTCCTCTGTAGCCAGCGAAAGCGTCCTGAGTTTGCCTGTTTCCAGATCTCTCGCGACATAAGGGGCGTATAAAGGATGTTCAGCGTTGTAACCAGGAACGAGAGCCATAGTCGATCCAACTACGACTGGGTTTTCGCTCACCACACGTTGGGGAATACGATGCAGACTGTCAGGATATTCCAAACACCATTCTGCTACCCAAATGCTGTTGCGAACGGCAGCTTCGGCTTGGTTCACGACGTCCATAATTTTGTGTTCGGCGCTTGTCAGTTCGCTTTTTGCGCGGAGCGAGGCCTCTTGTTTGATTTCCCTTTGGGCAAAAACGAATTGGATGATGGCAGTAGCTTCCAGCGTGATGGTGGCCACAACCACTAGCAGCAACCTGGATTTTATCGATAAGCCGCCTTTTTTATTGTCTTTTTTGTTTGATTTCATAGGATGGATTTTAATGCAACACGGAATTCTGGCATGGGTTGTTTGGTGTCGCGTTCGATGATAAGGGTCTTGAGTCCGGCAAAAGGCAAGACTGTTTCTTCGATTTCTTTCAGCGGAATGCCTTCACCGAAATAAACGGGGGCAAAGTAATCCCAAAAACGCATTGCCAGTGGCTTGGGCATATGAAAAGTCTCCTGAATGAATGCATCGTTGCTCAGGTAGCAGCAAAGGTAAACCATAGCTACATCGAAAAGGTGGTTGCCCCAACAGAAATCGCCCAAGTCGATGAAATAACGTTGGTCGCCGACAAAGATGGCATTACTGTATTGGAGGTCGCCGTGGATAGCGGTGTCCTCGTAAGGGACATCGGCGATGAAGCGTTCCAGATGGTTTTTCTCCGTTGGCGTAAAAAACGGGTTTTCCTTGAGGAGGCGATAATATCGGTCTTTGACATTCTCGAATTGTGTGGTGTCCACATGTGTGGCATGAAACTGTTTGCACATCAAGGCAAACTCCGTGGCGAATTGTTGCACTTTCTCTGGCTCATCAGCCGTTGCTCGGGAATAAGATTTCTTGCCCAAGATGCGACGAAAACGGATGCCATAGCGACCGTCTTCCGTGACTACATAATCTCCTGGCTCTGGGGTCGGGATGCCCATGTCATAGACCTTGCGGGCGAGATTCATCTCGTCTAAAGGTTGCTGTATCTTGCCCGGGAAATAGAGCTTGAGCATTATCGATGGGTCGGTCTTGTGGTCATAACTCTCACCGTTAGCACCACCGCCAGAAAGGACATAGTCGTTGAGTGAAATCTTAATGGCATTCATTGGGAAAGACATGATGGATTAATGATTCGAATTCTTGAAAAGCAGTCGTGTCCTGCAATTCCCTGAGAGAATTGGCCAAGCCTCGATAGTACCACTCGTGGTCTTTGGGGTCTTTGGCATGGAAGCGTTCCCAGAGGGCATCGCCTAGCTCGTCATAGTCATGGGCGATGGCTCGCATGTTGGAAAGTTTGTCTCCCAAAGCGACTATCTTAGTTTCACGGGAAGCCTTGGCTAGTTTTTTAATAGTGGCCTGTTTGCGGTCGTGCCAGCTGTCTTCTGCCCTCACGCCTTCGAGTCTTTCTTCGGTCTCATGTGCCACAAGGGTGGCTATCCTGTCGCCAAACTCTGTACGGATGTCGTCAATCGTCACGTTTGTGTCTTCAACTGTGTCGTGCAAGGCGGCTGCCGCAAGCAATTCTTGGTTGGGGGTCATGGTGGCAACGATTTCCACGGCTTCCATGAGATGGACGCTATATGGGTAGCCCTTTCCGCGGCGTTCGGTGCCGGCGTGGGCTTTGACCGCAAAGATGATGGCGCGGTCCAAAAGTTCTGTGTTGAGAGGATTGTTTGCCATAACTATTGGTTCATGAAAGAAAGGTCTTTGGCCTGTTCCACCAAGAGTTCGGCTATGATGTCGTTGCTCTCAGAAGGGCCATTAAGCATGTCGAAAAGATTGCGGATACCGGCTTTGCCACCGCCATTTTTCATGATATAGGCGATACAGATGTTCTGTGGTGCCACGGATGAGGCTATGATGTCTAGGTCGGTAAGTCCCATTTGGTAGCATGCAATCTGGTAAGCGCCTTCGAAATTCTCCTTGATAATCTGGTCCACGTCACCCAGGGTTTTGCATCCCAATAGTTCTTTGAAGACCGCCAAATAGGGCATTAGCGACACTTCTTGGATTTCAGCTTGGTTTAAGGCTGCAATGCGACGATTGAGCGGGTCGAAAGGTTTCAACTCCAGATAGTTTCTGAAGGTTTCACCGTCGATTTGGGCATCGTCAAGATTGCCTGAGGCCACCAATGCTTGCATCCGGCGGCGGTAATCAGTGAGCTTCAAGCGTATCTGGCTGAATTGTTCGTCAGCCAGTTCTAACATTCCAGCCAGACGATTCAGGTTGCGTATGTATGCCTTGGGAATTTCCACTCCACTCTTGTAGCCTGTGTCATGATACATGTTGGCCCAGGCGTGTTGTAATAAGGTGCGCATCTGAATTTCCATGCGGTAGGTCATGTCAGGGATGTTACACACGTAGTGTAGCGAGAGGTAGCCGAAGCTATCGACATCGTGCAGTTTACGCTTGTCAACCGAGTCGTCCCAATCCACTTCGAAAAGTCGCTCAATAGCCGACGCCACTTTGTCCACGTCATCGAGATAAAAAGTGATGATGCGAAGCCCTAGAATATCAGTGATATCCGCTAGACTTTTATATTTAGCGCCCTTGAGTTCCAGCTTTCCAGCCAATGAAGCTTCCGTTTTGACACGCGACTCCACACCAGCAACCCGAATGCTAGCCTCCGACAAATAGTCAAGAATGGTTTTTACCGTTCGGGTTTCTGCTTCCGAAAACTGTGGCAGATGTTCCTTGTATTCCTGAAGAATTGCCTTTGAATGTGGGTCTAATTTGATCATGATTGTTTTGGATTTAGTTTTCCACTATCACTCCGCTGCCGATGACATAAGGCTCTGTTTCGTGATATACTACACCAAATTGTCCGGGTGCTACACCCGAGATGGCGACTTCCGACTCAATGTCGGCACCATGCTCGTTGAGATGGATGTGACCATACGTAAATTCTGGCTGATGACGGATCTTGAAACGGACGCGTTGTCCATCGATGAACTGCAATTTGGGGTTCATCGGCTGTAAGTCGCCCAAAGGGACGATGTTGGTGTATTGTGCCACGGGGTCGTAGCCCTGCGACACGTAAACGATGTTGTTCGGAATGTCTTTTTTCACCACGAACCACGGACCGCCTCCAAGGCCCAAGCCCTTGCGTTGTCCGATGGTGTGGAACCAAAAGCCTTTGTGACGGCCTAGTTTCTTGCCTGTTTCCAATTCTACGATATCGCCAGGCATCTCGCCCAAATATTCGCGGATATAGTCGTTGTAGTTGATTTTGCCCAAAAAGCAAATCCCTTGACTATCATGCCGTTCTGCGCTCGGTAATTTGTATTGTGCCGCTAAACGGCGCACTTCAGGCTTCGGAATGTCGCCAATGGGGAAGATGACCTTGCTGAGCTGTGCGTAGGTGATGCGACCCAAGAAATAGGTCTGGTCCTTGAAGGTGTCGGCAGCTGTGCCGAGCCAAAAAACGCCATCGGCATCCTCCCACGAGCGGGCGTAATGTCCCGTGGCGATTTTGTCGAAATTGTGGCCTTCCTTCTCCTCAAATGCACCGAGCTTGATCCAACGGTTGCACATGACATCGGGGTTGGGCGTGAGACCCTTGCGCACCATCTCCATGGTGTATTTCCCGACAGTCTCAAAATACTCGTGCTGCAAATCGACGATATCGAACTTACATCCGTATTTCTTTGCAATATAAGTAGTTATCTCGATATCCTCCTCTGACGGACAACTTGACAAGTCTTCCTTGCCTTCCATACCTATTTTAATATAGAAGATATGCGGGTCGTAGCCTTGCTCCTTGAGCAACGGCACCACAACTGAGCTGTCCACGCCTCCCGAAACCAATGCAGCAATTTTCATCGCATTTCGCCTTTTTTGTTCGACTTGAAGATGTAAAGCGCCATCATGATGAGGAACACTGAAACGGGTACACTCATAAGGATTCGCAACAGCACTTGTCCAATGAGGTGGAAACTGAATGATTCCAACAGGAACAACCAGAAGTGATGCACCAAAATCATGCAGAACACATAGCGGAAAAACCACATTCCGTCCAATTGGTTGAGGTTGGGTTCATGGATGTTTTCGAATTTCTGTGTGCCCGAAACGAGCTTGATGATGCGTGGTCGGCAGAAAGCCATCAACGTGGTGGCTCCGGCGTGAAGTCCTGGAGTGCCAGTGAAGAGGTCAATGGAAAGACCTAGGCCAAAGCCAAGTAACAGCAATTGCCAACCAGGAATGTAGATAGGAAGCAACAGGATGAATAGCGGATAGATGCAAGGGTGTACATAACCTCCCAAGCGGATATGGTTGATTACCAGCACCTGCAAAAGTACTAAAGCAACGAAACGGATGATTTGTAGTGCGGTCTTGTTCATGGTTGCTTGGAATTGGCTTTGAGCGAATCAAGCTCGGGTTTATGCATGTTTCGGATGACATAGACATGCCGCAGGGTGGCGAAGTCGGTGGCGAAGCGGATTTTGGATGTGTTGAGCGCACCACTCGATTTGACATTGGGGTCTTCCACGGTACCGACCATCAAGTCTTCGGGGAAGATGAACGAGTATGAACTGGTGAGCACTGTGTCGCCGCGATGCAGAACCACATGGGTGGGGATGTCCTCCACCATGCCATAACGATAATTATTGGTTTCCCATTTCAAGACACCAAGTTCTTGGCTATCCTTGAAGCGAACACCCACCATGGAATTGCTGTGCAGCAAGCTGATGATGGATGCATAATGGCGGCTTACGTCAGCGACCACGCCCACGATGCCGTCGGACGACATGACACCCATGTCGCGCTCGATGCCGTCCACCTTGCCCTTGTTGATAATGATGTAGTTGTTGGCTTGGCCGATGCTGTTGTTCACCACTTGAGCAGGAATGTACTCATAGATGGTGTCGCAATTGTTGATGTCAAAGTAGCTCGTCGTCGTGTCGTTGATGATGGCAAGTTGTTCGCGCAGCCATGCGTTTTCCTCGGCGAGCTGACGGTTGGTCTTGCTCAAGCGAAAATAATTGCCTACCTCGCTACCCCATTCATACACTTTTCCTACGGCATCGTTGGTGGTGTTCACCACGCGGTTGCGATGGAAATTTTGACTGCGGGCAAGCAACAATACAGAAATCACTTCTAACAAGAGAAACAGGATGATGAAGTGATGCTTTAGTATGAATCGCCAAAGGTTGTACATGGACGTTTTTAATTCGGAATGCTGAATGTAGAATGCTGAATGAGGAACTCGGCATTCCACATTCAGCATTCATAATTCCGCATTTTATTTGATCAGGAACGTGAAGCGGTCGAAGTTCTTCAGAGCAATGCCGGTACCACGGGCCACGGCGCGCAACGGGTCTTCGGCGACGTGGATAGGCAACTTGGTCTTAGCGTTGAGGCGCTTATCCAGACCGCGCAGTAAAGCACCACCACCAGTGAGGTAGATACCTGTGCGATAGATATCTGCCGACAGCTCGGGCGGAGTCTGCTCCAAAGCGTTGAGTACGGCGGTCTCAATCTTCATCACGCTCTTGTCGAGGCAGTGGGCGATTTCGGCGTAGTTGACGCGGATTTCCTTCGGGATACCTGTCAGCATGTCGCGGCCTTGCACGGCGTAGTCGTCGGGCGGGTTGTCCAACTGCGGGATGGCCGACCCCACTTCAATTTTGATACGTTCGGCGGTGCGTTCACCTACGATGATGTTGTGCTGCTTGCGCATGTATTCCTCAATGTCGGCGGTGAAGTCATCGCCAGCGATGCGGATGGATTTGTTGTTCACGATACCACCCAAGGCGATGACGGCGATTTCAGAAGTACCACCGCCGATGTCGATAATCATGTTGCCCGTCGGCTCCAGCACGTCGATACCGATACCGATGGCGGCGGCCATAGGTTCGTGGATCAGACGCACTTCCTTGGCTCCAGCCTGTTCAGCGGAGTCCTTCACGGCGCGTTCTTCCACCTCGGTGATACCTGAAGGGATGCAGATGACCATCTTCAGGCTGGGTGGGAACAGGGTGTTCTTGAAATTGATCATCTTGATCATCTCGCGCATCATGTGTTCGGCGGCTTGGAAGTCGGCGATGACACCGTCGCGCAGTGGGCGGATGGTCTTGATGTTGTCGTGTGTTTTACCATGCATCATCATGGCACGCTTGCCGACGGCGATGATTTTCTTGGTGTCGCGTTGCATGGCTACAATGGAGGGTTCGTCAACGACCACCTTGTCGTTGTATATGATAATCGTGTTGGCCGTTCCAAGGTCAATGGCGATTTCTTTGTTGAGGAATTTGAATGCTCCCATATTCTTCAGTTATTAGTTGTCAGTTATTCAGTTGTTCAGTTGTCGCTTCGCGTCATTGCGAGGAACGAAGCAATCTAGATAATCGTTGTTTGTGGTTTAATGTCTAAAATGTCTAAATCCTGTAAATACCATGCTGATACCGTGTTCGTTGCAGCAGTCGATGGATTCTTGGTCGCGGACGGAACCGCCGGGTTGTACGATGGCCGTGATGCCCGCTTCATGAGCCAGTTCGACGCAGTCCTTGAAAGGGAAGAACGCATCCGAAGCCAACACTGCACCTTTGAGATCAAAATCGAAGGATTTGGCTTTCTCGATGGCTTGGCGCAAGGCATCCACGCGTGAAGTCTGACCGATACCTGAAGCGTAAAGCTGTCCGCCTTTGGCCAAGACGATGGCGTTGGAACGACTGTGTTTCACGATTTTGTTGGCAAAGACCATGTCTTCAATCTCTGAGGTTGTTGGTGCTTTTTCGGTGATAACCTTGAAATCCTCAGCGTTTTCGGTATGCAGGTCGCGGTCTTGGACGAGGTAGCCATTCAAGGCGGTCTTCACGGTCTGGAGCTTGTAGAGGTCGGCCTTCAGGCGCAGCACCACGCGGTTCTTTTTCGAAAAGAGCAGATTGAGGACACCTGCTTCGTAATTCGGGGCCACGATGACTTCGATGAAAAGCTTGTTGATTTCCTCGGCAGCCTCAATGTCGATGGGGCGATTGCAGACGAGCACGCCACCAAAAGCCGAAACGGGGTCGCCAGCCAAAGCAGCAAGATAGGCTTCCTTGACGGTCTTGCGACAGGCCAATCCGCAAGGGTTGTTGTGCTTGAGGATAGCGAAGGTCGGTTCGTCGAACTCGCGAATGAGGTTGAGACCTGCATCAAGGTCAAGCAAGTTGTTGTAAGACAGCTCTTTGCCGTGCAGTTTCTCAAACATTGCATCCATATCGCCATAGAAAGTGCCTTTTTGGTGAGGGTTCTCGCCGTAGCGCAATACCGTTCCTTCTTCTTCGCTGATTCTCAATGCTTTGTTTTCTTCGTCTTTGGCAAACCAGCTGTAAATGGCGCTGTCGTAGTGCGAGCTGACGCCAAAGGCATACATGGCAAAACGGCGACGGTCTTCAAGTGAAGTCTCACCATTCTGGTTTTCAAGCAGCTGTATAAGTTCTCCATAGTATTTCTGTGAAGGCACGATGAGCACGTCGTTGAAGTTCTTGGCGCCGGCTCGGATGAGCGATATGCCGCCGATGTCGATTTTCTCGATAATGGCAGAGGCATCGTCTGTGTTGGCTACGGTTTCCTCAAAAGGATAGAGATCCACGATGACGAGGTCGAAAGGCGGAATGTCGTATTCTTGCATTTCCTTTTGGTCGGAGTCAAGCTGGGTGCGACCCAAAATTCCACCAAAAACCTTAGGGTGCAAAGTCTTGACGCGACCGCCCAAAATGGACGGATAGCCCGTCAGCGATTCAACGGTTTTCACGGTCGGATCGAGCGGCTTGATGAAATCATAGGTGCCGCCTGTCGAATATATCTGTACACCATTTTGCTTCAACAAAGCAACAATGGTATCGATGCCGGTCTTGTAATAGACTGATATTAAGGCAGTTTTAATTTTTTTCAAAGGTAGAAAATTTAGGTAATTTTAAACTGCAAGATTACCAAAAAATCAGAAACGACGCAATAGCTAAAATGGATTTTTTTTGCACCAAGATTTCAACAGTTTCAGAGCCGATTTTTTGTTTTGTCTCTTTGAAATTGTAATATTTATGTTGCTTTTGCTTGCAACTATCTTGAAAGCAACCCACGCAGGAATAGTATTTTTCAAGACAGTCACATCCACTTGGATTTTAATTCATTGAAAGAAAATGCAATACGAAGAAATCGAGAATTATTGTAAATTTTTCCTTTCTCGTATTGTTTTTCTTATTATTTTTACCATTTCAAAATTATTGGATGGAAACGAAGTGGATTTTACATAAAGAAGTTGATAATCAACAAGTTGAAGAAATTGTCAAGGCTCTTGGAATCGACAGGAACCTTGCAACTTTACTTGTTCAGCGCGGTGTTACCACTTATGACGAAGCCAAAACCTTCTTCCGTCCAGAACTTTCGCAGCTCCATGACCCCTTCTTGATGAAGGACATGGACAAGGCCGTGGAAAGGGTGTTGCGCGCCATCAAAGAAGGCGAAAAACTTCTCGTCTATGGTGACTACGATGTTGATGGCACCACTGCCGTGGCTTTGGTTTACACTTATCTCAAGCCTTTCTTCAAGAAAAAGAAGATAGAATTCTATATCCCAGATCGTTACGAGGAAGGCTATGGCATTTCCCACAAGGGCATCGATTATGCCGCTGACAATGGTTTTAAGGTGGTGATTGCTCTAGATTGCGGTATCAAGGCTGTAGAACGTATTGAGTATGCCAACAGTCGAGGTGTCGATTTCATCATCTGCGATCATCACCGTGCTGGCGAGGTCATTCCGAATGCCGTAGCGGTGCTTGACGCAAAACGTCCCGATTGCCACTATCCTTACGATGAGCTTTCAGGTTGTGGAGTGGGCTTCAAGCTTATCACTGCGTTGTCGATGAAGGGCTTGGGCACAATGGAACAGGTTTACAGTTTGCTCGATTTGTTGGCGGTCAGTATTGCTGCTGATATCGTTCCCATCACGGGCGAGAATCGTGTGCTGACTTATTTCGGCCTGAAGCAGCTGAACAAGAAACCGCGTCCAGGCATCGAAGCCATTTTACAACACGCTAATATCTTTCGGCGCGACGAAGACCAACTGCAAGAAGAAGACAATGTGCTAACTAGAGAACTGACTGTCAGTGATTTGGTGTTCCTTATTGGGCCGCGCATCAATGCTGCTGGGCGTATCGACAAGGCTTCCGATTCGGTACGTTTGCTCATTGCCGAAAAGAAAGACCATGCCGAAAAGTTGGCTGCATCCATCAACGACCTGAATGACATGCGCCGCGAGTTCGACAACCGCATCACAGAAGAGGCTTTGAGCATCATTGCCGAAGACCCATTCTTGCAAGACGCCAAAAGCACCGTTGTTTTCAACGAGAACTGGCATCGCGGCGTTATTGGTATCGTGGCTTCTCGCCTCACCGATTATTATTATCGTCCCACCATCGTTTTGACCAGAGCCAACGGCCTCATCACGGGTTCGGCGCGTTCCATCAAGAGCTTCGACATTTACGATGCCATCGACAGCTGCTCCGACCTTTTGGAGCATTTTGGCGGACACAAATATGCCGCTGGCCTTTCGATGAAGGAAGAAAATTTGGAGGAGTTCCGTCGCCGCTTCGAGGACTATGTCAGCGCGCATTTGGTAGAAGAGGACTTTGTGCCTGAGCTTGAGGTCGATATGAAGATCAACTTCCGCGACATCACGTCGAAATTCATGCGCATCCTCAACCAGTTTGCCCCCTTTGGTCCAGGTAATATGGCTCCCATCTTTTGGACTAGTGGCGTTTACGATGCGGGCGGCTCGCGTCCTGTGGGCGGTCACCGCCATCTGAAATTGACTGTGAGTCAAGCGGGTGACAAAGAGTTGGGCGTTGCGCCATTCTCAGGCATTGCGTTCCAAAAAGGCGACTATTTCGATCGTATTCACGATGGCGAACCTTTCAGCATTTGCTACCATCTTGAATACAATACTTGGCAAGGCAAAACCACGCTTCAACTGAACGTGAAAGACATCAAGTTCGATAAGGATTTTTGACACACCTTATTTATATTACCATGAAAAAACTTTATCTACTCGCCGCAATACTTTTTTGCGGACTTTTTGCACAAGCTCAAACCATTGAGGTAATTGGCTATCAACATGGTACTTGGGACGCCGATACGGTCTTGGTGGTTGGCAACGTCAGCGTTCGGGATTCGCTTTACATACAAGCGGGAACTACTGTAGTTTTCCAAGGCTATTTCGGCATTAGGGTGGCAAATGGTGCATTCATTAAGGCCATTGGCAGCGAGACAGACTCAATCACTTTCACCGTAAGCGACACAACAGGATTTCACATTTTTAACCTTGGTCGCGGTGGCTGGAACGGCATCCACCTTGACGATGCGAGAGCTTCGCGGTTCGATTTTTGCCGTTTTGAATACGGCAAGGCGGCCCTCAACGACGACCAAGACGGTGGTGCACTCCGTATCATCGATTGCAATGATGTAGAAATCAGCCATAGTACGTTGTTCTGCAACTTTTCGCGTGAGCATGGTGGTGCCTTGAATGCCGAATGGTCGAAAGTGGTCATGCACGACTGCGATGTGCGCAATAACTTGACATACACAGGTTTGGATACTGTTTACTATATGTATGGCGGTGGGTTGCGTTT
>Ga0310690_10008608_pt1 | contig 12911 bp, 11 predicted proteins | sample AusTroGonzalo_MG_2_FD_207661 | JGI IMG/M metagenome (GOLD analysis project Ga0310690, IMG submission 207661) | Bovine rumen microbial communities from tropical cattle in Woodstock, Queensland, Australia - Gonzalo_04 (v2) (version 2) | ecosystem: Host-associated > Mammals > Digestive system >...
AATTAGGAATAAAGAGAAATATCCTTTCATTCCAATCCGTGAAAGAAGAATTGGAAGCTGGTAAAAGAGTCGTCATGGTTATGGCGGATGCTTTCCGTTATGAAATGGGAATAGATTTCGAACGGAGTATTGCCTCCTATTATGAGACGGAATGCCGTCCGGCATTTGCCTTTATCCCCACCGTAACGCGGTTTGGCATGGCCGCGCTTCTGCCGGAAGCTGATTCCCTGCTTCATCTCAAAACAGTCTCAGACAAGGTGCAGCCATTCATGGGAGAAGATTGTATAATTTTACCCAATGACCGCATAGAGTATTTGAAGAAAGTTCTCTCCATTTCTGTATTTGATGCCTCGCTCGACACATTCTCGCCGAATGATATACCGGCAGAGACGCGCATGCTGGTAATTCGCAGTACTGCCATCGACACTGCCGGCGAGAATAGCGGAATAAAAGGTTTTCAGACCATGACCGCTGAAACCAAGCGTTTCGCACGTTTGTTGGAGGAATGCCGGAGTAAAGGCTTTGACGTGGTATATTTCTTTGCCGACCACGGTTATATGATGCAAAGCGCATTCAAGGCTGGTGATAACATCTCGGTTCCGACGGGTTCAGTGTTCTTGAATGAGCGTCGTTGTCAGGCCGGCGATATCAATGACACGCCCAATACCATTTCAATGGCTCCCTCGTTTGCCGGATTCAAGTCTGACCTTTACAAGATAGCCTTTGCCCGTAACTTTGCAGTGTTCAAAGCGGGATTGAGCTATTTCCATGAAGGCCTGTCTCCCCAAGAGAACGTTGTGCCTATAGTGAAGGTGAAGCTTACAAAGGACTCACTAAAGCCTCACTGCAAGATTACCCTATCTTATAAGGGTGCGACTTCCGGGGAAGTCTATATCCAGCGTCCCTTCATCGAAATCAATTCAGAATTCGACCAGCTCTTCGGGGATGCCTATATTAAAATGGACATTTGCGACAAGGCTGGTAATATTGTTGGGGAAGTTGTCGAATCAGCGTGCTATAATGATACGACAAAGATTCTGACTATTCACCCCACAAGTGCCAAAATCAAACAGCCTATTGAACTGAAAGAGGACTACGCGGGCGATGTTGTCATAACCATTTATGATGCTGAAACTGGTAAAACACTGGATGCCCTTAACCTTAAAGCAGATATTTCCTGATTATGAATAATTTAGATATAAAACTCAATCAAAGTTTCCCAGGGAAAGTCGTTCGGAAGGACCTTTTGCACGAAATTAAGAGGGCTGTCAATGTCCCCTCGTTTGTGCTGGAATTTCTCCTTTCACGCTATTGCGCGAGCGACGACCCGGAAGAGATCGAGGAGGGTAAGAAAGCCGTGCTTCGTACCATCGAGAAGAACTATGTTCGTCCCGATGAATCCAACAAGGCCCAGTCTCTAGTTGAACAACAAGGAAGCCACAAATTCATCGATAAAATCAAGGTGAAGTATGTGGAGAAGGAAAAACGTTATTGGGCTGAAATGGAGAACTTTGCGTCCAAGCGTATTGCCATTAACCCCCAGTTCTACCAAGAAAACGAGAAGTTGCTGGAAAGTGGTATCTGGGCGGAGGTCACGCTCGGATATAATGAGGTTGAAGAGGATAAATATGCTTTCTTTGTTCAGAGCCTGCGGCCTATCCAGATAGCCCGTTTCGACGTTGAAAAATACTTTGCTGGCAGGGCTGCATTCACGCTCGATGAATGGATTGATGTCCTTATCCGCAGTATTGGCATCGATCCTGATTGGCTTGCAGAGAAGTCCAGAAAGCTTCCCGCCGACAAAGATGGACGTCGTCTGAAATTCCACATCCTTTCTCGATTCTTGCCGCTGGTTCAAAGCAACTATAATAGTATCGAGTTGGGAGGACGCAGCACAGGCAAGTCATTCTTCTATTCAGAATTCTCCCCTTATTCCACGCTACTCTCCGGCGGACAGGCCAGCACTGCCACGCTGCTTTATAACAACCAGCGCAAGCAAGTGGGCGCTGTTGGCTTCTGGGACAACGTCGCTTTTGATGAGGTGGCAAAGATGAAGATTAAGGATGCGGATACCATCCAGATAATGAAGGATTATATGGCCAATGGCCGTTTCTCCCGCGGACAAGAGGTTACCGGCTACGCCAGTTTCTCTTTTGTTGGCAATTTTGACTTCAACATTCCCAGAATCGTTGACTCATATGAACACGACTTGCTGCAGCCGCTTCCGGAAGCTTTTGACCTGGCAGTGATTGACCGTATATACAACTACATCCCAGGATGGGAAATCCCCAAGATTGATGATTCGGCCTATAATAACAACTATGGCTTGATTACAGATTACTTGTCAGAAGCACTCCATTATCTGTTTACGCATGACAGCGAGTACTTTGCGCTTCTTAATAAGTATCTCAAAGTTGGTGATAATGTGGAAGGCCGTGATAATAGGGCTCTCCAGAAGACAGTGCTTGGCTTCCTAAAGCTTCTGTTCCCTTCAGGCGAACCTACGCCCGAGGAGTTTGATATGATTGTAGAATACGCAATGGAAGGGCGCCGTCGTGTCAAGGAGCAGTTAAATAAACGCAAGCCCGACGAAGAGTACGAGAACATCAATATGTCCTACGTCAACAAAGATGGCGAAAAGGTCGTGGTATACTGCCCCGAAAGCAAGTATTCTGTGGCCACCCAGAATCCAAGGAAGAATCCAGATATTGTCGTTCTTAAACGCGATGGGGACGTTGAGTCAACTTCACCTGCTGCTGAGGACCCCGGCTCTCTTTAGCTACGGCGGATCTCAGATAACTCCTGAGCGCTCCGCCGAATTCTACCGAAAACATCCAGACTGTCCGCGTCCAGAGCCTTTGGACCGGCTCGCCCTGCCACTCAAGCGCGAATACGCAGAAGCTATTGTGGCCGGAACCAAGACAGTAGAATTCCGCGAAGTAAAGCCCCATTACAGCAACCGCATTTTGGATAAACACGTCATGGCCTGGCGCGACCTCCACGACCAGGACACCTCCATACCGGACGAAGAATATGAATGCGCAGACCCCATCCGGCAAGTCCGCGTCATTCACTTCTACGACTACAACGGCACCTGGTCCCTCGATGTGGCCATCAAGCGCACCGGTCTCATCACCATCACTGAAGCAGACATCCAAATGCTTCAGTGCGACTTCAACTGCCACGACTACGATGACGACCCCGCCCGCCTTGCTGCTATGGGCATCCCCGAGTCCGAACGCCCGGCCCTCTTCTACTTTGCCATTGACAGAGTGCTTGATTCTAAGTTATAGTAAGATATGCCCGACGATAACGCAAGCATACAGCAACAGCTTGAACAAAGCATATTGAAAGGGCCTCATGTCGTTATTGTGGGGGCTGGTGCCACCATAGCTTCTATTCCGAATGGAGACAAAAATGGACGCAAGTCTTCTGTGATGAACAATTTCGTGAAGAATTTGGGAATGGAAGACTTGATGGCAAAGGTTTCTCTTCAAACTCAAAGTCTGAACATCGAGGATATCTATTCTGAGCTCTATGAACGCCCTGAGTATGACTGTATTAGGATTGAAATGGAGCAGCGCATATTCTCTTATTTTGATTCGCTTGAGATTCCGGATTCTCCAACTGCCTATGACTATTTAATCCTTTCATTAAGGAAAAAGGATTGGATATTCAGTTTCAATTGGGACGATCTTATTCTTCAAGCCTATGCGCGATGCTATAGAATAACGACTGATCTTCCAGAGTTGGTTTTCCTTCACGGCAATGTTAATGTTGCTTTCTGTAATAGCTGTGGAAAACCACAACGACTGGATTACGGTGTTTGTTGTGAATGCGGTAAAGAACTCACTCCCGTGCAATTGCTCTATCCGGTCAAACAAAAAGATTACACATCGTCAACATACATAAAAAAAGCTTGGGAAACATTGGAGGTTGCATTAGACGAAGCTTCTATCCTGACCATTTTTGGATATAGCGCTCCTAAGACGGATGCGGCAGCGAAAGAGCTGATGAAGAAGGCTTTCGCGAATCGTCTGCGATGGTATGACCAGATGGAAGTAATCGACATTGCAGATAGAGAAACCATATACACGGCATGGGAGGACTTTATTACAGCCGTACATGACCATATTAGCATTCATAGTACGATCTTCGATGGGACTCTGATGGCTGAGTTTCCAAGACGATCCGTTGAAGGATATGTAAAAAGAAATTATAATGGATGGTGGGGCGCTTCCGGAGTGTCATTGTCGGAATGTGGTTCTATGGAGGCACTCAAGCAACTAATGCAACCATTATTGGTAAACGAACAAAAAGGAGATACTGCTGTTGTCTCACAACGAGATATTCAGCAGAGATTAAGCAATAATATATAGCATGGTCGGCAAATACCCGGTTATTACCCTATGCGGTAGCACTCGCTTCAAGGAGGCCTTCCTTGAAGCCCAGAAACGCCTAACCCTGGAAGGGAATATCGTCATCAGCGTAGGCCTATTCGGTCACTCCGGTGATGAAGAGGTGTGGACCGAGGGAACGAAGGAGATGCTAGACGATATGCACAAGCGCAAGATTGACATGGCGGATGCAATCTATGTCATCAATGTTGGCGGTTATATTGGCTCCAGTACCCGTTCTGAGATAGAATACGCTAGCAAAAACGGCAAAGAGATACTATATCTGGAACCATAATGGATATCGAACAGATACTTGCACGTGAGGCTATCCTCAAATCTTCCTGCAACCTTCTGATTGTCGGTAAGGCAGGAACTGGTAAGACTACATTCCTGCGGGATGTGGTCTCTCACTGCAAGAAGAATCTGGCAGTGGTGGCACCGTCTGGTATTGCGGCCATTGAGGCAGGGGGGCAAACCATCCATTCCTTCTTTGGTTTCACCACCGCAGCGTATGCGCCTGGAGCCAAAGACGGCCGAATGAAGCTCACTCAGGGGCAGGTTGAATTCATCAACCGTCTGGAAGTACTCATCATCGATGAGATTTCAATGGTGCGTGCAGATCTGCTCGACCATATTGACTCACGCCTACGTCGTATCAGGCACATCGAACGTCCTTTCGCCGGCGTACAAATCGTGATGATTGGCGACCTGAAGCAGCTGCCGCCGGTCATTGATAAGCGAGACGGAGAGATCCTGGACGATTTCTATGAGACCGGTTTCTTCTTTGAGAGCCAGGCTCTCAAAGCATCTGACTGCCTTTTCATTGAATTCAAAAAGGTATATCGCCAGGAGAATGAGGCCTTCGTGGCCCTCCTCAACCGTGTGAGGGACAATATTGTGACGGATAAAGACATCGCTGCAATCAACAAGCGATACACCGAGAATTGCAATGAAGACTATGTCCATCTGGTCACTCACCGCTGGATGGCCGACAAGATAAACACGGAAAGGCAGGCAGCTCTTTCTGGGCGTGAATATGCCTTCTACGGTTCCACAGAAGGCTTCTTCTACAAGAAAGACTATCCCGCGCCGGATGAGCTCTATCTCAAGAAGGGCACCAAGGTGATGTTCGTCAAAAACAATGATCTGGACGGCTATGTCAATGGCACCTTCGGCGTCGTTGAATCTGTCAATTCATCCAAGATAAAGGTACGTACTGTCCGGGAGAAACGTCTTGTTGATGTTGAGCGCGTCCGCTGGAACTACGAGGTCTATGAGTTCAATACGGAGACCAACGAGATAGAGACGAAGGTTGTCGGCTGGTATGAACAGTACCCGCTGATGCCTGCATGGGCAATCACTATACACAAGAGTCAAGGACAGACTTTTGACAATGTCATCCTCAACCTCCGGAAATGCTTTGCGGAGGGGCAGGCCTATGTCGCCCTTAGCCGATGCCGCTCTTTGGAAGGTATACAGCTGTCCTCCAAGGTCGATAAAAAAGCCATCAAGACCAACAAAGAGGTTGATGACTTCCTGGATCAGATGAGAGCACAGTGGACCACTGAAGTTATTCAGGCCGCGATTATTGAGAACCAGAAGAAACCAAAGGAGCGCAGGCTTGTCTATGACCGGGAGTGGGTAACGCAGAAGCTGGATGAATTCCGCCGTGCTCAGGCCAAGAAAGAAAAGTGTACCTGCAACCTCATCTTCAATCGTCACGAAATGTGGTATCTGGCCAACAAGGCCCCCAAGAACAAGAAGGAAATGGATGCCCTCTATCCGAACGTCGGCCATCTGACAGTGCAGGAATACGGCGAAGAGATACTGAAAATCATCAAACAAGGATTCAGAGAGCCATGAGTCAGCGCGACCATACACAAGAAGCATTGGACGAATACTACACCACCGGTATTGACCCCACCGGCGGTGAGATTGCCGATGACCTCGATGAAGTGGAACAGGCCTTCTACGCGGAAGAAAACGGCGAAAGGAGAATTCCTGCAGCTGAAGAATCTCCCTGGGCTGGAATAGACCGACTGGAGAAGTTGGTAGACGATAAGATTGCTGAGGTCGATGCGCTGGAAAAGAAGAGAGCGGCCGAGAAAGCAGCGCTAATCGAGTCACTCAAGGATAAGCCGGAGCCAGAAATGCCAGCCCCCTCAGGAACAAAGGTAAAATGGGGCAATGCGATCTGGAACCTCATCATCATTGCATTCTTCATCGTGATGCTCGTAATGCTGATTGTCTATATGTAAGGCCGATGGACACCAAGGCGATGCGCATACTCTTCATTGATGTCGAGACGGACGGGCTCCCGTTCCGCCGCGATTTCTTTGACCCGCTGCAGATGCCCCATATCGTCCAGGCCGCGTGGATAGTGGCCGATGGCAAGGGCCAAATTCTCCGCAGCGCCTGCCGCATCGTCAAGCCCGAAGGATTCGCCATCCCGCAGTCTGCAGTCAAGGTCCACGGCATCAGTACGTCGATGGCCAGGGAGCAGGGAACCGACCCCAGAATCGTCCTCCACGTCCTGAACAGAGAGATTGACCGGGCCGATAAGGTCGTGGCTCATAACCTCGACTTTGACGCCAACGTCATAGCAACTGAATCAAGCCGATTTGGAATGCCCTGCAGCATCCTGTCAACTCCGGGCTACTGCACGATGAAAAACACCAATGATCTAACCCAACTGGGTTTCCCTGACAATCCATACCCCAAAGAGTGGAAATGGCCCACCCTGGAAGAGCTGTACCGCCACCTCTTCGGCCACACTTTCTCTGGATTCCATGATGCCGGTGCCGATGTCCGCGCCTGCTACGACTGCTACTGGGAACTCAAACGCATCAAATGGATCAAGGGCCGATGAAACTGGAAGAAGCCATAGTGTACCTTCTTGCCAAATCAGGCCATGGAATGCGCACGGAGCAGATTGCCCGGGAGATTAACTCCCGGGGTCTCTACACGCGTTGGGACAAGGAACCTGTTACAGGGAAGCAAGTCTATGCCGTTGTGATGTCCCACCCAGACACCTTCGTGAAGTCTGAAGGACTCATTCGTTTGATGATTTAAGCCAACCCAGCAACTCATCTACGGATAAAGCACCTGCAGGGTGGAATAACTTAAACTTGCGATACCGAATCTTATCGGCGCTTATCTGCTCTCGCAGGACCTCGCCGCGTTTGAACCATCCAGAAACCGTTTCGTGACCTCTCCAGCCGCATTCGCAGTAACCTTCCAAATCCACCCGGCCGCTGAGGGGCGAGCCCACGTAGCGGAAAGGTTGTACCGTCTTGCCGCACTTCGGGCATTTGTACTGGAACAGGTCCGGATGATCCAGGGTACAGCGGATAAATGAACCCAGCCAGACAGGATCTGGAGCCAGCTCGCTGAAAATCCCGTTGATGGAGTAGGTCATCTCCAGATACAGTGGGATGAAATAGAACCGGTCGATGTCTTTCCAGTCATCGAAACGGGCGCAGATTTCATTGGCGTTCTGGTAGAACGGTTTAGTTCGGAGCCTCTGCTCCATGGAAGGACGCGCTGCGTTCTTCGCGAAAAAATGATTTTTGTCCATGATACAGACTTTTTTTGATTGAACATCCGCATCACTTTACCACCGTGGCTTCTGGCTGCTCGGTTGGTGCTCCTCCGGGGAGACTCTTGATGCATGTGCAAATATACACAGTTTGAGCGACTTGACAAGGCTATGTCGGGAACTTTTTGTAAATTTACGTTTTGAATAAGGGCATCACATATCAATGAAAAAAGAAATTTGGGAATATAGGTCCGGAGACCTCTTTGCACGAGAGTCTTTGCACGATTGGCTGAATGCCCGTACCCAGTCGATCGTCAATGAAATCCGTAATCTTGATAGCAACTATGTACTCTCTGTTGATGAAACGGCGTATTTAGCATACATATCCGAAAAGTATCTAATAGAACTGCCTTCATTACATACAGAGAAACAGTATCTTAAGACGCGCGAGGTTTCTGTAAAGAACAATTATCCGTCACCGTGGAACGATGGTACTTGGTATACCGATAAAATTGCATACACTCTTCATATTCCTTTTACTGGAGATAGCGCTTGTTTGAAATATAGACCGTCTACTTTTACTCTTTCCGGGTGGTCTCTTTTCTCTGTTGGTAGTGGATACATCTATGGCGACATCTTAGGTAAATCGAGTGTAGAAGAAACTAAAAGTGAAATTGCTAGGTCTGCAGGTGCTGCGTCAGACATGTTCGGGTATGCACAATCCGACATTAAGTTATTTAACGCTGAAGTAGCATCAACCGCATCCTCTGCGTTTGCCGCCCGTAAAGAAAGAGCGTTCAAGGAACGGAAGGAAATAGAAGATCTAGGCATTCCAATAGTTCAAGACAATAAAGAAGCATTAACTTTTACTGTGCCGACTGTTGCCAAGAAACGTAGTTTCGCGATGGAACCTCCAGTGGCCAAATCGACGGCTCCGACTCCGAGACTTGAAAATCAGGCTTATAGAGAGATTCTCTCGTCACTAAAGGCGTTTGGTCAAAGTCTGGAAGAATCTCCTGATTCATATACTTCTATGGGAGAAGAAGATTTGCGAAACCTCTTCCTCGCGCATTTAAAGGACTCCTTCTCATCCCTTTCAGCTACTGGAGAGACATTTAACAATCATGGAAAAACCGATATAATGGTTAAATCCGGCAATACGATTTTGTTTATTGCCGAGTGTAAGATATGGAAGGGGGCGGCCCAGATTCAGTCATCTATTGACCAACTTCTCAGTTATTTGACATGGAGGCAGAGTAAGGCGGCTTTGATTATCTTCGTGCGGAGTAAGAATATAGATAATGTGCTGGAGGAAATCCCTAAACAGGTGAAGGCCCATTCATATTATGTTCGTGATAATAGCATACAATCCAAGGGACTGTTGCAGTATATCCTTCATCTTGAGAGTGGAAAAGACAATGAGATAGATTTAAGTGTACTTGTGTTCCATCTACCCAAAGCATAACGCGGGGTTCTCAATCGAAAGCCCACCGAAAATCGTTATATTTGTACGATAACACTAAACCTGCCAAGGTTTGGCTGGAAGAATTGTTTAATTGCCGAAAAATATCATATGTCAGTCGATCTTACAAATAAACTAACATTTGTGTCTATTAGGGACCTTCTCACGGAGAGTTTTTATATTCCAGGATATCAGCGTGGCTATCGTTGGCAACCGGGACAAGTACTTGCTCTTCTGAATGATGTTTGGGATTTTCGTACCAAATGGATGGAACAAAGGCTTATCAATGTGAAGTACTGTCTTCAGCCTTTAGTGGTTTCACAACGAGGCGAACACGAATGGGAAGTAATTGATGGGCAGCAACGATTGACAACCGTTTTTCTTATTCTTCAGAGGCTTGATGTGTTGTCTGAAGTTGGCCGCTGCTACTCGATTCATTATGAAACACCTTACGCTGATAATACGTTCTCGTTGGAGATGGGAAAAGTTAATCCTGAGGATACGATTGATTCGTACCATCTTTCTGAGGCTATTAAGACAATTGATATTTGGCTTGATCAGCATTTCGGAACAGAGAAGGATCAAAAACGCAAGTTGTATAGGGCGCTAGTTGATACCGAGGAGTATTTGACTCAGTTTATTTGGTATAATGTTACCGATGAGGTGAAAGAGAATGATAATCTGGCAATTGATATCTTTGATCGCTTGAATGTTGGTAAAATAGGACTGACAAATGCTGAGTTAATCAAAGCTCTATTTATGACAGCACTGCCCGCTGGGACAGAGCAAAGAGAAATTGATAGGCAGCGGATACAGATGGGACAGGACTGGGATAGAATAGAAGTAACACTTGGACAGCCCGCTTTTTGGAATTTTATATGCCAGGAGCCTGAATCATATATTACGAAAATTGAGTATCTTTTTGATATATTGAAGGATAAGAAGATTGATGATGAGCATGATTATACGTTCAATTGCTACTATCAGGAGATTAACGAGAGCACGGATAATGGTATCGTAAAAACTCTGTGGAAGCAGATATCTGATCTGTTCCAAACATTTAGCGATTGGTATTCAGATAAAGACTGCTATCATCTAATCGGCTTTCTTATCACTTCAGGTGTTGGCATAAAAACAATACTTCAGGCCAGATATATTGATGGGACGCAAAACCTCAAATCCAAGGGTTTATTTAAGAAGGCATTGATGGAGATGGCCAAACAGACAGTGTCTGCTATAAAGCTGGATGATGAAGAACTCTTCACTCATTATTCCAATAAGAAACAAGAAATCAGGAAGGTCCTTCTTCTTTTCAATATTATGACAATATTGAATTCTAAGGATACTTCGTTGGAATTCATGAGATTCCCCTTTGATAAGTATCGAGAGAAAGATGAAAAAGGACGAGTTATTTGGGATATTGAGCATATTCACTCTCAGTCGGATAAGGAAATTGAAGGCAAGGATAGACCTGAATGGATAGAGACTCTTATCCTATATTTCACTGGAGAGGAAGATTTCGAGAAGGCAAAACAACTTCTTTCATCCGAAGAATCCTTCAAAAAGTATTACTCGGATGCTCAAACAAGAAAAGAAGCATACTCTTTCTGCACGCGTTTGAATTCTTTCCACGATGGCGTTTCTGTTGAGAGGAAAGTGGAATTCGAACAACTCTATCTCGAATTAAGAAAGTATTTCCACGAGGACGATCCGGATTTTAAAATACACTCATTGGGTAATTTAACGCTTTTAGATAAAGGCACTAATCGCTCCTATAGAAATGCATTTTTCCCGGTAAAGCGGATGATTATCCTGAAGAAAGCTAGAACAGGAATATTCATCCCGATATGTACGCAAAATATCTTCTTAAAAACGTATTCAAAGGTCTTCGGAAATCTTACTTCTTGGACTACAAGAGATAGTAATGATTATTTACATACGATTATAGAGACAATACAATAGTTCGCATGGCTGAGTCAATGATCCAATCTGAGCAAATAAGTCTTAGAGGGCTTATCAAGAAATACGAGACGGTCGTTATCCCTATCCTGCAGCGAGATTATGCGCAAGGACGAAAAGGGGAAGAGGAACTCCGTACAAACTTCTTAAACCAGCTTAAGGGGTTTTTATTGTCAAAAGAATCCTTTCATGACTTGGACTTTGTATATGGGAATATAGAGAATCATCCCAAGAGATTTGTGCCTCTGGACGGACAACAACGATTAACGACATTATTCCTCATACATTATTACTTGTCAATACACGATGGAAAGTATAATGTCTTTCAGCAGGATTTCGGACGACAATTGCAGGATGAAACGTTTGAGTCTCGTTTTAGTTATGAAACTCGAATGTCTTCGATTGCTTTTTGTAATGCGCTGTTGAATTTCTCAATCGATTTGACCCAATTGGCCAAACCGGATTACGATAAAAAAGGGAATTCGCTTAGAAATGAAATAACAAAGACTCTCAAAGACTTGGGGTGGTTTATTGATTCGTGGGCCTATGATCCAACAATAGACTCCATGTTACGAATGCTTGATGCTATTCATCATGTATTTAAAAGCGAGCCCTTCGGTTTATATGACCGATTGGTCTCGGATGATGCTCCTGCAATAACTTTCCGAGAACTTCCAATGAGAGATAATGGTCTAAATGAAGATCTTTATGTGAAAATGAATTCCCGGGGACTTCCTTTGACGAGATTTGAGAAGATTAAGGCAAAAATTATCCAGGAGCTTAAAAAGTCGAAAGAAACCCGGCCGTTAAGTCGTTCCTCCTCCGAAAAGGAAAAAGATGCTCCGATTGCCCAGTATTTTTCACATAAGATTGACACGACATGGTCATATATGTTTTGGCCATATAGAACAGAACGAGTCATCAAAAAGAAGGTTGGAAACGTAGAGGATGCATACACTGTAAAAGAGATAGACTCTCGCCTGTTGAATTTCATTGCAGTGGTGGCCGCTAATTATCAGGCATGCAGGCTTGGGAGCAAAGAACTAGATCTTAAGTTAATCGATACTCCGTCAAAGTGTTCATGGGTGTCTTTCTCTTCTTTAGGAGAAGAGTTCTTTTCTCATCTCATTGATGTTTTTGACGCGTTCAGTCAAGCATATAATTCAGCCGGCATTATCCCATACGTGGATATTACTGTTTTTGATGTAAAAGAGCTATTTGCTGGTTTTCTAAAATCGGAGTATAAAGAAAGAGTATATGACTTGCGTATCCTCTTTTACGCCTATTATAGTTTCTTGATTTGCCATAAAAACAGTCTTGATAAAGAAGGGCTTAAGGAGAAGATGGAGGATTGGTGCAGAATCGTATATAATTTAACCATAAATAATCGCTACGACAGCGAAAGCGATTTCTGCAATGCGATTTCTTTCGTAGAAGAGCTGTTGAATAAATCACGGGAATTGGGGATTCTCAAATTACTTGGCTCGAGAACAGAAATCTCAGTCAAGGGTTTTGATCAAAGGCAGTTTAAAGAAGAACGGATCAAGGCTCGATT
>Ga0310690_10008611_pt1 | contig 12909 bp, 9 predicted proteins | sample AusTroGonzalo_MG_2_FD_207661 | JGI IMG/M metagenome (GOLD analysis project Ga0310690, IMG submission 207661) | Bovine rumen microbial communities from tropical cattle in Woodstock, Queensland, Australia - Gonzalo_04 (v2) (version 2) | ecosystem: Host-associated > Mammals > Digestive system >...
TCAGACCAACTATAAAGTTATCGTCACCACCGACCACGGCTCCATACGCTGCACCAAACCCGTGAAGATTGTGGGCGACCGCAACACCAATACAAACCTGCGCTATAAGTTGGGTAAGAATCTGGGATACGATGCCAAGGACCTCTTTGTCATCAAAGACCCCGCACAGGCCCAACTGCCATCGCCCAACCTTTCTACGAGCTATGTCTTCGCCACTGGCGACTCGTTCTTTGCCTATCCTAACAACTACAATTACTACGTGTCCTATTACAAGGACACATTCCAGCACGGCGGCATCTCAATGGAAGAGATGATTATTCCGCTCATCACAATGACAGGTAAGAAACGATAAGAATAAGGATTATCCGTTATCGATAATCACCGTTGGGGTATCATGATAGCGGCCAACGACAAGGAAATGCTTATGCGTCTTGTAGCGATAGAGACCCGCCATCGTCGTAATTACCAACTCATAGCTCTGACCTATCTCCAACTGGTCGAGAGTGAGCAACTGGTTATAGCTCGTTGACTCTTTCGGCTTGAACTCATAGAACAAGCTGTCAGGAATGAGAACCGTCTGTGGGTCATCAAGGTTGACCGTGGTTGAGAAAGTTCCTTCTGGTGAACTAATGCCAGTAAAGATAAAATGTACGTTGCTACCACAATAGGTGCGTAACAGCTCGAAGCTGGCGCTGAGGCAGTCTACATCGCAAACCATAATACAACGCAATGCTGGCCACAGTTGATGTACCATCTGCGTACCAATATGGTGATCTTCCATTATTTCGCGAATGGCGTTGGCCCGTTCAGGATTTTGCGGTATGCAGGCAGTGCCGTTTTCTATATCCTCGGTCAACTTGGGCCAGTTCTTCTCGATATAGCGCAACAGTTCCACCATGTAGTCATAATGCTCGCAGATGGCCAGCGATATGTCTTTCTGACTAAGGGCATAGAGTGCCTGTAGATAGCAATAGTCTGCTTGGTCTTGTTTGCCTGCTATATCAACAGGTATGGCATATATCTGCTTACTGTCAAAGTCACGCTTCACCAACAAACGCCCCAACAGATTACCTATAGTCATTCCAGAGGATAGTCGCTCCACATTATTATCGATGAGGTTGAGTGTCATACCCTCTGTCAGATAGCCATAATTGCCTGCCAGATAGAAGCCCGCACAGAAACTGTAGTCATAGCTCGTCTGCACACTCCATCTTGACTGGGGCAACTGCTTCTGTCCATCAAAGGTAGATATGTGCTCTGTGAGATAGGCCGTCAGGACGTTTCGCTCGCCCTTGGCAACACGCTCGATATAGGCAGAATAATCATCATAGGTGGTCAGGGACAGATAGCGTCTGAAATCGGCCATGTTATGAATGCCGTCAAATCGATGGTCACGTCCAAACAACGTCTTTGCATTCTCACGCACCAGTCTCATGACAAACTCCTCCTGACTGCGCATGGGGTTATAGGTGATGTCCTCCAGTCTGCTTCTCACTTCCTGGCCATCAGCCCATCGCGCCTCATTCACCATTTTGATAATCTTCTCGTCCATAGGCGTTATCGGTTCTTACCCTTGATAAGTTCAGGATTGGCAATTTCTATTTCATATTGTTCCACCGATCCTTTCATATTGAAGGTCAGAGTGGCACTGTCTGTAGTGACATCCAGCGAACATGGAGCTCCTTCTATCATAGGAATACAGCTATTGCTGCCCACAGGGAAGCCACAGCATACGGGGATGTCATATTTGGCAAGGTGAGCAATCAGCATCTGCTCAACACAACCATACTGCAAGTCGTACTTGACGGAATTGAACGAACCGAAGATAATGCCTTTCACCCTTTCGAAATCATTCTGCAACGACAACATGTAGAACAAACGGTCTATACTGTGCAGCGATTCTTCCACTTCTTCTATAAAAAGAATGATGTCTTTCTTCGGTGGGAGGTGGTATCTTGTGCCCGATATGGCAGAATAGCTTGAAAGATTGCCTCCTATAAGTATTCCTTCTGCATGACCGGTACGGTTATAGGGGTTGCCGGGAATCTTATATTGTGGCAATGTACCAAAAAGAATATCTCGAGTGAGAGAGGTAGCCGGCTCCTGGCTGCCTGCTATCTGGAATGCCATAGGGCCGTGGATGCTCATGATGCCGGCATTGGCCACAGCATAGAGCAGAGTGGTGATATCACCATGACCTATCAGCCATTTAGGGTTTTTCTGGAAGCATTCCGGCGGTATGCGGCTCAGCAAGTGAAGTGAACCATAGCCACCACGCGAACATATAATCGCCTTAATGCTGCTGTCTTCGAATGCCCACTGCAGGTCGGCGGCACGTTCATCTGCCGTTCCTGCGTATGCATTAACATTCAGATTGTTGGTGTGGGGGCCGATGACAGGTTGTAACCCCCAGCCCTTGATGGTCTCTGCAGCTAACTGAATGGCCTCTTGGGGCACCCAATAGGCGGGGGAGATAAAAGCCACTTTATCCCCTGGCTTCAGATAGGGCGGTTGTACGATCTTTTTTCCTTGATACATATTTTTATAATTATAGTTTCTGGCAGCTTTCTGTACCGATGTACAAAGGTACATTATTTTTTGATAATAGGCAATAGTTAGCAGTCTCACAACTGCATTTTTGTAAATTCTGAGACTATTTTTGTAAATTCTGAGACTTCATCCAGTCTGTAACGTTCTGACCTTTGAACAATTTGAACGCTGTTGCAAAGGTGCTGTAGCTTTTGAAACCACTCTCGTGGGCCAGTTGAGTAGCAGTAATGGGGCGCATCGTTGTGATGGAATCGCTAAAAATGCGTTCAAAATGTTCGATGCGCAAGCGATTGATATAGGCATTATAGGTTATACCCTGTTGGGTGAAATAGTAGCTCAGATATGTACGGTTGGTGCCAACGGCCTCGCAAAGCTGTGCCAACGTCAGGTCATGTTGCAGATAGAGTTTGGGCAATTCGCAATAGTCATGAAGCAAGGAGCCAATGTTGGAGGGAACGGCAACGGCGGCACTCTTAGGTTCGTCGTATTCTGCATCGGTTTCTATGACCTCGTCAAGCTGCTGCAACGTCTCCACGCGCCAAAGCAGGAAGACGATGATGAAGATGGTGTTCACCTGTGCCAAATACTCCCTAATCATCTCTCCCGGATTAGTAGAATATATCTCATAGATAATAAAAATAGCTACCACAAAGAGCAGACTCTGCCACACCTCTTTATGCTCCAAGTCAGCATAGTTCTCGTGCAGCCAACGACCATAGCGTATCAGTGCAAAGGTGTAATAGATAATAAAGATGGTGATGACTGCCACCTCCCAGTAATGTAATATCTCAAAACCATAGAATTCATCGTGCTTTACAATGCCTATGGAAGCCACTGCGACAATGGGGACCTGAGCCAGAACCCAAGGCCATAATCGGCGGCGACGGTCCTGCAACATGCGTAGTAACATGGCCATCGCGAGCGGCACGAGGGTGATATGGTCGAGTGCTACAGCTGTGATATTACGCACCAAACGGTCGTCTGTCAGCCAATAGAAACCGAGCGCAAACCACCACACGTGACTCATCACTACTGCCATAAAGAAGGCTGCTGTCCAACAGCGTAGTACCTTTGGCGGGTTGACATCTGGAGCAATGGCATTGCTACGCCTCAGCCACAGATAGAGAGCAGACAATAGGGCTAGCACGGTAGTGCCGCCATAGAACATGAGAAATATAAGGTCTTGTAAACTCTGATGCGCGTACATAATTATTTATTATTCATCATCAGAGCTATCAGCAATAGTAAGACCAGCACGGTATTCTGCAGGCGTAATGCCATAGCAGCGCTTAAATTGTTCACGAAAATTAGGAGCGGTGAAACCCACTTCACGGGCCACATCGGTGATGTTCTTCTCAGGGTGGTTGGTTAACAGGTCATAAGCCACCTCCATACGGATAGAGTTGATATACTGAGGAAAGGACATGCCATCGGCAAAGGCATTTAGCTGATTGTTCAAATGGTGACGACCAATACCAAAGCGCTTCATGATGTCTTCACGCATCAAGTTCACTTGCGCATAGAGCCGTTCATTGCGGATAATGGAATCAATCGTTTTAAATAGGTCTTTGTCCATGCGGTTATTAATTTTCTTCCGCAAAATTAATCATAATTGATTGAATTTGGAAGAAAATATATGCACATATTTGGTATGTGACCCAAATAAGTGCATAACAAGCGCAACACGTATATAATTATTTTACATTTTCTCTCGCAATCTCTGGTATTCTGCGGGTGTAACACCATATTTCCTCTTGAACTGTTCACGGAAATTGGCAGGGGTAAATCCCACCTCGGAAGCGATAGCTGAGACTGTCATTTCCGGATTGTCTCGTAACAGACAGAGTGCCTCCTCCAAACGAATATTGTTAATATACTGCGGAAAAGAAAGTCCATCAGTGTGCTCAGACAATAGGTCGTTAAGTGCATGGCGACTGATTGAGAACTTGTCACAGATATCCTGACGCTGCAAGCCGACATTGGCAAAGAGTCGCTCTGTGCGGATGGCCGTATCAACAGATAAAAAGACATCTGTCTCCTCTTCCTTCATGGGGAGAGCTTGGGGGGCTATCTGCTGCGACTGCTCATTAATCATACGTACCAAGGCACGGTTCTTTTCTGTGACGACACGCTTCTGTCGGAAGAAATAGAGAGCAAAGACGATGGCCAGCAGGGCTAAAACCGCTATGGCGACACTGATGATATGTAAGCGCTCGGCCACAGCCTGTTGTTCCTGAATCATCAACTGCTGTTCCTGGGCATGATAGCGGGCGGCATAATCATGGGCTTCACTGGCATGAAGACTGTCGCTCAACGCTTTGGCGAGGTTGGCATAACGTCTTTGGTAATCGTAGGCTTCCGCCTGATGTCCCTTGGAATATGCTGCGACAGCTCGTGAACGAAGGATGACGGCATAGTCATCGTTGAGTGTGTCACCAGCCATACGACACTCCATCTCATCGTAAGTGGTCAATGCCTCGTCATACATACCCAAGGCCATCTGCGTGGAGGCTATCATGCGGCGGGCCATGAAGGTCTTGCCGTAACCACTCTGATTAAATAATAAGAGATAATCTTCAGCCTTTGCCCTTTCATTGTTCAAGGCATACGCCTGCGCCATGAATGCCCATGCCTGTGCACGACAATAGTCCAGATAACGGTCACGGTCGGTGGGGTTGTCACTCCACGACAGGCGGTAGCTGTCCTCAGCATAGTCCTTTGAATGTTGTTCGTAGTGGTCCAAGCGGTCGAGGATGCGCTGTGCCAACAGAATGACTTCAGCATCACGATGTAGTTCATTAAGGGCGTTGATCTTACGTTTTACAGCAACGATAAAGGCATCCATGCGGTCAATGCTACCGGGAGCATCGAGGTGGCTGATGGCTTCGTCGAGTTTGTCAAGTCCTTCGTCAACCCGTCCCAGAAACGTCATCACCAGACCTATATCGGCCTCAGTGCGCCATCGTTCGGTCTCTTCGCCCTGCTGCTGACAAAGCGTGGCCTTTTGTGTAGCCCAATGCAGATACGCTTCATCATCATGTTTGACACGACTGGTGGCAATGAGCATGTCATAGATATTCTCCTGCTCTGAAGGCTCATTTCTTACCGAGTCGTGACAGAGTAAGGCCTCACAGATGATAATGGCCGAATCCAGACGCAGCTCCTCAAGCGACTTACAGTAGATTCTGGCGCGGATTATCTGAGCTCGATAGTCACTGATGTTGCCTAAAAGCAATGCCGAATCGAGCAACATGAGCGACCGTTCAGGATTGGTGGCATATTCTACTAATATAGAGTCCTGCTGGTAGGGCGTATCACCCAAATGGGGCAGTTGTCTCACGGACTTACCACCCCCACAGCCAACGGCCATCAGGAGAACTGAACATATTACAGATAGATACGCCACCTTTTTCATGTCATCGATTTTGATTGCAAAGATAAGAAAACTTTTTCTACATTCAAACAAAATACAAGAAAGAATGACAATAAACATAAAAAATGCAGTTTAATTTTTGTTTTGTGCTCACTTATTCGTATCTTTGCCAACAAAAAATATAGCAATGGAAATACTAATTAAGAACATTGAGACTATTCGTGAGACGGCTCGCGAGTTTATTCAGATCATTGGCGAGCACAGGGTGTTTGCCTTCTATGGTAAGATGGGAGCAGGCAAGACAACCTTTGTCAAAGCCATCTGCGAGGAACTAGGTGTGGAGGATGTCATCACCAGTCCCACCTTCGCCATCGTTAATGAATATGAGGTAAACCTCAAACCTCAAACTATAAACCTCAAACCTCTATGCATCTACCACTTCGACTTCTATCGTATTAAGAAGTTGGAGGAGGTGTATGACATGGGCTATGAGGACTATTTCTACAGCGGGTCACTATGTTTCATTGAGTGGCCGGAACTGATTGAGGACCTGCTACCCGACGATGCGGTGAAGGTTAATATTACAGAGAATACCGACGGCACACGCACCGTGAGCTGGTAAACAGGAACAAACCAACAGAAATACTACAAAATGAAGAAACTACTGACATTACTAATCGCTTTGACAGTCTGCCTCAGCACTACGGCAGCCTCTTCCTTTGTGGGTGAGAACAAGATGAAGGATGATCTGTTACAGATGCTAGCCGACTTCACCAACTACATGAAGAATGACTTCCAGGACTGTGTGGAACCCAACAGCATAGGCGAGGTGTGTGGATGCTTCAAGGGCGAGAACACTATGGCCAACGATGAACGGGGCGTGCGTCCCAATGCCGACCTCGGGATGATCTGCGCCTTCTTAGTAAGATACGGCAAGGGCAAGGTGACTCTGCCCGACAACGTGACGTGGGACGACCTGGAGACGATGGCTATGAAGAGCCTGGTATTCTCATACTCCACCCACAAAGCCAACAAACTGAAGGTCTGTAAAGGCAACAATTACTGGGGCTCCATGTCGAATGCCGACCATGTGTGGGAAAGCTCTCTATGGGCCATGAGTGTGGCCTATAGTGCTTTTTTCCAGTGGGACAGGCTCAGCAATGCACAAAAGAACTATATCTATGAGCTGCTAAAAGCAGAGTGTAACTATGAGTTGGAACGAGACATCCCAACAGGCTATGCCGGCGACACCAAGGCCGAAGAAAACGGCTGGGAGGCCGACGTGTTGGCTGTCTCTTTAGGACTGTTCCCCAATGACCCACTGGCCCCTCGTTGGTTTGAGCGTCTGCGAGAGTTTGCCATCAACAGCTACTCACAGAAAGATGATGCCAAGGACAACACTATCATTGATCCCGACTACGACCAGAAGACGGTAAAGGACCTGTATAAAGGACAGAACCTCTACGATGACTATACGCTGCAGAACCATAACTACTTCCACACATCATATCAGAACGTAGTGATACAGGAGTTGGGCGAGGCCGCTTTAGCCATGAAACTCTTCCAACAAGAGCTCTTCGGCAATGAGCGATGGAAGACCAACACCCTCATGCACAACAACGACAAGGTGATGAAGGAGGTACTCTACTGGCTGGCACTAAGCGATGGTGAACTGGCAATGCCCAACGGCAATGACTGGAGCCTGTTCCTCTATGACCAGATTACCAGCTACTCGACCAACGCCTGCTTCCTACGCGATCCACATGCCCTGATGCTCGAGAACTTGGCCTACCAGATGATCAAAGACCGTCAGAAGACTACCGCAGAGAGTCTTAGAACAAGTGGCGACACCTCTGCCATTGGCTCATGGCTGCTACGGGCCGACGTTGGAGCACGCCGCATGGGTGTGGAGGCACACCGTGTGATGATGACATGGCTCATGCACGAGATGCTCCCAACCGCCGACCTCACTCCCACCAGCTGGGATGACTTCAACCGCACTTACAGCGCTGCGAAGATTCTGTCTTCGCAGAACATCGTCCGCGCATCTACCGACAGCCGCTTCACCTGCTTCTCATGGAGCACCGGCCTAAAGAGCTACACTGGCTACATCGCCCCCCACCCCGCTCCCTCCACCATCGTTCCCTCCGCTCCCTTCGCCGCTCCCTCCTCTCCCTCCGCCGCCACTACCCCCTCTGTTGTTCCCTCCGCCGCCACTACCCCCTCTGTTGTTCCCTCCGCCGTCACTTCCCCCTCAATTGTTCCCTCCGCCGTCACTACTCCCGACGGTTTTCCGTCGGGCATCACCAACCTCATCGTCCCTTTCCGTGCCAACAACACCGGCAACTTCCTGGGCTGGTATGAGGTGCAGGGCAAGAGAACTAACGCCACCCCCGTTATCAGCGGCATCTACGACCTAAGGGGCAACAGCTACGTGATGAATGGCGAGTTGAACACCAACGACGGCACCTTGAACAACCGCTTTGCCATCTACTCCACCCCGGGTAATGCTGTTATCTATATAGATAATGTACGCGCCAATAGCCCCTGCACCATCACTGCTAAGAAGGGGGGACTGATGGCCATCAGTGTGGACGAGTTTACCAAGACGAAACGGACACTCTACACGCAGGATGATACCAAGCTGTTGGACGGCACTACAATGATTGTCATGACCAGTCCGTGGGTAAATGTGGACAACATCCTAGGCATGACAACCTTCAACACAGAGGGTACCAAAAACAAGATGGCGTTTGGCGAACGTGCCAACAACAACTCGGTAATGACCGCCAAACTCTATGCGCTCTACGACAACACAACCCGCACATTCAAACAGGATGACGTGGTTGACAAGCGGGCGATAGCCTACTACTCGAACGTCACTGCCGAGCAGACTGCACGCTTTGCAACCCTCAACATGCCACTTGCCGTGGCTCATGGTTGGAATGGAGTCATTGCTTGCGACCCAGACAGCACACGCTATATGCTGCTCAGCAACTTTAGCGGTAATCAGGAATGCCAGCTTTCGGGCATCAACATGCCATGTGGTGCTCCCGTCTTCACGAATGAGACGTCTATTACTGCTTACGGCTCTTCGGTTACATTTGCTACAGAGGAAAACCATTCCGTCGTCAACACACTGAAGTTCTTCATCAAAGGCCAGGGTATTTCAGCCGTTCAGGAACAAGGCGACTCAACCGTTATTTATGTTTATAATAACGCAAAAGTCAAGAACAACATCACAGTGACAGCTTTTAACGACGGACAGAAGCTGACTAAACAGGTCAAGCTTAGCACAAAGACCCTCAAGATTTCAATAAGTAGAGGCAAGCTCCTGGTTGAGAAATAAACAAAAAATTCACTGCAAGCCGTCCGGGAATTGACGACTTGCAGTGTTTCAAAAGAGGGATATTTAAAAACTTACAATTGTTTTCTTACTTCACCAGAACTTTCTTACCGTTCATGATGTACAGACCCTTACCAGCCTTGGTCAGCTGACGACCCATCAAGTCGAAGATTGCATTAGCCTTAGGAGCAACGTTCACCTCGCTGATGCCCTGAGCTCTATCGTATGCTTCGGGATCAAGAATGTTTACATTGAAGAGATAACGCCAGCCGTCCTTCTCGAAGGCGAACTTGGTAGCAATACCCTTTTCGTCAATAGTTACACCATTGTTGGTAGTAATGAATGCCAAGATACCATCACCAGTGTTGTCCTCGTCAATCTCCAGGATAATAGCTTTCTCGTCGCTTTCCTGCCAGAAACCATCTGCATTGATAAAGGCACCAGCAGACAGGTCAACATCGTTATATATAACTTCCTCGTCAGTATTGAGAGCCTGAACCTTCATCTTGGTGTTGTCAATATAGTTATCGAAGTTGTCAATCTCAAGTACCTTCATAGCCTCGGTCAGGTCAAGCTTACCAGCTCCAATACCATCCTGATTGGTTCCAACAGACATGATAGCATCTCCTGTAGCGAGAACACGGTCATTGTCAACCACATAACTATCATTTACATCAAATTCTTCGAAGCGGAAATAGATATTAACGGGATAATTCTTATTAGTATTGCAGTTGAAAGCAATGGTCTGAGCACCCTTTGCTTCAGAAGGAACTGTAATAGGAGTCTCATCATCTCCAAATTCAAACATCTGCCACTCATCGTTTAAGACAACGTCACCAACACACTGCCAGTGCAAGTAACCACCAGGGGCACCATGGAACTGAGTCTGAAGAGTAATGTCTTCCTCAAGAGGCTGACCATCAACACGCTCTACACGACCCCACATCTTGAACTTAAACGGCTCGTTTGTCACAAACTTGTGATTAATTGTCACAAAGAACTGAGTACGCCAGTCGTCGAAAGACTTTTTATCTCTAGAATCAGAAGACAGGATAGTATCACCATCTACGATATAATAATGAGCTATTACAATAGTGCTATCAGCACCAATAGAGTCTTTTCCTTCTGAATCTTTCAATACAGCCTCTGCATTCCAAGCTACAGTCTGTACAGTCAGAGCCGGCTCACCATCTTTAGCATCATTTACGAGAATTGCCTTCTCATCAGCGTTGGTAGCACCCATACGACCGGTGAAAGTAGTAAAGTTACCAACCTTATCCTCACTGAGGGTACCCTTTCTGAGGAAGTTAATCCATTTACCAGGCTGATCAGGATCAATTGTCTTAGGATCCTTAATCTCCAGTTTCACATCATCGAAGTAGATAACGTTACCGTCCTGCATGGTAGAAAGGTTGAAAGCAACACTCTGGAATCCTTTACCATTAGCAGCCTGAGTATGGTTGGCATCAACAGTAGCAGAAACTTCAACAGTAGACCATTCTGTAGTATAATTAATATCACCAAACAGAGAATAGTGGTTGTAGTTACCAGGATTGAAATGAGCCTGTGTCTGGAGAGAACCGGCCTTTTCTGCCTTAATCTTCAGAGTCAAACGTACCTCCTTACCTTGGGGAATGGTATCAAGTGCATAGATAAAGAACTGAGAGTCCCATTCTGTCCAATCAGGCTTGTTGTTGCCACTATCGGTGGTGGGGTTACCTAATGAGTCAGCCTCAGCCTTAGAACGAATAATGACACGTGCGCAATGGTTAGAGGGGTTGGCAGGGTCTGCAACAATCTCAGCGAAGCCCTGGAACTGACCAGCAGACAATTCTGTTTGAGAGCTCTCGTCGAACTGCTGTCCACTTTCGGGATTAAACTCACCTACCTGTTCAGGTGTACGCCAATCGTGAACCCAGAAACTAGACCACATAGGATCTGCTGCTCCTTCCATGTCACCATTGGTAATGACACTCGTCCACTTGTCCTGTGCAAAGGCACCACTGCTAATCAGCAGCATGCCAGCAATTAAAGTAAAAATCTTTTTCATACCTTTTTGCTTTGGGTTAATAATTTAGTAAAATTGTTATTGATATTGTTAAATGTTTAATCTCCAATTTACGGGGATGACGCTGCAAAGGTATGAATTTTAGTCACAAGTATGTTACCTATATGTAACTTTTTGTTTCATTTTTGTTGCAAATAGGACAAAACATGCCTAAAAATAGGATTTTAATGACCTACAGAATACAAAAAGAAAACAAAAAACACACAAAAACGAAACACAGAAAACACAAAAAAGGAAACACCAGAGATATAAAACAGAAGCATAGACACCAAATGACGGACATAAAAAAGTGCCTGCATCTGTCATGATGCAGGCACTTCACTATAGAGATAATTCGTTGTTCGGAACGAAACTTATTCAGCCTTTGCTGCCTCTTCAGCAGCGGGAGCCTCAGCAGCCTCTTCGGCAGCAGCCTCAACAGCAGGTGCTTCCTCAGCCTTGGGAGCCTCCTGAGCAGGAGCCTCAGCCTTGGTAGACTTGCGTGAACGACGAGTAGCCTTCTTCTTGGTCTCAGTCTTTGCCATTTCGGGATCGAAGTCTACGAGCTCGATGAAGCAGATCTGAGCGGCGTCACCCTGACGGGTACCCAGCTTGATGATACGGGTGTATCCACCGGGACGGTCGCCAACCTTCTCACTAACAGTAGAGAAGAGTTCCTTGATGACCTCCTTGTTCTGAAGGTAGCTAAACACTACACGACGAGAGTTGGTTGAGTCCTCCTTTGCCTTAGTGATCAGGGGCTCAACATACTTCTTGAGGGCCTTTGCCTTGGCCACGGTCGTAGTGATTCTTTTGTGCATGATCAGCGAAATGGCCATGTTGGCAAGCATGGAAGCGCGATGCGATGCAGTACGACCGAGATGGTTGAATTTCTTATTATGTCTCATTGTTTGTTTTTACTTTTATTGGGCAATTATTCCTTGTCCAGTTTATACTTTGAAATATCGGTTCCAAACGACAGATTCAGACTCTCGAGCAAATCATCAAGCTCAGTGAGCGATTTCTTACCAAAGTTGCGGAACTTCAAGAGGTCAGTCTTGTTGTACTGTACGAGATCGCCAAGGGTCTCAACATCGGCAGCCTTCAGACAGTTCAATGCACGAACAGAGAGGTTCATGTCAACGAGCTTAGTCTTCAGCAGCTGACGCATGTGCAGTACCTCCTCATCAAACTCCTGGTTACCCTCAACATCGTTAGTCTCAAGGGTAATCTTCTCGTCAGAGAAGAGCATGAAGTGATAGATAAGGATTTTAGCAGCCTCCTTCAAGGCATCCTTTGGGTGAATGGAACCATCCGTTGTAACTTCGAGTACGAGCTTATCGTAGTCGGTCTTCTGCTCAACACGGAATGGCTCTACTGCGAACTTTACGTTACGGATAGGAGTGTAGATAGAATCAATGGGAATAACATTCACATCTGTGCAGAATTCACGGTTCTCGTCAGAAGGAACATATCCGCGACCTTTATTAATGGTCAGATCTATCTGCATTGAAGCTTTAGAGTCGAGATGACAAATCACCAAATCGGGATTTAACACTTCAAATCCAGTCAGATACTTGCCGATATCACCGG
>Ga0310690_10008612_pt1 | contig 12909 bp, 7 predicted proteins | sample AusTroGonzalo_MG_2_FD_207661 | JGI IMG/M metagenome (GOLD analysis project Ga0310690, IMG submission 207661) | Bovine rumen microbial communities from tropical cattle in Woodstock, Queensland, Australia - Gonzalo_04 (v2) (version 2) | ecosystem: Host-associated > Mammals > Digestive system >...
CCGATGTTGAAAGTACCGCCGCTGATATTCAGATCAGCGCCCGCCATGCTGAACATGCAGGGGCTCTCGCCGTATTCCACGGTAAAGGTGCCGCCCGTGATGTTGAGTTGGCCCGCCACAGAACGGCCGTAGCCCACCACGTCGCCGTCTTTGGCTTTGATCTTGCTCTCTGTCATGACGGGAATTTTCTTCGGAACGGGGATCTTGTTGCCGTTTGCGTCCAGCACGTACTGTTTGCTGTTTTCATCTTTCTGGTAGATGATGTTGCCGTATTTGTCGGTCTCGTAGACGATGTTGCCGTCGTCGTCGGTCTCATAGATGAAGTTGCCCTCGCCGTCGACCTGATAGACGATGTTGCCGTCGCCGTCTTTCTGCGGGACCATAATGGGATCACCATTTTCGTCTCTTTCGGTCTTCTCGGCCTTGCCCTGAGATTCCGCGTCCAGCACGTAGGTGCGACCCGACTCGTTGGTCACCCAGATGGGACGGACGTCGGTCTGCGCAAAGTCATACACGATCTGGTCGAGTTTGTAGGTCTGCACCGCGGGTTCTTTGAACACGCACTCACCGCTGATGTTCCAGACGGTGGCGTTTCTGGCCCGGATCCAGGCTTGCGCGCCGATGAACGTGCCGCCGGTGATGTTGATCTCGCTGGCGCTGTCAGAACCCTTCGCCTCGATCAGCGAATAGGTAAAGGGAGAACCCTTGAACGTGCCGCCGGTGATATACAGCTTTGTGGGGGTCGCGTTGAGGCAGAAAATGTCGTCGTTGATGGTGCCGATGCCGACATCCTGGCTGGTGAGTTTTACGCCGGACTGGTATTCGTCTTCGTCGGGCCATCCGTCAACGTCGCCGCCGCTGACGCGGATCACGGGATACGGTGTCGCCGTGCCACCCGCAGAGGTGATGGCGTACATGGAGTTTTCTCTGCCGGAGTTGACGACCGTGGTAGCCGTGATGTTGTAGAGGTTGCCGCGTTTGGCATGGATGAAAGTGCCGCCCGTGACGTTGATCACGGCGTCGCCGATGTCATGGAAGCCGGCGCAGTCGCCCCTGCCGGTGTAATCGAACAGAGCGCCGCCCGCAGAGAAATCGAACGTACCGCCCTCGATCTTGACGGCCGAAACCAGGGTGTTATCGACCATCGAGAAGACGTTGGTCGTTTTGGTGAACGTGCCGCCTTTGACGATGATGGTGGCGCCGCTCGCCTCAAACAGCGTACTGCCGGCCAAGAACTGGCCGCCTTCGATGGTCATCGTGCCGCCGGCCGACGCGTTTTTGATCGAGATGGCGGAGGTGGCAAGCGCGTTGTTGTTTTTGCCGATCACGTTGCCGGTGCCCTTGAAAGTGATGTTGCCGGCGCCGCCGTACACGATCTGCACACCGCCGCCTTCCAGCGTCATATCCTCAAAAGTGAGGGAGGAGGCGTTGGTGAAGTTGACAAGCGATTTCAGGTCGTTGTGGGTGGTTTTGAGCGTGAAGTTTTTCAGCGTGACGTTGCCCGCCGAAAAAGTCAGGCCGGTGACACGGGCCGGTTTGCTGACGCCCGTGTAATTGATCGCGTGACCGTCGCCGTCGACGGTGTACGTGAAGTTGGCATTGAAATTGGCATTGGCCGTCAAAGTGACGTCTTTGATCAATTTGACGGTGTACCCGTCTGCCGTAACGGCCGCAACGGCGTTGGCAGGGGTCGCATAGTAACCGACGTGCGCGCCGGTCGCGTCGAGCACCTGGAAGTAGTCGCCATCCCCCGGTTCCGGATCGGCCGACACCGCAAGGGCGCAAAGCCCGAGCATGAGCACGATCAACGCCAGCAGAAGAACTACGCGCAGATTCTTTTTCATAGTTTTTCTCCTTTTCTGTGTATTGCACACGGTCGCCCGCATGCATGTAATGCCCGATTGTGAACAAACATAAGTCAAAGCATTACATTTTTACAAATTCATTATAAGCAATCGCAACGCAAAAGTCAAGCGCCCGCGCGGGGCTTTTTTCATTTTCGCGATTTTGAACAAAAAGTGAACGTCCATTCTGTTATATCTGCCAAACGCGCGAGCGCACGCGTGAGGCGCAACGCGCGGGACACACGAAAAAAGGCGGCGGGGAGTTCCCCGCCGCCGTAAAAGATCAAGTTATCCGGGATTGGTGACCATGCGGCGCATTCTGTTCTGCTCTTCCTGGGTATAGCGGCTGTAACCGTCGTCGTTGACGGAACCGTATTTGTAGACGTAACGCCCCCGGCCGATCTCGACCACGCGCTCGCTGACGTCAAGCAGTTCGTGCGCGACCGCGGCTTTCAGCGTGACGACGTTGGAGCAGAGGTTGACGCAGGAGTAGTAGTACACGGTGGCGCCTTTGACGGTCGCCTTGACGTAGGAGACGGCGCCGTAGCCGCGGCTGACGTTTTTGATGCCCACCAGCGCGGCGCGGAAGGTCACGTTGCCCTCTGCGTCGGTCGTGACGCCGTCACGGGCGACCACGTCGGCAAAAACGCGGCTCTCGGCAACGCCCGCCTGCTGCGCCATGGCGCGCAGCTGTCCGTGCACGTCGTTGCAGTTCGTCAGCTGCAGAATGTATTCCTGCGGCGCGATCAGCGTGCCGTAGGTGATGTTCATCGCCCCGCTGCTCAAGAGAGCGGCGATCTTATCGTGGCTCACGCAGGAGGTAAAACGGATGCCGGGCGTGTTGGGGTCGACGCGGACGGTGACGTCGGTCTCCAGCCGCGGCGCGTTGTCGCCCGAGGCCGTATAGACGATGCCCGCGTAGTATTCCGTGCCGTCGACGGTCTTCCGCTTAACGGTAGAAGATTTGAACGGCATGTTGCCGTGGCCGAGCACGTGCTCGACGAAATACGACAAGGTATACCGGGAAAGATACGTGCCGCCGGTAATGATCACCGTGGCGGGTCTGGTATCGACCAGCACCAGGCGTTCAACGCCCTCTCTGTCATTGATAAAGGTGCCGCCCGCCAAGATCAATGTGGGGTCGCCCGTGCCCTTGATATAGACGATGGAGTCGGTGCGCCCCGCGCTCTTCCCTTCCGCCGTCATAAGGCGGAAGGTACCGCCGGAGATGCAGAATTCGCCCTTGTAACTGCTGGTGTTGACCAGATGCGAGGACGTGCTGTTGAACGTGCCGCCGCTGACGGTGATATCGGGCAAGCAGTCGTTGGTGAGGCGCAGGAGCGCGGTGGTGCCGCCGGTAAAAGTGCCGCCGCTGATGGTGACGTAACCGTCCCTGTTCCGGCCGACCGTGGTGCGCGTGCCGTAAGAGCACGCACAGTAGACCGCCGTGCTGGAATTGCCGGCGTTGAACGTGCCGCCGCTGATCTCGAGCAGGCCGTGCTGGTTGGTCTTGCCGCTCGTCGTTTTATTACCGCCGTAGTTGATGATCTCACCGGAGCCGATGCCGTTGAACGTGCCGCCTGAAATGCGCACGTAAGAGATCATGTCGCCGTCCGACATCTGGAAGCCGGAAAGGTCGCAGCAGGTAAACGTGCCGCCCTTAACGTTGAAGTCGGCGCCCGCCGCGTTGATCAGGCGCGCGTTCTCGTTGAGGCCGACGGTAAACGTGCCGCCGTTGAAGTTAAACACGCCCGCCGCCGAGCGGTCGTAACCCGTGACCGCGCCGCTTTCATCCACCGTGAAAGAGCGGCCGGAACCGTTGTGCGCCCAGACCATGCGCAGATCGGTGAGATCCCCTTTGTCTTCTGCCAGGTTCAGTTTATAGGTCTGCGGGCCCGGTTTGCTGAAATCGCAGTCGCCGCTGATGGTCCAGACGGAAGCGTTCGACGTCCGCATCCAGCACTGGGTACCGGTAAAGGTGCCGCCCGAGATGTTGACGTAACTCGGCGTGGAGGAGCCGGCCGGTCTCGTCTCGACCAGTGAATAGGTGTAGGGAGAGCCGATAAACACGCCGCCGCTGATGTTCAGGCGCACCGGCGTCGAATCCAGATAGAACATGTCGCCGACGCAGCCGATGCCCGCGTCCCCCGTCTGATAACGGGTCAGGGGCTCCCATGCCGCGCTGTCCGGCCAGCAGTTGAACGTGCCGCCGCTGATGCTGATGACGGGGTAATTTCCGTTTTTATACATGGTGCCGCCTTCGCTCGTTTTGTTCGCCACGCTCGGCACGGTGCACTTGAACAGCGGGCCGCCCCCACTGTAACTGACGGTGCCGCCGCTGATGTTGACGGCCGCCTTGCCGTTGGCGGCAAAACCGGTGCAGTCGCCCTTGCCGGAGTACATGACGAAACTGCCGCCGCGCATGTTGAATGTGCCGCCCGAGATATTGACGGCCGAGACGAAGTCGTTGTCATCCATCAGGAACATGTTCTGGTCGGAGAGCGTGAACGTGCCGCCCTTTACCTCGATCGTGGCGCCGGAGGCGTCGAACATGTCGCTGGCGGCGGAAAACTCGCCGCCTTCAATGGTCAGCTTGCCCGCTTTCGAGTTGTTTTTGAATGAGAAAACGGCCAGCGCGCCGATGTTGTTGTCGCGAAAAACGTTCCGGCCGCCCTTGATGAGAACGGTGCCGTTCTGATTGAACAGAAGCTGCACTTTGCCGCCCGACACCGTCGTGTTCTCCAGCGTGAGCGACGCGGCCGTCGACGCGGAGTTAAACGCGATGAGCGTGCGCAGATCCGCATGCGTCGTGGTGAGCGTGAGGTTTTTGACGGTGAGTTGGCCGTTGGTGATCGTCAGGCCGTTGACGCGGCTCGGCTTATCGATACCCGTAAGATTGATGGTGTAGCCGTTGCCGTTTAACGTACAGGCGTAGTTCCCGCTGAACGTAAGGCCCTCCGTCACGTTGACGTTGCCGAGCAGCTTGATGGTATAACCGTTTGCCGTCACCGCCGCAACAGCGTCCGCGCCGGTCTGATAATAGCCGACGTGCTGGCCGGAGGCGTTCGTCACCTGATAATAATCCGTGGCCGAGGCAGCCAGCGCCGTCAGGCCGAGCAACAGCACAATCAAGGCCGCAAACAGCAGAATGCGCCGATTCTTCTTCATATCCGTTTCTCCTTTTCCCGGGGAAAGACCGCCGCGCGGTCGTCCGTTGTATGCAACGCCGAAATGTTACGAAAACAAAAACAAAGCGTTGCGCTTTTATAAACACATTATACATGAAACCTTGTGAATTGTCAAGCATTCGCCGCAAAGTTTTTTGCACGCGCGGCACACGTGCGATCCGGGCCGCATCTCTCCCCGAAAAAGGCGCTTGACAAGCGGCGGCGCGCCCTCTATAATAAAAGCGAACAAGCTAAAGGAGCGACGGCATGAAACACGTGGATATCTATACCGACGGCGCCTGTCGGGGCAACCCGGGGCGGGGCGGCTACGGCGCGATACTGGTGTACGGCACGCGGGAAAAAGAACTTTCCGGCGGCGAGCCCGTGACCACCAACAACCGTATGGAGCTCTCGGCCGTCATCGCGGCATTGGAGGCGTTGAAAGAGCCCTGCGAAGTGACGGTTACGAGCGATTCGCGCTATGTGACCGAGGCCGTGACCAACGGCTGGGCCGAGAGTTGGCGGCAGAACGGGTGGCGAAAAGCGGACCGTTCGCACGCGCTGAACCCCGACCTGTGGGAACGCCTGCTCGACCTGCTCGATCGGCATCAAGTCACCTTCGTGTGGGTCAAAGGGCACGCCGGGCACCCTTATAACGAGCGGTGCGACAAGCTCGCCACCGCCTTTGCCGACAGTTTTCCGCCGCCGGAAAAACCCGAACGGCCCGCGGCGGGCGAGACCGGAACGTCCGCGGCGAACGAGGCCGGACAGCCCGACGTCGACCCGGCGCAGCAATCGATGTTTTCATAAAGCAAAAACCCCGATCGGGGCTTTTTGTGTTCTCTGCGATCAAAAGCGCTCTCACATGGCGGGGCCCCGCCCGCAAATGACAGGGGGCCCCTCTCCCACAGAGCGGGGGTCCCGCCCGCAAACGACAGGGGGTCCCGCCCGCAAATGACAGGGGGGCCCGCCCGCAAATGACAGGGCTATAACTAACTTAAATCTAACTAACTTAAATTTAACTATCTTTCACTTAACCAACTCCACTCTAACCGGCGTCGGCCGATGGAGGCGAAAGAGAAAAAAGTATGTAAAATATGCAGGGAGTGTTTTGTATTAAGTCCGTTCGCGCATGTGCCGTTTGATGGCGTCAAACGCCTCGTCGCTGATGTCGTGCTCGATCTTGCAGGCGTCTTCGGCGGCCGTCTCGCGGTTGACGCCGAGCCCCGCCAGCATTTCGGTCAGCACGCAATGCCGCTCGTAGATGCGTTCGGCCACGGCGCGTCCCTTTTCGGTCAGCAAAAGCGAGTCGTCGCCGAGGCGATCGATAAAGCCCTCGCGGCGCAGATTCTGCAGCATGACGCTGACGGTGGGTCTGGCATAGCCGAGCGCCGCAGCCAGATCGATGGCGCGCACTTTTTCTTTGGTTTTCGAGAGGATCAACAGCTCCTCCAGATAGTTCTCTCCCGCTTCGTGAATGGCCACGGTACATGCTCCTTTCGCGTGTTGTTTGTTATTCTTCTTCCGGTTCGACGGGCTTGACCAGAACGGTCAGTTTCGTCACTCGTTCCTCGTCCATTTCGGCCACGATGACGAACAGGTTGCGGTAGGAAAAGCTGTCGCCGACGTGGGGATTGGCCTCCAGCATTTCAATAGCCCAGCCGCCCATGGTGGTATATTCGCAGGCAAAATCCTCCGGCGCGGCAAAGCCGATCTCCTCAAAGCAATCCTCGATGTTCATATCGCCCGAGACTTCATAGGTATTCTCGCCCGTCTTGCGGTATTCCTCGACGATGACGTCGGTATCGTCCCAGATGTCGCCCACCAGTTCTTCGAGAATATCCTCCATGGTGACGACGCCGAGCGTGCCGCCGAACTCGTCGATGACGATGGCGAGGTGCATTTTCTGCTCCCGCATGCGAGCGAGGGCCGCCGGCAGTTTCATGGTCTTGTGCAACTTGCAGGGGGGCAGGAGCAGCGCGCGCAGATCGGGCGTTTTATCCTCGCTCACCAGTGATTTGTAAAAGCGGTTGAGCGACAGAACGCCGATGATGTTGTCGATGCTGTCCTCATAGACGGGCAGACGGGAATATTGCGTCGGATCCGAGATCAGCGCCCGTATCTCCTCCGGATCGTCGTCGATGTCGATGGCCGTCATGTCGATACGGGGGGTCATGATCTTTTCCACGGTGATATCGTGGAATTCCAGCGCCGACTGCAAAAGTTCGCCCTGATCCTCGTCGATAATGCCCTCCTCCTCGACGGTGTCGATGATGGTGGAGAGCTCCTCCTCGGTCACGGTGGGGTCTTCTTCGTCCCGATCCCTGCCCCAGATGCGGCGCAGGCCGCGGATGAGCAGCAGCACCAGCGCCACGAACGGCATGAACAGCACGGTAAAGACGCGGGTCGGCCACGCCACAAGGCGCACCACCGTGTCGGCGTGCTGTTTGGCCAGCACTTTCGGCACGATCTCACCGAATATGAGAATGACCACGGTGACGATGGCGGTCGCGATGAGCGAGGCCAGCCCGTCGCTGCCCGAAAACAGACGCATGACGATAAGCGTGGTCATGATGGAGACCGCGATGTTGGCAAGGTTGTTGCCGATGAGAATGGCCGAGAGGGCCGTGGTAAAGCGCTCCGTCGTGCGGTAGGCCAGCGCGGCGGTCTTGTCGCCCGCCTCGGCGCACCGGCGCAGGCGCAGTTTGTTGGCGGCGTTGAAGGCGATCTCCGACGCGGAAAAATACGCGGAGAACAGCACCATGACGCCGATGATGATATAGGGCAAGGCGTTATGCATGGTCGGCCTCCTTCAAGGCGGCCCGCGCGGCCTTATCCTCTTCGCTTAAAATATGTACCAGCACGAGGGTCGGGCAGTCGTCGTTGACTTGCTCCACCGTGTATTCGATATCGTCAAAAACAAAACTTTCCTCTTCCGCGGGCAGGCGGCCCAGTTGCTCCAGCATCAGCGAGAGCAGGGGTTTGGCCGCCACGGCGCGGGGGGCGTTGCCGTGGCCCATGCGGTGATAGAGGTTGCCCACCAGCATGTGGGTGTTGACCATGTATTTGTCGCCGCCGAGCGATTGAAAATTGCGGTCGACCACGTCCTCTTCGTCAAAGATCTCGCCCACCAGTTCCTCGAGCATATCCTCGATGGTGACAAGGCCCACGGCCTTTTTATCGTCGCCCAGCACGATGGCCATGTGGTGCTTGTGCTGGCGCATATCGTCGAGCACGTCGTCGATCTTGGCGTCCTCGCGCACAAAATAGGGGGCCGCGATCAGCGTGCGCAGTTTTACACGCGGGTTTTGGCGGTAGGCGGTGAGAAAACGACGGATGCGCAGCGTGCCGATGATGTGATCGGGCGAGCCGGAATAGACGGGCAGGCGCGAATGCAGGGTGCGGCACACGGCGGCCGCGATCTCCTCGTTGCCGGCCGCGGCGTTGATGGTCTCCATATCCCGCGCCATGGTCATGATATCGCCGACTATGGTGTCGCCGAATTCCAGGGCCGATTTGAGCATGTCGCTCTGCTCCTCGTCCACCACGCCCTCTTCTTCGACGGTGTCGATGATGTCGATGAGTTCATCCTCGGTGATCGAGGGGGCTTTTTCCCGCGCAAACAGGCGCGACGCGCCCTTTGAGACAAGCCCGAAAAAGGCCGTCAGCGGCGTCAGTATCCGCATCAGAAAAAGCAAAGAGCGGCCGGTGGCAAGAGACAGGCTCTCGCTGCGGTCGTTGGCAAAACTTTTCGGTATCATTTCGCTGAACAAAAAGATCACCGCCGTTCCGGCCACCGTGCAGAGCGAGGCAAAGGCAAAACCGTTCACGTCCACGCCGCGACCCGCAAACAGGCGCGCCGCAATAATCGTGACCACCGAGGCGGCCGCGATATGCGTGATGTTGTTGCCCACGAGCAAGGTGGTCAGCGCCTGCTCGAACCGGTCTAAAATGCGCAGCACCGAGCGGGCGCGCCGGTTGCCGTCATCCGCCTTGGCTTTGATGCGGATGCGGTTGACCGCCGCAAACGAACTCTCCGCCCCGGCAAAATAGGCGCCGGCCAGGATCAACGCGATGAAAACCAACCATAAAGGCCATAAAGGGATACTACCGTCTGTTTCCATTGTGGAAAAAACCATCTCCTCTTTTTTGACATCGTATGCCGTGTCAATTAAAGTTAGTATATCATACTTTTTGCACGCTGTCAAGCGGCGCCGCACATGGAAAGAACGAAAAAACACCCCGACGGGATGCGAAAGTTACCGGATGGCGATACGGATGCGCATCTTCCACTCATCAATAACATCTTTCGTCAGGCAAGGCGCACCGAGCGAGCGGCGGCGATGGCGGCACATTCGAATGGTCGCCTTTCATCCACCCTGTTGCGGTTTCCCAAAACGGTCAGTCGTTCACTGCGTTCGCTCCACCGTTTTGACCGCGGCCACTCGAACAGCCCCCTTTTTCTGCCACAGGCAGCGGGTGGCTGTTCTCCCCTCATCGATAAGATCTTTCGCCAAACAAGGCGCACCACAGGCGCCCTCCCGATGGCGTAGTTCTCTACGTCGAGGGAGTAGCCGCGGAGCAACGCCGTTTGACGAAAGAGATTGCGATGAATAACGAAAAAAGCCCCCCGGTCGGGGGGCTTTTTTTCAAAACGTAACCGTGTGCGGCGCAGCTCCGAAAGACGCAAACACCGCCGTCGCGTTTTTAAAATACAGCACTTCGGTATTGCCGTCGTTTTCGTCGTACATGCCGCGCAGATCGGGATAGGCGTCGAGCATAGACTTTTTGGCCTCGACCCGACCGTCCTCGACAAGCTGGCCCGACAGGCGCAGCCACGCGCCGTTCTTGAACGCGCAGATCTCGACGTGCGGGTTCGCGGCGATCTGATGGGACACCTCTTTGCACTTGCCCGTCTGAATGTAAAGACGTCCCTCGAAAATGTTGACGGTGCCGAAGGGGCGCACGCGGGGCCGATCGCCCTCGACGGTGGCTAAATAGTAGACGCCCGCCTCTTTGAGAAAACGGCAAACTTCCTCCATACCCTGTCTCCTTATCCTTTATTTCGCGGCAAGGTAGGCCCGATAGGCCTGCCCGAGCGCTTTTTCAAACGACGGCGCCGTCAGCACCATGCCGTCGATGTTCATGTGGCTGATGTCGTTCGCGTCTCGGCAGTAGGCCGCGCGGAACGAGGCTTCGTCCATTCTGACGACCGTAAAACCGGCGGCGTTGATGCAGGGCACGCCGTTGGCCTCGCAGGCGCGCACCATGGCGTCGGCATATTCGGCCTGGGTCACGCCGCTGTTGCTCTGGCGGGTCACGTTCCAGCAGGTCATGCCGATAATCATGGCGTTCGGATACTTCTCTTTCAGTTGTTTGATGCAGCTGTTGACGGCGCCGCACACCGTGGTCTCGTCGAGCGAGAGTTCGGTTTTGGTGGCGTCCGTCCACACTTGCCCGAGCGGCGCGTCGATATTCAGGTCGTTGCGGCCGCCCTCGAGAATGACGATGTCGGGCTCGCCCGCCGGCATGTCGCCGATGCGGCGGCACATGGGGTTGTTGGTGGTCTTATAGGCGGAGATGGAACTGCCGCTCTTGGCAAAATTCATAAACGTCATGCCGTATTTGTTCGCCACGAGGTTCGGCAGATTGTAGGGCGAGACGGAGCCGGTATCCTGCCCGAACGCATAGACGTAGTCGTTGAAATAGCTGTCGCCGACGGCATAGATCGTCTTGCCCGTCAGCTCGGTATAATTCCGATCGGTAAAGGCGTATTGCCCGAGACGCAGTTGTTTATAGTGGGTCGTGTCCTTTTGCAGCTGCAGCGTGGGCGTCTCTTTGGTGGAGGTCAGATAGACTTTGGCAAAGGCCGGTTTTTCGCCCTCGGCCGTCTGGCCCGAGCGGTAGCACAGACGCACGTTCTCGTTGTTTTTCTCGGTGATATAGGTATAGGCGGTCGTGCCGTTCTCCGCGGTCGACAGGTATTCGGTCGTGCGCGCGGCGCTACCGCCGGCATAGTGATCGCCCGGGTCTTCGAGCACCCACGCGCCCTGCTCGTTCTGCCGCCAGTGCGAGAGAACGTAGTAACTGTCGGTCGCCGTTTGCCCGTCAGGGACGGCAAAGGTCAATTTGGTGCCACGGCGCGGGATGGTGATGACGTCGGTATAGGAATAGCCCTCTGCCTCCGTATCGATGCGTCCCTCCTGCGACGGGAGCCGGTCGGAGCGAACGGCGCCCTTATGCCAGGTCACGGCGATCTGATTCGGCTCCAGCGTCTCTGCCTCCTCCGTATTGGCCGTTTCATCGGCGCCTTTTTGCCCGCAGGCGGCGAGCGACACGAGCAGACAGAGCGTCAAAAAAAGGCACAGCAGGCGAATGGTATGCTTCATGGTCTTTTCCCCTTTTCGGTTTTCTGCCGCCATTATAGCACACATTGTCGGGTTTGTAAAGTGGCAAAAAGGGCCCGATGCCGAAGCATCGGACCCTCCCTTTTATCGGTGTGAAAGATCAGCCGTTCTGCTGCGGAACGGGAGTCAGCACCAGTTGGCCTTCGCCGTCCACGGTAATGAGAGTGTAGGTCGTGTAGGGCGCCTCTTCGCCGGCGGCCACGCAGGCCTTGAACTCGGCGTCGGTGTGTCTTTCCGTTTCGATGTTGCCCTGTTGATCCATCCTGCCGGTAATCGTCACGTCCGCCTCGAAGAAGTAGGTGACGTCGCCGACGGCGTAGGCATAAATGCCGTGCACGCTCACGTCCTCAAGCGCAAGCAGCTGCTCCACCACGCCGGAAAGCTCGGTGTAGGGGTTCTCTTCAAGCGGCACGAAGTTGGGGGCGCTGCCGACGGTCACGTCAAGCGTAGAGAACTCGGAGGACTCGCCTTCGACTTCGGTGCTGGCAATAAAGCGGATCGTGCCCTGGCCGTTGTTGCGGGAGATCAGCGTGAACGAGCCGTTCTGCGGGTCGCTCATATCCGCGTCTTTATCGTAGAGCTCCACCCCGTCAAAGTTGGCGACGGGCGTGCCGTCCAAAGTGTGCCTGACGTTGTCAAACGCCACGGAGAACGAGGCGTTGACGGGGCCTTCGCCCTGTGCCTCGGGATTGAAGTTGGCAAGCGTCAGTGCAAACGAAGCCTCAGCGGTGACGTCGGCTGTGATGCGGGCATACTTGAACTCGCCGTTCTTGGAGACGACCGCCTCTTCATCAATCTCGCAGTTGGGCAGCTCCAGATTGGCATTCATGGTGAAAGACGTGATGACGTTGTTCGCGTAGGCGGCGGTCATACGGAGAGAAGCCTCCACATAGCCGGGCGCGGACACGGTCAGTTCAAAGGAGGTGGGATAGCCCTCGGCCGTGTAGGCAACGGCCATGTGCAGGGTGCCGCTCACTTCGTCCGGCACGACCACGGTCATATCAAGACCGGTGGGAAGGCCGCCGTTCACGGAGATCGCAAGATCGACTTTTGTGCCGATGGCAAGCGGAATCCCGCTGTCTTTATCGGCTGCGCCGCCGGCCGAGCCGACCGTGTAATCTTCTTCATATCCCACGCCGGTGATGCCCTCCTGCGCCTCGGTCGTCACGTCGGTCGTCACGTCGGTCGCCGCGCCGATCGCGCCGACCATGCTCATGATAGCGGCCATGGCGGCGTCGGAGTCGGCGGTATACTCAAAACCGAACACATACTGCGTAATGGTGCTGTCGGTCAGTTTGAAACCGATCTTGAGGTTGAAAGCGTCGATCAGGCCGGCGATCATTTCGATCTGCTGCGCTTCCATCTCAGCCTGTGCGTCGACAGGCCCGGTGCCGGTGGGCATCGTCGTCACGGGTTCGTCGGACGCGGCGGCCGCGCCCGCAAACATCGGCATACAGGCGTTGACGCCGGCCACGATGCAGCGGGCGATGT
>Ga0310690_10008613_pt1 | contig 12908 bp, 14 predicted proteins | sample AusTroGonzalo_MG_2_FD_207661 | JGI IMG/M metagenome (GOLD analysis project Ga0310690, IMG submission 207661) | Bovine rumen microbial communities from tropical cattle in Woodstock, Queensland, Australia - Gonzalo_04 (v2) (version 2) | ecosystem: Host-associated > Mammals > Digestive system >...
AGCCAAGGGAACTGTCATTGCCGAAGGGAACGAACCGGTTGGTCTAGGTGGCATCGCGGGATGCCTGGAAATGATGGACAGCATTACCAACTGCACAGTTGACGTTGAAATCATTGCCGAAAAAGGCGGCCATGCGATCGGCGGGCTTTGCGGTTACAGTGGAACTCATTCTGTTGGAGATGTTGCCCTGGCCACAGAAGGTATTCAATCTTCAGTCTATCCCGGCATAATTGACAACTGTAAGGTAACAGCCAGGATGAATATACCCGGCGCCACCCACGTCGGCGGACTTGTTGGAACCGGACTGTATTACTATGGCGAAGAAACTGCATTCAAAGTCTCCAACTGCTCAGTAAACGCTGATATCACCGGTGCCGTAACTCCCGGTGCTGTCGCCGGCCGTGCTGTCAACTCCATAATTGAAAGTTGTAAAACCAATGTTTCGCTGGACGGTGAACCGCTAAACAATGATATTGGCGAGACCGTTACGATGTATGAAAGCAGTGATCAGGCTGAGGAAGCAGCTCCTGCCGAAGGTGACGCTGCCTGACATTTCCGGAAATAATCGAAAGGATATAATGAGATATGGCAGAAAAACAGGACTCCAGGTCAAACCTTTTGAACGGTAATATTTTTAAAACCATGCTGTCGTTGAGCGTCCCGGCGATTCTTGGCATGGTGGTTATCGGCCTGTACAACTTTATGGATGCGGTTTTTGTCGGACGGATGGTCGGTCCGGAAGCAATGACCGCAGTGAAAGTATCCTATCCCTTTACGTTGCTGAATAGCGGGATTGCCACCCTGATCGGGACAGGATCTGCTTCCGTTCTTTCCCGAGCTGTAGGACGAAAGGATCAGGGTACAATCAACCAGATCATGGGCAACCTGATCGCGCTGATTGTCCTGCTGTCTTTGATCATCACAGCTGTGGGTGAATTCTTCACCACAGGATTACTGAGCCTCTCCGGCGCAAAAGGAGATATCCTGACACAAGCCGAGCGGTATCTGAAGGTGGTTTTCATCGGTTCCCTGTTTGTGAACTTTGCCCAGTCTGCCAACATGGTGATGCGCGGTGAGGGCAAGCTGAAGATCGCCATGGGGATCATGGCTGCCGGTGCTCTGTTGAACATCGCGCTGGATCCGTTGCTTATCACTGTCATGGGCAAAGAAAACGGTATTCTCGGCGCAGCCTGGGCAACGGTTATTTCCCAGGTGCTGCAAGCCGCTTTCACGCTCTGGTATTTCAGGAAAAAGAGCGATAATGTCAGGATCAACAGAGTCAAAATCCATGGTAATCTGGTCGGGCCGGTGCTCAGTGTAGGTGTTTCAGCTATGCTGATGCAGGTGATGACCATGGTCCAGCAAACTGTCATGTACAACACGGTGGAAAGATGGGGCGGAGGCAGTTGCCAGACGATCCTCGGCGCATGCCTGAGTTTACAGTCCTTTGCTTTTATCCCGCTGTGGGGAATCAGTCAGGGATTCCAGCCGGCTGTCGGCACCAATTACGGCGCGAAACAGTATGACAGAGTCAGAGCCTTTACAAAAGTCTTTATGATTGCGGCTACAGTGCTGGCAATGGTATTTTATCTGCCGATCATGCTTTCACCCAAAGGCATGCTGAGTATGTTTATTACAAACGAGGAGATCTGTATTCAGGGTGCCCCGATGCTGCGGGTATTATTCTCAACCTACATCACTTACGGCATCCTGATTCTGGCGATCACTTTCTTCCAGGCAATTGGCAAGGCAGGAGCAGCTTCCGCGATGGCATTACTGCGGCAGGTGCTGTTGTTCCTGCCTTTGGTTGTATTGCTGCCTACAGTGTTTGCAGTTCCGGTGCAGGGAGTGTTCTATGCCCAGATGATTACAGATCTTGTCGTACTGCTTATTGGAATCGTTCTGCTTGCCAGAGCGTTCGCCGACATCAGAAAGGGGGACAGAATGTTAACCTGCTGTACTGTCAGTGGCTGATATTGGCAATCTATCTACATGAGCAGCCTGACTAGACAAGCCAGGCTGCTTTTTACTGCTTAATCGGGAATATGCTCTCACTCCTGTTTTTACTAAAAAAAGTGTACATATCCATGCAGTCAAAGCTGAAACAGGAAAGCCGGCAATGATTCGTGTTTTTGATTTCTAATATTCAATCCAGCCCGTAAAATGACAGCATTCGCATCCTTCTCCCATACAGCAACCGCAGAAGATGCGCCTTGAACCATCCTGCGAAACGACACGGGATCGAACTTTGGGAAGCTTTTGCCCGCAAACAGGAGCTTTCTCTGAAAATAGGTAAGCCTGCAGCTCCTGGGACGCGATTCCGTCCTCGGTAATTCCGATCTGTCTTTGAAAAAGAGTAACCCGCTCTGCTGTCACATCGTTATAAACATTCGTCAGGTCCGAGCCGCTCCTGATATACCCCAGATCCTGAAGGCGCTGCTTCAGGGCAAGAACATCGTCTCCTTTAGCACCTCTTTGCAACACCCTGTACTCCAGCATGGAGGGATCTGCTTCCCGGAGCAAAGTCAGGAATTCGGTTTTACAATAACCCGTCCGATCCTGGTACGAGACTCTGCAACTGATTTCGTCTTCCTGCAAAACAAGAATGCATGTGCCGTTCGGAATTTCCGTCAGTACACGGCCTTTTCCGCCCGTCTGCTCACGCATCTTCAGCGGACCTTTTTTCGTTGTCACCTTCGCAACAATACCGGTACTCTTTTCCGCGGAGGAAAGAGACATAAACATAAAGAGCATAATTGCCGAAATGATGAAAACAAACGCTTTTTTCACTGCTGTTCCTCCTGATCCAGCACCAGTTCTGCATCCACGAGATGAAGATACTTTATGCCTTATTCTTCGTAAGTCTCCAGCCTGCCGGTGACGATGATATCCGTCCCGATTTCTGGATATTCATCCGGCCAGATATGTTCGCCTGCCCAGACAAATTCAATGCACTGCCACAGCACTCAGGATACGGTCATACTGTGTGCAGTCATTCTTTCCGCAGTGCTGTTGTTTCATGCTTTTCTTCATCAGCGAATACTCAGGATGATCCTGAACGTGATCGGTGTGGCCGGAGCTGTATCAATCTTTCTGATCCCTGGTAATCTGATGCCTATGTGTATGATGCATACCATGCGTTGCTATACGCTTTTCCAGCCTTTTGTGCGCATCATGACGGTATTGATTTGCCTTGTCTCCATCGTAAATATCATCAGACTGTGCAAAGGAAAGAAGGAGTGAAAATGAAGAAGAAAACAGGGCTGATTATTCTTGCTGTCTTACTGGTCACAAGTATCATCGTTGCAATCCTTCTGATCCATTCCAATCAGCAGAAAGCAGATCAGTATCAGCAGGCTGTCCGGTTGATGGATAGCGGTAATCCGGTTGAGGCTTATCGCCTGTTTAAACAGTTGGGAAACTACCGGGACTCAGAAAACCAGGCAGCTCGGATTGCTTCTTCCGATCCGCTTCTTGTGTATCGCATCGCTGAAAAGGTTGACACCGTATCCTTCGGCCACTGGGAACAGGACAATAATCCGGATAATGGTCCCGAACCGATTGAATGGATTGTTCTGGACAAAATTGACGGAAGACTGCTGCTGATTTCCTCCTCATGTCTGGCCGGTATGGCTTACCATATGGAGCCGTTCACGCCGGTAACCTGGGAAACATGCTCCCTGCGTGAATGGCTTAACAGTATTTTCCTGTCCTCTGCATTCACTGAGGAGGAACAGGCATGGATAAAGACCCGCACCAGATTAATGGCACGGGTGTCTTCGGATCAAGGAGTCATACTGCAGTAGGATTGAATAATAAACCAATGAAAAAAATCACTGAATACCACTTCTTCCATTATGCCTTCTTTCCAACCACACAGAACAGGTTCTCTTTGTGTGAGATCTTCACATCCACAAATCCGGCCTCCTGCAGAAAATCAGCAAGCTCTTCCGCCGTGTATCTGGTCATACAGGGAATCTTCTTTTCCCAGTCAATATTGGGATCACCGTAATTATTGATAATGGCTAACTGACCGGATGATTTCAAAATTCGAAAAACCTCTTTCAGATTCTTGGCTGCGTTCGGCCAGAAGAACACAGTTTCAAACGCAGTCGCGAGATCAAACTGATTATTTCTGAAGGGCATTTTCTCCACGCTGCCCCGGATGATCTCAACACGTTGCTCACCTTTGTTGACTTTTCGGGCTTTCCTGACACTTTCTTCAGAAATATCATATCCTACAATCTTTCCCTGCCTGCAGCGACCCAGCATCCGTTTAATGTTATATCCCCCGCCGCAGCCGATATCAATGATGTCAGCCTTTTCAGGAATTGTGAACTGAGTGAATCCCCATTCCGCCATCGGAAGATGTTCCTTATCCATGCTGACCAGCATGAGTTTTCCAAGCAATCCTTTGGGATTTCCGAAATTATCTGTGAACGCCATATGTTTCATCCTCTCCCGGTCCTGAATTTTCAAATGGTTTTGTATTCATTCCCTAAGAAAACGGGATGCCAGTACGCAAAGGCATCCCATTTCTTTAGAGATAAAGTGCTGATAGATCATCCATTACAGAATGACATATCTCATTCCGCCTTCACATAGCTGATCACTCCGTCTGCCGCGTAGAAGGTAAGAACAATCTGGTTGTTGTCGCCTGTCACCATCGTATAAAGGGCTGCTTCCGGCTCCTTCGCTTCATTATCAAAGGCAACATACAGACCCGCACCATCGCCCTTCTCGCCGTTATCCACCGCGAAAGCTTCGAAATCACGGGTCTGCTGACCGTTCATAAATGTAAGTCCGTGTCCGTTTTCATCAATCGTCATGTAGAGTTCCACATTGGCATAGTCTTCCCCGAACGGAGACATATCCGCAACCCATTTTCCCTCAAATCCAAGGTCCTTCATCTGAGCCAGCGATCCTTCGCTGTGAGCGGAATAATCCAGGTTTTCCAGACAGAAAAGTTCAATCACGTTTTTGATCATTTTCTCATCAGCATCTACAGGGAAGCCGGCTGCCAGCCAGTAGGCATAGGGGCCTTCATTATACTTAGCCAAATCGTCCACATTGCTTCCGTAACGGAATTCCAGATGATAAGTTGTGGCAGGAGTATCGGGCATCATGTAGAAATACTTGAATTCTCCGGCGTCTTCATCCGCCGTTTCATAGAGGTATCCTTCCATCATGCCGCCAAGCACCAGCTTGCCGACATAAGCATAGTCATGGCTGAACACCTGTTTGCCGTTCTCATCTGCTCCGCTGATGGTGTTGCCGTTGAAGGTGAGCGTGGAAACACCGTTGATGAGCAGGCAGTCAAACTGTGCGCCGTTGGACCCGTCGCCGAACGCGTCAATTGCTTCCTGTCCGTAGATGGTTCCGTTGCAAGCCGCCTTCAGCATTTCAGCCATCTGAGTCGCTGCTTCTTCTCCGAGCACGGCACTGCAGGTATCAAGCCAGATCTGATCATATTCCGGTTTGGTAATCAACGGGAACAGTGCTTCATAGGTGCCCTTGATATTCTCCAGAAGAGCCGCAGCTTCCGCAGTGTCATCCGCTTCAGTCGTCGTCTCCTGTGCGACAGAAACAGCTATCGTCGGATCTGCTTTGCAGTCTTTGAGTTCAAACTGAGTAGGTTTATCGAAGGGAGCACCCCGCGTTGCAGCCGCTTCGGCGCTGTAAAAACCGCTGCCGACAATATCACCAATACCGTCAGCGTTTTTCCCTGCTTCTACAGTCACATTTATCGCATTGCAATTTGTAAAAACTGTCACCGGCATACCGAGGGATGCATCCGGGAAACCACCGGCATATCCGGTAATGCCGCCAATCCAGACACAATTATCGCCCGCGGTAATTGTGACGTTTTCGGCTGTGTTGTCCGTAAACTGTTCAGAAGCGAAACCGCAGCCGGAAACACCTCCGATCCCATAGCAGTTACTGCCGGCAGTCACGGTTCCGGTCGCTTTGCAATTCGACACATTGGTCATTTCAAGTCCGCCGCCTACGATACCCGCGTTGGCAGTATTATCCGGAATAGTAATATCCGCCTGCGCCTCGCAACCGATAATCTGACTTGCCATTCCGGCTCCGACAATTCCGCCGTACATGCCTTCCGCACTCATATCCGTATAATGCACATTCACCTTGCCGTTTACCAGTTTCACCTTCGAAACCTCAGAACAGTAGGAGTAACCGACAACATCAGCTGCCATAACGCTGCCGTCTACGGTTGCGTTCTCCAGCGTAAAGTTACCGATTTTCGCATTGGCGATACAGCCAAAGAGTCCAAGCGCCCAACCCTCCGGCTGGTTGATTTTCAGATTCTTAATGGAATGCCCCTGACCGTCAAGGATCCCGGTAAAAGCAGCCGTAAGATCCGGCATTTCTCCTTCTTCGCCGCCGCCCATAACGAACGCACCTATAGGAATCCACTCTGCTCCCTCCAGGTCAATATCTGCCGTAAGTACATAGTTTCCGGAAAGGTTTTTATTGATATCTGCGAGTTTTTCAGCAGAATCAATTTCAATTACAGAAGCAGCGGTAGAATCTTTCTGCTGGTCCGCATTTGTCTCGGTTTCAGCAAAGGCTGAGACAGCAGACAGCATCATACAGAAAACCATCACCAGGGCAAGAACAGAACGAAGTTTTTTCATAAGCAGAATCCATCCTTTCTTTTTATGGTCTATCCTATTTCCTTTTCAGGAATCAGAACAGCAAAATCAACCGGCAACAGCCAGCTTTTCAAGTGAAAAGCCTTTTGAGTTACACCGCAGATATACTTCCGTGCAGTGCCTGCATTTTTCAAACTGCCGAACTGCGCCATCCACATCATCATATACTTTCCATATTCCGGATAGTTTACAGGCATGCTTGCGATGCATGAATCCCTCCACATCTGCCGGGGGATATCCGAGGAACAGCCCGACCTCGTGGGGAAAATCCGGATTGCTGCGAAGCTTTGAAATCAGCTGGGCAATGCAGCTGTTCGGATTTCCGCAGGTATATCCGCACTCTGTAAGAAGTTGCGCAGCCAGATCGTTCTGAAGATCTTTCTCCAGCATTTTCGGGCGATAGAGATACACCAGGGCATGCCCATTATCCCATCGAAACGGAAGTATCCGGAGACCTTTTCGTCCAAGCATCCGGTTCAGATGCCTCAGCTCAGCCGTCATTTCTTCCCTGCTTCCGAACGGGCAGTTGAACATATTGCCCGTTTTCAGGCTGGCCATCGTGGGGGCGCAGCAGCGGATCAACATTTCATTCGACATGGGCCCTCCATTGTTAGCAGACACTAACCGACAATCAAAAATATAATCCGCAATTCATAACAGCAGTGTAAATAAAAAGCGGAGTCTGGTTAGTAAAACCTAACGGCATAATAAATATCACAGTGTTGTATACAATGTCAATTGTTTTTGAAAACAAGCCAATATCAAACAAAAAAAATTCCGTTCTCTTCTCCGGCATCAGTTTTTCTTTGTCATCACCGCTACAGCACACGGAATCCTGCCATCCGCCAGCGAGATCTTCACATCGTCATATCCTGCATCCAGAAAAAACTGTTTATAGCTTTCAATCGTAAACTGCCGTTTGAAATCTGCTCCCGCTTTTCCCACGACGGAAGCAAAACTGCTGGTCTCCCCTTGCTGGGTCTTGTTCATGTAGGTCGGGATAATCAGCATTCCCCCGGGCATGCATACACGGACCAGCTCGTTCAGCGCCTTCATCGGTTCATCCAGAAGATGGATCACATTCCCGGCCACAACTTTATCAAAAGTATTGTCCGGGAAATCAAGCGACAGAATATCCGCCTGCCGGAATGATACATTGTCGAATGCAGCGCAGTTTTTCTCCGCTCGCTGCAGCATCTTCGGAGCAAAATCCGTAGCCGTGAGGTACCTGCATTTTTCAGCAATTACGGTACTTAACAGGCCTGTACCGCAGGCACATTCAAGAACAGTATCCTCGGGTTCAATGCAGTCCGCCACAATCCGTCGAAGCGCCTTATGCGTTTTCCCATTGATCACATTTACAAATACATCATATACCCCGGCAACTCTGTCCCAGAACAAGATGAGCTCCCCCTCCATCAACCGTAATATATAAAGCACGCAATTGGTTAGCGTAATCTAACCGTCTCATATGTATTATAACGTTGATCTGCCGAAAAGCAAGACTTCCTGTATAGTTTCGTAAAAAAGATTGCCGCATAAGCGCGACAATCTTTTGAGTATTTCCGGAAATTTTCAGTCCGGCATCCGGATCTTATGCTTCAGCAATTCCCGGTTTTGCGGCTTCCACAGTGATGCTCTGTTCCTGCATTTCCTTTTCGGCAATCAGATCCTCGATTGTTTCCTTTGTCCTCATCAGTTCTTCGACAGACATGGTTTCATAGTTTGATCCACGCGGTTTGATATCCATCCCGCGGCCGCGCAGGAAACTGTCCACCTTTTCCTCATTTTTCTTGTAAAGGTAGAACCCCACTGCACTGACGCCTACACCGATCAGAATGCCTTTTACAAGATTGTTTTCGCTCATCATAAATTCCTCCTTTGTTTATCTCTTCAGGCGCCTGACAGCGCCGAGAGCTCATGGTTTGGCAAGTATCTCGCTGCCGCGGCTGATCATCCTGCCGGCAAAATCCGCACTGTTTTTCTTTCCTTGCAGGGGAATCAGCGTAGCAAATCCGTCACCGGGTTGTACAAGGTATACCTGTTCCCGCGGGGCCCGTGGAACAAGATGCCTCCCGAAAGTCACAATCCATGCCAACAGGCTTGCCTGGAAGGTATTGGTTTTGCCGATGGAGTTGATCAGATAAATAATGGACATGACTTCCGGATCAAAGCTTCCCCTTGTCTGCAGTTCCTGATATCCATGCTCCACTACAGCCGCCAGCGTTGCACCGGTCGACAGCCATCCGCTGATACCAGCCAGCTGTGCCCCCGTCAGTTTCAGCAGACCGTCCAGACCGATCAGAGCCAGCGCCATTCCGCCTGTGGGCGCCATGGAAAAGCGTTTTTCCTCGGAATGTTTGATATGAAGGAGCTTTGTCTTCTTCTCACAGGCATAAACAGCTGCCAACCGGACAATCAGTTTATCCATGTTGACCGCGTCCGGATCATATTCGACCAGCAGCGTCTGGATCCTGGCATTGTAGCTGCACCGGATCACACCTTCCACGTTCCGAAAGATCCGTTCTGATTCAACCGGTTTTTCAATCCATATCCGCAGACGGCCCGGCAGTGCGTGAAGGATCTCGAAATGCAGTGCTCCTCTTTCATCTCGCAAGCAAAAAACCTCCCATTTTATCAGGAATCAAGCGGCGGGAAAAACAGCAGACGAAGCGAATTCCCCACCACCAGAATTGTTGACATATTATGCAATAGTGCACTCATCATGACAGAAATATTGCTTGAGGCACCCAGAATCAATCCGACCGTATTAATTCCCACCACCATGGCAAAGTTCTGCTTCACAATCCGCATCGTTTCCCGGGACAGACGTCGCATCTCAAAGATTGTCATCGGATCATCCCGGCTGATAACCACATCACTGGTTTCAATTGCAATATCCGTTGATTTGCTGCCCAGAGAAATCCCGACATCCGCATAAGCCAATGCTGGCGCGTCATTGATGCCGTCGCCGACCATCACAACCCCGTTTCCCCGGGTTTGCAGTTTCAACACTGCCTCCGCTTTCTGTTCCGGAAGGAGCTGAGCCTGATAGCCGTCCGCGCCGATCAGTTCCGCCACAAGACGTGCCTGGGCATCCATATCACCGGTCAGAAGTTCGATATCTCCGACGCCATCATATCGCAGGCTGTTGACAGTCCGGCGAACATTATCCCTGGGGCTGTCCATCGCGAACAGCACACTGACAATTTCATTGTCCACACCCACATAATTCGCAATCGCGCTGCCCGGATCCGGCAACGGCATTCCCGCATGAACACCGTTTTCCCGCATATACTTCAGGTTTCCGACACGAATGGTCTTACCGTCCACTTTTGTTCGGCTTCCCCTGGACACTTCGGTTACAATCTCTCCATGAGACGGGATCCCGATTCCTTTCCCAAAGCCATAGGCAAGAATGGCACCCGCAAGGGGATGCGTGCTGGTTTCTTCAGCAGCCATCGCCAGTGAAAGTGCTTCCTTTTCATCCATGCTGTCCGACAGCATCTGCATGGAGACAACTTTAGGCTTTCCTTCAGTAATCGTTCCCGTCTTATCCAGAAGAACGGTATTGGCTTCACTCATCTGCTCGATATATGTACCGCCCTTAATCAGAATCCCCTGTTTCACCGCAGAGTTGATTGCGGCGGAAAATGCTGTAGCTGTAGAGAGTTTGATCCCGCATGAATAATCGATAACCAGCATTTTCAAAGCTTTCTGCGGGCTTCTGGTAACCAAACCAACCGTCAGGCTCAGCAGGAAATTAAGCGGAACCAAATAATTGGAGAAGCGGTCCGCATAGCGTTGAATCGGTGCTTTTTTCAGTTCGCTGGCTTCCACCATGCCGACGATGCGGGATACAACCGTCTGATCCCCGACTTTTGCCGCTTCAATCCGAATATTCCCGTTCTTTACAACGGTTCCCGCAAACACCTGGTCCTTTTCATGCCTCTCTGCAGGAACAAATTCACCTGTGATCGCACTCTGGTCAACCACAGCCGCCCCTGAAGAGACGACACCGTCCACAAGAATCTTCTCACCCGTATGGACTTCAATTATATCCCCGGGCACCACTTGTGCAATCGGGCGGCGGGTCAGACTACCATCCGAATTGACTTTCCAGACATTGCCATCCTCCACGGAAAGCATTTTCTTGATGGAAGAGCGTGTTTTCTCAATCGTATAAGCCGTCATCATCTCCGCCAGATCAGAGAGTGCCAGAATCATCAATGCGGAATTGGCATTCCCCAGCAGCAGGCTGGCAACAATGGACGTTACCGTGAGAAAATCAGCATTCGGACGCATATCCTTCCGGATCCCGTCCATTGCGCTTCGGGCAATCGGAAGCGATAATCCCAGGCTTGTCAGTGCCTGCACCGAGGTTAACTTGCCGAGAGTTCCGGCTGTAAGGGGAGCTTTCAATACAAAGTTTCCCAAAACCAGCGCACCGGCATTGACAGCAAGCCGTTTGCCCAGGGTGCGGACAGGCATGGATAATTCAACGTTTTCTTCTGTTTTCCCGGTGTGCCGGCTCCGATATGTGACCATCGCGTATTTCTGAATCGCCATATTGGCCTGTTCCAGCATAACAGAAGCTTCCATCCGGTCAGGGTTATACTCAATCAATATGCCGCTTGTCAGCACAGTGACCCGCACACGATAAACACCGGGAATTCCCGCTAGATCTCTTGCCAGATCCCGGCGTTCTTCCTGAATATACTCCAATCCGGGCACAACCAAACGCAAGCGACCCGGCAAGCTATGGGCAATCTGCGCCTTCATCCAGTCCCTGATTGATTCCCGTTTCAACATTACTCTGACCTTCTCTTTGTTTTCTTGCTTTCACGGCACTGCGGCAGCCTGAGGACCAGCCTTTGCCTCACCACAGACGCGATATCTGCTTCGTCCTTTGTTTCTGTCCCTTCCATTTCATGCGCAATCTCAATCCCTGTGTCCACCACGATATCCACCCAACGAAGAATCTGTCTGGTGGTACAAACGGATTGATCATAGAGCACGAGCACCGTACCGATTCTGGGGTTTACCTGCACGGTATGCACACCCGGAAGAAGTTTCAGAACATCCTCCACATAGTGGAGATAAGGCTTTGCGGATTCCGGAAGCAGTGCATAACGCGGAAAAAGCATACGAAGCCGTCCGGGCAGATCACATTCCACCCGCGGTTTCAGATTACATCTGAGGATACCTTCGCGAACATTAATCATGGCGGTTCCTGCTGAAAATACTGGAAGCCCACCAGAGCAGGGTAATCCCGCCCGGCAATACGGCCCCGTTCGTCATAATGCTTCGAATCGCTGCAACGCTGATCGCTGTTCCCGCCAACATACGCGCATCCATCCATCCTTTTGTCGTTTCCATCACTCCGTGATTAATGCTCTCCCAAAGTGTCTGAAGGGCTGTTTCCAGCTTGCTGGACGGTCTCCGGCGGATAACTTCATCCAGTCCCATCAAACGAATCGCTGCACCTTCCACCACGGAGCCTTCCACCTGCGTCTCATCGTACAGGAACAACACCGATCCCGTAGCAGGATTGATGCTTACTTCATGTACAGCTCCTGTTTCTTCCATTTGTTTCTTCATCTGAGCCGCTACCTCAGGGTTGGCTGTTACGGCAGGCATATTCAACCGGATCCGTCCGGGGATACTTGCGCGGACTTCAGCAATCTCATAAAAAGAAGGCAGCTTCAAATGATTCCTCGGCTGAACCTGAGGAGTCATAAGCAGCGATGCCGCTGCTGCTGCGACCCAATATCCGGTTTTCATACACCAGCCTCCTCCACTTGTTTCATTTCCATAACAATTGATCCGTTATGCTGCTTTTTGCTGTCTATTTTTTTATAGACAAGCGGTTTGCTCTTGTCAAGCAAACCGCTTGTCTGATATAGACTTCTTTCTTCTTTCCGAAAGAGTAATCAATTATTTACCATCGGAAGCCGTGTGTCTCAACCGTTCCCGTTCAATTCACTGATCTCAGATGCTCCACCCCGCGCTGGCAGTCTGCAGCTGCGCCATACGTCGGAATGTGCTGTTCTCCGAAGCCAGCAATTCAGCCGGGCAGCCTTCCTCGCTAATCGTTCCGTCAGCCAGCACTACGATCTTGTCCGCTCCGCTGACAGTGCGCATCCGATGGGCAATGACCACCACGGTCTTGTTTTGAATCAGCCGGGAAAGTGCTTCCTGAATTGCCGTTTCGTTTTCCACATCCAGGCTGGC
>Ga0310690_10008614_pt1 | contig 12908 bp, 7 predicted proteins | sample AusTroGonzalo_MG_2_FD_207661 | JGI IMG/M metagenome (GOLD analysis project Ga0310690, IMG submission 207661) | Bovine rumen microbial communities from tropical cattle in Woodstock, Queensland, Australia - Gonzalo_04 (v2) (version 2) | ecosystem: Host-associated > Mammals > Digestive system >...
ATTCTCATTAATCCCCGTTTTTCCATCTGCATCACTGTAGTAATTGCTGCAGGTTGAGCAATACCAATAAGCACTGTTGCCTGTCTCTGTACAAGTAGCAGCTTTGGCTGCAGTTGGTATCATCGTATGACCTATTGCAGATAAGATCCATGAATTCTCAACGATTTCTGTCTCGCCGTTTTTATCACTGAAGTACTTATTGCATTTGCTGCAAATCCAATAAGCTTTATTCCCCGCTTCTGTACACGTAGCTTCCTTGGCTGTGATCCCTGACATGATATGGCCTGTTGCGGAAACAACCCGGGAATTCGGATCGATTACCGTTGTTCCCTTTGCATCTGAATAGTATTTGTTACATTTGTCACAGTACCAGTAAGCGTTGTTTCCTGCTTCTGTACAGGTCGCTTCCTTAGCAACGATTTCTGATAAATTGTGTTTTGCCGCGGAAATGATCCAGGAATCTGCAGCGATCTCTGTATTACCCGCCGCATCGCTGAAGTGCTTGCCGCAGGTTTCGCAAGTCCAGTAGGCGCTGTTTCCAGCGGTTGTGCAGGTTTCCGCAACAGCCTGATGAGAATTTAAGTTATGCCCAAGCTTATTTATGACCCAGGAATTGGCAGTGATCTCTGTATTACCCGCCGCATCACCGAAATACTTACCACATGTTTCGCAAGTCCAGTATGCACTGTTTCCTGTTTCCGTGCAGGAGGCGGGATTGGCGCCAGTTTCTATCAGGTTATGAGCTACCATCGGAATGACCCAGGAATCAGCATTAATTACGTTTTTCCCCTCTGCATCATTGAAGTGCTTACCGCATTTGCTGCAGGTCCAGTAGGCAATGTTGCCAGTTTCTGTACAGGAGGCATTCTTGGCAGCGGTTGCTGTCATGATATGATCTGTCACAGAGATTTCTTCGGTTTCGTTTTCACCACAGTGGAGACAAGTTCGCTTTGTTTCGCCTTTTTCTATACAGGTTGGTGCCTTTGTTTGAATCCACTCGCTCCAGTTGTGGTTTGTCGCTGGAATAATCCAAGAATCATCAGCGATCTCTGCATTACCCGCCGCATCACTGAAATATTTACCACATGTTCCGCAAGTCCAGTATGCACTGTTTCCTGCTTCTGTGCAGGAGGCGGGATTGGCGCCAGTTTCTGTCAGGTTATGGGCTGTTTTAGGAATAATCCAGGAACCGGCATCAATTTCGTTTTTCCCCTCTGCATCATTGAAGTTCTTGCCGCATTTGCTGCAGGTCCAGTAAGCAATGTTGCCGGTTACTGTACAGGAGGCCGTCTTGGCAACGGTTGCTGTCATGGTATGATCTGTCGCAGGAATAATCCAAGAATCGACAGCAATCTCTGTATTACCCGCCGCATCACTGAAATACTTACCACATGTTCCGCAACTCCAGTATTCACTGTTTCCAGCGATTTTGCAGGTTGCATCAACAGCCGGATGAGCAGTCAGGCTATGCTCAAGCTTATCAATGACTAAGGAATTCTCTTCGATCTTGTTCTTTCCATTTTCATCTGAGAAGTGTTTTCCGCATCTGTCGCATGACCAGTAAGCAATGTTTCCTGGTTTCGTACAGCTTGCCTCCACAGTTGGATGAGCAGTCAAATTATGTCCGAGTGCATTTATGACATAGGAGTCGGAAGTGATTTCTTGATCTCCGTTCTGATCCGAAAAGCATTTGTGACATTGATTGCAGAACCAGTATTCACTGTTACCGGCCATTGTGCAGGTTGCATGTCTGGCATCACAGTGTTCAAAAACATGGCTCGTAGCAGGAATCTCTTCGGTCACTGTTAAACTACAGCGAGAACAGATTCCTGTTTTCATACCGTTTTCTGTACAACTCGCAGGAGTTGTTATTGTCCAGGTTTCAACATTGTGACCAAGAGCAGCAATACTCAACTCCTCAAGATTGATTTCATTTTCTCCCTCTTCATCATCAAATAGTTTACCACAGTTTTCGCAAGTCCAGTAGGCTCTGCAACCTGATTCTGTACATGTTGCGGCTTTTTCTTGTGTCTTTGTCAGAGAATGAATATGGACTATTGTGTAGCTCAAATTATTATTTTTTGCATAGCTCTCTGCTATGCTGTTTTCATATACATAGACAGTCAAGGAATTACAGTAAGCAAAAGCATTCGCACCAATTGTCGTTACAGAGGGTGAAATAGTAATTGATTTCAATCTAGAGCAGTCAGAGAATGCATTGTCTGATATAGTTGTTACATTCTTTGGAATCGTGATGGTTGTAATCTGATTACATCCATAAAAGGCATGGCTTCCGATTGTTATAAGCGTAGAAGGAAGAGAAGCGCTAGAAATACTGAGATAAGAAAAAGCTTCTCTTGGTATAGATGTTATCCCTTCATCTATAACAACCGATTTGATTTGATCATAATACCCACTCCAAGGCGGAGCATAAGGATATGATATAGCCCCTGTTCCGGTAATCTTCAATTCACCGGATTGATATAAATACCAGTCACCAGTTTGATGAGTTCCGCTAACTATTAGAGTATCAGCCATGACAAAATTGGGAATCAGAAAAATCAAAACCAGTGCGACAATTAATGTGGTGATCAAAACAGGATTCCTTTTCATCGACAAAACCTCCGTGATGTCCGTACATTTTCTCTGTGCATTAGGTCACAATGTTGTAACAGAAATGATATCATAAAATTAATATTTTCTCAATAGTTTTGTAGCATTTGGCGAAATAAATTTTAAAATAGGGGAACTCAAGTAAAGCACACAAATTGTCCATATAGAAGACGCGGAAAGTTACAGACCGAAAACAGCACAAAAAAGAGCTGTGAAGCTCCGACGGATTCCGCCGTCTCTTCACAGCTCCTCAGGATCATGGTTAAATCTCAGAAATCGCAGTTCTGCGGGGTGCGGAAGTAGGGAATGACGTCGCGGATATTGTCCACGCCGGTAAGGTAGATGATCAGGCGCTCGAAGCCCATGCCGAAACCGGCGTGCGTGCAGCCGCCGAATTTGCGGAGGTTTACGTACCAGTACATCTCTTCCTTGCTGATGCCCAGCTCGTCCATGCGCTGCGTCAGCCGTTCAAGCCGGTCTTCCCTCTGGCTTCCGCCCATGAGTTCGCCGGCGCCGGGAACCAGCAGGTCGACGGCGGCAACGGTTTTCCCGTCGTCATTCTGGTACATGTAGAAAGCCTTGATGTCCTTCGGCCAGTTGTAAACGAAAACCGGGCTGTGGAAATATTCCTCGGTCAGGTATTTCTCGTGTTCCTTGGCAGTATCTTCACCGTACTTCGGCTCGAACTTGAACTCAGTACCATTCTCCATGGCCTTGCGCAGGATGGTGATGGCCTCCTCGTGGGTGACGCGGGCGCAATGGCTTTCGAGCAGGGCGTTCAGTTTTTCCAGCAGGCCGCCGCCGGAGAACTGGTCAAGGAATTTCAACTCGTCCGGGCACTTTTCAAGCACGGTTTTAACGACGTTCTTCAGGAAGTCCTCCTCCAGGTCCATCAGCTGGTCGAGGTTACAGAAGGCGATCTCCGGCTCGATCATCCAGAATTCGGCCGCGTGGGTCTTGGTATTGCTGTTTTCCGCGCGGAAGGTCGGCCCGAAGGTATAGATCTTCGAGAAAGCCATGGCGAAGGTTTCGCCTTCAAGCTGGCCGGTTACGGCGAGGCTGGTGGGCTTGCCGAAGAAATCCTCGCTGGCATCGGCGGTGGAACCCTTCGGCAGGGTGGTCACGGTAAAGGTGTTGCCCGCGCCTTCGGCGTCATTCCCAGTGATCAGGGGCGTATGGACGTAGACATAGCCCCGGTCCTGGAAATAGCTGTGGATCGCCATGGCTGCGACGCTGCGCACGCGGAACACCGCCTGGAAAAGACGGGTACGGGGGCGGAGATAGGCGATCTCCCGCAGGTACTCGACCGTGTGGCGCTTGGGCTGCAGGGGATAATCCTCGGGGCAGTCTCCCTCGAGGGTGATGGCGCTGGCCTGGATTTCCGGCGTTTCCGGATCCTTGTAGCTGGGAACGACCTTGCCCGTGACTTTCACGGCGCTGCCGACCCGCAGGGCCTGCACGGTCTCAAAGTCCGGCAGGGTATTATCGTACACCACCTGGGGATTCTTGAAGCACGTCCCGTCGAAAAAATCCATGAAGCCCATGTTCTTCTGCTTCCGGTGGTTCCGGATCCAGCCCAGCAGGGTTACTTCCTGCCCCTGCAGGCTGTCGAGGCGCTCTTTCAGTTCCCGGGTGGTGATCGTGTCCATTCCTGTGTCCTCCCTGATTGATTTCGCCTATTCTAACACAACCTGATGGCAAATACAACCAAACTTGACGTTACATTATAATGGAAGTAAAATAATGAGGATACTCTGATGACGGAATACTCTGCCAATTTCGGAGGTTGCGAACTGACGATGACGAGGAAGATTCTGACAGCCGTGCTTCTGCTGCTTGCGCTGACGGTTCTGGCGGGCCTATGCGCGGCGGAGGAAACGCCGGCTACGCCGACGGATCTGGAATGTGCCCATGAGCACACCGATACCGTAATATACTTTTTTGACAGCCCGAGCTATACGGCCCTGAGCGCCGCGTCCCACAAGGTATCCGGCCCCGGGGTGGTGGTGGAGACGTGCCGGGACTGCGGCGAAGTGCTGTTAGAGGAGACGGTGGACAACGCCGAGGAGATCCGGCCCCACAGCATGAAAAAGGGTGTCTGCGCCCTGTGCGGGTACCGGACGAAGACCGAAGCCAAGCAGGACCGGAAGGACTCGCCCGGCGAGCGGACCCTTGTGGCCCAGCCCGACGGGAACGGTTTATTTTTCCTCACGCTGACGGAGCAGGACCTGGCCGCCCTGGCAAAGGCGAAAGTCACGACACTGCTCGTCCGCGGGGAGCGCGGCAAGGCTGAGATTGCGATAGACGTGAAGGAAATCCGACAGGAGGTCCTTCGGGAGGCCGCGTCCTTCTCCGTGGAGATGGCGGAGCGGGAGGACGGGAGCCTGTTCGCGGGGCTGTCGGTCAGCAACGCCCCCGGCAAAAAGGACGAACTGGATCTCGAAAACGCTTTCCTGCGCTTCTATGAAGACGAGGATACGGTTCTGAAGGTCGCCCTCGACCTGTCCGACACGGAAAAACTCCTGGAGATGTACGGGGACTGGGACGATCACGGCTACTGGACCGTGCCCTACGTGGGCGAAGGATATTATATGCTGATCCGGTAAACCGGCGGTGTTATTCGGCCCGGACGAAGCGAGGGGGGGAATCCCCCCTCTGCGGAAAGCCGGGCGATCAAAAGAGGGATTCTCGGCTTTGCCCGGGATCACTTTGCGGGAGGACGTTGTTTTTTGAAGGCGCTTATTCTGAATTCCGGGCTGGGAAGCCGCATGGGGGTTCTCACTTCCGAGCATCCCAAGTGCATGACGGAGATCTCCCCGCGGGAGACGATCCTTTCCCGGCAGCTGCGCCAGCTGAGCGAGACGGGCGTGAAACAGGTTGTGATCACCACGGGCCCGTTCGACCGGGCGCTGATCGCTTCCTGCGAGAGTCTCGACCTGCCCCTGGACTACACCTTTGTCCATAACCCGGATTACCGGGTCACCAATTATATTTACAGCATTTACCTCGCCCGGGAAGCGCTGGATGACGACCTGCTGCTCATGCACGGCGACCTGGTCTTTGAAAACGAGGTACTCGACCGGGTGCTCGCGAGCGAACGCTCCTGCATGACGGTTTCGACGACCCTGCCCCTGCCGGAAAAGGATTTCAAGGCCGTCATCCGGGACGGGAAGATCCTGAAGGTCGGCGTAGACTTTTTTGAGGACGCCGTCGCGGCCCAGGCCCTGTACCACCTGAAACGGGAAGACGCCCGGAAGTGGCTGGAGGAAATTGAAGCCTTCGTAAAGGCCGGAAAGCTCACCGTCTATGCCGAGGAGGCGCTCAACGCCCTGGACGGGGCGGCCGGGATCGTCCCCCTGGACGTGAAGGACCTTCTCTGCGCGGAGGTGGACGACCCGCGGGATCTGGCGGTCGTTTCCCGCCGCCTGAAGGAAGTGGAGAACCGGACGGTCTACATGTGCTTTTCCACGGACCTGATCCACGGCGGGCATATTGAGATCATCCGCAAGGCCCGGCGCCTGGGAAAGCTCGTCGTCGGCGTCCTCTCGGACGAGGCGGTCGCCTCCTACAAGCGCTTCCCCCTCGTGCCCTGCGCGGAGCGGATGCGGCTGTTTGAGAACATCGCCGGCGTTTCCCGCGTCGTGGAGCAGCGGACGCTTTCCTACCGGGAGAATCTCCTGAAATACCGTCCGGACATCGTCGTCCACGGGGACGACTGGGCGGACGGGTTCCAGAAACCCGTCCGGGACGAGGTGGTTTCCCTCCTGTCGGCCTACGGCGGCAAGCTGGTCGAGTTCCCTTACAGCGCCGGCGAGGAATACCGGGAGATCCAGAAACGGCAGCGGGCGGATCTCGCGATGCCGGACCTGCGGCGGGGCCGCCTGAAGCGGCTGCTGGCCATGAAGGGCTTTGTGACCGTCATGGAGGCCCACGACGGGCTGACCGGGCTCATCGTGGAGAATACCGTCGTCCATGAGAACGGGGGCGCCCGCCAGTTTGACGCCATGTGGCTTTCCTCCCTCTGCGATTCCACCGCCCGGGGCAAGCCGGATATCGAGCTGGTGGACATGACCTCCCGTTTCCGGACCGTGGACGAGATCATGGAGGTCACGACCAAGCCCATGATCTTTGACGGGGACACCGGCGGCCTGACGGAGCATTTCGTCTATACCGTCCGCTCCCTTGAGCGCATGGGCGTCTCGATGGTCATCATCGAGGACAAGACCGGCCTGAAGAAGAATTCCCTATTCGGCACCGAGGCGGAACAGACCCAGGCGCCGGTGGAAGAATTCTGCCGGAAGATCCGCGCGGGAAAGAACGCCCTGCGTACCCGGGATTTCATGATCTGCGCCCGGATCGAGAGCCTGATTCTCGAAAAGGGCATGGAGGACGCGCTGGCCCGGGCGCGGGCTTTCGTGGCCGCCGGAGCGGACGCCGTCATGATCCATTCCCGGAAAAAGGATCCCGCGGAGATTTTCGAGTTCATCGCCCGATTCCGGAAGGATGATCCGGCGACCCCGCTCGTGCTTGTGCCGACCTCGTTCACCGGCGTGAAGGAGGAGGAGTGGAAGGCAAGGGGCGCCAACATCGTCATCTACGCCAACCAGCTCATGCGCGCCGCGGTGCCGGCGATCCGGCAGGCCGCGGAGACCATTCTGACCCATCACCGGGCGGAGGAATGCGACCCGCTCCTCATGCCGTTCAGGGACATCATCCGGCTGATCCCCGAAGAATGAAGGAGGAACGACATCCGCCTATGGATATACAGATTTCCCGGGCCCGGAGGAAGCGGCTCCTGATCTGGATCTACGGCCTGACCCTGCTCTACTATGTGCTCAAGCAGGTTTATTTCGCCGTCTGGGTCGGGGGATTTCCGGACCAGCTTGCCCATCTTTCCTATCTCGCCTACCTGTCGGACCATCCCACGCTCTTCCCGGATTTCCGGAGTATTCCTTACGGGGTCGCGAAGGGGGAGGAAGCCGGGCTCGCGATCCTGAAGCTCAGGCCCGGAACCGTCAACAACATGATCCATCCCCCGCTGTACTACCTGATCCTGAATCTTTTCGCCGGCGTCCAGAAGGTCGCCCGCCGGACCTACGCCATAGATATCATGCGCCTGCGGGCCATGAACATTCTCCTGTCCTCGACCACGGTGATCCTGGCTTTCCGCCTGGGCTATACCCGCCTGAAGGACCGGCCGCCGCTGGTGCACGCGCTCTATGCCCTGGCGATCGCGACCCTGCCGATGTTCGCCTATGTCGGCGCGAGCCTCAACAACGACAACCTGGCGTATTTTGCCCTGGTGATCTTTTTCACCGGCCTTCTGCGATATTCGGAGGGGAAGGAGGACCTGAAAACCTACCTGCTGGTGGGCGTCGGGTTCCTGATCGGCAGTTTTTCGAAGCTGACCACCGCCCTCCTCTGCCTGATCATGCTGGGGGTGACCTTCGTCATGAGCGTGATCCGCACGAAGTCCCTGAAGCTGATCCTGAACAAATGGTTTTTGCTGACGCTGCCCTGCTACCTGCTCTTCCTGGTCTATGAGCTGCATGTAAAACGGACCTGCGGCGCCTGGCAGCCGTCCCTCCTGGACCTGAATCCGGAATATTACTATACGACGGTCTTTTATGTCCCGCCCGAAAACCGGGTGCCCATGACCTTCCTGCAATATGTCCGGACCTTCGCCGAGGGGATCGGTTACAGCTGGTCCAGCCTGTACTGCCATAATGCCGAGGTTACCCGCATCATGAAGAACCTCGGCTGGGGCGTTGTTTACTGGGTTCCCGTAGCCGCTGCGATCTTCGCCGGCGGGCGGAGCCTGGTCCGCCGGGACGGGGACCGGCTTTCCCTGCCCATTGCCCTGGGGTTCCTCGGTACGCTGGCTTACCATTTTTATTCCAACTGGAAGGGTTACCCGGTTTCGGGCTATCTCGGCGCCCTTCAGGCCCGGTACTATCTGGGAATGATTGTTCCCTTTGCTTTCCTGATGTGCAGCCGGGTTGTTCCCCTTTTTGAGCGGCGGAAAACCCTCGGCCGGGTCCTGGCGGGGGTGCTCATCGCCGGATGGATCGCCGGCGACGCGATCCGGCTGGTGATCTTCTACGGGTTCCCTGCAGGAGCATAAATCCCCTTCGTTATACCGGCCACCGGCCATTTGCAACAGGGAGTGTAGTCCTTATGAAACTCATCATCCAGATCCCCTGCTACAACGAGGCGGAAACCCTCGAACAGGCGCTGAACGACCTGCCGAAACACATCGACGGCATCGATACCATCGAGTACCTGGTCATCAATGACGGCTCCCGGGACGATACGGTCGAGGTTGCCCGGCGCTGGGGCGTTCATTATGTGGTGCATTTCGGCCAGAACCGGGGACTTGCCAAAGGCTTTATGGCAGGCCTGGATGCCTGCCTGCGCAACGGGGCGGATATCATCGTCAATACCGACGCCGACAACCAGTACTGCGGCGAGGACATCGAGACCATCGTCCGCCCGATCCTTGAAGGCCGGAGCGATATCGTAATCGGCACCCGGCCCATCGACCGGACAGAACACTTCTCCCCCCTGAAAAAAAAGCTTCAGCATCTCGGATCCTGGGTGGTTCGCAAGGCGTCCCGATCGGACATACCGGACGCGCCCAGCGGCTTCCGGGCTTTCAGCCGGGAGGCTGCCCTGCGCCTGAACGTGACCAACGAATACACCTACACCCTCGAGACGATCGTGCAGGCCGGGCGCGAGCGGATTCCCATGCAGGCGGAGGATATCCGGACGAATAAGGAACTCCGGCCTTCCCGCCTGTTCCACTCCATGTTCGGCTATGTCAAGAAGTCGATTCTGACGATCCTGCGGACCTATGTGATGTATAAACCCCTGGCGTTCTTCACCATTCTCGGGGCCATCCCCTTTACCATCGGCCTGATCCTCGGCATCCGCTTTCTCATTGCCTTTTTCTCCGATCATTCCTCCGGCCATGTCCAGTCCCTGATCCTGGCCGCCACCCTGCTGATGATGGGGTTCATGACCTGGGTGGTAGGCATCCTGTCGGATACCATCGCCTCGGAGCGGAAGATTCTCGAGGATACCCAGTACCATGCCCGCCGGGCGGATTATACCGCGGAGGAGCTGAAGAAGCGCCTTGCCGGGGAAACTCCCGAAGCGGCGGAAAAACCCGACGGGGGAGGGGAGGCATCATGAAAATCGTCATGCTCGGCCCCGTCTATCCCTACAAGAGCGGCATCGCCCAGTATACCGGCGCCATGTGTACGGCCCTGGCGAAGGAACACGAGGTAAAAGCGGTTTCCTTCTCTTTCCAGTATCCGAAAATGCTCTTCCGCCATACCCAGAAGGATGAAAAAAACACCACCTTCCGCTATGAGCCGGTTGTCTATCCCCTCTCTACGGTCAATCCCCTTACCTGGGGTCGGACCGCTGCGGAGATCCGGAGCGGGCGCGCGGACCTGCTGATTGTCCAGTGGTGGCATCCCTGGTTTGCCCCCTGCTATGTTTCCATCCTGAAGGATATCCGGAAAAAAAGCCCGGCGACAAAGATTATCTTCGTCTGCCATAACGTGCTTCCCCATGAGGGCTTCCCGATGAAGGAACGCCTGACCGGGAAGGTCCTGACAAAGGGGGACGCCTTTATCGTACATTCCGCGCAGGACGCGGAGGACCTGAAGCGTCTGGTTGATCGTCCCCGCTTCATCCATGGGGTGCACCCGACCTACAACCAGTTCAAAAAGAAGGATCTTTCCCGGGAAGAAGCCCGGACCCTCCTGAATATTCCGGCGGAGCAGGAGATTCTCCTCTTCTTCGGCTATATCCGGGAATACAAGGGCGTGAAGCACCTGATCCGCGCCCTGCCGGCGATCAAAAAAGCCAGGCCGAAGGTCCGGCTGTATATCGTCGGCGACTTCTGGGAGAACAACCGCGAAGAATATGAACAGCTGATCCGGGATACCGGCACCGGGGAGGATATCACCCTTGTCGACGGCTATCTCCCGGACGACGAGGTGGAGCCCTACTTTGCCGCGGCGGATCTCTGCGTCCTGCCCTATGAAAGCGCCACCCAGTCCGGCGTGATCCAGGTTGCCTATTCCTTCGGGCTCCCGGTGATCGCGACCGATGTCGGCGGCCTGCCCGAGGTCGTCCTGGATAACAGGACCGGCTTCGTCATTCCCCCGAAGGACGCGGACGCCGTCGCCCGGGCAGTCATCCGCTTTTTTGAGGAAAACAGGGCCGACGCCTTCCGGGAGAATATCCGGGAAGAAGCTTACCGCTATTCCTGGGACCGGATGGTGGAACATGTGGACGGGCTGATGGAGCAACTGCGGGAGGATGTTAAATGAATAACCCTCTTATTTCCTTTATTCTCCCGGTCTACAAAGCCCTCCCGTGGTTGGAAAGATCTTTGTCTTCCATTCTGGATTCGGAAAAGAAGGCGCCCCTCCCCATCGAGATCCTGATCTGTGACGACGCTTCGCCGGACGACACCGGGAAACTGGTCGATACCCTCGCGGAAACCGATTCCCGGATCGTACCGCTGCACAACAGGCAGAACGGCAGCGTCTGCTATTCCCGAAACCGCTGCCTGGACCTGGCAAAAGGGGAATGGATCTGTTTTACGGACCAGGACGACGTTCTGGATGAAAACGCCTTCGAGGTCTTTCGGAAGACCCTCGACGACGACAGCGAAATCATCTATTACGGCTTTCAGGATTTCTATGACGGTTCCCCCATTTCCATGGGGGACGGAAATCCGGGTCCGGCAAGGATTTTCACCGGGGAAGAAATCCGGAAGCTCCAGTGGGACTGTCTCTGCCGCTATCGGGATTCCGAGCCGCTCATCTCCTGGCGCCTGCTCCCGGTGCCCTGGGGCAAGCTCTACCGCCGCTCCTTCCTGAATGAATATCACATCCGTTTCCGGGAAGGTCTGCACCGGGAGGAGGATATCGGCTTCAACCTGACGGCCCTGGCTCATTGCACCCATGTGAAGGAGTGCCCTTACCCGCTGTATCATTACCGTCGTTCCCTGGATACCCAGAGCCATACCTACCGGCCGAATATCCGGAAGGAAACGGATGAAACCCTGGCCTGGTACCGGGAGATCATCGCGGAGCATTTCCCGGGGGACGAACGGATGGACGAGCTTTACCGGTTCCGGGAGCTCTGGGGGACGCTGTACAATATCGCCCTGGGCTGCGGGCATGCGGACAATCCGAAGCCGTACCGGGAACGGAAGCGGGATTTCGATGACCTCTTTGCCTCGCCGACCCTGGACGCGGCGAAGGCCCTCGACCCGGCGATGATCCGTCGGCTGGACCCGCTCCACCGGACCCTTGCCACCCTGGCCCGCCGCCGGGACTTCAGGGCCATCTGGATGCTCGGGAAGCTGGAGCCCCTGACTTATAAACTGAAAATTCGCTGACAGAAAAGGAGAGATGAATCATGAGTATGATCCGTGACATTGCCCTGGCGCCGTCAGGTGAAAACAAAATCGAATGGGTGAGGCGGAACTGCCCTTTGCTCCGCAGCCTGGAGGAGGACTTTTCCGCCTCCAGACCCTTCGCCGGCAAGCGGATTGCCCTGTCCGTTCATCTGGAAGCAAAGACGGCCTATCTCTGCAAGGTGCTGACCGCCGGCGGCGCGGAGATGTTTGTGACCGGCTCGAATCCCCTGTCCACCCAGGACGACGTCGCCGCGGCGCTGGTCAGGGCCGGCCTGAATGTCTTTGCCTGGCACGGCGCGACGGAAGAGGAATACACCGCCCATCTCCGGGAAACCCTGCGTCACCACGCAAACATCATCATTGATGACGGCGGGGACCTGGTACACCTGCTGCACACGGAAATGCAGGACGAGCTGCCGTACGTCATCGGCGGATGTGAAGAAACCACCACGGGAATCATTCGCCTGACCGCCATGAACAGGGAAGGCAAGCTGCGGTTCCCCATGGTGAAGGTCAACAACGCGGACTGCAAGCATCTCTTCGACAACCGCTACGGGACCGGTCAGTCCGTCTGGGACGGGATCAACCGGACGACAAACCTGATCGTCGCGGGGAAGACGGTCGTGGTCGCAGGTTACGGCTGGTGCGGCAAGGGGGTCGCCATGCGGGCCAAAGGCCTCGGCGCCCAGGTGATCGTTACGGAAATCGACCCCGTTAAAGCCATTGAAGCCCATATGGACGGCTTTACCGTCCTGCCGATGAACGAGGCCGCGAAGACCGGCGATTTCTTTGTGACGGTGACCGGGTGCGCCGGCGTCATCTCCGAGGCTGACTTCCTCGTGATGAAAGA
>Ga0310690_10008615_pt1 | contig 12908 bp, 8 predicted proteins | sample AusTroGonzalo_MG_2_FD_207661 | JGI IMG/M metagenome (GOLD analysis project Ga0310690, IMG submission 207661) | Bovine rumen microbial communities from tropical cattle in Woodstock, Queensland, Australia - Gonzalo_04 (v2) (version 2) | ecosystem: Host-associated > Mammals > Digestive system >...
TCATTCATATGACATAATCAAGCGTAACAACTGTTTTGTCATTAATCTGACTACAAAGGCTTTGGCACGTGCTACCGATTTCTGTGGAGTACGCTCCGGTCGTGACATTGACAAATTCAAGGAGGCAGGCATCACTCCTGGCAAGGCTGAGGTTGTGGCTGCTCCTACGGTTGAGGAGTCACCGGTTTCCATAGAGTGCAGAGTGGTGGATATCAAACCGCTTGGCTCTCATGATATGTTTCTGGCCGAGGTTGTGAATGTTCTTGTTGATGAGAGGTTCATTGATGAGAATGACAAACTTGACATGGCTGCGATGGATCTGATTGCCTATACCCACGGGGAATACTTTGACGTTTCAAATCCTAAAGGCTTTTTCGGCTGGTCTGTCCGCAAAAAGAAAGTCATCAAAAGAGATAAGAAATAAAGCGAGCTATTTTAAGAAACTCAGGAAGTGATCAACATTCGGATCAAAGGTGTAGGGACCTTTGAGCAGACGGCCTTCAGAATCCACTATTACGTAGAACGGTTGGGCGTTAGCTCCGAATTTGTATCGCTGAAGCATGCTCCATTTATCGCCAACGGTACGCAATTTGACTTTCGTGCCGTTTTCAACAACGGATACGGTTTGTTTGAGCGGCGTTTTGTCATCAACAAACAGCGATACCAGGATATAACGGTCATTGATTATTTCTGATACGCGTGGGTCTGTCCAGACCGATGCCTCCATCTTGCGGCAGTTTACGCAACCATAGCCTGTAAAATCTATCAGTACAGGCTTGCCGCTGATTGCCGCTGATTTTAGGGATTCGTTGTAGTCAGTATACTGCGGTTCAACGGCTTGTTTGGTGCGGTTCAGGATTTGAGTACTCATGGGAGGGCTGAAGGCACTTATGGTTTTGAGCGGCGCCCCCCATAATCCCGGTATCAACAATATGGCAAAGGTCACAGACGCAATTCCTGCAATGATGCCGGCGATGCCGGGTCTGTTTTTTTTCTTTCCAAGAATTCCAAGCAGATACAGCCCAAGGAACAGGGCCATAAGAATCCATAATAATATGAACAGGTCACGAGGCAGAATGCCCCAGCCGTATGCCATGTCTGCCACGGATAAGAACTTTAGAGAGAAGGCAAGTTCTATTACTCCGAGTGTCACCTTTACCTTATCCATCCAACTGCCAGATTTTGGGATGGACTGAAGCCATCCTGGGAACATGGCGAAAAGGGTGAACGGTATGGCCATGGCAACAGAAAACCCGAACATACCTATGGCCGGAGCCATGATGCTGCCGGTTGACGCTGCATCAACCAGAAGAAAACCTATGATGGGGCCGGTGCATGAGAATGATACGATAGTCAGGGTCAATGCCATGAAGAAAATTCCGCCTATTCCGGCAGCGGAGGCTTTGCGGTCTGTCCCTGTGCTCCAGCCTGATGGCAGTGTTATTTCAAACAATCCGAAGAATGACAAGGCAAATGCTATCAGTATCAGAAAGAACAGTATGTTTACAATCGCATTGGTTGCAAGTGCATTCAGGGCGTTGGCGCCAAATATGACGGTAATGGCAAGTCCAAGCAGTAAATATACGGCTATAATGGAAAGCCCATATATGATGGCATCAGCAATTGCTTTTTGACGTTTTGAAGTACGTTTTAAAAAGAAACTGACAGTCATTGGTATGACAGGCCATACACATGGGGTGAATAGTGCAATGAGTCCGCCCAGGAAACTTGTCAGGAAAAGCCCCCACAGATTGTTCTTATTGTCAGACCCTGCTGGGCTCTCGATTTTGACCGGTTTCCAGGTGTCGTAGTCAAAACCTTCAAGTTGCGACAGGTCTGTTTCTGCCGATGAAGTTACAAATAGGTCTGTGGCATTTGCTGTAGCGCTTCCGGAATGATTGAACTCAATGCGTTGCGGCGGAAGACACTGGCTGTCATCACATGCTCCGTACGTAAGGACACCCTCAACGTTCCAGTTGTTGTCTGTAATATGCAATACCTGATAAAAGCGGACATTGTGTTCAAAGAAACTTACTTTCATCCCGAATACCGGGTCATCATTCGTGATTTCTTTGCCGACAAATTGAAGGGTATTGACAGGTTCGACTCCTATGATTGAGTCAAAGGTTATTTCTGCACTTGTCGGCCCGCCTTGAGGTATGTCAGTTGAATATACGTGCCATCCATCGGATATGTTGAGATCAAATGTCAACCTTATGGTATCTGAAGCAATGTAATCAATACCGTTCACGGCAGTTACCGGTTTGGAACTGATGCCAAATGGTGCTGCCAACAGTAATGATATGAGAATGTTCAGAAGTGACATGTGCCCTATTTTTCTGCGAAGATAACAATTATCACTTTCCGTTTTGTCAATAATAAATGATATATTCGCAATTCAAACGGTTTATAAAAAATATGGACAAGAAACGTGAAACATTCATCAAAGTGCTGCTTATGGCAGTATTGTTTACAGCATTGATATATATGGCAACAAGAAAAGAAGAGGGGGTATCCAACGTAGGGAGGAGTGACATTCGCATTGAGAACGGACATCTCACGCCTGAGGCATTATGGGCTATGGGACGTATAGATGGAGTGACCGTTTCACCTGACGGTAACAGGATAGCATATCAGGTATCTTATTACAGCGTACAGGAGAATGCGAGTCATACCGTAATTTATGTGATGGATGCTGATGGCGGTAATGTCAGGCTTCTGACAAAAACCGCTGTTTCTGAACATAGCCCGACATGGATTGATAATGAGCAAATAGCCTATCTGTCAGTTAAGAATGGAGTGCAGCAGATATTCTCCATGGATGTTAACGGCAAACACCGCAGGCAACTCTCAGACTCAGACCGTGACATAGAGGGCTTTTTGTTCTCTCCTGATTTGAAACACGTGCTGACGGTTATGAATGTACCTAATCCGGATGTCAAGGAGAAACAGTATGAGGATTTGCCTAAAGCCACCGGTATGATAGCCGATGACCTTATGTTCCGCCATTGGGACAGTTGGACGACACAGATTCCGCATCCGTATATTGCTGCTTTTGACGGAAAGAAGATTGCTGAAAAACAGACTGATCTGCTTGATGGCGAACCGTATGAAAGCCCAATGCTGCCTTTTGGCGGTATCGAACAGTTTGCATGGAGTCCGGACGGAAAGAGCATAGCTTATACATGCCGCAAGAAAACAGGTCTGGATTATACCAAGAGCACGGACTCTGACATTTACCTTTATTATATAGAGAGCGGAAAAACCGTTAACCTGTGCAAGATGGATGGTACCGATGACAGGAATATGGGTTATGACATCAATCCTAAATTCAATTCAGACGGTCGCTACATTGCATGGCAGAGCATGGAACGTGACGGATATGAAAGCGATATCAACCGTCTTTATGTAATGGACCTTAAGGAAAACCGCAAATGGTCAGTGACGGATAGCTTTGACAGCAATGTGGATGACTTTATCTGGGCATATGACAGGGATTATTTCTATTTCATAGGTTCATGGCAGGGACGTATGTCTCTGTTTTCTGTTGACCTGAACGGTAATCTAATTACGATTAACGCTGATGCGTGTGACTATACATCATTGGCCGATGCCAACAATAAATGCCTGATAGTGACACGTCAGTCAATGAGGTTTGCTACAGAGATATTCTCTGTTGACGTGAGACGCGGACTTGTTGAGAAACTGTCACATGAGAACGACCATATTTTCAGTCAACTTGATAACATAAAGGTTGAGGCTCGTGCCGTAAAGACAACCGATGGTAAGGATATGCTCACTTGGGTAGTTTTCCCGCCGGATTTTGACGAGACAAAAAATTATCCGGTGCTTCTGTTCTGTGAAGGAGGCCCTCAGAATATGGTTTCGCAGTTCTGGAGTTACCGCTGGAATTTCAGGATTATGGCCGATCAGGGCTATATTGTTGTGGCTCCCAACCGTAGGGGGTTGCCCGGATTCGGAAAGAAATGGCTTGAGGATATCAGTGGAGACTATGGCGGGCAGTGCATGAATGACCTGTTGTCAGCAATTGATGACATCAGTAACGAGCCGTATGTTGACAAGGGTCGTCTGGGGTGCGTTGGTGCAAGTTTTGGCGGCTACTCAGTATATTGGCTTGCAGGCCATCATGAGGGACGTTTCAAATGCTTTATAGCACATGACGGAATCTTTAACCTTGAGCAGCAATATGTCGAGACTGATGAGATGTGGTTCCCGCAGTGGGATCTTGGTGGTCCGTATTGGGAGAAAAACAAGGTGACAAAGAAAACATACGCCTCATCACCGCATCTGTTTGCCGACAAGTGGGACACACCGATCCTATGCATACACGGTGAGAAGGATTACCGTATAATATATTCTCAGGCAATTTCTGCATTTCAGGCCGCCAGGTTACGTGGCGTTCCTGCAGAGTTGTTGCTGTTCCCTGATGAGAACCATTGGGTGCTTAAGCCTCAGAACGGAATCCTGTGGCAAAGAACCTATTTCAAGTGGCTTGACAAGTGGTTGAAATAATTTATTTGCGCTGCTGTTTCTGCAGTCTTTCCTGTTCTTTCTGAAGAGCCTCCAGACGGGCCATCATTCCGCTTCCGCCTTGCTTGCGCTTGGAGGGATCATTGCGGGTGGCCTCATAATCAGCTTCAAGCTTGGCCAGAATGGCTTTGTCATCGGTTGAGCGACGCAACCATATCATTGTTATGATACCGATCAGACCTGATACAAAGTAGTAGTAGCACAGGCCGGAGGAGTAGTTGTTGAATGAGAAGAAGAATATTACCGGCATGATGTACATCATCCAGCGCATCATCTTCATGCTGTCCTCCTGTCCGGGTGCCATCTGCTGCTGTTGCATTGAGTAGATGGTGTTGATTATGTTGGTAAGGCAGAACAACAGGCAGAATATGCTCAGGTGATTGCCTATCAGCGGAATGTTGTTGCTCCAACTGATAAGGTCATCGAAACCTGTCAGGTCTGTAGCCCAGAGGAAACTCTGCTGGCGCAACTCAATTGCATTGGGCACAAAGAAGAAGAAAGCCATCCAGATAGGCATCTGTATGAGTGAGGGGAGGCATCCGCCCATGGGGCTCACTCCGTATTTGCTATAGACAGCCATTGTTTCCTGCTGTTTCTTCATGGCGTCTTCTGGTTTGGGATATTTGGCGTTGACCTCATCAACGTATGGCTTGAGTGCACGCATCTTGGCCGATGACATATATGACTTGATCTGTGCCGGCATGACTAACATCTTGACGATTAATGTCATGAGCAAAATCACGATACCCATATTGAGGTTCCACTTGGAAAGCAGATTGAACAGAGGGATTATAAGGAAACGGTTAACTTCACGAACGACAGGCCAGCCAAGGTCAATTACACGGTTCAGTCTGACTTTCTGGTCGCCGTGTGCCAGCTTGCTGTTGTGCTTGAGGATCTTATAGTCATTCGGTCCGATATAGAACTGGAACTGTGTGGGACGGTTTCCGTTAGGATCAAACGCGGTGCGGGTCTCAGTCATGAGTTTCTTCATGTAGCCGTTGCCTTTAGCGTATGATATGCCTGACAGACGTGTATTTGCGTCATAAGTGTCAGAGGCGATCATTATGCATGAAAAGAACTGATTCTTGTATGCTACCCAATCCAAGCGCTCCTCAATTGTCTTATCTGACGCCTTTGTGGCTTTACTGCTGGCAGGTGATATGTTCAGGACTTTTGATTTGGCTTTGTCATTGCGTTTGTAGGTAAGGGTGGTGTAGCGCTGCTCAAACTCAAATCCTTTTTCCTGTTGACGCAGGTTCTGTATCCAATCTATGGCAAGAGTCTTCAGATCAGAAGAAAAGAAGTTGTCCATGCCGGTGGCTTTTATGTCCAGGTTGAGCATGTAACTCTCCGGAAGCAGAGTGTATGTGAAATCCATGTAGCCGTAACCGTTGGTGTTGAGGCGCATGATCACTGAGTTCGTTCCGTTGTTTATTGTCTCAAAATAGAGTTTCTTGCTCTGTATGTTCTGGTTCTTGCCGTCAATCTTGAAGTTGAGGCTTATCTCGTTATGACTGAACAGTGTTACGTTCTGCCCCTGCTGGTCATTGTATCCGCTAAGTTGTGCAGAGCAGGGTACAGCACCTTTTGATGAGATTCCTATCTTAACCAGACCGTTGTCCAGAACAGTGATTTTTTCTGAACCGTTCATGGCTGGGAACAGTGGTGAAAGGGAATCCTGCTGTGAAAGGACATTAGCAACTGTTGACTCCTGTGCCAACTGTGTCGTATTCTCGACTTCTGACTGTTCTGCGTTAAGAACCTGCTCGTATTTTGCTTTGGCGGTGGCGGTTTTCTTCTGGTTGTTGTTGGACCATAACATCACCAGGAATAAAATTGCGGTGATTGATACTAAGCCGATAAATGATCTTCTGTCCACTGTTTTTTCTTGTTGTTGGTTAACGGAGTGCGAAGGTACAAAAAAAACATATACTTGACGTTGCAGATATTGTACATACAAGCGGTTTTTATTGTATTTTTGCAGTTGACCACACGTGAAGACTTATGAAAAAGCGTTTAGCGGTCATCGCATTACTGCTATTGTCAATTACCACCAGTGCGCAGGAGCTCTCTGATTCCATTCTTGAGATGCTCCCTGATTCGGTTTTTCTGTCTGATGAACTGAGCACTGATCTGGATACCATGCCATATTATTCAAATGATGTCTGGGACCTTTCTTTTGAGGACATATCAGACAATCCTCTTTACTATAAACTGTTTATGCCCATTGTGCTGTATCGGTCAGCAGTTGCTGAAGCCATTACGCCCGAAGATAAGAATGCCCGTAACCCAGATGATGAACTTCTGCCGCTTGATTCCATACCGGAGGCAATGGATATGACGCTGGCCAGAATGATTGACGAGACCTTGGTGCGTATTTATCTGGAACATCCGGAACTTGTTGCCATGACGGAACAGGAGCTTATGGGAGTGCCCGGCATAATTCCCATTTCAGATAAAATGGCAAAGGGAATAGAATTGGGAACGCAGTTGTCATCGGTACGCAATCCGGGAAAAGAGGATGTGTTGGATTTTAAACGCAAGAAACCGCGTTATTGGAAAACTTTTGGAAATTTCCAAGGTAAATACACTCAGAGTTATTATTCCGACAACTGGTATAAGGGAGGTGAAAGCAACCATTCCATTTTGGGACAGATTAACATGGAGGCAAATTATGCCAAGAATAACACCTCACTTGATAATAAACTGGAACTTAAACTTGGTTTTTACACTACTGAGATAAATGGAGAAAGAAAAGTCAGGACGAATGACGACCTTATCCGTTTTACATCCAAGTATGGCCTTAAGGCATTGAAAAACTGGTATTTCTCATCGCAGTTCCAGGGATATACCCAGTCTATGCCTGTGTATGATACAAAGGTTACCACTAAACTGAAGTCCAAGTTCTTTGCTCCGGCTTACGGTAACCTGTCAATAGGTATGGACTTCAAGCCCAAGTTCAAAAAGAACAACATTAACCTGTCTGTTCTGCTGTCACCTCTTTCTTATAACTGTCGCTACGTGAGCGTTGACAGCATCGCTACGAATTTTGGTATAGACGCAGGTGAGAACTACAAGTATACTATAGGTTCGCGTTGCGATGCAAATATAAAATGGACATTCCTTGAGGACTTTACCTGGACATCAAAAGCACAATTCTATTCCAGTTATGAGACGACGGAATTCAACTGGGAGAACACTGTCGATTACAAACTGTCCAAGTATCTGTCATTGCAGTTCTTTTGTCATTGGAGGTTTGATGACAGTGTGAACCGTAAACTGGACAAGGACGGCAACCTTATGGGATACAGTCAGTTTAAGGAGTTCTTTACCCTCAACTTCAATTATGCCTGGTGATTTTCAATCTCTTTTGGGCGCTGATTCCGATGGCTTTAGGTCATAATGGACCCCATTACTCCCGTCAAGCCATCGAAATCATCATCCCAAAATAGAATGAAAAATATTCTTAGGGAAACTTTATTGCTGTTTTTGTTTTGATTTCCTTTCTTTCATGATCTCAGAGCGGCGCTTGAAGGGTGAATCCGGTTCACGGGCCATGTACCAGTATTCCATGTGGTCTGTAGTGATAGGGAACAATCTGGTCAGCATAAGCAACAGCTTGCTGGTGAATGTGAGGGTGGCTCGTCTGGAACGTTTGCGGATATGATTCAGCATTATCTCTGCCACGCGCTCAGAGGTCATCATCTTGCCCTCTTCACGCGGGGTCTCGCCCTGTTGGCTGCCATCAGCCATGAGTGCGGTCTTACGTATGTTTGATGCGGTAAAGCCAGGAGCATATATCATTACGTGAAGCCCGTCATAAAGATGCTCTGAACGCAGTGTGTCAAGGAATCCGTTTATGGCAAACTTGGATGCCGAGTAACCTGTGCGGCCGGGCAGGCCTTTATATCCGGCAGTTGAGATGACGCCAACTATTGAGCCTTTTGATTCAAGGAGGTAGGGCAGGGCATATTTTGTGCAGTATACGGTGCCCCAGAAGTTTACATCCATCAGGCGGCGTATGACGTTAAGATCCAGGTCTTTGAACATAGCGCGCATGGAGATGCCGGCATTGTTTATGAGTATGTCTATACGTCCGAATTTTTTTACGGTCTGCTCAATCAGGTTGCGGCAGTCATCCTCTACGGAGACATCGGTTTTTACACTTATGACTTCAGTGTATTGGGAAAGATCCCTGCTCAGTTCATTGAGCTTGTCCTCTGATCTTGCTGCAAGAACCACTTTTGCCTGATACTTGGCCAGCAATGTGGCTGTAGCTAATCCTATTCCTGAACTTGCGCCGGTGACAATGGCAACCTTTCCCTTAAAATATTTTCTGTTGTTCATTTGTGCTGTTAATATGGCGTAAAGTTAATGATTATTTATTAATGGATGCCGTTGTATCTGTTTTATAGACCATTTTGGTATAAAATTACTCCTTTTTGTGTAATTTCGCGCCTTGAAAAAACAATAACAATGACTGTAACACTTTTATTGCACTGCCCCGACAGACCGGGAATCATTGCTGACATAACCAATTTCATAACTGAGAACCGCGGTAATGTGGTTTATCTGGCACAGTTCGTTGATCATGTCGAGAACGTGTTCAATATGCGTATAGAGTGGAATATTGACAACTTCCTTATCCCCAAGGATAAGATTTCCGATTATTTCGGTACTCTGTATGCCAAGAAATACGATATGAATTTCCGCCTCTATTACAGCGACAACAAACCACGCATGGCGATATTCGTATCCAAGATGTCACACTGCCTGTTCGACCTGTTGGCACGCTACAGCGCAGGTGAGTGGAATGTGGATATTCCCCTGATTGTCAGCAATCATCCCGATATGAAGCATGTGGCTGATATGTTCGGCATACCTTATTATGTATATCCCATTACCAAGGAGAATAAGCTGGAGCAGGAGACTGCCATGATGGAACTCCTCAAGGAGAACAACATAGATTTCATTGTTCTTGCCCGTTATATGCAGATCATCGGTGACCGCATGATAGCCGCGTATCCCAATAAGATAATCAATATCCATCACTCGTTCCTGCCGGCATTCGTGGGTGCCAAGCCGTATCAGGCTGCATTTGACCGCGGCGTTAAGATTATCGGTGCCACAAGCCACTATGTGACTGCAGAACTTGATGCCGGTCCTATCATCTGTCAGGACGTGGTGCGTATCTCACACAAGGATATGCCAAAGGATCTGGTTAACAAGGGCAAGGATCTGGAAAAGATTGTCCTTTCACACGCTGTGCAGAAGCATATCGAGCACAAGATTCTGGTCTACAAAAACAAAACAGTAGTCTTCAGCTGACCCAAAGTGACCCAAAGGGGACAGTCCCTTTTGTGCCATTTTTCCAGGAGAACTTTTGAGGTATCAGTATCTGAAACTACGCGCTTCGCGCTATCCCTCCCACATCCCAACAAGCCACCCCGAAAGATATGAACAAGTTCCTACCTTCCGGGGCGTCTTATTGTGCTGCGGGCCCCTCCCGTTAAACTACGTTTTTCCTCCTCGTCACTCGGTATAGAAAACGAGTTTTCTCTACTCTCGCTTCCTTCGTCGGTTCACAAGCCCACGGGCGGCCATGGTTTCCTATACCGATACCTCAAAAGTTCTGTGCACCTTGGATTTTTATCAAGAGGGCACAGATAGAATCGTCCCGTTTGTGCCCTCAGGATTTCCTGAGCGATTCGAGTTTGAACATCTCGTCGCGGTATTGGGCGGCCTCCATGAAGTCCATTCTTGCGGCAGCCTCATTCATCAGGCGGCGGGTGCGGGCAATGGCTTTGTCAAGTTGCTGCGGAGTCATCCTGTTCAGAATGGGATCCTGAGCAACAGACTGGGTGCTGTCCTCCATAACGTATGGCTTAGGCTCATCATTCTGAGTATCTTGTACAAGCAGCGATGTATTGAGCGCTTTTTCAATCTGTTTTGGCGTAATACCGTGCTCGGCATTGTAACTCATCTGTTTTTCGCGCCGACGGGTGGTCTCTGCTATGGTCAGACGCATGCTTTCAGTAATCTTGTCTGCGTACAGTATTACCTTGCCGTTCACGTTGCGGGCGGCGCGTCCGGCGGTCTGAGTGAGTGAGCGGTGGTCGCGCAGGAATCCTTCCTTATCGGCATCGATTATTGCTACCAATGAGACTTCGGGCAGGTCCAGTCCTTCACGCAGCAGGTTCACGCCTACAAGTACATCATAAAGGCCTTTTCGCAGGTCTGTCATTATCTGTATGCGCTCCAAGGTGTCAACGTCGCTGTGTATGTAGTTGCATCGAACGCCGTTCTTGAGAAGGTAATCGTTCAGCTCCTCGGCCATGCGTTTGGTCAGAGTGGTCACAAGCACACGCTCGTCACGCTCGGAGCGTACGGCAATCTCCTCAAGAAGGTCATCTATCTGGTTCTTGCTGGGACGGACTTCAATCTCGGGGTCAAGCAGTCCAGTGGGGCGTATTACCTGATCAACAACGACACCTTCACTTTCTGCGAGTTCGTAATCAGCTGGAGTGGCGCTTACGTAGATTGTCTGGCCGGTCAGTTCCTTGAATTCTTCAAATTTCAGAGGGCGGTTGTCAAGGGCGGCAGGCAGACGGAATCCGTATTCCACAAGGTTTATCTTGCGTGCGCGGTCGCCTCCGTACATGGCGTGCAACTGTGGTACGCTCACATGACTCTCATCAATGACTGTGAGGTAATCCTTGGGAAAGAAGTCAAGCAGGCAGTAGGGGCGGGAGCCGGCTTGACGGCCGTCAAAATATCGGGAATAGTTCTCAATGCCGCTGCAGTGGCCCAGTTCACGAATCATCTCGATGTCATACTCCACGCGTTCCTTGAGGCGTTTGGCCTCAAGAGGTTTACCTATCTCCTGAAAGTATTCAACACGTTCCACCAGGTCATCCTGTATAGCCCGGATGGCACGTTCCTGACTCTCCTTTGTGGTCATGAAAAGGTTGGCAGGGTAGATACGGTAAAAATCGTATGTGTCAATACGCTCTCCCGTAAGTACGTCAAACTCCTCTATAGTATCAATTTCATCATCCCAGAACTGAATGCGTACGGCAGTGTCATTATAGGCCAGGTTTATGTCAACGTTTTCACCTTTTACACGGAAACAGCCTCGCCCCAACTCAATGTCATTGCGTGTATATAGGGAATCCACCAACTTGCGCAACAGTACGTTACGGTCTATGTGATTCCCCTTGTGCAACTCTATTACGTTGTTATAGAAATCGGCAGGGTTGCCCATTCCGTATATGCATGAAACCGATGATACCACTATCACGTCATTGCGCCCTGACAGCAGGGCCGATGTGGCTGACAGGCGCAGCTTGTCAATCTCATCATTGATGGAGAGGTCTTTCTCTATGTAGGTGTCAGTAGAGGGGATGTATGCCTCTGGCTGGTAGTAATCATAGTATGAGACGTAGTATTCAACGGCGTTATCAGGGAAAAAAGCCTTGAACTCGCTGTATAACTGGGCTGCCAGCGTCTTGTTGTGACTGAGTACCAAGGTGGGGCGGCCTATGTTCTTAATTACATTGGCTATGGTAAATGTCTTGCCTGAACCTGTCACGCCGAGCAGAGTCTGCGCATGCGCTCCGTTCAGCAACCCTTCTGTCAGTTGTTGAATGGCTTGAGGCTGGTCGCCGGTGGGCTCAAACGGTGAAACGAGCTTGAATTCCATTAGTTCTGTATGAAAACGCAAAGGTACTCTATTTTTGTCAAAGACAAAAGTGCGTCCGCTTTGGTGACAAGTTTGAGATATGATTTATTGTTTGTATTTTTGAGGTTCTAAAATAAATAAAATGACAGTAGAGGAGAGAGAAAAAAAGGCCGGTGAACTGTTCAAGGCCGGATATAACTGCTGCCAGGCGGTGGCAATGACATTTGCCGATGTCATAGGGTTGCCGGAGGATGAAATTGCCCGTCTTGCGAGTGGATTCGGCGGCGGCATGGGTCGGATGCGTGAGGTCTGCGGCACAGTGTCTGCAATGACAATGGTGGCCGGTGCCATGATTCCTGCAAATGATGTTACCGACAAGGCTGCCAAGACTGCAAACTATGCATTGGTTCAGGATATGGCAAATGAGTTCAAGCAGATGAACGGCAGCATAATATGTCGGGAGTTGTTGGGGCTCAGTAAGCCTGAAGGGACTCCTGTGCCATCGGACCGGACTGCGGAATACTATAAGAAGCGTCCTTGCGGGGAACTTTGCTCAATAGCAGCTGGGATTGTGGCAAGGAAATTGAGAATTGAGAATTTTTGGAGCAGTGAGAGGAGAGACTAAGCTCGCTTAGGCTATCCCGAATCGCGACAAAAATCAACAACGGAGTTG
>Ga0310690_10008616_pt1 | contig 12907 bp, 13 predicted proteins | sample AusTroGonzalo_MG_2_FD_207661 | JGI IMG/M metagenome (GOLD analysis project Ga0310690, IMG submission 207661) | Bovine rumen microbial communities from tropical cattle in Woodstock, Queensland, Australia - Gonzalo_04 (v2) (version 2) | ecosystem: Host-associated > Mammals > Digestive system >...
CGTGATGGTCAGACTTACAAAACCGTAAAAATCGGAAACCAGACCTGGATGGCCGAAAACCTCAATCTGGAAACAAAAAATAGCATCTGCTACGGTGGTTCCTCCGAAAACTGCGAAAAATACGGACGCTTATACGATTGGAGCGTCGCAATGGACGTCGATGGCATTTGGGGCGAAAACATCAGGTTTTGTATTGATTTAAGTATTGAATTAAGCGACTGCTCACCGATATACCCGGTGCGCGGAGTATGCCCTGAAGGCTGGCATCTACCTTCCTATGCAGAGTTCGAAACTCTTATCGAGGTTACCGGTTCAAGAACAACCGCAGGTCGAAAGCTAAAATCTACAACGGACTGGTTTGGCAATGGCAACGGCACGGATGCATACGGCTTCAGAGCCCTTCCGGCGGGCTACGGCGGATCCTCCAGCGATTCCCTCAAAAACCAAGGCTTCAGCGCTAATTTTTGGAGTTCTACATTAATGAAATATGTTAAATACGCTCATCATTTATACATCACATTTTCCGATGACGATGTTGGGTTGAACACTATTGAAATGAACAGAAAACTCTCCGTCCGCTGTGTGAAAAATGACGATTAGCGGGGCCTTTTAACCTCATATGGCGGTCTTAGCCCATTCGGACGGTTCCTGACCCCTAAAACCGGCTCCCAAATCTCTTTTTTTTCGATTATTACTACACAAAAACATTGATTTTTTGTATCTTTCCGACCAAGAACGCACCACCGCAAGGTGGGAAGCAATTTCAACAATAAAAAAAGGATCCAATAATGGCTCTCAAACTCGGTATCAATGGTTTCGGCCGCATCGGCCGTATGGTCTTCCGCGCTGCTGTGGAAAACTTCGCAAACGACATTCAGGTTGTCGGTATCAACGACCTTCTCGACGTTGACTACCTCGCCTACATGCTCAAGTATGACTCTGTCCACGGCAAGTTCAACCACGACGTGTCTTTCGAAGGCAACTTCCTCATCGTCGATGGCAACAAGATCCAGGTCTTTGCTGAAAAGGACCCGACCAACATCACTTGGGGTGCTCTCAACGTTGACGTCGTTGTTGAATCCACCGGTTTCTTCCTCACGGACGAACTCGCTCGCGCTCACATCAAGGCTGGTGCTAAGAAGGTTATCATGTCTGCTCCGTCCAAGGACGCAACTCCGATGTTCGTCTATGGCGTGAACCACACGACCTACGCTGGTCAGGACATCATCTCCAACGCTTCCTGCACCACCAACTGCCTCGCTCCGATGTCCAAGGTCCTCAACGACAAGTTCGGCATCAAGCGTGGTCTCATGACTACCGTTCACGCAGCAACTGCTACGCAGAAGACTGTTGACGGCCCGTCCAAGAAGGACTGGCGCGGTGGCCGTGGCATCCTCGAAAACATCATTCCGTCTTCTACGGGTGCTGCAAAGGCTGTGGGTAAGGTTCTCCCGTCCCTCAACGGCAAGCTCACTGGTATGTCTCTCCGCGTTCCGACTTCTGACGTGTCCTTCGTTGACCTCACTGCAGAACTCGAAAAGCCGGCTACCTACGAAGAAATTTGCGCTGCTATGAAGGCTGCTTCTGAAGGCGAACTCAAGGGCATCCTCGGTTACACCGACGAAGCTCTCGTTTCTACGGACTTCCGTAACGACGCTCGCACTTCTATCTTCGACGTCAAGGCTGGTATCCAGCTCGACCCGACCTTCGTTAAGGTTTGCGCTTGGTACGATAACGAATGGGGCTACAGCAACAAGGTTTGCGAAATGGCTCGCGTTATCACCAACTACAAGGCTTAATTTAAGTCTTAGAAGTTGATTCTAAAGGAAGGCCTCGCTAACAGCGAGGTCTTTCTTTTTTTGTGTATAAATGTTACTGGATTTTCGGCCTATGGCCTCAAAATGACAGGGCTAGGGGCCTCAAAAGACGCGTGTGTCTGGGGGGGACTGTTGGGAGGCTCAAGAAAAAAGCTAAAGGTGACCCCGGAACAGTGTCCGGGGTGACAGTCTCACACACCGTTCAGGCCGGGGTGACAAGCTCACTACTCATTGCTCAAGGCTCGCCGCTCAATGCTCACTACTCATTGCTCACCGCTATTCTGTGACTTGTGTCAAGAAATCGTTCTTGAGCTTGGAAAGCTGCGTAGCGGCTTTGCGCTTTGTTTTGCGTTCCTTGCGGTTGCTAAGGAGTGTGGGGATTACGGAAGGGTGGTGGAGTGCAAAGGGGAGGGAGGCTTCAATCCCGAATGCTTTGGAAAGAATAAGCGCGGTGGCCTTGAGGTCCGGTGCATTTTCCTCTGCGATAAGGGCAGCTTCATCGTTCATGGCTTGCGCCACGAGGTAGGGTACAGAGAACAACTTGCCGCCGGCGTGCATCATGCGGAGCGTAAAGTCCGCAAGCCTTGCGATGGGCGGGAGCGTCGTATCGAACCTGCCGGTGCGCTGGATAATGCGTCTTGAAAATACGGCAAGGAATGGATGCGGGGCCGCGACGTAACGCATGGGGGCATTCTCGTCGATAGCAACAAAACCGGAACCCATGATGGCGGGCCTTAAAAGGTATCCGCCGAGAAACTTTTTTTCTTTTGTTCGAATTCGCGGGGCGAATGCATCGACCATCGGGAACCCGTCCGTCACGTCCGCTACGTTGTTCAAAAACTCGCGGTCGATCTTGATGCTCGGGTGTGCGAAGATGACCCATTCCCCTTCGATTTCATCGAGGTGCTTGTTCCAGTCGTTCGTGAAGAACCAGCCGAGTTCATCGTCCGTGAATGGCGGTTGGGGAATGATGCCTTGCGTTTCGTCGTAGTTTTCGTCGAAAACAAAAACGTCAAACTGTCGCATGGGGTTACCGTATGTTTTAGAATTCTACGCGGAGGCCGAGCCTGTGCTCGAAGCCGAGGCTTTCGGGAAGATAAGAGAAGGCGTAGTCGAAGGCGAACAGGCTAGAGCTGTAGCCCAGACCCAAGCTGAAGATTCTGGCTTCGTTCGTCTCGTCCGGTCTGCTGGATGAAGAGGCAATAGACTTGAAATCGCGGGAAAGGTCGAGCCACGTGCGCGTGAAGCCTGCGCGGATGCGGAAGAATTCTCCGAGGGCGTATTCAGCACCGAGGTTCAGGTCCGGTTCGGCGTAACGCGGAAAGTCCGTTTCGGCAAATAGCGTTAAACGCGGAGCGCTGCGCGGCTTGAGGAATCCGCCAAAGGCGAACGTCTGCGACAGCGGGTATGTGTCGGCGTTGTCCTTGGAGTAGCCGCGGAGCATGGCGCCGAAGTCTCTTGCGACAAATGAAAAACCGTAGTTCTTGCTGTCGGATTGCCAGGTCAAACCCCAGTCGAATGCTGCGGCCATGGCGGTCTGGTCTTCGTTGTCTCCCGTCAGCTTGTCCGAGGCAAATTTGAGTGTTGCACCAAAGCGGATGTGCTTCATCGGGAAGGCGACGGTCGCTGTGGTAAGCTGGCTGAACGGTTTGTATACGCTGCCGTTTTCTTCGCCGTAATCGTTGTAGCCGATGATTTCGCCGTACGAAATCCAGTTGTACGAGACCTGCACAATGAATTTGTCAAAGTGGGTCGTGTACGAGATTGTTCCCTGGTTGTCGGCGAACTCGCCTGTCTGCCAATGGATTTCGGCAACACGCTTTTTGCCATCTGCCATAAGGATGGCGGCCGGGTTCAACTGCACGATGGACGGATCCGTAGTGGGAAGTGCCGATGCGGATTTTTCCAAGGCCGCGTTGCGAGGGCTGTCAAAAGTAGAAAGAAACGAAAAAACTTCTTGTCCGGCATCGTGCTTTGAAAAATAGCCAAGTTCCGCTGCAGGGCATGCGAGTGCGAATGCCGCAATTGCTGTGAGTTTTTTCAGTAAATCCATGGTGTAAATTTATAAAAAATCAAACGAATATTTTTATAGTCAGCGCATAGAATGTATGTTTTTTGTGGAATGGGTCCCATAATGCCTTTACAATATTGAAATGTTTTTGTATATTTGCACCTGCTCGGGCTACTAGCTCAGTTGGTAGAGCAACGCCCTTTTAAGGCGTGGGTCGAAGGTTCGAGCCCTTCGTAGCTCAGTAATCGGTTCCGTTTAACGGAGCCGATTTTTTTTATATTGTGATAAAGCGCAGCTATATTGTCCTAAACTTTTTCACGATTTGTAACATGGCATGGATTGAACTTGACTCTGATGTGTACGCGAAGGAATTTGCAAACCCGCACGCTTGCTATTTGCGTACCGATTTTAACTTGCTGAATTCCGAGAAGGTCGACGCGGTTCGTTTTTTTGCATTTGTTTCGGATGCCCAGGATTCCGGTTATCGTATCGGTTTTGTCGTGGGCGAGAAAGGGGACGAATGGGATTCTCCGTACTCGGCGCCGTTTGGCGGTTTTGCCTGTGCCAAGGGTGTTGCAACCGATGAAATTGACGAAGCTATTATGGCTTTGCCGGCTTTCGTTTCGGCATCTCGTAAAAAGTTGCATGTGACTTTGCCCCCCGCATTTTACAACCAGAACTTTTTGACAAAGAGTGTCTCGTCGATGATCCGTGCTGGATTCGCCTTGCGTTATGTGGACATCAACCATTCGATGAACTTGATGGATCCGAAGCCTTACGAAAAGCGCTTGTGGAACATGGCGAAGCGCAACTTGAAACAGGCTATGGCATGTTCCTATGATTTGCGTGACGAAAAGACGCCGGAAGGAATGGCGGCCTGTTACGAAGTGATTCGCAAGAATCGAGAATACAGGGGCTACCCGCTTAAGATGTCGTTAGAGGCTCTGAAAAAGACATCTACGATTGTGCCGGTTCATTTTTATTCGCTGAACTTGGACGGTAAGCCGGTGGCCGCTTCGATTGTGTATCGCGTGGCGCCTAAAATCATCCAGATCATTTACTGGGGCGATGCTCCGGGTTTCGAAGAATATCGACCGATGAACTTGCTCGCGTTCAAGATGTACGAACTCTTCCACGCTCTCGGCATGGAATATGTGGATATAGGCATTTCAACCGAGTACGGTAAACCGAATGTCGGGCTTTGTGCGTTTAAGGAAAGTGTCGGCTGCGTTGCCGATCTGAAGTATTCGTTTGATTTTGACGGAACTCGCTAAGGGAGCGTTTTTATGGACAAGATTCCTATTCTCGATTTGAAGAAAGTGAACGCTCCGTACATGGAATCCTTGAAGGATGCCGCAGCCGCTGCTGTTGAATCGGGCTGGTACATTCGAGGTTCTTTTGGCGAACGCTTTGAACATGAATTTGCCGATTATTGCGGTGTGAAGCATGCCGTGGGTGTCGGAAACGGTCTTGACGCCTTGACGCTCATGCTCCGCGCTTCGGTGGTGCTTGGAAAACTGAAAGAGGGCGACGAAATTCTCGTGCCTTCGAATACGTATATCGCCTCTGTCCTTGCGGTTAGTGCCGCAGGCCTCAAGCCAGTGCTTGTGGAACCCGACGAGAAGACTTTTAATATCGATCCGAAATGTTTGAAAGAAGCTTGCGGCGCACGTACTCGAGGCATTCTCGTGGTGCATCTGTATGGTCGTCTTTGCAACATGGACGAAATTTGCGCATTTGCCAATTCGAATGATTTGCTGTTGTTCGAAGACTGTGCGCAGGCTCATGGCGCTCGTCTTTGTGACGGGCGTTCAGCGGGTTCGTTTGGCGCCGCTGCGGCGTTCAGCTTTTACCCGACCAAGAATCTTGGAGCGCTTGGCGATGCCGGAATGGTGTTGACGAACGATGCCGATATGGCAGATACAGTCCGTGCGCTTGGGAATTACGGATCGGAACAGAAGTACGTGAACAAGTTCAAAGGCGTGAACTCTCGCTTGGATGAATTGCAGGCGGCCTTCTTGCTTGCAAAACTCCCGCATCTAGAAGAATGGAATGAACGTCGTCGCGATATTGCGATGCGTTACATCTTCGAAATTAAGAATAAAAAAGTTTTTCTGCCAGAAGTCCCGGCAACGCCGTCGGAACATGTGTGGTACGTGTTTACGGTTCGCACGGTCGATGAAGCGACCCGCAATGCTTTGCAGAAACATTTAAAGTCTCGCGGTATCGGAACATTAATTTATTATCCGATCCCTCCGCATTTGCAAGAAGCTTATGCTGACGAGTTTGCAGGGGAATATCCGATTGCCGAATCGCTTGCCAAAACTGTGCTCAGTATTCCGATGAGTCAGGTGCTTACGGATGACGAAGTCGCTGAAGTGATTGGAGCGATCAATGAATTCTGATAATAAAGCTTGTGAAAAAGGTGTTCCCGGCACTGGGGCCGGGATGACAGCTTCGAGGGAAACTACAAGTTTCTGGAAGGCTTTTATGGGTTCGGGAATGGTGACGTTCCTGAATGCGCTCCGCATTTTTGTCGTGAATAAATTGCTGGCGGTGTTCTTGCCGCCGAGCGCTTTTGCCTGCGTCGGCCAGTTCATGAACTTTATGACGATGGGGCAGGCGACTTCTTCGCTCGCGCTGCAGAACGGCTGGGTGAGCCTTTCGGCGCAGAACAAGGATAACCTGGAACAGTTGCGTGGCGTGTGGCGTGGCGGTTTCCGCTTGACGACTTTTGCAAGCATCGTGACGTTTGCCATAGCGCTTGTGCTTTGCTTTACGCTTCCGCTCGAAACGTTCTTCCCGGAAATTCATCCGCGGCTTGTGCAGGCGGCGATTATTTTTGCGTTGCCGGGAGTCTTTGCGACGAACGTGATTACGATTTCCGCTTCCGTGATGAACGGCCTTGGGCATTACCGCCGCTGGGCTCTCATCAATATGGTTTCGTCTTTGTGGCAGATGCTCTGGGTGGCGTTCTTCCTTTACACAGGGCGCCTGAGCGTACTTTCGATTGTGGCGACGCAGTCAGTTTTTGCTGGCGTTTTTGCGGCTCAAATTGCGGCTCGCGCGGGCTTTAGCTTAAAAGAAATTCGAAAGACGGCGCTTGATATCCGCAGACCATGGATCTCGTACGCGTTGATGGGTATTGTGCCGATGGTGCTTACGCCTGTGGTGCTGACGTTCATGCGTTCGACGATCGGTGCGGAACTGGGCTGGAATGCGGCCGGCATTTGGCAGGGCATCTGGAAAATTTCGGACTTTTTAACGGCGTTCTTCTCGGCGATTCTTGGCGTGATCATTTTGCCGAAGGTCACAGCGAAGATGAGCAAGTCGGAGTTCTGGGAGATGTTCCTCCCGATTTTCGGAAAGACGATGTTGCTTGCGCTTGTGGCTGTGGCAGCGCTTTACTTTGGACGTTCACTCCTGGTGTACGTGATGCTTTCTTCCGAGTATGCGGGGGCGGCCGATTATATCCCGATGCAGTTGTTGGGCGACTTTTTCCGCGTGGGCGGTTGGGCGCTTGGGCTCGTGTTGATTGCCCGTCGCGAAACCAAGATTTTCTTGACGCTTGAAATTTGCTCACAGTTCATTTTGGCGGGGGCGACTTACGGCTTCGTCAAGCTTTATGAATTTAATGGCCCGATGATGGCGTATGCGCTTGAAAACTTCATGACGCTTGTCGCTTCGGTGGTTATCGTGAGCCGCTTGAAGTGGTCTAAAAATTGAGTGGTTGAAAAATGATGCCGAAAGTTTCTGTTTTGCTCCCCAGCTACAATCATGAACGGTTCGTCGAAGCGGCGGTGCGTTCTGTGATGTCGCAGACGGGCGTAGACTTTGAGCTGATCGTTATTGACGACGGTAGTTCGGATGCTTCGCCACGTATTTTGGCGAACTTGCAAGCAGAATTCGGCTTTACGCTAATCCAGCGCGCAAACAAGGGCGTTGTTGCCACTTTGACCGAGGCGCTCTCGATGGCCCGTGGGCGTTACGTCTGCACGTTCTCCTCGGACGATATGATGCCGCCGGAACGCCTCAAAAAGCAAAGCGATTACTTGGATGCCCACCCGGATGCAGTTGCCTGCTTTGGACAGGTCATGCCGTTGTTCGATGACGGTTCGTTTGGCGAAATGGATGAACGTTACCTCCGTAGCGTTCCGCAGGTTTCGTTCGAAGAATCGTTCTTGGGCAAAAAGGCGCTGCATGGCTGCGCCGAAATGTTCGTGCGAGAAAAGATTCTTGCGATTGGCGGTTACGACGGACGCTATTATTTCGAGGACTATCCGCTTTATTTAAAGATCCTCTACAATTATGGTCCGCAGCCGGTTTTGGACGATGTCGTGTGTTGCTACTATCGTGAACATGGCGGTAACATGCACGTGAATCATGACCGAATTTATCGAGAAATTTTGCGTGTGCTGGAAAATTATAGCGAACACCCGCTGTACCCAGAAGCGGTACGCTGCTGGAAGGCTAACTGGTTCTCGGCTGTGGCGGCGCAGAGCAAGCTTGAAGCAATACGCTTAATCCCGAAGGTCATTTCTCTATCGTCCAAATTCTGGCTTCGTGTGCCAAAACTTTTTATTCCGCGAAAGTTGCTGAAGTATTAGTCCTTGACGATTTCGTACGGAACGTTTCCGAGAAGTGCTGCGTACTTCGGAAAGTTCGAAGGGTATGTATTGAATCTGGTGTTGCGGTAAAGCTTTGCTTTGGCCGCTTTTGATATCAGGAAAAATTCCGTAAAGGATTTGAGGTAGTCCGCGGCGTTCTTGGAACTGTTGAAGTCGATGTGGATGCTTTCGCCTTTGACGGTAATGACGTTCGGGAGTTTTGCGGCTTCGGCAAGGAATGTCGGGCTGTCTGCCGTGACGAGAATTTTATTTTGATTGTTGACGGACGTTGTGTCGTTGCTTGCGATTTCTCGCTGGAGCGCCTGGAGTGCTGCGTTGAGCAACTTTTGCTTTTTCTTTGTGGAAAGCGCCTTGAACTTAAATTCCTTGAAGTCCCCGAGCTTGTTCTGAAAGCGGAATGAATAGGAACTGTAATTTGTTCCTAATTGAAACTCGTAATGACGTAATTGTTCTTCTAAAAGCGGGGACGGCTTGAAAAGTTCGTTAAAATACTCCGGGAATTTTTCGCCTAATGTATCGACGCACGAGTACAGATGAAATTGCTCGTGCTTGTCGTCAAGCTGGCGTTCCAAAGCGGAATCGTTGTTGAAGTCTTCGCGGTATAGAAGCACCGGTTTGGCGATGGAACTGTTGCGGCTAATCTGCTTTTCGTCTATCGTCCAGTCGACATTGTTCGGCTGCAAGACTTCTTGAAGCGAAAACGGCGAAGTATGGAATATCTTAAAATCCAGATTGTGTTCTGTGGCAAATCTGTAAGCGCTTGCCATGCCGCGCAATCTGTCCGTGAGCCCGCCGTGCATCCATTTGCCATCGGCCATGAATATGAGCTGTTGCTTGATAGGGGCGGCGCAGTTTTCTGTGGCACCGTTTTCTGTGGCGCGGTTTTCGCTCGAATCTTGACTGGAATTCTCGTAATACCCGTTTCCTAGCTGGCGTAACCCGATTCCACGCTTTATCAGATAGTCGTGAACACGTCTCTCTCCGAGAACGTAACGCGCAAGGCGTATGACGACTTCTTTGGGCGTTAAAGGAATCATTAAATGCCTTTCTTCAAGAGTTTGAGGAACATAAAACGGGGGAGGTACGAAAGCAAAATGGCCATGCGGTTGCGCATTCTGATTTTCAAATCGAAGAACGTCCCGAATCGGTATTTGCGGATAAGCTCAAGAGCCTTGTTGCGGAATTCTGCCACTTCTTCACTGTCGTTTGTGCGCATCAAGACGCTAAAGCAGGCGCTCACGAGCGTGCTGCGTGCCGCTTTGTAAAGGGGCTTCGAGCCGGTTTTCATCTTTTCGAAAATGCTTTCGGCGATGCCTAGCAAAAGAACGATTTTTTGACGGTCTATTTGCGTCGCGAGTTCGCTTCCGGCGCGCTTGCGGTAAAAGTACAGCTTAGACTTTGTTATGGCAACTTTGTTGGCGGCTAGCAAAATTTCGGGAACGACAGCGAGGTCTTCGTAAATCGTCCCGGCAGGGAAAAACTTGCCTTTCCACAAGCTCGATTTATACAGCTTGTTCCATGCGGAATAATCAGGGACTCTGTCCTGGTACAGAGCGATTCTTGCGGCTTCTTCGGCGGTAAGACATGCGGAATTCACCGCTTCGGCTGAAACTACGGCGGCCTTGAATGTTTCGTCGACTTGCTGCTGGTTGCAACAGGCGATATCGGCTTCGTGCTCCTTGACCATGGAAACGAGCGTTTCTAGGTAGTTCGTGGCTACGCAATCGTCGCTATCGACGAACGTCACGTAATCGCCACGGATAATCTTGAGTCCTGTGTTGCGGGCTTCGGAAGGCCCCTTGTTCGGCTGTCCGATGAGCCTGAATCGTGCATCCGACGAGGCGTAACTAGCGGCAATCCTCGCGCAGTTGTCCGTGGAACCGTCATTGATGATTATGACTTCAAAGTCTGTGAACGTTTGCGCAACGAGACTGTCGAGGCAATCCTTGATGAACGCCTCGGTGTTGTACATCGGGATGATGACGCTGACTGCTGGCATCTTTAGCCTTGCTTTGCCTCGCCTTCGGTTTCGTCTACGAATCCTTTGAGTGCTTCGACCCAACCGGCACGGACAAATGCTCCCGCCTGAACCAGGTTGTTCTGCGCTTCTTCGTAGGCCTTGAGAATTCGGTTGTACTCCGAAACGTCACGCATCATCTTGACTTCGTGGCGGACTTTCTTTTCGAGCAGGTCCTGCTTCCACTGGGCCACATCGGCAAGGTACTTGCAAGAAATGTCGAAACAGTCCAAGTATGTCGGCACGGTGTCGAGGAACGTCTTTTCGTAGGGCTTAGCCTTAGACTTGGCTTCTTTGACAAGCGCCTTTTGCGAGGCGACGTTCTTTCGCAATTCGCCCATGAGTCTCACGATACGGACAAAATCCACTTGCGGCCAAATAAGGCTGAACGGCCACATCTTTTTCCAGTGGAACTTGAAGATAGATTCGTGCGCCGTATTCTTGGCGCGCATCATTTCCTTGAGGTTTTCAAAGATAATCTGGGACGGTAACTTGAGTACATTTTCGCTCATATACGAAGAATATAAAAAATAGGTGTGTTTGTTCTTGATTTTTACTTTAAATTTTCTTGATTTTTTTAAATTAAAGTTTAAATTATTTTCGAAACGACTCTTTTTTAAAGGGAATATTTATGGATAGAAAGAAAATGAAGATCCTAGTCGTGGTTGACACGGTCATCCTCGTCGCTCTCATCATTGTTCTGATGACGCTCAAGGGCGGCTACGAAGAACAGGCCAAGCGTACCGCGAACGAACAGGAATCCGCTTATTTGGAAAAGAATACGCAGGTGCTTGTGGAACAGTGGCGCTCTATTGACCAGTACGGCATGGCTTGGAAGCTTGTGTTCTCCATGCTCTCCGGTGCAAAGACCGAAGCTGCTTTCAAGGCTAACCTCGCTGCCATCGAAGGCGACAAGGATGCTCGCTTCAAGCAGATCTCTCACGTCTATACCGGTGCTGGCATCAACGATGCCGTGCAGAACGGCATTTACCAGAAGGCTGGTCTTGCTGAAGGCTCTATCCTCCTCAAGAACGAAAAGAATGTTAAGGAAGTCGCTTGCGGTAAGGATTGCGTGGTCAAGTTCACGTTTGCCAAGGGCAAGATGAAGAACGTCGACTACAGCGCCTTGGTTGAATACAACCTCGCCAAGACTCTTAAAATTGAAAAACCGGCTGAATACCACTTCGAATAAGGGAGAACGTCATGAATTTAAAGAATATTTCCATTGCTCTTACCGTTCTCGTTTTTGGCGTCATCGCCATGCTCTTTATGCAGAAGGGTAACTACGTCAATCAGGCTAAGGAACATTACGATGCTACGACGGCCAAGTCCTTCAAGGGCAACTCCATGGTTCTTGAATTGGTCAACAACGGTCTTGACTTGAACAAGGCTACTTGGGCAATCGCTTGCCAGGCTTTGCAGACTGTAAAGACCTCCCAGGATATGGCAAAGCTCGAAGCCAAGTTCTTCCCGGCCACCAAGGGCTCCAACAGCATCGCAAACAAGACGCGCCGCTTTGAAGCTAGCTCTGCTAACGTCATCGTCTCTACCTTCGGCAAGGTCGAAGAAGACAAGAAGACGGGCGTGAAGAGCCTCGCTGATTTGCAGTCTATCGATGTTAGCGTTTTGCTCGGTAATGTCGTTACCGCCGTTGCTGAAAGCGAAGAAGTTGAAGAAGGCGAAGAATAATCGCTATTGCCTGAATTTAAAGCGAAAGTCCCGACGGATGTCGGGACTTTTTGCATGTTAAGAAGTTTTGTGGGTTACGGCTTTTTCGGAAGAAGCCTTTTGACGATAATCGGCACAAAGATGAGGATCAGCACTTGTGCAACGATAAAGCAAACGACCTGCGAATGGATGAACATCGGCAAGAATGGCGGCTTGTGGCCTTCTGGCATCATCGCAAAGTACACGAACAAAACCATGACCGTCGTGATGAGCGGCGTGTAGATCAGGTTCGAAACGAGCGATTCTACAAAGTGCGTTTTGGGTGTTCCCGGTTGCAGGTGGAACTTGCGGGCCAAAGCGGCGTTCACCTTGGGAATGGGAACGAAGATCCCGATGCCGAAGCTTACGATAAAGCTGATGGCAAAGCAAGCCAAGATGCCCATAATAATCGGTGCCATGGGCATTTCTGGAGGACGTTCTGCAAGAAGGTTGCCAGTAAGCGAAAGCCCGAAGCTCATCAATAGCGCCATGCAGAACGCAATCTTGAGCCCTGTCTTTCTCATTTGCTTTTGAATGTCTGCCGGATTGTTTTGCGGTTCCATATGAATCTCCATACACTGAGGAACATTTTCTCCGTTTATAAATATATCATAATTTTTGCGGTTGTAATCAGCGGGGATGTACTATTATAAAATCTTCTTCACGCGGACGCATTGAAAAGCCTTATAATCCTTCTAGACTGGCTTCGTCGCCCCATTTAAAATTA
>Ga0310690_10008618_pt1 | contig 12906 bp, 10 predicted proteins | sample AusTroGonzalo_MG_2_FD_207661 | JGI IMG/M metagenome (GOLD analysis project Ga0310690, IMG submission 207661) | Bovine rumen microbial communities from tropical cattle in Woodstock, Queensland, Australia - Gonzalo_04 (v2) (version 2) | ecosystem: Host-associated > Mammals > Digestive system >...
CAAAGTCCCTTTTGTGTTCACAAAACCCGCCGACTTTTGCGCAAAAGTCGGCGGGTTTTTCTCAAAAGGCGGTGGGTTTTGGATGAAAGGCACCGCCTTTTATAAAGGAACGTTTTCGTTAAGCCAAATGAACAATGCCAAACTTGTTTGAGCATTCTTGCTCTGGCAAGCGACCAAGGTCGAGCGGTCATGGCGAGAAAAGGTGGGATGGTTCAATAATCGTATGATAATGAATCACACTTTTCAGGTAGCACCTCTCACACCTCTAACACCTATTTTCTTGCTAAGGCAAGCATCCTTTGGCTGAGCGAGGTGAGGGAGGTGTGAGAGGTGAGGGTTGTTTTTCCATTTTATAAGGTATACAGGTGATAGGTTACTTATGTACACAACTCTGTGTATTATTAGTCGTCGTCGAGCTCGTAGCTGCGCGAGGCGGCGTTTGATGCGTCTTTGGCTTCTATGTTTTCTATACTATTCAGTTTGAGAGACCTTCCGTTGCTGCTCAATGAGTTTCCGTTTAGTAGCGTGACGTGATTGATGGTGAGAACCACTGTTGCGGGGGAATCGTATTTCTTCTTCATAGCGCTTTATCTGATGATGGTTAACTTATTGTTCTTGATGTAGAGTCCGCTGCGGGGGTGCTCTACGCGCTGCCCCTGCAGGTTATAGAGTGTGGCGCTGTTAGTCGCTTTTTTGTTCCCGATGCTATTGATAGCTGTGGCTTCGTCGTCAAGGAATAGGCGGGCGGCATTGAAATCGAAGCCTGAGGGTACGGTTATATATGCCCGCAGGCCTTTCATCTCATTCTTTCCTTCCAATGGCTTTGCTATCTTATTGTCTGTAGTGATAAAGATGTGGGTGCCATCGGTGTTTAACTCTACAGGACTATAGGTGCCTACGAAGCTCACACCGTTGCTTTCAATCGTTTTTGCCGCAACGTTCTTGATGGTGACGCCGGTAAACTCATAAGTATTCTCAGTGTTATCAGTGTTATCAGTGTTTAGAGTGTTCAGCTTAATGAGGAACGGTGTTCCTGCTTCGATAGTAGAGTTGTCGGCCACTTCAAAGTTCATCACTTTATTCTCAGCGTCATAGTTGCTGTATGTCCGTAGCTCAATATTCTTACCAGTGCCTAATGCTGTCTCCAATACGCTCATGTTGACGTCGAACGGTAGACACAGCGTGTTCCACTTGTCTGCATTGAGTGTGCGCTCGGTTTTAACCGTGCAGCTCGTCTCATCGTTCGCCTCAATAGCATCATTGCTATTAATCCCTTCGTTCAGCGTTATCTCCCCAAGTTTGATGACTTTCACATCATCGATGAAGTAGTATTCCCCATTCGTAGTCCAAAACTCGATTGTTGTATTGTCCTTTGTTCCAACTATTTCGTATTCACCTTTAGTAAATCCCACAGAAGAATGTTGAATGTTAGGAATTTCTAAGTTTTCAGTGTTGTTTTCTTTGAAGATACCATCATGTAATCTAATCCTTATTGCAGTTGTTGTGCCCGTTTTGGATTTTGCATATGTAAAAGATAGCCTAACATTACCAGCATAACCGAGTGATGGGGTTTTCGCATATGCATCATTGCCTTCAAGTTTTAGGACATTATATTTATTTGCTGCGGATGCATCCCTCTTGCATATATTTAATAGCCATCCGTTATAAGTATTATTATAACTAGAAGAATACCCCGAAGGGAAGGTCGAGAAGTCCTCATTGACGAGATAGTTCTCGTCCGCCAACGCCACGTTGGATAGCATGCACACGAAAAGTGTTAATGCAAATTTGAATAAATGTTTTTTCATATTTGTTGAATGATTAAATTGTTTTCGCTGCAAATATAGAAAAAAATTTTCATTCGCCAAGCGGAAAAGTAGAATTATTTTCAAAATAGTGCAATATTTTCTTCAAATACTTTCACTATCCTCACCGAGCATTCTATCAAAAGAGTCGGTGTCATTGGTGTCATTTGTTAATATATTTCGCAATAATAGAAAGTGTCCCATAATACCACTGGCTTATTCCTAAATGTGAACTTTGAGTTTACTCCGGGCAAACTCGGAGTTTAGTCGGAGTAAAGTTGAATTTTGCCCGGACTAAATTCCCAGTTTAGTCCGAGCAAAATTTGGAACCTATTTCGGTAATCTTGAAATGTAAAAGAAATTCAGAGACTATTTGTTGTTGGCCTTGAACTCGCGTAGCTTGTTGAGGATGTTGTTGTAGTAGTCGGGGTTGAGGAATGCGAGACGGGCCTCGCCATCGACGAGTTTGAGCTTCATGGGGTCGAGCCTGCTGTAGTTGCAATTGAAGACGATTGGGTGTTTCTCCTTCTGCTCCTTGGTCATGACGGTGATGTTGCCTTCCTGGTCGGCGACGAGTGAGGGCAGATCTGGATTGTCGTCGATGTCAGCCAAGAGACGTGCCTGCCATCCGACGAGGGGTTGCTCCATGTTCCAGCCGTCGGTCTGCACGATGAAGAACTGTTTGTCGTCGATGGTGATGAGGGGGAGGGCGTAGCGGAAGTACTTGATTTGTTCGGCCAAGAGCATCTCGAAGCCCATCTCAAGTGAGAAGTTGGCTTCGTCGATGTTCTGGATACGCTTGTCCTGAGGTGCGCGTCCGTTGTCGACAAAGGCTTCAATGATCTTTGGCATGCCTCGGGAGGGTGAGGCGGCTGCCATGAGCCATCCGTAGACAAGCTTGTTGCCGTTGGTGATAGGGTCGAAGCGTCCGAGTTCGATGGAGTAGGCATCGAGTGCCTTCTCAAGGTAGTCGAGGCCCCGGTCGTAGTCCTTCTTTCCCATGTAGATGATTCCGAGGTACTCGTAGGCGAAGGAGAGGAGGGTGTCCTGTGGGGCGGGGTGCTCCTGAGCGATGGCGAGGGCGCGGTTGGCATAGACGAGGGCTCGGTTAAGATCGCGCTCTGCGCTGATGGTGTCGTTGAGGAAGGCCTGTACGGCCTGTAGTTGCTTCTTGCCGTCGGTGGGGTTTTGGTCGGCGAGTTTGACTTCCTCCTCAATTTCCTTCAGGAATGGGTTGACGTCGTTGGTTGACTGTGCATTGACTTGGAATGTGGTAGCGAGAATGCAGCAGAGTAGGGCGGCGAGTGTTGATAGATGTTTCATTTTAAGTTAAAATTTTAGTTGTTAAATGTGAGATTAGAAGTATGCGATGCTGAAGCGCTGGTGTCGCTCGTCGGGACTCTTGATGGCGGCGAGACGGCCAGTGAGGGCATCGTAATATTGGAGGGTATGCTTCAGACCTAGGAGTTGGGTCTTGGTATTGGTGACCCAGAAGGTGCCATTGGGGTTGAAGAACATGCCGTTGTCAATAAGGATTTGCTGAATGTCGTTATTGAAACGGACGATGTCGAGAATCGTCTTCAGTTCGTCAACAGTAGGGAAGGGGTAGCTATAGTAGTGGGTGCCGGAAAAGAATTCTTCACGTAGGTCCTTGCAATATGGTTTGCCATTGATGATCCAGAGATTTTCGCCCCTGACCTTGCCGAGACCTTTTATCAAGATGCCGCGCTGCCATTCAGAGGTTTCGCGAATGCAGACGTAGTGTGAACCAATAAAGCTTGAATATGACCTTGTGCCACTTGTTTTGAGTAGCTTCGTCTCCTTGTCGAGAATGACATGGTCGCCGATGTCCCATTTTTTGTTTTTTATTTCAGTATTCATTTTTAAGTGCATTAGTGGATGCAAAAGTAGTGGGAAACGTCGGAAAACGTGGCCCACTACTTAAATTATTTGTGTCAAATCTTAAAAAACTGCTATTTATGCCTGTATTGCAGCCTTACGGAACTCGGAAGGCGACATGGAATAGTGTTCGCGGAACAGGCGGTTGAAGGTGGAACGGTTGGTGATGCCACTCTGTTCGATGATGAGTCCCACGGGGGTATCGGTCTGAGTGAGTAGTTTGGCGGCGTGGCGAATACGGTAACGATTGATGAAATCGGCCGGTGTAAGTCCTGCACACTCGCGCAGTGCGGTATAGAGGTAGGTAGTGTTGGTGCCAAGCAGTCGTGCCAGTGTTTCGTGGTTGGTGTCGGGAGTTGTATAGACGTCGGACTGCTTCATGAGTTCGCACAAACGGTTGTAGATTTGCATATTGGCAGAGAGGGGTTCGCTGTTGGGGGCAGACACTGACGCTTCAGCCTGTTGCTCGGCCTGTTCGCGCTGTTGTATTTGCTCGTAGAGTTTGCGGTTCTTTGCTGCCAGCACCTTATTATATTTACGTGTTCGCCAGAACAGATAGCCAATGAGCAGGAGAATGACGGCGAGGGCAACAGCCATGATGCGGTGGAGTAGCACCGTGAAGCGTAAGTCGGTGATGCGCAGGTCGCGTTCGTTGGTCTGGTAGATGACGGAGAGTTCGGCAGCATTGTTCCTCTTCTGCCAGATGAGGGCAGAGTCAAGGGTTGCGCGGATACTGTCGGCAGTGGCTAACGCCTCGGCTTGGCACCCTGCCTTGCGGTAGGCGGTATAGCGTGGCGCGAGTCGTTCGACGATGTTGTCGAAATTCATCTGTGCACCGTCGGTGGCCATATAGGTACTGTCGAGCTGTTCGTACCAATGGACTGCCTCGTTGTAACGCCCCGCTGCCATGAGGTAGTCGGCAGCTTCGAGGTAGCCAGACGGATTAAATATACGGCTTCGGGGAACAGCGGCGAAGGTGGCGGCTGCCTCAGTGGGGCGCCCCGTTTTGTAGAGGTAAAAAGCTCGTTTGAGGGCGATGTGGCCTTTCCACTCCTCGATAAACATGGAGTCGGGGCCCCCCTGTTCGTAACGGTTGAGTTCCTGTTCACACTGTAGTAGCCACTGCTGTGCCTGGTCAATGTCGCCCATGTTGAAGTAGTTGACAGAGATTGACATGCATGCAATGGCCAGGTTGACCCTTTCGGAGGCATTTTTGCTGGTAGCCTGCAGTTGGGTTTGGTATGCCAGCTGGCAATTGCGTCGGGCCTCGTCATACTGATGCAACTCGACCTGCTTCTCAGCCAGCAGCATCAGCAGAGCCGACTTGACACCTATAGGAAACGCCTTGTTTCCATCGGCCTGCATCAGTAGCTTGGAGGTGATGTCGAGTGCACCTTCAGTGTCGCCTCGACTGGCCCTCAGACAGGCCCATCGGTAGCCGGCATCGGTATAATCGTACCAGCTTTGCGACGGGTCGGTGCTAAAGCCTTCGTAGGCACTCTTGAAGTAATGCTCTGCCAATTGCATGAGCCAAGCCCTGTCGTAGGCAATGGCACGCAGGTAGTTGGCTCGTGGGGTGATAATGCCCTTTAAAGATTCGAGATTGTCGATGATGGCAAGTGTCTGGTCCAGATTGTTGGCACGGCTGGCTTCGTCGTACTGTTGCCACGCTGTCTTCACTTTGGCATCGTCGATAGTGTCGGTGCAGTTAGTGCAGGCTGTCAGGTACGTGAGTGCAGCACATACAAGAAAAAGGCGGAATGGGGACATTGCTGAGTGTAGATACGGTTGGTGATGGGGTTATTCAAATGTCTTGAATTCGTAGCCTTGGGACTTGAGCCATTTGATGCTCTCGGGGAGGGCGGTACGGAGCTTGTCGATGGACTTGAGGGAGTCGTGGAAGGTGATGATGCTTCCCGGGCGTGCGTACCTTATTATATTATTGACAACCCCCTGGGCAGTGAGCCACTTGGAGTAGTCGCGAGTAACGAGGTCCCACATGACAATCTTGTAACGGCGGGAGAGCAGGAAATATTGGATGAGACGCATCCATCCGTGAGGCGGCCTGAAGAGATGGCTGCGGATGTAGGCATTGGCATGCTCCACGTTGTAGTTGTACTCGTGGATGGTACGGTTGAGGGCGCCGATGTGATTGTGGGTGTGGTTGCCCACTTGATGGCCCTCGTCGACAATGCGCTGGTAGAGGTGGGGATAGCGGCGCACGTTGTCGCCGACCATAAAAAAGGTGGCATGGATGCCATGCTCCTTGAGGATGTCGAGGATATAAGGGGTAGCCTCGGGAATGGGACCGTCATCGAAGGTCAGGTATACTGACCGTTCGTGACGGTTCATTCTCCAAAGGGCCCTGGGATAGAGCCAGCGAAGATAGAGTGCCGGTTGCTCTATAAACATCTCAGCGTGGTAGCGGGATTAGAGTCCTAAGTTTCCGCCCCGTGCCTGGAAGTTACGGAAGATGTTTTCAAGGCGCTTCTCAACGGTGGCACCGGTGCCCTCGTCGATTTCGTAGCCGAGCTGTGTGAGCATCTGCAGGATGTAGAGGTGCAGCTGGCAGTCACGCTGGCAACCAGCGAAGCGTGCGGGTTCGAGTGAGCAGTACCAGTTCATATACTGTTCGGACTTGTTCCAGAGGAGCATGAGGGTCTCCTTGGCCTTGTCTTTCTGTCCGATGTCGTTGTAGGAGCGTGCAATGTCGAGGGAGCCGCTGGTGAAGTCGGCTGGGACATTGTAGTTAGGAATCTCCTTGTCGGCGAGTGCGAGCACCTGTGCAGCCTTGTCTTTCTTGCCTTCGGCAATGAGGTTGGCGGCGAGCTGTGAGAGCAGTCGGCGGTGGGTGTAGCACATGCGCATGACGGTCTCGTCGAGGTAGATGCCTTCCTTCTTGACGTTGCCATACTTATAGCGTGTGGTAACGTTATTGAAGGCTTTCTCGGTGTCGAAGTTCTTCAGGCCGGAACCCTTGGTGGTGAACGGCGTGATGCGGTTAGCAAGGCCTTCCTGAATGAAATTGTCGCCGAGGTTCATGTAGTTGTCGGCACCTACAGTGAGTGCGACGTAGATGGGGCGGGTCCAGTTACACTGGTCAATCATCTCGAGCATCATGAGGTCGCCCTTGTAGAGAGCACTCTTGCCGCGCAGGGAGATGATCATGCGATCGGGAATGGAGTCGCCCTGGAGCATCATGCCGCTGTTACGCACGGCATCCTTGTCGATAGTCATATAGAGGGTATCGGTAGGAATGACGTGGAGGTCCTTGTTGGTGGAGCGCACCCAGTACTTGAGGATGTTGCGCAGCTCGAAGGGAGAGTCGCCGAACTGTCTGCGGGCCTCCTCAGGCTGTTCGCGGTAGAGGTCGAGCACCTGCTGTTTGAGCGACGGGTCGACCTGGCAATACTCGTTAGTGCCAGCGCAGTATTCAATACGTTCCCAAGAGATGGGCACTGAGGGCGAGTCGTAGGCAGGACGGCGCATCTGGTCGATATACCAGTCGGTCTGCAGGTAAGAAAGGTTGCAGACGCGGGCATCGGTGCGCACACCTTCGGTATCCATGTTATACCACAGAGGGAAGGTGTCGTTGTCGCCGTTGGTGAAGATGATGGGGTTGCCCTTGTCCTGCAGCGTCATGAGGTAGTTCTGTCCGAAGTCGCGGCAGGTATAGCGGCCTGAGCGGTCGTGATCGTCCCATGTCTGTGAAGCCATCTGAACAGGAACCATAAGGCATATAAGGCCTATGATACCCATGAGCCAGGCGGGTTCTTTCTTCAGCCTACTGCTGAGCAAGTCGCAGATGGCTGCCACGCCGAGTCCGCACCAAATGGCGTAGGCGTAGAAAGAGCCGGCATAGGCATAGTCGCGTTCACGGGGCTGTACGGGAGTCTGGTTGAGGTAGACGACGATGGCCAGACCTGTCATGAAGAACAGGAAGAAAACGACCCAGAACTGCTTGATGCCCTTCTGTCCCTTCTTCAGCGACTGCCAGAAGAGACCGATGAGTCCGAGGATGAGCGGCAAGCAGTAGAATACGTTGTGGCCCTTGTTCTCCTTCAGCTCGTCGGGCAGCTGCGACTGGTCGCCGAGGCGTGCGTTATCGATGAAGGAAATACCGCTGAGCCAGTTACCGTGTTCCAATTCACCATGTCCCTGGATGTCGTTCTGGCGGCCTGCGAAGTTCCACATGAAGTAGCGCCAGTACATCCAGTTACACTGGTAGCTAAGGAAGAAGCGGATGTTCTCGAACTGCGAGGGTACCTTGACAGTAACTGTCTCGCCGCAGCGGTCGAAGGGTACTTCTGTGCCGCTAACGCCACCCATCCAGGCCTCGTAGTCCTGGGCATGGCCGGCATCGAACATACGTGGGAAGAGCATGTTTTGGGCATACTTGTATTCGTCCTTGGTGCGCACAACGAAGTAGGAGTCCTTCTCGTCGGCGCTGGCCTTCTCCTTGCGCTGCCACACGGGCTTGCCCTTGGACATGACAGGCTTGCAATAGCGTCCGTCGGACTCGAGGGCCACCTGTGAGGTATAGGCCTGTCCGAAGAACAGGGGGCGTTGTCCATACTGGTCACGTCCTAAGTAGTCGCCGAGGGTGAAGATATCCTCGGGCGAGTTCTGGTCCATGGGCGGGTTGGCGTCGGAGCGTATGACAATGACGGCGTAGGTAGAATAGCCGATGATGAGCATGAGCATGCAGAGCAGGGCGGTGTTCTTGAGTCGGGGTGTCACCAGTGCCACCTGCTTCTTGCTCTCACCAGAGATCCTGATGCGGCGGTTGAGTACGAACCACAGCAGGGCCAGCACTACGACGCCGATGAAGAATGCCGACCAGCCGTAGCCATAGAACGGGATACCGAGCAGGCCGACGCTGAGCATGAAGGCAATGTTCTGGCGCTTCCAGTTAGAGTCGGTGGCATGCTGTGTCTCCCAGATGGCCCAGATGACGGCAGCTGCGAGGAGCAGGATATAGACATAGAGACCCGTGTTGAACGACATGCCGAGCGTGTTGACGAAGAACAGCTCGAACCATCCACCGACGGTGATGATGCCCGGTACGACGCCGTAGAGCACTGCTGCCACAAGGGCAAACGACACGAGGAGCGCCACGAGTGAGCCCTTGGCGTTGGCATTGGGGAAACGCTTGTAGTACCACACAAGCACGATGGCCGGCAGACAGAGCAGGTTCAACAGGTGAACGCCGATAGACAGGCCCGTCATATACATGATGAGTACCAGCCAGCGGTCGCTGTGAGGCTCGTCGGCATGGTCCTCCCACTTGAGGATGAGCCAGAATACGATGGCGGTAAAGGCCGAGGAGTAGGCGTAGACCTCACCTTCAACAGCCGAGAACCAGAAGGTGTCGCTGAAGGTATAGATGAGTGCTCCTACCAGTCCTGAGGCCTCGATGGTGATGAGCTTGGCAAGGGAGAGCTCGTCCCAGCGGTCAATGAGTAGTCGCCGGGTGAGGTGCGTGATGGTCCAGAACAGAAACAGGATACACGTTGCCGACAGCAGTGCACTCATGATGTTGACCATGTAGGCCACTTGTGTGGGATCGCTGGCAAACTGCGAGAAGAGATTGGCAGTGAGCATGAAGAAAGGTGCCCCCGGCGGGTGTCCTACTTCGAGTTTGTAACCAGTGGTAATAAATTCCGGACAGTCCCAGAAAGAGGCTGTCGGTTCGATGGTGGAGCAGTAGACGAAAGCGGCAATCAAAAATGCTATCCATCCGCAGACGTTGTCCACGATTCTAAACTGTTTCATTTTAAAAAGGTATCTTTTTAACGTTAAAATTCGAATTTAGGTGCAAAGGTACGAAAAACACGCGTCAAATGAACAAACCGACGCCGTAAATTAAGATAATATAACGGAAGATTTTGCCGAGTGTGATGGCAATGAAGGTGATGACGATGTTGGAGCGCATGAGACCGAGGAGTACGGTGATGGCAGAACCGAGTATGGGCAGGAAGGCGAAGAAGCCCATCCATGCCCCTCTTCCTGCCACGAAACGCTCGGCACGGTCGAGGTCTTTCTGCTTGACATGCAGGTACTTTTCAAACCACTCCACCTTTCCTAACCGTCCGATGCCATAGTTGAGTGCTGCCCCAAGCACATTGCCGATGGTGCCGTAGAATGCCAGCAGCCAAGGGTCGAGACCCGTTGCCATGAGTGCAGCCATGACCACCTCGCTGCTGAAGGGGAAGACGCTTCCGGCGAGGAAGGATGCGATGAGCATGCCCCAGTAGCCGTTGCCAATCAGAAAGTCAATGATGGCATCCATAGGTTAAAGACAGCCATGAGGAAGGCCGTAGCGCAGATCACGTAGAAAGCAATGTTGGTGATGCGTGTATAGGTGAGCGAGAGGAAATGGGCAATCAGCGGTGAGGTGCTGATGATGAGGATGCGGATGAGCATGTCGTAGTGCTGTGGCTGCAGGAAGATGAAGATGGTGGTGATGAACCACGTTTGTATGAAACAGCTGTAGAGCAGCCTGATGCGAATGCCGTCGGCCGACTGTCTTCGCCAGTAATGGACGATACCGGTGATGCCCAGTGCCAGGATGAAAACCAAGAGCGCCAACTGATTGACGGTGAACTGGCTGTAGTCGTAGGAGAACTGGAAATCGGTAATGGAAACCAAATGCTGGATGAGCGGCTCAGGGTTGCCCTGATAGATGAACCACGGTAAGGCAAACCAGTAGGGTGTGAGCAGTCCAATGATGGAAGCTAAGAAAGTGCGCCAGCTGAGTGACGACAGCCGGTAGAACATCATGATCCAGAGGAAGGGCACGTAGAAGAGCACCTGTATGAAGACTGTGCTGGCCAGTCCGATGCAGAGGAAGGCGTAGAACGTCCATCCCATGGACAGCCGGTCCTGGTAACAGCGGAAGAAGCAGATGAAGAAAGCTGTGAGGCAGAGCTGGACGATGGAGCCAGGCAGTGAGCTGAACAGAAAGCAAGCAGCACAGAGGAGCACGATGAACGAGCAGGAAACGGTACGGCTGTAGATGCGTATGAGGGCATTGGAGTTGTTCAACTCGACCATGAGGTAGGCCGACACCATGAAGCAGGCAAACGGTATCCATGCCCCCTGTCGCAGTCCTTCGGTGGTGAGAGGCAGCTGTGGTATCAGTAGCCCGCTGACAAGCCAGATGGCGATGGCATAGGCCATCACCACCGACAATGTGAAGCGGCTCTCGGCCACCTTGTTCTGTGTACGTTTAATCATCCTTCACTCTTCGACCTTTGACCTCTATCATAGATCAGCACCAATGTCGCGGCGGAAGTATTTATCCGTGAACTGGATTTTCTGAGCCTCGGTGAACGACTTTTGAAGAGCCTCGGCCTTATCCATGCCATACGATGAGACGGCAATGACGCGTCCACCGTTGGTGACGACCTCTCCATCCTTCAAGGCAGTGCCGGCGTGGAAGACTACGGAGCCTTGGACCTGGTCGATGCCTGTGATGGGGTAGCCCTTCTTGTAAGCCTGAGGATAGCCGCCCGAAACGAGCATCACGCAGACTGCAGCACGTTCGTCGAACTCAATGGGGCGCTGGTCGAGGTTGCCGGCAGCCACACCCTCGAAGAGATCGACGATGTCGCTCTTCAGACGCAGCATGACAGTTTCAGTCTCTGGGTCACCCATGCGACAGTTGTATTCTATGACGTAAGGCTCTGGTTCGCCAGTCGGCGTATTGGTACGGTTGATGAGTCCGAAGAAGATAAAACCCTTGTAGTCAATCCCTTCGGCAGCCAGTCCTTCGACGGTGGGACGGATAATGCGGTCCTCTACCTTCTGCATCCACTCCTTTGTGGCGAAGGGAACGGGTGATACGGAGCCCATGCCACCAGTGTTCAGGCCTGTGTCGTGTTCACCGATACGCTTGTAGTCCTTGGCCTCGGGCAGAATCTTGTAGTGCTGACCGTCGGTGAGCACGAAGACAGAGCATTCGATACCGCTCATGAACTCCTCGATGACGACGCGGCTACTGGCATTGCCGAACATACCACTGAGCATCTCCTGCAGTTCCTTCTTGGCCTCGTCGAGGGTGGGGAGGATGAGTACGCCCTTGCCTGCACAGAGACCGTCAGCCTTCAGCACATAGGGAGCCTGGAGCGTCTCCAGGAACTTCAGACCTTCCTGCACATGCTCGCCGTCGAAGGTCTGATAGCGGGCAGTGGGGATGTTATGACGCTGCATGAAAGCCTTGGCAAAGTCCTTCGAGCCTTCGAGCACGGCACCAGCCTTCGAGGGGCCGATGACAGGAATGTCCTTTGTACGTTCGTCCTGCTTCAAGTCGTTGTAGATACCTTTCACCAGCGGGTCTTCGGGGCCCACCACCACCATGTTGATGCCATTGTCGACGACAAACGCCTTGATGGCTTCGAAGTCGTCGGCCTTCATATTGACAGTTTCGCCACAGTTGCTGGTGCCAGCATTGCCTGGGGCGATATACAGTTTCTCACACTTGTTGCTCTGAGCAATCTTCCATGCAAGGGCGTGCTCACGGCCGCCGCTGCCTAATAAAAGTATTTTCATATCTTTATTTTAAATAATCCTCAAAATACTGGGTGATGCGTTCATGCAGATGCACACTGGCATGTCCCCTCATGTTGTGCTCCTCGCCGGGATAGGCAAAGAAGTCGGGCTGTGTGCCCGCCTCTATGCAAGCCTTCAAGAACGAGAGGCAGTGCTGGGGCACGACGGTGCGGTCGTTGTAGCCTGTGATGATCTGGAGCTTGCCCTTCAGGTTGCCGGCCTTGCTGATGAGGCTTGTCTTTGCGTAGCCTTCGGGGTTCTGCTGTGGGGTGTCCATATAGCGCTCACCATACATCACCTCATAGAAATGCCAGTCGATGACGGGACCTCCGGCCACACCCACCTTGAATACGTCGGGGTAATTGGTCATCAGTGAAATGGTCATGTAACCGCCATAGCTCCAACCATGTACGCCAATTCTATCGGTATCAACATAGGGCAGCGACTTCAGGTACTTCACGCCTTCCATCTGGTCCTGCATCTCCACCTGTCCCAACTGTCGGAAGGTGGCCTGCTCGAAGTCGCGTCCCCGGTTCTCCGAACCACGGTTGTCGAGGATGAAGACGATGTAGCCCTTCTGTGCCATGTAGGTCTCCCATGAGCGACTGGCCCAGTGCCATGAGGCTTCCACGTTGTGAGCATGGGGCCC
>Ga0310690_10008619_pt1 | contig 12905 bp, 25 predicted proteins | sample AusTroGonzalo_MG_2_FD_207661 | JGI IMG/M metagenome (GOLD analysis project Ga0310690, IMG submission 207661) | Bovine rumen microbial communities from tropical cattle in Woodstock, Queensland, Australia - Gonzalo_04 (v2) (version 2) | ecosystem: Host-associated > Mammals > Digestive system >...
GTCCGCCCCAGTTGGTTTTTAATTCCAATGGGTGGGGGTAGGCTGCTGGGTTGCTGTAATAAAATTGCACTACAATATTATTTAAGTGTAGTTTTTTTACACTTTGTTTTTATATGGCGCTTACTGTAGGATTTGCACCCACGCCAGCCTTACGACTGCTAACAGCTTAGCAAGCTGTCCTCTTAACTGCTTGAGTAAGTAAGCATCTAAAGGAGCTATGCGCTCCTCTTAAATATAATTGTCGTAATAATCATTTATAAATTGCTCGTATGCTTTTATGTCTCGCCCATTAGGGTTAGAGTACAAACGTTGTAAGCACTCCTCCCTCGTTGCGTCCATTGTTATAAGCTCTACGTTATGCGCTTTGTAGCGCTCAGCCTCTCGCTGCCTATCGGTTGCATAAGGCAAGCTCTCAATAATATAAGCATTACGCCAAGTGCCTACGCCTCTAGCTATGTTGTCCTTTAGCTGCTGGCGTAGGTTAAATACAATAGGCTTTAACTGGTTAGGTTTAATATATCTAGGCTGCCCACTAATAAGCTGCCAAAGGTCGTCTATATCTAGTACTATGTCGCCCTCTTGTATATGCTCTTTAACAAAGCTTGTTTTACCACTACAAGGAGCGCCAGTAATTATATATACTTTCTTTTCTTGTGTCGTATTGACACCATTAAAACGTCCGTGTATGACGTTATGACACTGCCAGTGCAACACCATAATATTTTTAGGGTTAATTGCTATAGCTGCATCATTTACGTTAAAGTTGGTTAAATACGTTTTATGGTGGTATACAATAGCATTACGGTTGTTACGCTCATTAGGGTTAAAGTTTTTAACTATTGGCTTACCGCATAACTCGCAATATAAGCAGCCGTCATTTTGGATCCGTTCGGCTGTTACTTGCGCTTTACAGTTAGCCCAGTCGCTAGACTTGTAAAACTCTACTGTATTATTAAATGTTTTCAAGGTTTACACCTCTTTTAAATTTCGCCACCACTCACAAGCTCATAAGTAGCATTTTCTGTAATTGTCATTTTTTTTGTTTGCTGTACTCCATTTAATTTAACATTACCCATAGAAGTAATTACATCGTTACCGTTTAAACGAGCCCCAAAAGTGTTAAATTTAGTTTGTATAAACTCGTCCCACGTCATATTAGAATATGCAACACAAGGTAGATTATTTGGTACGCCACCAGTAACCGTAAAATTAATTAGTGTTGGTGTGCTGCCACCCTCATAAGTACCAGTTACACCTAAAATAGTAATATCTTTTTTAATGTTGCCAGCTACAATGTTTGCATCAATAGCACTCGTTACAGCCTCTACTGTTACAGTAGCTAAACCGTCGTAGCCCTCGTCAGCTAAAACCTCTTGGCTTTCGGTTGTTGGTGTTACTGTTTTGTCTTGTAGGTCTAGCTCGTCATAGTTTTGAGCTGCAAACTCTAAAACCTCAGTTAAATTTTTGCCCTCGGCATCTTGTCCAGTTAAACCAGCTGCAATTTCTTTAACAGCTCCTACTACTGTTCTAGCCTCGCTGGTTTTACCGTTAACGCTTGCGCTTAAATCTTTTAACGCATTTAAAAATTTTCCCATTTTCTTTTTTTCCTCCTCATATTTGCGTTTTTTTAATTCCTTATGCTGTCCTTTTCCACATATATACTTGAGTAGCACTTAATGACACTTTTATATCGTCAGTATTTAAGTACATAGAGCTGCCGCTTGGTATTGTGCCAGTGTTACCACTCCAGCTATATAGCCTAGCCTCCGCATTTTCGGTGGCGTTTATTGGACTAGCATTATAAATTTGTGCTTTTTGTCCCGTTGCCTCGTCAATAAATATGTTGGTATTATTTTGGACTATTTCAGCAGTTGAAGAAATAGGGATATATACTTGTGAGTTAGAAATTTGTTCCCAAGTGCCGCCAAAGAGTGTGGCTGGGCTTGTATTGTTTACACTCATATAAATTGCACCTATTGGGTAAACGTCTAATACGTTTAAATAAGCAGTCCTAACAACGGTTAAAATTTTTTTATTATTGATAAATCCCATAGCTGCACCTCCTAATTTTGCGTTTTAAAATCAATAGTAAACTCTTGTGTAAACTCGCTACCGTAAATGTCTTTAATGTAAATTCTAAAAGTAGTTTGTCTTTCTACTCTTTGGCTACCAGTATTGGTTGGTGTGTATATATATTGATTTGATACATTATAAGCCCTAAACTCAATATAATTATTTGAGGTATTTATAGGCTCTAAAGTAAAGCCTATAAAGCCCTCGTCGCCACTTACATAGTCAACTCGTGCCTCAGCTATTGAGGCAACGCCATTAGCTGGTAATACTGCTACTTGGTTTTGTTCGTTTGTGGACGCTAAATTTAGATAATTAATATTTGCGCTTGGAGCGTAAGAGCTAGTGGAAGATAAAATCCAGTTTCTAAACTCACAAGCACAAGCTATGCTAGTTACATTTACTCTTAAGCCAGTTGCTATACGCTCCTCTATAATTTCTATAGCGTCCTCTATATCAGTTAAGCGCTGGTTTATATCTTGCTCGGTTTCGTCGTCAGTAATAATATAAAGCGCATTAGCGACTAACTCGCCTTGTGCTACTAGCTGGTTGTATTCGGCTTGAGTACAAAAGCCAATTTTATAGGCGTTGCCGTCTACAATACTTTTTAGCGCTGTTACAAAAGCTGTTTGCGCATCAGTTGGCAACTCGCCACTAGCTATAACCTCGTCTATTAAAGCGTATATTTCCTCTTTGCTCATACCCTCAATACGGTTGTTTTTTTCGTCGTGTATATAATGGGTCATTGTTCCACCTCTCTTTTATTTTTTCTATAAACTACTAAAAATTATAAAATTATTTTTCGTCGTCCTTTATTTCTACGTCCCAGTTTTTCGCCTTTTCCATTTTCTCGTCAAACTCAGCACGAGCCTTTTTTAGCTCATACTCTAACGGATCCGTAGTAAAGCCTTGTTCTTTTCCGTAATTTTGTACGTAGAATTTATTTAAAGACTGGTTAGGTGGCTGCCACGTTTTTTCTTTAATAACTTGTTGCACTACTACGTTGCCCGCCTCGTCTCGTCCGTAAATAACTTTCTCGTTGTCTACATAGTAGCCAGTAGCTGCCTTTATACCAGCATTAATTAAGCCTTGCAACACGTCAGCGCCTTTATTTTTACTTAAAGCGTCTCTTAGCTCCTCGTGTTGCTGCTTATAATTATTTAAAGATGCAATACTAATATTTAAGGCTTTGGCTATTTCCGCCTCGGTTATACCTTGCCTTACTTTTTCTTGTATGGTTTCTAAATACGGCTTAACTAGCTGCTCGTATTTAGACTTAGCACCTCGCTTAGCCATATTTACACCACCTTAAAAAAAGATTTTGCCCGCCGTCCCTTGCCCTTGTACTTTTTAAAAATCGAAAATATTTTACTATCTATATATATTTTAAGCACAAAATAATTATTTTACAATAATATTTTTTAAATTTTTTGAATTTTTAAATTATAGCATCATAAATAGCCTTAGCTATGGCGCTTACGCCATTTCTTTTATAAAGCTCATAATCTAGTACGCTGTCGACAAAACAAACCTCTATAAGTACGGCTATGGCTGTAGTTAGTCGCACTACGTAAAGGTGCGTACCGTCTTTTACACCTCGATTTATAAACCCCAGTTTATTTAGATTTTTACAAACGTTAACGGCTTGTCTATGCTTAGCTCCTTTATAAGTGTAAGCCTCGCAGCCTTTACCGCCTCCAGCGTTTAAATGTATGCTTATAAATAAATCGGCTTTGCTATTATTAGAAAGCTTTACAGCTGCATTTAAGTTGTCGTTTGATTTATCAAAAACAGCTGGTATAACCTCGTGGCTCGTATCGGCTAACAGTTTCATAAGCTCGTATGCTATTTTCCTAGTTTCTATACTTTCCGTTAAATAATTTTTTGCACCAGTGCCAGCGCCTATTTTAGTGTGTCCCGCATTAATAACAATACGCATTTTAAGCACTCCTTTTTTATTTAATTATAAATTAAAGTGTTACCTTTGTAATTAAAATGTTTCGTAACGACGCAAAAAAGGAGGCATAAAACCTCCTTAACTTACTTATAATGTATTAGCTTTTCTATAAGCTGTATTTGTGGTAGCATATATTTTTAGATGCTCTAAAAGCATTGTATTTGTGCTGGCTTGGTGCTGTAGTTTAAAAGCCTCTAACTCTTTAAGCGTTACAATACCAAGTCTAGCGCATAAAAACCTTAATAAGCGTAAGTCATTAATTTTCATTTTAAAACCTCCGTTTATTTTTATAATAAATAGCTAACAAAGCGACACATTTAACCCTCAATAAGCGTAACATTGGAGCCACTAAGACGTATTAACTTTTTATTATTTAGGTGTTGTCTATATTCTCTTACAAACTGGCGCCCAAGTTCATAGGTATAACATTTATTGCCGAAAGCGTCCTCGCTTACGTTTTCTATGTCCCAGTGTTGTACTAGAGGGTAAAGGGTTGGCTGTTCTTTAGCCATTATGTTTAAAAAGCTTGAGTTATTAAAAGCTCTCTTAATTGCAGCTAGTACTACCTCCCACGCATCAGCTGGCGCTAAATCTTGTGGCACCAAGTTTAAAATATCGGCTGGGCTTTGTGGTGCAAAGCTTTTAGTATCAGTGTATAGCTCTATTAGTTGCATAAAAGTAGACGGATCCAAAGCGCTAAACTTTTTGTACCATACCTTTAAAGCTAAATCGTTGTGTAAATCAAAATTCCAGTTAATATAACTAGCTTTTAAATAATTAATACCTTGTAAAAATGTTTGTTGGTCTAACATATTAAGACACCTCCAATATATCAAAAATAGTTAATTGTTTATAGCCTTGTGGCTGTGGTGTAGCCTCTTTAGTTAATTTTATTTTGGCTGCCTCCCACTCTTTAATAGCTGCATCAGTAGCTAACTCTACTGCCTCGTGGTTAGTAAAAACCTCGTACCCGTCGCACTCTAGTAGCATTTCACAAACGCCCCAGTCATTAAAGTTAATATCTTTAATAGTGTATATTTCCTTGTCTAAACCTACACGCTTGCCATTTCTTAAAGTATGAAATTGTACTTTTGCTCCCGTTTTTACGTCCATTAATTGCATTGTTAAAACTCCTTTTATACCCAGCCGTCCATATTAATATTATTAAGCTGTTGCTCTCTAGTTTGTTCTTGCTGGTCTTTCCAGCGCTCTTGGTTAATAAATGTTTGTGGGTTAGGTATATACTGCCCGTTGTCCTTTTGCCACTGCTTAGATGCTTTAAAGTTTTGTAATGCTGCCATAATTAAAGGCATTTCGTCTTTAAGATGCTTAATACGTTTAAAGCTTGTAAAGCAGCCTTTTTTATTTACTTTCTTAGGGTAGGCTTTCCAAAATTCATTAAAAGCTTGCTCCTCAAAAGTAAGTACTTGCCCTACCTCGCCAGCTTTAGCTGGTAGAGGCGTAGCCTCGGTTTTATCTTGTTTTTTTTCTTTCTCTTTTTCTAATTCTAATTCTTGTTCTTGTTCTATTTCTTTTTCTATATTTGGTGGACAAGTGTCCTCCTCGTGTCCACCGCCTAAAAGTAGCTTGCTTTTAGCGTTTAATCGTTGTTGCTGTTTCTTAAAGGCGCTCTTACTTTGGCTGCCTATCATATTTTCAACTTGGGTTACGTATAGCTCGCCATTTTCTAGTGTTTTTACAAGTCCTATCTTAAGTAGCAGCTGCATAGCTACCATTACTGTATCGCTTGGAGTTTTGGTTAGCTCGCCTAGTTTTACGTGGTCGTAAGGCACCAGCATATTACCTACTCGACGTATTAACACGCCATTAGTACGTAAACTTTTTAAGCATAGCTTAAGATAAAATAAACTATACTCTTTACCGTTTGGCTGCTCCTCTAGCCAGTCTATAGCGTCCTCGTCGAAAAAGTCCTCTCGTAACTGTAACCAATAAAATTTAGTTGCATCATATTTAGCCATTTTTAAAACCTCTTTTCTTGCTAATAAAAACGAAAGCCCTAGAGGGTGGAGTGGCAGCTCCAAGCTCTAAGGCTATTACGTCAGTAGTTATTAAGTTAACCTTAGCAGTTACTGCCATAACTACTAACGCCGTTTTGCATTGTTGAAATGCCCTTGAAAAAGTCTTTTAAGTATGAGTAGGTGGTGTGCCTACGCTTTTTATTATATCTATTTTTAAAACGTTTGCAATACGGTTAGCAACTATTTTTTAAAAATGTTGCGTTGTGTATCGAAAGTAAGAAAAATAAAAACATACTTAAAATTTTATATATTTAAACCTCTAGTATATAGTCTTTATAGTCAGCCTCAGCATCAGCACGCTTTATAACTGTTGTAGCATCACATAAAGACGGATCCGTAGACTGTAGCTTGCGTCTAACTCTCACAATAGACGCAAAAGGCGGCAAGTCATACTTTTTGTGGTTTTCTAGCGCATAGCCTATAGGTGTTTTAGGACTAATATACTTTTTATAAACCTCTAACACTAAAATAAAGTCGTCTTTTCTTGCTGCTGGTTTACTCTCTAAAATAGCCTTAACTTTAGGCTCTAACGTTTTTAACTTACTCATTTTAAAACCTCCTCAATTTTAATAGTGTTTAAAATTAGCCTAACCCAGTAAGGCACCTCCTCGGCTGGCTTTTGTCCGTAAATAATTATTATTAAGCTGTAAATTGCTATAACTGTTAAAAGAATAGATGCAAAAACAATTATTACTATAAGCTCCTCTTTGCTTAACTTGCTCTTTTCTTTCTTTTCCATTTTTATTTTTTTACCTTTTTTGTCCTTTCTTACTGGTTTTAACGCCTCCAGCTGGCGGGCTTTTTTTATCAATTTTAAGCCCTTAAAAATGTTACATAACCACTAAGACTGTATAATTTTTCTTAAGGGCTTTTTATATCCTTATAAATGGCTTAACCACGCCACTTTTAAATACTTTTACTGCATCTATTTATTTAAAAAATGATACCGTATGCCGTTTTTACGTATTTAGCGTGTTTTTAGCCGTTTTTAGGAGTGCTATTTCTCTCTTTGCTTGTTGGTTTCCTAACTCGTCTAAACGCGCGCCAGTTTCTACCTCAGCTAGTCTTAAGTCTAGTAGTTTTCGCTTAACGTCAGCTGGTAAAGAATTTGTGTTTAATGTTCCATACTTTTGTTTAACTTGGTCTCTATAAGTTTCAAACTCTTTACACGCTTTTTTATAAGCCTCTTTTGCTGCATCAGTGGCACGCTTATTATTTTGGTTTAATTTAATTGCTATACGTTGGGCTAGTATGCTGTCAGTATCAGCTATAGCCTCTATTAGCTCGTCCTTGTTATAGGTGTTAAGCTCTATAATTAATTGCTCCTTGTTCATTGTCTAAGCCTCCTTTTTAGATGCTTGCTTTTTTGCTGGTGCATCTTTAACGCCGTATAAAGTCTTGCTTTTTTCTATAACAAAGGCTGTAGCTCCAGCACTTAATAATAAAGCGTCTATAAGCTCCTCTTTGCTATAACTGTTAAGTCTCTTTTTTAATTCCTCTCTATTTGTCATTTTATTACCTCCCCATTATTTAAAAATGTATACTCTTGTACTAGACTAGCTGCAAAACTAATAACACTTTGGCTAATATCTAAAGGCAAAATACTATAACGTTTTAAATTGTATCTATCACGTACTAAATAGCCTTTATATATGTTGTTGGTGTCTTTAAGCTTAATAATAACTACTTGGTATAAAGCATTTTCTAATTTACATTTTTTCATTTTAACCTCTTATTTTTTCTTGTTTTTTATGTTTTTTTCAACTACTAGTACAATTACAACACCCACAACACAAAAACACGCTAAAGTGATAAAAAATGCTGTTCCACTCATTTTATTTAGTCCTCCTCCTCTAAATATTTTTCTAACTCGGCTGGATCCGTAGCTGCCAGCATATCTAGCCATAAAAAAGCTTTTTTTGTGCCTAGCCATAACTCTAGTGCCTCGTATTCTACAAGCTCCATTATGTCGTCTATAGGCATACCCTCTAAATATGCTTTAATAATTACTTTAGCCTCGTATACTTGGGCTATTTCTATATTTGGTGTTTGTTTTTTCATTTCTTTAAAACGTCCTCCAGCGCCTTTAATGCTCGGTTTTTATCTTTGCCAGTATATAAATATACTTGGTTGCCGTTGCCGTTTATAAAACTTAATACGTAAGTTTCTAGGTTTGGTAGTCTATCAGTATAGCTACAGCTCATACAGTACTCTTTATTTTTATAATTAAAGTAAAACCACTCTACTAAACGGTCTTTATCAACAAGCGACTTATTAACTACATACTCAATGTTTTTTAATACTGCTGCATATTTGGTGCTTAAATTCTTTAATATTCCCTTTTCTTTTGTTTCCATATATATTTATACCTCTTTACTTTTTAACGCCTAAAAATGTACTCTCTCGTGCTTTCTCGGCGTCGTCCCTACCCCAGCATACATAACGTAAAGTAACGTCGGGGCTATCGTGGTTATACATTTTCATAAGCGTTAATATTTGGCCGCCATTGGCTATATACTGGTAGCCAAAAGTTTTACGTAAGCTGTGTAAGCCAAAAACAAAATTTATGCCTATAGCTTTACCAGCAGTGCTAACTATTCTATGCCCTTGCTGCCTATTAATCGGTAAAGCGTATTTTTTGCCGTCTACTATTGTTTTTTGTCCCATAAACATATACTCGTAACGCCCTAAGTTAAAGCGCTCTACGTACTTGTCTACCTCGGCTTTAAAATCTTTATTCATTTTAAAATTTTGCATCTTGCCCGTTTTATTCTCTTTTATGCTTATATAGCCGTTTAAGTCGCATACTCTTAACTGGAGTAAGTCCTCAGCTCTAAACGCTGTATTTAAGCCCACCAGCACGAGCATATAGTTTCTATAAGCTTGGTATTTCTTAACCTCGCTTTTAGCCTTGTCAATTTTATTAAGTAAGTAATATAAAAGGCTTTGTAACTGTTTTTTGTCCTTAATTGGCTGGGTTTCCTTTTGCCCAGCAAAGTACTTAATACGCCTAGCCACGTTTTACACCTCCCTTGTTTCTACGTCTACTTTAGGGTTAACTGCATACTCTTTATTAGCGTATAGCTGCCACATTTCAGCATCACTTAAATTAAATGCTTTTTGTAAGTTAGTCCAAAACTCCTCGGATCCCTTGCGCTTGCCTTGTTCTATTAAGTTATAAGTTGAAAAGCTTACACCTAATTTAGTGGCTATTTCGGCTTGGGTTAGATGCTGTTTTATTCTTAAAATTTTTAGTCCAGTTCTCATTTTTTTACCTCCTCTAAAACAATTTCTTTAATATTAAAAACTCCTACAAACTTTTTAACGTCCTCTAGGGTGTTGCTGCGTTTGTTTATCTTTACAAGCTCTTTGCCGTCCTCATAACGTATAACGAAATAGTCTTTATTAGTTTTTGCGTCTATTATATACATATTGTTACCTCCTCTTTTTAGATGCTTACAAAGCGACACATTAAGCACACTCTTTTAACTCCTCTACTAATTCATTTATTTTAGTTTGATAGTCTATGCCTAGTAACTCGCCAAAAATAGCCATTAATACAGTTGTTACTATGCTGTTACCAGCTTGCTTATATTGTTGTGAATTACTAACGGTTGTTTTTTTATTAATACTATTAGGCACTCCCATTAATTTAAAACACTCACAAGGTGTTAATTTTCTAACCCTCTTATTATCTGTTATTTTAGGTTGCCTTTGTCCGCCTTGCATAGTTGTTAATGTGGGTGCTAAGCCGTTTGGGTCATATACAGCTTTTACTATTCTATGCCCCTTTATGTCTAACTCGCCTACTTGTATTAAACGAGGTTCTTTATAATCTCGAGCGTTAAGTGTTGGTGCTATGTCTATATATTCTCTAGGCTTACCCTCTCTCTTAGCTTGTACCATATCTATTAAAACTGTATCTTTATTTTTTAATTGATTAATAATAGTTGCTGCTTTTTCATTTGGCATATAGTATTTTTCTTCTATGTTTTTTTCTAAAATATCTTTTAGTTTTATATCTAATTGCATCTTTTTAGGTGTGTTAAATACGCTGTTAGAGTTTAAAATACTAATCATAAAGCAACGTCGCCTATTTTGAGGTATGCCAAACTCTTTGGCGTTTAAAACCGTTATATAGTTTGTATAGCCAAAAGATTTTAAGCTTTCCTGCCACTCTTGCCACCCAGTAGCTTTTAATACGGTTGGTACATTTTCCATTATTAAAAGTTGTGGCTTTTCTTGCATCTCGTTTAGTAGTCTTTCAACTTGCCATAATAGGCCGCTACGTGTGTTTGAGCCTTTTTCCATACCTCGCATTTTGCCAGCTATAGAAAGGTCAGTACACGGGAAAGAGTAAAACATAATATACTCATATATTGCAGTGTCTACTATTTCTAAATCGCAAGAGTGTATTTGTGTAATATCACTTGTAATAAAATTAGTATTATGAAAAGCGTTATATGTTTGTATTGCGTATTTATCAAACTCACATATTTTATAAGTTTCAAAGTCAGCACCTAAAAATTTTAAAGCTAGAGACTGGCTACCATAGCCAGCAAAAAGCTCTATTAAACGTATAGGCTTTGTTATTTTGTATTTTTCGTTATTTGGTAAATTAAATAAGCTTAATTGCTCCATTGTTTCAAGTCCTCCTTTTATGTAAACAAAATGACACATTAACCCTCTAAAAAATCAAACAAAGTCTTAGGCTCGGTTGTTGGTTTAACTTGACTATCTAATATTTTAATAGGCTCAATTTTAAACCATACACGCCCTATGTTTTGCCACTCTTTAACCTTGTAAACTATTAGTCTTTTTTTGTTTTGTAAGCCTATACGTTGTATATGCTTAATTAAATTATCTATTGTAAAGTCCTCTAGTTTTTCTATGCCGTAAAATCTACTTACAAAGTCTAGCCTTTTCCAGCGTTTGTGTCCTAACTCGCCTAGTGTGATACATAGCCCTTTTTTAGCCATTTTAATTGCTAAGCTAAAGCAGTCGTAACTGGATCCGTACGGGTCAAGGTCTATTAAGTCAAAGCTACAGTCTTTAGCGTATAGCTCACATATTAATTTAAAAGCGTCTTTGTGGTAGTCGGCTGGTATAGCCTCGTTAATATCGTTTGTAGTAGCTGCAAAAGCTTTATAAAAGTTTTTTTCGCCAGTGTATAGGTCTAATACTGTAGCTGGTTTTATTTCCTCTAAAAACGCCTCATTAATGCTATACTTTTCTATAACGTGCTTGGCGTTATAGGTATTATCTTGCTTGCTAATACGCTTAATTTTAATTTTAATGCTGGTTAGGCTACGCTCCATACTGTAAGCTATTTCTTTGGCGCTGTAGCCCTTTTCTAGCAGCATCTTAAGCCACTCTATCTCTTTGTCGTTCCACTCTCTAGGAGCCGTTAAAGTATAATCGGTTTGGCTTAAAAGTTTGCCTTTGTATTCGGCTGGCATCTTTTCAACCATTTTTACACCTCCTTAAAACGGTATTTCCTCAGCCCAAGCATTTTGCATAAGCTCGTTAATAGCGTCGTATTGAGCCTCGCTAAAGTCAGCTTGTCCACGGTCAAACTTTTCTTGTAAGTTGTAAAAGCACTGGTGTAGGTATCTAAAATTATGGTGGTTTCTAAATAACTTGCCGTCTATTGGAGCTGGTAGCAGCTTAGAGCCAAAGTACGCCTCAAAATTAGCCATATTTTTAATTTTATAGCCTCGCCTTTTCATTTCCTCAATGACTATACACGCATACTCTTTTAAGTCATTTTTAGGGTACTCATAAACGTAATTTATAAGTATATGCTTTGGTTGGTTTTTAAAGATGCTGTTAAGCTCTCGCCATTGAGCCAGTAGCTGGCTTTTAGGCAAGTAGTGTATTAATTGATAGTGCCATAATCTCATAGTTTCAAGTCCTCCTTAAATGTAAACAAAGTGGCGCTTTATGGTTAAGCGCTAACCTCCTCTAATTCTTTTTCTAGCTTTTTAATCTCAGCTCTTAAAGCTAGTATTTTAGTTTTTATTTCTTTAAAGCGTTGCTGCTTTTTTACCTCGTCAGCTGCATTAGTCCAGTAACCATATACGCAACGGTTGCCACCTCTAGTACAGTCGTAGCTATCATATAACACGCCGTCCTTTACGCAAGTTAGATGCCCGCTTACTTGTACTATTAGTGTGCCAGTTGGTAACTCGTCAGCTGCTAAATGCACCGTACAGCCTTGCCCTATTTTCATTGTTGGGTGCCATACCCAGCCTATACTCTCTAAGTATTTTTTCTCAGTGCATTTATATACGCCATTTCTAGCACTGCTTACGCCTCTTTTGCGCTTGCCCGTTCTTTCACTCTTGGCTAGTTGGTTAATTGCGTCGTATACCTCTTTATAGTCCTTACCAGTTGCGTTGCATATAGCACGTACTACACAGTCGTTAGCCGAGCCTTTAAAGTAGTTACTGCGTCCGCCGTCATTGTAAATAAATTTCATATTGCTACCTCCTATAAACCTAATGCTCTAATTTGGTCTAGTCTTAACTCTACATATACTTTATTGTTAAAAGTATCAACCATACCATAATTTATAATGTAATCAGCCTCGTTATTTCCAAAAGCCTTAACTAAGATTTTCTTTAATTCTCTTTTTGCGTTGCTGCCCTCAACTACTACTGTGTAATCATTGTTGTAATTGTTTTCTAATACTTTAATTGTTGCCATTGTGCTACCTCCTATTAGGTCTTATTACCTAAGTACACCTTAATTATACACCCATTTATTTACAAATGCAATATATTTTTTTACATTTTGTAATAAATTTATATTTTTTTGTAATGCTTATAAGGCTTTTA
>Ga0310690_10008620_pt1 | contig 12904 bp, 10 predicted proteins | sample AusTroGonzalo_MG_2_FD_207661 | JGI IMG/M metagenome (GOLD analysis project Ga0310690, IMG submission 207661) | Bovine rumen microbial communities from tropical cattle in Woodstock, Queensland, Australia - Gonzalo_04 (v2) (version 2) | ecosystem: Host-associated > Mammals > Digestive system >...
CAGATGACGGGATCGGCTGCGCGATCATCATGAGCATGGTACAGGGCCTTGAACCCCACGGACCGCTGCGCGTGATCATCACGGTAGACGAAGAGGACGGAATGACGGGAATCACGAATCTCGATCTTGCAACGGTGGCGGACCTGAAGTACCTGATTAACGTCGACAGCGAGGTTTCCGATTCCGTGACCGTTTCCACAGCAGGCGGCGTGGAGATCGATATTTCCTGCTCCGGTGAATACGGAAAAGCGCCGGAGGGCGATCAGGCGGTGACGGTGTCGGTATCCGGCCTCGCGGGCGGCCATTCCGGGGTTGATATTAACAAGGGCAGGCTGAACGCCATCTATGTCCTTGAGGCGGTGCTGAATGAACTGGCCGGTGAAGGTGTCTTCTATGAAATTGCTTCCATGGAAGGCGGTACGGCGAGCAATGCCATACCCGCGAAAGCGATCGCGGTGCTTGTCATCCGGTCGGAAGACCTGGAGAAGGCGGTATCCGTCGCCGAAGCACAGGAAGCGGCCTGGAAAAAGAAGGCCGAGGATACGGAGCCGAATCTGGAAATCACCGTTACAGAGAAAGATGAAATGCCTGGGACAGTGACCGGCGGCGAACCGGCGGAGAAAATGCACGCGCTTCTCGGAGGTCTGGTCAACGGCGTCTACACCATGTCAGAAGAGATGGAGGGACTGGTCGAAAGCTCCTCAAACATGGGTGTCCTGACACTGACGCCGGAGGGACTGACGGTCAGCTGTTACGAGCGGAGTTCCAATGCCGGAAAAACAGAAGAAATTCTTGCGATCGACAGAAAAGTGATTGAGGAGAACGGACTGACCGCGGAATACCTGCCGAGCGGCGACGCATGGCCGTACAATCCGGACAGCGTGCTGATTCCGCTGACTGAAGAGGTCTACAGAAAGCAGAACGGGAGCGATATGAAAGTCGAAGCGCTGCATGCCACGCTGGAATGCGGGACTTTCGCGGTCATGAATCCCTCGCTGGATATGATCAGCATCGGCCCGGACCTGGAGAACGTCCATTCCACCAGCGAGATGCTTTATCTGCGCACGATACCGAAGACATTCAACCTGCTGGCGGGGATTCTGCAAAGTATCGCGCAGGCGGATGCCGATGCTGTTACGGCGGCGCAATAAAGCATGGCGGGACGGTTACGGTCAGTGTGCTGCACGATATGATCGACGCGATTGATTCGAAGATGGGATGAGGGTAATTATACCGGTATGAGCGGATTGCAGTTTGTTTTCGTCCACGGCCTGTCCGGATGGGGCAGTTATGATGAGAAGTACCGCAGACTGCCCTATTGGGGGATGCGCGGCGGGGACCTGATGATCTTTCTCAGGGAAAAGGGGTTTGATTGCAGCGCGGCCTCCGTTTCCCCGACGGGAAGCGCCTGGGACCGTGCCTGTGAACTGTATGCCCAGCTGGCCGGCAAACGGGTGGATTACGGCAAAGCGCACAGCGACACATACCGGCATGACCGGTATGGCCGTGACTTTTCCTCCTGCCCGCTGATTCCCGGCTGGGATGATGATACCCGGCTGGTACTGCTGGGGCATTCTTTCGGCGGGGCAACGGTGCGGCTGTTTTCAGAACTGCTGGCCCATGGAGATGAAGAGGAACGAAGGTTAACCGATCCGGATGATCTTTCTCCGCTTTTTACGGGAGGGATGGAAGGACGCGTCCACAGCATCGTGGCGCTGGCTTCGCCGATGAACGGCACTACAGCCTATGATCTCCATGAAGATCCCGGCTTTGATCCGGACGGCGTAAAGGTGCCGCTGTGGAGCAAATACTGGGCACGGATGATGTCCAGGGGCACAAAATCCCCGGAAGACGGGCGGGATATTCGGGATTATGCCGCCTGTGATATGCATCTGGACCGGGCAAGGGAGCTGAATGAACAGCTCAGCTCACTGCCGGGGGTGTATTATTTCTCTGTGCCGTGCCGGGCTACAGAAAAAATGCCGGACGGAACCTGCCGGCCCGGGCGGGGGATGGAACCGCTGATTTTTGCGCGGAGCTGCCAGATCGGAGCATATACCGGAAAAACCGCCGGCGGCATCGTGGTTGACGAGCGCTGGCGGGATAACGACGGGCTTGTCAATACGATATCCGCCATGGCTCCGGACGGAGCGCCCTCCAGGCCGCTGGACAGGGAACAGCTTGTGCCGGGCGTGTGGAACGTCTTCCCGGTGCTGGAGGGGGATCATATGTGGCTGCAGGGCGGCCTTCTGCACAGGCATGATATCCGGCCGTTCTATCTGGACCTGCTGACGATGATCAGCGGGCTCGCAATTCATTCCTGATTTTTTCAAAGAGCATAACGGAACTGCGAAAACGCTTTTTTCCTTCTGTCAACGACCGGGAACCGGAGGAAGCCATATGACTTACAGGGAATTCATGGGTGATCAGTTGCTGCCTGATCAGGCGAAGGGGATCCTGGAGGCGGAACCCTGGTATGTGTCCGCGCTCAGCAATCTTTCCTCACTGATCATGTCCGCGATGCCGGATTTGAACTGGGCAGGGTTCTATCTGCTCAGAAACGGAGAATTAACGGTCGGGCCGTTTCAGGGGAAACCGGCCTGTATCCATATTGCTCCGGGAAAAGGTGTGTGCGGGACCGCGCTTGTCCGGGACGAAACCGTTGCGGTGCCTGACGTGCATCAGTTTCCGGGGCATATCGCCTGCGACAGCGCATCGGAATCCGAGATTGTGATCCCGATTCATGCGGACGGACGGGTGGTTGCCGTTCTGGATATAGACAGCCCGATAAAGAACCGCTTCAGCAAGGAGGATCAGGAAGGGCTGGAACGGATCGTCGGACTCGTCGAAGAAACGGTGAGCTGGGTATAACAGGCAGGAAGGAGACGACAGATGGATCTGAGCAATGTCTATTTTGTGATCGGAACTTCCTATGCGGGAAAGTCCACCATAGTAAAAAACCTCGCAAAAAAGCACAGGGGAATTGCCCTGGAAGAGAATTACCATGACGCGAAACTGCCCGAGCTGGACAGCAGAGAATTCCCGGGACTGACCTATACCCGGGATCTTCAGGACTGGCATGAGTTCATCCGGCGCACACCGGACGAATATGTCACCTGGCTGGAAAACACGAAGAAAGAGTGCGAGATTGTCGAACTGCAGATGATCGGGGAACTGCTGGACAAGCCGGAAGCGCAGGGGAAAAGGATCTTTGTGGACACCAATATCTGCATCGGGACGCTTTACAGGATATCGGACAGGCAACATGTCCTGGTGATGCTGGCCGATCCCGAAGTGGGGATACACCGTTTCTTCGACCGGCCGGATCCGGAAAAGCAGTTCCTGTACCGGCTCATGCTGGAAGAACCGGACCCCCAGGCGGCGCTGGACAACTATCGGGAGATCCTGACCCGCATATGCTCGAAGGAAAGCTACGATGAGCTCCTGCATTCCGGGTTCCCGGTCATTTTCAGGGATGAAAACCGAAGCCAGGAAGAAACCGTTCTGATGGCCGAAAAGATATTCGGTATATCGGAGCAATAGTGTAATTCAATCACAGCCGGCAAAGAAAACGGAAGCAAACGCGGCTTCCGCGTCCCGAAAGGACTGTAGGGACCGCGGACTGGAAAAGCACCCTGAAAACAGGGTGCTTTTTGACGGGGTTCGGATCTTTGATCAGAATTCTGCAGTGGGGATATCGTCCTCGCCGGCAGGTTCTTCTGCGTCTTCCTCCATCGGGGTCGGTTCAATAATGAATTCTGACAGCCAGGCTTCCTGCGGAAGGCCTGCCAGATAGCCGGGAATGTTCACGAGGATGCCGTCCCAGCTATAGGGGAGGGAGAGCTTCACGACGACTTCCGTGGGGTCGTCGCCCTTCTTTTCAGTGTTGATCAGCTTCATTTCGAAGCTGTTGCCGATGGTCGTGGTCATGGTGCGGTCGCGCTTGGAAAGCTTGCTCAGGCGCTCGCCGTTGATCCAGACTTCGCTGCGCTCCAGGGCGCTGTAGCTTTCGCCGTTGTACTCCAGGGTCTTATTGTCGATATAGACTGTATGGCCCCGGCCGACAAGGAACATCAGGCCGGCTAACAGCAGGACAAACAGCAGAGTACAGCCTCGGAAAATCCATTTACGCTTATTATTCATGCCGCTCGACCTCCTTCCGGGCCGGAGACGGTTGGGCGCCGATGCCGGGTTCATGCCGGTCGTCGTCCTTTTGGGCCAGGGCCAGCTGGGCCCCAATGCTGGCTTTCTGCCGGCGCTTCTTCATTTCATACATGATCAGGGCCAGGGTGATGACGCCGTAGGATACGAAGACGCGGAAGTATTCGCCGATCATTGGGTCTCCGGTAATGACTGCGCCGGCTTTGGGCGCCACGATGAACATCGTGTGGAACAGGATGGCGCCGAGGAAGACGTTGCCGATGGACGCGCGATCCACGGAAGCGCCGCCAACCAGCAGGGCAGCGATACAGAACATGCCGACCTGGGAATGGGCAGAATAGGTGGAGAGGTTGCCGATGTTCTGCAGGTACAGAATCATGCCGAAGCCGGCCAGCACGGTGGAGATGATGATGGAGATGATCCGGGTGCGCTCGACATTGATGCCGGCGTCCCGGGCAACATGAATATCCTGGCCCACGGCACGCATATCCTGGCCCAACTTGGTGCGGCGGAACCAGACGATGAGAATACACATGAGGGCGATGATCAGCAGGGTCAGCACAGGGATCTTGACGCCTTCGATCCGGATGGCCAGGAGGTTATCAATGCACTGGCGCATATTCAGAAGGCTCACGGTGTTCCGGATGCCGTAGCCGCGGGGCAGTTTGATGCTGCCGTGAGCGATCGGGATGACGGAGCCCATCAGGTACAGCACGATCAGCTGGTAGATACCGTTGATAAAGAAAGAGATAATATAGCTGGTGATCATTTCCCGGCCCTTGGCCATGTTCAGGATCTTTCCGCAGACCCAGCCCAGCAGGACGGAGAAGGGGATCGAGACGATCATCGCGAGGACGACGCCGGGAATGCCCCAGATCTGCCAGTCGGAGACGAAGATCAAGGCGATTTCACCGGCCATCGCACCCAGGGTCATGCCGAAGTTCAGGCCCATGCCGGCCATGATCGGGATCAGCAGGGAGAGGATCAGGAACGCGTTCCGGCCTAGACGGGTGATGATCTCATTCAGCAGATAGGAAGGAGAAAAACCGGAGATCGGGATACAGACGGCGCAGATGAGGATGAACATCAGCGGCACGGTGTTGTTGCGCAGGAATGAAAAGACTGTTTTACCTGCGCTGTTTTGCTTTCCGCTCATCTTGACACCTCCGATCTTCTGGTCAGCGCATAGAGGATCATGCCGTTGGAGGCGATGACGCGAATGACCTCGCTCATATCCGTATGGATGACGGAGTTCATGACCGTAGGCGTCATGGTGACGATACCCTGGAAGAGGAACGTACCCAGAATTACGTGTACGATTGTTGCCTTATTCACTGAGGCGCCGCCGATCAGAATGGCGGAGACCGCCGGGAGCGCCATATAGAACGGCGCCATATACAGCTGGATGAAACCGAAACCCTGCTCATAGACCAGAATACCGATGGCGGCCAGCCAGGTGCTCATGACGACGGAGAGCATGCGGATCTTGTCGACCTTGATGCCTGCAGCTTTCGCGAAAGTGGGGTTAGAACCTACGGCGGTCATGGCCGTGCCGGTTTTGGTATGGAGGAAGGCCCACATGGCAAAGGCCAGCAGTGCGAAGAGCAGCAACGCGCCGGTGGGAATCGAGACCTTCCCGATGTTGATCTGCAGGAAGTTGGAGAGCACTTTGTCATAATAACCCTCCAGAGAGATGGTTGTACGCAGGCCCTTGCCGGCCATTCCCCAGACCATGTCCGGCTTGTGATAGGGCAGGAGGAGCCACATCATGCACATGAAGGATACAGAGGAGAAACCGACATAGGTGGCGATCATCATTTCGCCGCCCTTGATCCGGTTCAGCAGCACGCCGTAACCCATGCCCAGCATCAAGGCAAAGGGGGTAGAGATGACCACGGCCATTACGAAGCTCAGGGGGCCGGTGAACCCGAGCTCCAGGGACAGGGTTGCGCCCAGCAGGCCTGAGATGATGCCCAGGGGGAGGCCGAAATTCAGGCCGCAGCCGGAGTGCACCATGGGCACCATGGCCAGAACCAGAATTGCGTTCCAGCTGAAACGATTGATCACATTGGTGATCTGCATTGGAAGATCAACCCCAACGATGGGGGCGAGGATGAACAGCGCAAGCAGGAAGCCGGTGATAATCAGCCTCGGAAGCCCGAAGCTTGCGACGAACGACGCGAGTTTTTCTTTCATCTGATTCTTCACCTCACTTTACCTGACTGATCATCAGCAGACCAAACTGCTCTGCCGATTCGGTTGCGGGAAGGATGCCGGCCACCCTGCCGCCGGAGACGATGGCGATCCGGTCGCAAGTCTGGCGCAGTTCCTCCAGCTCAGAGGAGATCATGACGATGGTGACGCCGCTTTTTCGGTTGAACCGCTTCAGCGCGTTAAGCACCAGCGACTTGGCGCCGACGTCGATCCCCCGGGTGGGCTCGGAAACGAAGAGAAAGCCGGGTTCCAGGGCAAAGGCTTTGGCGAGGCAGACCTTCTGCTGATTGCCGCCGGAGAGCTCTTTCGCCTTCTGACGGGAGCTGGTGCACTTGATAGCCAGCTCGTCGATATACCACTGGGTGATTTCCCGGATGGCTTTCTCATCCCGCCACTTAATCAGGCCGCCGAGATAGTTTTTGAGGAACTTGTTCTGAATCTGCATGGCCGGGAAGGCGATGTTCCATTCCAAGGTTTCGTCCAGGAGCAGGCCGACGCCGCGCCGGTCCTCCGAGACGAAGGCCATGGAGGCGTTCAGGCACTCCCGAGGGCTGTTCAGGGGGATTTTTTCACCGCGGAGCGTGACCTCGCCGCCGGCGTCGTAGAGACCCATGATGCCGTTCGGGATACCGAGCTTGCCCTGGCCGGCGAGGCCGCCGATGCCGAGAATCTCGCCCTCGCGGACATCCAGGTTTACGTTGCGGACGGTTTCACCGGGCATATCCACCCAGAGCTTCCGGATGGAGAGTGCGATGGGCGCGTCCGGGTTATCCCGGATTTCCGTCTTCAGGACAGAAGACATCTGGCGGCCCACCATGAGGCGGGTGATCTCCGGGATGTCCGTTTCAGAGGAGGGGACGTCCTTCACGACGCAGCTGTCCCGCATGATGACGACTTTATCGCAGACGTCCAGGATCTCCTGGAGTCGGTGGGTGATGAAGATAACGGCGATGCCCTGCGCAGCCATGCCCCGGATCGAGGAGAGGAGTGCCTCGGCCTCTTTCTCCGTCAGAACGGCGGTGGGCTCGTCAAGGATCAGAAGCTTCAGCTGGTCCTTGCTCAGTTCCCGGGCGATTTCGGTGAACTGCTTATGGCCGACGGGCATATCGTGAATGACCATGGTCCCGTCGATCTTCACGCCCATCTTTTCGATGGCCGCTTCGGAGCGGGCGGTCATTTCTTTCCTGTTCAGCACATCCAGCCGCTCGCCGAAAACCTCGGAAATCACGGATTTCTTTTTCGGCTCCCGGTTCAGCAGGATGTTTTCGGTGGCGGTGAAGCCGGGAATCAGGGAGAACTCCTGATGTACCATGCCGATGCCCGCCGCCAGCGCCTCAAAAGGCGTCTTAAAGTCGACCTTCTGCCCGTTGAGCAGAATGTCGCCCTCGTATCCGCCGGTATCGCGGATGACTTCCATCCCGAAAAGGATCTTCATCAGGGTGGACTTGCCGGCGCCGTTTTCGCCGACCAGACCGAGGACCTCGCCCTCTTCCAGGGTGAGGTTGATGTCGGTCAGCACCTGATTGCCGAAGAAATCCTTGCGGATGTTCTTCATTTCCAATAGGCTCATTACATTTCCTTTCCAAGGGGGCTTTCCGATCGCCCCCTTAAACCCCTTCGGCCCTCATTTTTGTTGGGCAAAGAGAACCATGGAAAAGGGGGAGGCGGTAACCTCCCCCTTGTGGTCAGCGGGGTATTACTTCACGGTGAAGTACTTCTCCGGCACTTCGATCTGGGTGGAACCCATGTAGTGTCCGGGATTGCCCATGATGTAGGTATCCTGATAGACCAGGAAGACATTCTCGCTCTTTACACCGGTGTCAACGTTGGTGTAGTTGGAGCCGTTCCACTCCGCATTGGGAGAGAATTCATGATAGGCCTTGGCGATGTCGTCGATGTCACAGAGCTCACTCTCGCCCTTGATGACGTTGTAGGCATGCTGCGCCAGACCGGCGGAAACGGTGTAGCCGTAGCTGTAGGCCCAGGTGCCGAAGCGGCCTTCGCCGCCCTTTTCAACCACAGCAGCCTCGACGGCGGCCAGAATCTTCTCAAAGTCGCCGCCAGCTTCGGTCAGATCCAGACCCAGAGCGCCCGGATAGCCCATCAGAGGAGAAGGCAGGTCCGCTTCGATGAAGTATCCGCCGTAAGCAAGCAGCTGCCTCAGCAGAGGCTCGGTGTGCGCGTCGTTGGTGCAGAAGTAGGCGGAGTTCTTGCCGTACTTTTCGATCCATTCGGGAGCATGCTCCAGAATGTAGGCCTGAGCGCCGGGAACGCCCACGTCGGTGGTGGGATCGGGAGCGGTCTCGAGGACGAAGTTCATGCCGAACTCTTCACAGGCGGCTTTCATGATCGCCACGCGGCGGCTCATGGTTTCATAGCTCATGTGACGGGGGAAGGAGATGTGGACAAAGGTGTCACAGCCCAGCTCGTGCGCGGTGCGGATCATCAGATAGCCGCGGGCGACGAAGTCGTTGTTGCAGACAAGGTCAGCCGCGCTGCCGATCTCGGGCAGGTCTTCATGGGATTCGCCGGCGATGCAGATGATGTCGGGGCGGCGCTCCTTGATCTGACGGAAGGCTTCGGTGGTGCCGGGCACAGCCTGATTCACGATGATAGCTTTCATCTCCGGATCATCGGACAGGTTCACGATGGTCTGGATAGTGGTCTCCAGCTCTTCGGTGAAGTTGTCGGGATAAGTCGCGAGAATGACTCGGTCTTCACCGTACTTCGCCTGGAAAGCCTGAGCGCCGCGGGGATCGTCTTCACCCTGGGAGACGGAACCGGTGACGATGCCGATATGGAAGGTATCATCATCAGCGGAGGCAGTAGCCATCAGGCCGCCCATCACGGACAGGACCAGGGCAAGCGCAAGGACGAGGGAAAGCAGTTTCTTCATTTTTGGATGCTTCCTTTCTGTTTGTTTTTCCGGGAACCCGGAATCAGTTGTTTTATTTTATCCAAAATCACTTCCGTCCGCAAGAAGAGCGGCGGCTTCTCGGTGTATTTTGTTTGCGTTTTGTATACCGAATAAAAACATCCGGCCGAAATTTTGTCGACAAAAAAACGAAACGTTTCGAAAAGGTCTTTTCAAAAGCAGACAAATATGCTATTATAAATCGGTTGGAAACGGTATACGGAGACCTGAAAACAGCAAAACGGTGTTCTGTCTTGTACTCATCGATAAAGAGGTGTCCGGCATGCAGGAGACGATGCGTCTGGAAAAGTATTTCCCTGCCAGCGAGATTACGGTCCTGGCGGTCTGCTTTGTCATGGTCATTTTGCTGCTCGTTTCCTTCAAAGTACGGATGAAGAGCTTTCGCATTTTTGCCGCGATGCTCTGGATGCTGATCACCGCAACATTATCGGATCTGATGCTTCATTACCTGATGAACAGGGATCCGACCCTGCCCACCTGGGTGTTCTACAGCCTGCGAAGTGTTTATCATATACTGCTCCTCGGGCTGCTGCATAACTATGTGGTCTATACCTGCGAGGCTACGGCTCTGAGCAGGAAGAAAAGAAAGCCGTATATTATCGCGGCAACTGTTCTGTTTGCTGGTTTTTCCATTGCAGACACGGTGGGCATTTTCACCGGCCGGACCATGCACATTATCGACGGTGTCATCTCCTTCGAGGGCTCTCAAATCTTTTCAGCCGGCTATATATGCTTTGTTGTGCTGCTTACCGCGCTGCTGTACCGGGTGCGCCGCCGCCTGTACAAGCAGGTGATGCTGGGCTTTGCCGGTGTGATGGTGCTTTCCATTTCAATGCTCGCCGTGGCCCGGCTCCGGACCCAGTCCTCCTATACGGCGGCGACTTTCCTGTTCCCCCTGATCGCGGTGATGTACATGCTGCATTCCAACCCGTATGACGCAATGCTGGGGGCGAATGACCTGCGCGGGTTGAATAACCTGATCCGCTACAGCGATGAGAAGGGGCGGGAACATCTGTTCCTGAGCCTTTACATGCGGGAGCTGGACGAAAGCGGATCGACCATGTCGGAAGAACTGAAAACCCTGATCCGGCATGTGGCGGAGTCCTATTACCGGAAGTCAGTGCTGTTTCAGGTGAGCAACGGGCATATGCTCCTGATGGTTCCGAAAGAAAAAAACAGCAATTGGCAGGAGCGCACGGAAAAGATCCTCGGGGAATTCAAGGTGGAATACGAGCGTTTCCGGTATGACTACAAGCTGGTGATCGGGGAGAGCGCACCGGAGCTGAACCGGAAAAATGAGTATATCGGCTTTATCCGAAGCATTCATGCCCGGATTCCGGAGAATACGATCTATCATGTGCAGGCGGACGACCTGGAAAAATTCCGGGATTACGAGGCGATTCTGAAACAGGTGGCGGACATCGCCGCGAAGCAGGATCCGGACGATCCCCGGGTGCTGGTGTATTGCCAGCCGGTGTTCAATATCCGGACCGGGAAGTACGACACAGCGGAGGCGCTGATGCGCCTGCGGATCGACGGGAAGGGGATCGTCTTTCCGGACCAGTTCATTCCCCTTGCGGAGGAGAACGGCTATATCCACGCGCTGACCCGGATCATCCTGAGCAAGACCTGCCGGGCCATCCGCAGCCTGACGTTGGAAGGGTTTGAGATCACGCGCATCAGCGTGAACGTTTCTGCGCTGGAACTGAGGGATCAGGCTTTCTGCGGGGACATTGACGAGATCATCGGCCGAAGCGGCGTGGATGCCGGGCGGATCGCCATTGAGCTGACAGAATCCCGCAATGAAAATGACTTCCTCCTGATGAAGGAAAAGATTGAGGAACTGAAAGGGAAGGGGATTACGTTCTATCTGGACGATTTCGGAACGGGATACAGCAACATGGAGCGGATCCTGGAGCTTCCCTTTGATATCATCAAGTTTGACCGGAGTATGGTCCTCGCGGGTTCCCAGGACAAGCGCTCCGAGCAGGTGCTCGGCAGCCTGGCGGACCTGTTCAGCAAGCTGGATTATTCCGTGCTGTATGAAGGCGTGGAAGATGAGAAGGACGAGGAGATGTGCCGGAACCTGAGCGCCTCCTACCTGCAGGGATACAAGTATTCAAAGCCGGTGCCGATCAGCGAGCTGAGAAAATTCCTGGAGAAAGAGCCTGCAACCTGAGAAAGAACCGATCAGTCGGGGGGGCCGGGGGCCCCTCGGTTTTCCTTTCTTCGAAAAAAGAAAAATATGTACGTATAAATTTCGCTCCCGGTTGTTTATTTTGCACTGTATTATGGTATCATCAGTACCGATCAGAAACAAGAAAGGCGGGAAACCGCCGAAGGAGGATTCATGATTGAGCTGCAGAATGTAACGAAAACGTATGCGAAGAATAATAAAAAGGCTGTCGACGACCTGACTCTCCGCGTGGAGGGCGGGGAACTGTTTGGCTTTATCGGGCCAAACGGCGCCGGAAAAACCACGAGCATCAAGCTCATGACCGGTATCCTGGCGCCGGAAGAGGGAAAGATTATCATGGCCGGACACGATATGGCGTCGGACCGGATCGAGGCCCAGCGCCTGATCGGGTACGTGCCGGACGGGAACGACCTGTACGACCGGCTGACGGGGATGGAGTACCTGAACTTCATGGCGGACGTATATCAGGTGGACGCTGCGCACCGGAAGGCGCATATTGAGAAATATCTGGACATCTTCGAGCTGAAGGACGCCATCAACAGTCAGGTCCGCTCCTATTCCAAGGGCATGAAGCAGAAGCTGGTTGTGATCGGCGCGCTGATTCACAATCCCCCGATCTGGATTCTGGACGAACCGCTGGGCGGCCTGGATCCCCGGGCGGCGCACCTGTTGAAGGAAGAGATGCTGCGGCACTGCCGGGAGGGGAACACCGTGTTTTTCTCCACTCATGTGCTGGAAGTGGCGGAGAAGCTGTGCACCCGGATCGGCGTGATCGACCACGGCAGCCTGCGTGCCCTCGGCACGCTGGAAGAACTGCGCTCCGGAGAGAAAGGCGCAAGCCTTGAGGACCTGTTCCTGGAGCTGACCGACGACGGAGGAGACGAAGAACAATGACTGGCTTTTTTGCGCTGCTGCGGCTGCAGCTGCTTTCCCGGTTTGCGGATCTGAAGCCCCGGAATTTCATGGCGCAGCTGAAGGAAAAGAGAGGCCGCACCATCGGGATGATGATCCTGATCGTTTTCCTGATTGTTTATATCGGCGTGATTCTCTTCATCGTGGAAAACAAAATGCTTGACATCCTGATGAAGATGGGCACGCCCGATATGCTGATCAGCATGGCGGTAACCCTGGCGACGGTCGGTACGCTGGTTATGTCCTTTTTCTTTGTGCTCAGTTCCCTTTATCTGGGCCGCGACGCAGCTTATCTGGCGGCGATGCCCCTGAAATCCCGGACGATCATGAGCGCGAAGCTGGTGCAGGTCTGGATTTCTGAAACCTGCATCGACGCCATCCTCCTGCTGCCGGCCTGCATCCTGTACGGCGTGAAGACCGGCGCCGGCACCGGGTTCTATCTGCGGCTGATTCCGGTCTGGCTGCTGATTGCGATTCTGCCGATC
>Ga0310690_10008621_pt1 | contig 12904 bp, 11 predicted proteins | sample AusTroGonzalo_MG_2_FD_207661 | JGI IMG/M metagenome (GOLD analysis project Ga0310690, IMG submission 207661) | Bovine rumen microbial communities from tropical cattle in Woodstock, Queensland, Australia - Gonzalo_04 (v2) (version 2) | ecosystem: Host-associated > Mammals > Digestive system >...
CAAGGTATATAGAACTCTCTATTAAAAACTTCTTTCGCTGCAAATAATCTATTCCTATAGTTATCTTGTGATTTTATCTTCTGTCCTTTCAATAATGCAACATACTCGTTTAAACTTCTGTGCGATGGCAATCTTCTATCGTAACTATCACGTACTTCTTTATAGAATGATATTAGATGCTGAAATTTTGTATCGGTTTGTTGCAATAAATTCACATTTGTGATAGCAAGATTGTTTTCCGACACTTGAAGGTTTGCGGAAATCTGTTCCCGAAGCGTTTTTATAAGATAGTAAACGCTTAGGAATGCTATAAATGTACCGATAAAACCTCCTATAAAATCCCCATATTGTCCCCATTGCTCAGAATCTGCAAGCCAAGTAAAATGCCATGGATGCGCAAAAACAAAGACAAAAATCACTACCGCAGCAAAAATTCCAGTACCTATTAAACAATATTTAAGCATCTGGAAACTGGCTTTTTTCTCCTGTTCCTGCTGTATCCTCTTTACTTCAGGGGATATCTCTATTTCATTTATCTTACTACCCATGACTGCTCTCTACATACATTATGATTTCCATCACTCGTAACAGATGTTTTGAATCTTGGATACTCATCACCCTTTGTGCGATTATTTTCCCATTGACATGGATATAAATTAGGCAATGCATCACTACCTCCGCACGATTGAGGCATGCGGTGATCAATCTCCCATCCATACGGACCTGTTGTGCCGTAAGCGTTTTTATTAATCCAAGCGCCAGCAAAATCTTTTCGCCATATATTCGGATCGTAACCGGATATTATTGTGGCTTTATCCCATACTGCCTCAATTAATTGTTGTGTTATTGTCATACTATTTTTTGATTTAATAAATTTTTATATCATTTTTCTGAGAATCTACTGTAACTCAAAGTTATTTCAATTTCTCCTACACTATTTATTATTGCACTAGCATTTGAGAAGTGTGATACCAGTACCAAAACGCTTCCGGGAACGTCTTCTTGAGCTTGTTCAAACGGTTCATGTCCGGAGAGTTGATCGATAAGTCCTTCACTGCCATCGGATCACCCGGATAACGCGCAATCGCATCCACACCCTTCTCAATCAGCGTCACCATATACGCATCCCGTGCCGCATCCGTGATAGCCTCATCGATACGATACTGTCGTCCGTCGTACATGAAATTGCGCATTTTCTTGATTCCCCGCTGCAGAAAATCAAACTGCCACGCATTGATAGCTCCACGCAACGCGATGTTCATATCCGTCTGCCGGATCCCCGTTATCACCTCGTCCACCGTCATGCTTAAACCCCGATATGCCAACTCCACCGGCACAATCCTGCGGAACACCTCTCCCGTCACACGCATATCGTCCACATGCTCAAACAGTCGTCCCACATCATGCAGCTGCTTAATCACCTCCAGCGATTTCTCCTCGTCCTTCTTGTAATACGGAATCCCCGTCGAATCCGGAGCAAAAGCTGTAAGTTTATCGCCTAAGATATCTTTCTCGGACGGAACGGTAACCTTAGCCGGAGTGCCAACCACCTCAATCAGAGGCGTGATCACATCCACTTGCTTCGTCTCGATATACTGATGTGCATCGTACAGCACATCCAGCAGGATGTACATATCTTCGCGTCCGGTTCGTGGAAAAGCCACTTGGTAGAAGAACTTCGAATGCCCTTTGGGGATGTTCGTGCCATCCTGACGACGCTCCACGAGTTCATAGCGCACAAAGCCACTCGCAGCATACTGCTGCAGATAGGTCTCGATGTTGGTCTCCGGAGGACAGATGATGTCGATGTCCGTGGACAGACGACTTCCCGTCTCTTGCAACAGCAGCATCAGACTCGTGCCACCCTTAAATACGAACGGACAACCACTACGTGCCAACATGTCCAGCAGACTGAACGCACGAACCACACGCTCTATCACGTTCTTATCCGGATAACGCAGCTCCATCGCCTTCGCGCTGATCCATTCCTGTCCAAAACACTTCTCTGCTATCATAGTTTCACATTGCGCCTTTGCGCGTATCTTTGTAGTTTCTGCTCATTAATCACATACATCTGCCTTGCCGTATCCGTCATATAACTCGCCTCTATCCCCTGCATGTAATAAAAATCCTTGTCTTTCCGTATATCCACCAGCAACTTCTCCAATGTCGGCACATAGTACCCTTCCTGACGAGCCAACGGAGCCTGACTCACCAATACTTTCACCACCACTATCTTCTTCTTCACGTCCACATAGTCGTATGCCATCTGCTCATCCGGACTGCAATACACCTCGTATCCTGCATCCTGCAACTGATGAAACGCACTCTCCACACTATCCCGCTCCACCTCAATGTACGTAGCTTGATTGAATGCCAGATGGTGCTGCAGCGGTGCAAACGTCTCTCCGTTATACACGCATACCTTTACCAACGGATACTGCGCATGTATCAGATCATACACCGCTTTCTCCTGTTCCCCCAGCACCACATGCCATTGCGATTGGTTACTCAGCGCATATACTCCCTTCCGGATAGTCTGCAGTCTCCCTTTACGCACCAAACGGCTGATGGTATTCAAGATAGTATGCCGTTTAGCCGGAGACTCCATAGGTATTCCGTTGTCTTGCGCATATTGAACCGCAGTGAACCGCTCTACTGTCTCTGCGTATCGGATAATATTTTCAACTAACGACTCCATTATATTTCTTGTTGGTTTTTGTCACTAATCGCCAATTTATGACAATCTCCAATACATATACGCTACAAAAGTACTGCTTTTTTTGTGATATATGCTAATTAATTTTAATTTTTTTTTTGCTATTATTCACCTTACACCATACACTCTACACCGTACACCATTAACTAAGCTTTTTTCGTTCAAGGCAATCTATCATCGAAAATTCCGAGGCGTTATACAATTTCAAACCTTTCCACTTCGCGTAGCGGTTGAGCATGTTATACTCATAGAAAATCATATAGAGTTCGTATAATTTCTGCTCCATGGTGCGCCTAAAGGGACGCCCTTTAAAGTTAGGATCTGTGGGTTCGGGACTGACTTTTGCGTTGTCGTAAAAATGCGAATCGATAGTGTATAAGATATTATCTTTCTGACCAACATACATATCCTTTAAGAACGAAGTATCCGCTCCGACAATATACGTCTCTTCATATCCCCAGTAGAGAGACATGTAGATGCAATAAGTAAGTGTAGTATATGTTGGAGGGCATACCCTATTCTCGTCCATTGCGGGGAATAATTTATCGTCAGGAAGAGGATACCATTCGCCTCCATCGAAGAGTATTGTAATATTGCTATTTTTCTTAAACTCATCAATTGCGTTCCATGATCGGAGGTGCGAAGGCAACACCAATTTCATCGGCCATTGTGTCTTCGTTACAATCGCATCCACACAAGAATTAATCGCTTCATCCTCTTCCTTTCCATGTCGAGCCCATGAGGGATCCATCATTACATAGTAAGCCGGTTTCAATTGCTCAAACAAGGGGGTATTGGCGCTGAAATTCACCATAGCACAATCCGATTGCAGCAACTGCGGCAGGTACAAGTCCAATGTTTGGTTCAACGACGGACCTGTTCCTATAACCACCATGCGTTTCTTCTCGTGCTCTACCTTTGGTAGCGGATGGTGCTCCGGTGCCGGTTTCGGGAGCAAGCGTTTCTTTACCTTATAATAGATAGGAGGTACAAATAACTGTATGAATTGCTTAAATGTCATTTTACTTGTAAAATTTTAGCATCTAACAACTTCTGCACGATAGGGATGAGGATGTCTACCGGCTGCTTAACGATATTGGAGATGGTAATCAAATCATTCCGTCCATCTGCATACGCCATAAAATTCATCATCACTTCCACCGCATCATACGCATCTTTTCGCGAAATAGTAGGATATAGGCCTCGCTTGCCTAACTGCGGTTCGCCCATGCAAGTAAGCTGGTAATGCGCATTATATTCCAATGTATTGATGATTTTTATACATACTTCGTAAGCTCCTTGCAGTCCTTCCAGAGAGATGAGCGACATATCATCCGCAGAGGTATGGTACTCGGGATATTCGCCATATTTAGTACGACAGATACCGCATACCGGCAGATCCACTCCGGCAGAATTATATTGGCGCTCGTCTGAACCACGATCTAAGAACGTGAAATGCTTGTAATCGGGATAATGGTGCGCTAATACATTCTGCGCCACTCGATCGGCTAAGGTATTGCCGTACTTGGATTCAACATAACTATACGTGCGGTTATCGCCCACGCAGCTGAGCACAAATCCTGCTATCAAATTCTTCTTGAGAATATCTAAGTTCTTGCTCAGATACGCAATAGAGCCAATCGTCTCCGGATTGATGACGAAGCGATATGTATATCTGCGCTTCGGCATCGCCAATACATAATCAATCATGGCGCGCCATACTACCGGACCGGAGAGTTCGTTGTTGGCCATAGAGGGATGACAGAGGTAGGTAGTGAACATGATTTCCTCATCCGTCTCGCCTTTGATAACGATATCGCCGAGCGTAAGACTACCCTCTTTCAGATCACTATCAATCACCACATGGTACTTTTCCTTCGTCAGCGCTTGTTTCTGCTTCTCGGACATGCAGAATCCCCAACGCTCCTTATAGTAGGAAGTCACATACGGAATCCTATCCGGTTGATCCAGTTGCGTATAGACATGCTCCAACAGTTCCTCACGAGAGATTACTGCATCTATCGGAGTGGAATAACCCATCACATGCAGATTGGTATCAGCAAAATCGATGATACGTTTTCCATCCAAGGTTTCAATATAGCCTCCCCGGATATTCCATTCCTTGGGCACCGTCCAATCGAACACTTGCGTGCCGGTAGGAATCTCATAGGTGCGGAAATCCGCTAATCCCTCCGTCAGTATCCGAAGCGACTCACGGAAACCATTTCCCGTCAGACTGCGGCAAATCGGGAACAAGCGTTCCGCCAATTGATACATATTTTGTCCTGTCATATTATTGCCCTTTATAAGTACACAAATTGCGACTACGATTATTAATAATATCCTCCATAATGGGTTGTACAGATGCATGCAAATCAATCATTTTGCATAGTACTCCATTCCATTCATAACGTTTTTCAATACCTGCGTTGTATAATATTTCGTCTATACCGCTAAAATCTGCAACAACGTCTAATTCCAGATAACGCACAAACATAGAATAGGTTCGTAGAGATTTTTGTCCATCCGCATCAATATACTCTGCAGTAAATTGTTTATCAAACCTATAATTCACATGACCGGAAGTCTGCTCTACATAATGCACAAATGTAAAACACTCTGTCAATCCTACATCTATAATGAGGTTTTGAGCATGGTGCTTATCTAACCATCCGAAAACGGAATCATCACCGAATGAAGACAGGTTTTGCATAGCACATAACTCATCCGCATATTTACCCCATACAGCATACGAGTAAATAGGATGCTGCGTGCGGCGAAAATCATTACGTTTCAAAGCTGCCGAGCTCAATGAACCTGTCATACAAGGAGTGCTATGATAATCAAATGGTATACCACGACAGAAATCCCAATTAAATGTAGGAAAAATGAGTGTTCCTTCCTCTCCTACAAGTTGCTGCAACTTGTTAATTATACTATCCAAAGAAAGCGATTCTCTATATAAACGCATGTAGTTGAAAACCAACCGACGAACATCAGAGGAAACAAATAAGATTCCTCCCTTCTGCATGCCCATCGTTTCTAAACCGGATAAATATGTTGTTACGTTATCCATCATATCTCTCTTAGCACATCGGCCCTGCCAACGTGTTCCATTTAACTAATCGATCAATCAAAATGATTCCGTCCCACGGCATCTCGAAATTCAACATGCGTCCGATCAAGGGGAATCGCATCGCTCCCATCTCGGCAGCAGCAGAAGCAAATGCCCCTACTCGCTCACTCACACCCGAGACGCCAATCGTCTGAACATCCTCATTCACATACTGCAACGCATCCCGGATATCATCCACCACGTGCATAAAAATCACACGCGAGTACACCGGCTTATGCGCCATCGGGTCTTCATCCAGCAGAATCGTATAAGACATCGTCTCCGAGCCGTACACCTTGCCGCAGAAGTCATAGACGCTGCGTATCGAATGAATCGCACTCACCTGTTCAGCCGACATTGCCGGTTTCGGAATCTGCAACTCCGTCTTGCGCATCGCTTCCGTCAGCAACTCGCAGAACTGCTCTGGGCTCACTGCACCATTCCGCTCCACATACACGTTATGCGGTGACGCACATCCGGTTTGGTCGAATATCGACACATCCACTGCCACACGTCGTGCCAGTTTGCGTGCTTCTTGTTCGTCTTGCAAGTCCTCCCGTGCTATCACTGCCATGGACAGTTTTGGACCAAAGATCACCGTCTCCGCATCGTATCGCGACGGATAACCGGCAACCGTCTCCACAGCCTCACGTCCTCCCCATGCGATACGTACATCTGCCGAAGCCGACATTTCTCGTGCCACATCGTCCGCTGTTCTCGGGAAATAAACGACTGCTATCGTCCGCAACAGATCATCGCCTTTGACGATGCGTCCGTCTGCACAAGCATACTCCAGTCCTTCAAAAGCCGTAAGCAACAAACGGAATACACCTTCGTCGTTCTTCGACACTTTCAACAAGTTGCTGTTCTTCGTCAGTATCGCTTGCACCAACGCAAACAGACCCAGTATCTGCACGTTTCCGGCTAACCAATGGCACACCAGTCCACGCGCATTGGCACGCATCATGTGCTTCTCGCTGTCCGGCATCGCATGCCAACCATCCGCATAACCCACGTTGCCACGTAGACCCAGTTGCGCCACTCTCCGCAGGTTATTCTCTGCACACCAAGTCGCTAGGAACAACAATCCCCTATCTTTCAGCACCTGATATTGCGGCTCACTAATCCATCGTTTCGCAGCCAAGTCAATCAGTCCGATCAGTCCGTCCACCGGCTGTTCGCGCAACCATTTCTGCGCATCTCTGAGCGAACCGATGACTTCCTTTAACTGCTCCTTCGCTTCCGTTGCTTGCAATGCTGCACCATGATACGACTGCACATCGAGACTACCGCTAACCGCTAACCGCTCACCACTAACCGCTGCAGAAGCAAACGTCAGTTTGTTCGCCAAAATATCGCCACAGCCGCGAATCTCCGCTTTCTTCAATCGTCCTGTCACCACAAATCGCGTACCTCCACGTCCGCATGGACACGGCTCGTCAATCACGTATCCCAAGTCATCCGTCAGCACGGCATTTCCCGGATACGAATGCGGTACAGGAGTAATGAACTCCAACATTCCCTCCTGTCCGGCAGGAAGCACCTCACGCGTCTGCGCGTCACGCACCAGCATGCGAACATAATTACTTGTATGCTTGCAGCCACACGGACAATCCGGATAATTCAAACCCATCTGCTCCGTGAAGCCGTAGATATCCACCACGTCTGTCGGCTCGATACCAAAGCACTCCGACAACTGCTGATTGAAAAGCCGCTTCTCCACTTTCTCGCTCTCCAGCTTCTTCCAACCACCGATATGGATGATCTTCGAACCCTTCGGCAGATGCAGTTTGACGTCAGCTGCTTGCAGCGCTTTCAGCACTTGTGAATACAAGATATACGTAAATCCGAATACCACCACCGGTTGCTCTTCAGGCAACGAACGCAAGTACTCCTGCATCGCTTCCACATCGAAATACGACACGCGTTTCTCGTTCGCTTTCAGGAAATACGCAGCCTTACTCGCAAAGTTCAGATACCCGGTTATCGCCGCAAAACGCGCTCCGAGCAAAGCCTTGAACTCCGATCGGGGATCAATATCCATCACCAGGAACGGCTTACGTTCACGACCAATCACCTCCTGCATCACTTTCACCATCGCTTTCGCTTGACGACGTGATGTCTCTTTGTCCACCACGATCGTACTCGGTGTGCCGGACGTAGCCGAAGACTGCAACCGCAGCCGGATATCCTCTTTCGGCACCGAAGCCAACGAGAAACCCAACTCTTTGAACACACTCACCGCTACCGGAGGTATCTGCCGGATGTCCGTCAGTGGCTCATGCGGATTAAATTCCTTCCGCTCACAGAACTGCCGATACGCTTCGTTATGGTCGTAATGGAACTGCAATTCCTCTTGCAGCGCCTCCATAAACATAGCGTCCGTTTCCGCATTCTGCTCATACGGTGGCATTCCTAACAACTCCGCTGTCTTATATTCTTTTTCTTCTGTCATACTTCTTTTAATTGAAGCCGCTGAATCTTACCTGAGGATGTCTTAGGTATAGCATCCACACGCACAATGCGCTTCGGCCATTTATAATTCTCCAACTGCGGCTTGATAATCTCCATGATCTCCGCATCCGTGATCGGTTCTTTCTCCACGATAAACGCTTCGACAACTTCTCCCATCACCTTATCCGGCATTGCGCAACAAGCACTCTCCTTGATCTGCGGGATGGCATTCAGCACCTCCTCCACCTCCATCGGGCTCACTTTCTCGCCTCCCACATTGATCATCTCTTTGATACGTCCTTTGATGTAGATATGGCCATCCTCGTCCATCCATCCGCTGTCTCCTGTCCGGAAATACTCGCCATGAAAATCCTGCGCAATTCTTTCCGGACTCTCGTTCCAATAGCTCTTGGTCACGTGCTCTCCCTTCACGCAGATCTCTTCGTCTATAATCCGGATATCTACGTTCGGAGCTGCCTTGCCGATAGAACTCAGATTCTCCGTATATTCATGAAACTCCATGAATGCACTACGCGAAGCCTCAGTCAAGCCATAGTGCATACATATTCGTGTAGTTGGTAGCCACTCCATCAGCATCTTCTTGTCCTCGATGCTCATGAACGAACTGCCAATCTCGATGTACTTCAGTTGGTCAGCATAGTTGCGGATTTTATCGCGACTCATCATCTTCAGGTACGCCCAACTGGCAGGAACCATTCCGAATCCCGTCACGTGATATTCGTCCAACGCAGTAAAGAACCGCTTCACGTTTGCAAATGTTCCCAGCAGTACAATCGTACCACCTTTCGACAGCACGCACCGCAAGCGTCCCAGTCCGAACGAGTGACTAACCGGCAACGCCAACAGCTCCACATCCTCCGTATCGTTTCCGATATAGGCATTGATGTTCCGTGCCGATGCAGCGATATTCTCATGCGTCAGCACTACCCCTTTCGGTGCTCCTGTCGTTCCCGTCGTGAACATGATGTCTGCGGCATCACCATTGACCAGTGACCAATCACCATTTACCAATTGAGTGATGTAATCACGTCTAGCTTCCTTGGTATCTGGATCAATCGGCACACAGATGCCTCCGGCCAGATGCGTTCCGAAATACTGGTACACGAATTCCGCATTTCCGGCAGCAGCCAAGATGACACATTTCCCTTTATAGAAACTCGCATCATCCTGCAATCGCTTTGCCTCCTCGCAGCATCGTTCCCATAGTTCGCCATAGCTCACCACGGTATCCTTGCATATCAGCGCCACCTTCTCCGGCATCCGCTGCGCGTTGCGTTCTATTTGCTGTTCAATAGTCGGCATTACAACTTTGCTTCTACTGCCTTGATGATGTCGTTAACGTCCTCAATCTCCATCATATCCTCCGGCTCGAACATAATATCGAACTCAGATTCCATGCGTTGAAGAATAGCCAACTGTCCCATGCTATCCCACGCTGGGAAATCACCAATTGCGCTATTCAGCGTCACATCACTTACCGGCACGTCGCAAACCTCTGCGACAACTTGCATTACTTTTTCTTGTGTACTCATATCTTGTTTCAATTTATTCTTATTTAACTCCTCCATCTACGCGGACTACTTGTCCGTTGATAAACGATGCATCATCCGAAGCCAAGAAGAAATACGTCTTTGCTATTTCTTCCGGTGTAGCCAAACGCTGCATAATCGATAGGCTCTCCATAGAAGCCTTTGCCTTATCGCCCATCGCATCTGCAAACGGTGTCTGCGTCAAACCTGGAGCAACTGCATTCACACGGATCTTGGATGACGCCAATTCTTTCGCAAGCACTTTCGCGAATAATATCATCGATGCTTTCGTCGCTCCATATACTGCATTACCTATCTCTCCGTCTATACCTGCAATAGATGCTGCATTAAGAATCACTCCTGTTCCATCCTTAGCTATACTACTCAGCAATCCCTGCGTTATCTGCATCTGCGCAAAGTAATTCACTTGGAATACCTTCTTTGCGTCACTCATACGCGTAAACGGCAGAATTGCCAAATGCGGCATACCTGCATTATTGATAAGCACATTGATCTTAAGTTTCAATGCACGTATCTCTGCTATTCCGGCTTTGATGGTTTCCTCTTCCGATAAATCAAAATATATCGGATGGAACTTATCGCCATACTGCGCTTTCAACTCATCCAGAAACGCATCATACGATTCTGTTGGAGCAAGACTGCATAATATCATCTCCGCTCCAGCCGCAGCAAACAACTTTGTGATTGCTCTACCTATTCCACCATCGGCACCGGTAAGGCATACTACTTTGTTTTCAAATTGATTCATTTCAATATCTCCTATTCAATATATTCCAATTGCATTCTATCGCCCTTTGCAAGGTCGTGATTGACGCGTTTGCCGATTATCTCCGGCAGGTATTTCGGATGTAAGCCAAAGCCCGGACGGACGGAACGAACGTTCTGCTCCGTGATGATATCTCCGGCTTTCATATCTTCCGCCACATACAGCGAACGGCTTGCGGTGCGGCTATTCTTCATTTTCTCTGTGAGCGAATAATCCACCTTACCCATTGCAGCTTCAGCCAACCGCACTTTCTGAACCATATCACGGAATTCAGTTTCATCCATCGAGAAGGTAGCATCTTCGCTTTCCACCTCTTTATTGAGGATGAAATGCTTCTCAATCATCACTGCGCCATTGGCTGCTGCAAGCACCGGAACCATGGCGCCAATGGTATGGTCACTCAATCCGGCCTTCACGCCAAATCGTTCAGCGAGATCCCGAATCATGATCACATTCGCCTCTTCCACGGGTGCGGGATAGGCAGAGGTGCACTTGAGCAACGTAATATCATTATTGCCCACTCTACGACAAGCATCTACGGCAAGTTGTATATCGGCTATTTCTGCGATGCCGGTAGCGATGATCATGGGTTTCATCTTGGAGGCAGCATATTCAATCAGCGGAATATCGGTGATCTCAAACGATGCAATCTTATACATAGGTGCGTTGAGCGACTCAAGGAAGTCAATCGCAGTCTTATCAAAGGGAGATGAGAAACATACCAAGCCCTCGTCATGAGCTACTTGGAACAACTCCTCGTGCCACTCCCAGGGTGTATACGCTTTCTGATACAACTCATAAAACTTCCTACCATCCCAAATGGAGTTTTCGTTAATCACGAAATCCGGCTTGTCACAATCGAGCGTGATGGTATCTGCTGTATACGTCTGCAATTTGATTGCATCCGCACCGGCTCTCTTGGCTGCTTTTATCGTCTCGATTGCGACGGACTTATCTCCACCATGATTGGCCGACATCTCGGCTACTATAAAGCATTTTCCCATATTACTTGATGGTATTTAGTATTTGTTTCATTTCCGTTAATGTATCCGTTTGCAGGATGATATACCCTAACCTATCCAACGAACTGCGTATCTGTTTCTTGGAACACGGTTCGATCTCATAGCGTCTAATAGCCGCATGACAGGTTTGGATAAAGTCCTCACAACGATGGTAGTTCTCCGTATTGAGGAACTGCACTGCGGAACACTTCTTAAACTTAATTTCCAGATCTGCCAGTTCACCGATAGATACGCGAATCAGATTCTCCATCATATTCACACCGGTGGACAGCGGCACCAGATCGGATGTAATATAATCGCCACCCAAGCGGCATGCAGACTCGATGATAAAAGCACCATCTGCATTCACTTTCACCTCCGTATGATTGGGACAGTTATTGGATCCAAGCGCTTTGGTTGCGGCGAGCACTTCGGATTCAATCAGATGCTTCACATCGTCCGAAATCATAGCCGGTTCGATATGCGTATCCTCCACAAAGCAGCCATACTCCTCTCCTATCGTCTGCTTCTGCGTGATGGCGATGATATGCGTTTCTCCATTCTGCGAGAAGGACTCCACGCTGAACTCCTGCCCTTCGATGAACTCTTCGATAATCACCGTATGCGAGCGGGAGTTGCTGTCTGCGTCTTGAATAGCCGATTTCAGTTCGTCTGCGTTCTCCACCTTCTGCACGCCGCGACTGGCTGATGAATCCACCGGCTTGATGATCAATGGGAATAAGGCATTGTTCATCAACTCTTTCGGGCACTCACCATTCTTCACAATTCGATAGAGCGGTGTCTTGATGCCATGATTCTTCAAGCACTCACGTTGGAGGTATTTGTTGGTACACAACCGTGCTGTCTCTACGGACATAGCAGGAAGATGGAACTTCTCGCCTACGGCAGCTACCACGTTCACCGGTGCATCGGAGGTGGTGAGAATACCATCTATCGGATGATGCTGCACATAGGTCATGAGCGCATCCATATCCATCGTGCTAATAAGGAGTCGCTCTTGAGCGATTAGCAAACCAAGAGCTTTGGGATCAATGTCCGCGACAACAGTATGCATGCCGAGTGCATTGGCACATTCAATGATGGGTACTTGCATTTGGCCCCCTCCTAGAATGAGGATTTTTTTATCTCTAAATGACAACTTCCGGAACATACGCACAAATCGTTGAGGTATAGAGGTGAAGTCGAATGTCGGCAGATTAACGGCATGGAACAAGTCATCATTGATGGTTAGAAAACAAAAGCGAGCCTTTGTATCTT
>Ga0310690_10008622_pt1 | contig 12901 bp, 5 predicted proteins | sample AusTroGonzalo_MG_2_FD_207661 | JGI IMG/M metagenome (GOLD analysis project Ga0310690, IMG submission 207661) | Bovine rumen microbial communities from tropical cattle in Woodstock, Queensland, Australia - Gonzalo_04 (v2) (version 2) | ecosystem: Host-associated > Mammals > Digestive system >...
AATATTGATATACCATGATTAGATATGCGTGTTATAAATTTCACAGTATATCCAGGTATATGGAAATATACACAGATTCTTCCTTCAAAAGATGTAATTAATGTATGAGAAATTATTGAGGGACCACAGGTATTTTTGTATGATATTTGGTGAAACTCATTGAAATGAGAATACTATCACACATTTTGTACGAGTGATAAGGATTTTAAAATAGCATATTTTACAGATTCGAATGGTTCTAATGAAAATAATTGTGCGACAGAACGAATGAAGGATTGATATGGGGTGCTTCCTTATATTTATTGAACGTGATGAGGTTCAGTAGATATAATAGACACAACAGATGCAAATACTGATCCTATTTATAGATGACAAACTAGTATAACTGTTGATAAAAATATATTTCCTCATGAATTCGAAGATTCATCATGATTAAATATTATGTATCTGAATTATTTTTGAAATGACTGGTGAAATCAGCGGTGATATTTCTCGGATAATAATAAATATATTGAAAATCTTATGACACATTCAAATAAGATTATCACTACCACTACCCAATTAATATCAGAAGAAAAGATTAAGAAGATGGCATTAAAAATACAACCAGGATTCCAGATTTGGACTCCAGATTCTTTGGATGTTTCTATGATTCTGAAGGGTAATAAAATGAATATGATAATTAGCTCAATAACTGATATGAATTCTTCATTGCTATCTTTTGAGTATGTTCAGGGTACACTAGATACAATTGAAAATATATTAAGCAACGAAAAAAATGACTCTAAAAACATTCTATTCTTTGTACCAAGTGACGTAAATTATTCATTGAAATGATGAGCGATATATAATTCTTGAGAGTTTGTTACTAATCTTCTTAGCTGAGATGTTACTCTACAACTTACTGATTATAAACTCACTAATTGAGACAATATATGGAATGCTATATATAAATGAAAAAATTATTGAAACATTGTTATGCATTATCCATCATTTTCTCCAAGATTAGATGATTTTTGAATCCCAAGTTATCGTTACGTCGTTAATCCTACGTTTACTAATGGATCCACATATGAACAGTCAAGTATTTGAATATTTGATTTGCAAAGTGATTTTGAATTGGATACTAGTTATAAATCAATACAAGATTCAGATAAGATTAATGAAAAAATCTGATTCTTATGAGACTTTAAAAATATTTCATTATTTGCAGAGTGAGAAATAGTCTGAGAAGCAACAAAAAAATTCTGATCCGAATTTGTAATAAATTTATGAGATCCAGTCCTTTCAAGAAAATCAGTAAACGACAACGTTTGAAAGACTAAGTTTGATTGATGAATTTGACAAGAAATTTATTCAGATTCTGAGAGTCAGATTTTTGGAAGTTATCAGATTGATTTCAATAATGATTGATTAAAAGATTTATTGGTAGTTTATTTAGATTGAACTGTAAAATTAGCTAAAAATTATGGATGAACACCAGATCTTAGAAATATGCAAGAATTGATGCGTATAGCCATAGGAATTAAAGAATTGTTTATTTGAGACGTAGATGGAAACAAATATGATGATATTATTATACATACATCTAATAATCAACTTAGGGTTTATTTAAATAATGGATGAATATTTGATGTTGACTGAAATGTAGCTTGTTTAAATTTAAATGTACGTAATTGAGAAGTCTCTCCAACACCGAGTGATTTATCCGATGTATACAATATTTTTGTAGAAGATATGAATGTGGATCATATTATGGACGTGGTTACCTATGACCGTAAATGATATATAAAAATCTTTTATTGATGAAGTACAAATTGATGACCAAACTATTTAAGTAGGGAAAAATATGCTTGTGATACATGATGGTATCTTAGAGGACTTAATAATACCCAAGTAGTAGACGCATTCTGATTAAAAGTATCAAACGAAGAAATATTTGATAATAGTATGTTATATCGAGTATGAATAGAAAAAGAATTACTAGAAATATGAGAGAATGATTTAAATGAGTATTGAGTAGATTTTGATCCAAAGACTCTGAGTGGAATGATAGTCGCAAAAGATAAAGGTAAAGATGCATCTATTGATAAAACAATTCATGAAATTATGGATAATTTTGATACTTCTAAAGGTACAAAAGCGTTACTAGATAAAACTACTAAATATCAAGATGTTACATTATATGACACAAAATTAGTTTGATGAAATTGAAATACATACACATTTGTACCACTTAGTTACTTAGATAAAGAAGATGCTGGTATAGCATGGAAGACATATAGTGTTAAAAATGGATGAGATATCTTGTCAGATTGAGACATAGTTACTGTGACTGTCAATATACAAGCAAACCAACCATTTGAATGATCATTCTGAGATGTAATACAGTGACCTCGAAAATTGTATTATGATAAAGACAATATTTTCAAATGAATAAAATTTATTCAAAACAAAAATAATGCAGTAGTTAAACGTAGAGATTGAGGTTTTGCATATATAGTAGATAATATTTCACTATCAGCATGAGAAACTATGATATTTCAGTACGATCTTGAATATCATGGTGTTAAACTCAAAAATATTGATATAACATATGATACACGATGGTCTCCAAGTTATACACCAGACATAAAGGCACAAAGTATTAATTGATGTGATAAGGATTTTGTTGCATATTTATGAGACAATTCTTTTGCTCGTACAACTGTTAATTTAGAGGATAAAATTAATAGTGTGTATGTTTCAGAAGATGCTAATACACGTGATTATGCACAAGAAAATGAAGATTATGTATCTGATGTTAAAAATATTCCTGGTCTAGTACAGGATTATATAGATCGTATTAGTTTGCTATGATGAGACAGTTTAGAAATAGGCGATAACGGTGAATGAAAAAAGACATTAGAAAATGCATTATTACAGAAGATTAGAGATGGTTGATTAGAATGACTTAATCTGAATATTAATCTTAATTTAGATCTTTCAATTTTAGATGAACAAGCTGCAGACATCGAAAAAGTAATAGATGATGCAATTAAATGAATGTGTAATTGATTCCAGTTCTGATGATCCAGTAATTGTCCATGATTGCCAGTTCCATTTAATCAGGCCTTTCTTGCTCCTGGTAAATATCATTTATTTTGATGTTGGGAATTGCCTTTGAAACCACTTGAATGATGATTACCAGTATTTTTCTTCCCTGGTACAATGCCTGTATATGAGGTACCAATTCCATGGTGATTAAAGTGAGGATGAGATGAGTTTTTATGGGTGGATTGATGAGCATATCCATCATTTATTAGAATTTATGCGGCGCCGACATTAACTGCTCAACTTGGAATTGCTATATGTTTTTGACCATATGCAACTTCAAATTTATTCCCTTCTCCACTCGGAGATGTCGCAGGTAATTGCGTAGTATTTGCCATTAAGCCTCAATGTAATAAAGATTCCAAACCAAGTTCAGAAGAAGCAGTAGAAACTTATACACCAGCTGTGGAGGAAGTAAAAGATAGCTGAACTTGTTCGAAGGTTTATAAGTGACCTGTCGTAACTGAGCAATGATATCGTGGATCTGCTTTTGATGAATATTCTTATACATCTACATTTAGTGATATAGCATTGACAGATGATGATATTGATAGATTGTTAAAGGATTTAGAGCGCAAATATCCAACTTCGGAAGGTTTGTTAACCGATGAAGAAGAGATAACATATAAAGGTTCTATCCGAAATAAGATTCGACGAGAATATTGGGGTAACCCAATGAAAATGTCTGTGGATATGGCAGCATTATGAGTAAGTGTTGTTACATTATGATTATTTAGGAAAGTCATTGGTGCGGAACGAGTAGATAAACTTTATGGTAGTGTTGAAAAGTTATATGATAAATATTATTGAGATTACAAATTGACTCCAGCAGTGGATTTAGGATATGGTTATACTGATTATTCAGCTAATTTTATGGGTGTCATTGATTTGGAGATGGATTCTTATATATGAGAAGATGATGGTAATACTAAGAATTCTATAGTGATTTGAAATGTGGATATTTTGTGATGAGACTTTTCAGTGAATAAAATAAGATGATGAATTCAGCAATGAATTAGGGAAATAATTATCGATAAATGGTTGGATCCACAGATAAGGTATATTGCAAACCAGCTCACCAAAATGCATGTGAATGTGAAATTGCCAGACTTATCTAAGTTCATCGATAATGAACTATTCACGATAGAAGACGCATCAGCAAATATTTGAGACATATTTAATGAGCCTACTGATACAGATATAGTTACTGAAAAAATAATTAACCCAATTTGAGAAAAATCTGAATGGGAATGGGTATCATCTCAAACATTGGATAATTTTAGTAAAGATTTAGCAAATCCTTTTGAATCATTGGCTAGCTTGATGAATAAAAGTAATATCATCAATATTTCAATGGAACCAGTTACAGTAAAGGTTCCTTGGATTTTTGCTGAGGATATTAATGCTTATTCTGTTTATTTAAATCAATGGATGTCTACCAATGAGGTAATCTTAATGAAGTGGTGAAATGTTTTAAATACATTTTTATCATCTTGTGCTGATGAACCTACTCAGGCAGAAAAGCAAGCATGTTATGATAAGGCTGAATCATACATAAGTTCATTTGTAGAATTCCAGCAACAAGATTGGCCAAGAATGTTAGAGCAGATTTATAATAATTTAAGAGTTTTACAAGAATATAGAGATTTTCCATTTGAAGTATATGAATGGGTTCATGTAGTAGATAAATATATATCAGAGGTACATTCACTTATTGTTAATACACTTGGATATTTATCATATTGGCTTACTACGAATGCAGAAAGATACGTTGGTTATGTAGATGCTATAGTTTTGATTATCAATATTATCAAAACTTACCAGTTAATTATAGATTTTTCTGTGGAGTGGTCTGAGGCTTGTGGAAATTGTGCTAGAGATACATATGACCAATACTCTTGTAAATTATCTATGTTGTGTAATGGGGTTCAACTTCCAATTATACAGATTCCAAACTTTAAACTACCAAATATTACTATAGATTTAACAAATATTGATTTATGATTGGATATTGTTTTACCTGAGTTTAATTTTCAAACAGTCAGAATTGATTTACCAGATATTCCAAATCTTCCAGAACCACCATCTATATTGGCGAATATAAAATTATTTGATTTACCTGACATCCCAATTCTACCAGAACCACCTGATTTGCCAGAGTTGCCATCATTTATACCAGAAGTGGAGCTTGAACTCCCTATTTTACCTCCAGCACCAGAGTTACCTAAATTACCTAATACAATAGAAGCTACTATCAAAATTGTAAAGTTTATATGAAAAATTTACTGTATAGTGAAATGAAGTTTTGGATTGGTTTGAGAAAAATCAGTAAAGGCAAAGATTGAACAAATTACACAGAGAACATACAAAGTTAATTGGATTGATAATATAATGAATTTTACAAACTGGACAGTAGCTCCAATCAAGAATTATGGAGTAGATTATGAGATTGATTCATATGTGGATTTGCAATTTAATTTCAGTGATTTTTATGATTATTTGAATATGTTGACTAAATCAATCAATAATTTAACCACTTCTGTGGTTGATTCTGCGGTTAATTCTACAGTTAATTCTGCAGTTGATTGGATAAGAAATCAGTATCAGCCAGATGGAGAAAGTACAATTGATGATATTAATATAGGTATTGATACTAGTTGATTGATAAGTAAATCTGATATTAATGTTGATTTGGATTGAATTACCAGTGATGATATTGAATATGTAGATTACACTACAGCAAAGGATAGACTCCATGATGTATTGGCATATTTTAGGGAAGAAACAAATAGTTCATCATTTGCGGATAATATGAATACTTCAATTAAAAAGATTGAGAATCAGATTGATACACCAAATTCAATTGAATCAAATACGTGATGATTGGCTTATCTTGAAGATGAAGTATTAAAATATTTAGAAACTCAACGCTCTAAATATAATGACTTAGCAAATTTAATTAATGACGATTATGAATGATTCTTGGCAATGATAGATTCAAAACATGATGAGAATCTGTACGATAGCTGACAATTCTTAGCATTTGATTTACAACTTTTCAATATAGATCCATCCACAAAAGAAAAGATTAAAAAGATATCAGAAGAAAACCCATATGAGATGTTATTGGATAATAAGCAGAATATTGTAGATTGATATTGGAATGCCATTAATGAAAATTCAGCTGAAAGTTTATGAATCAGTAATTCTCAATATTTAGCGTTACGTAATAATATTTGAAATATGAAGAGATTAGCTTCAGCTTTATATTATTATGTAAAACCTGCATCATATACTAATTTATTAGCCAAGGATTGAAGTTCTTATGCTAAGACGTTGTTAGCATCAACAAGTAGACTTTGATGAGATCTTGATATGGCAGCTAGTATTGATCCGGCTCCATTTGCCGAGTGAATTTATGAGAAAAATGACCCAAATCGAACTAAACTAGTTAAAGTAGTATACTCTGACTCATTTACTTCACATATTTGAAAGAATTACCGCAAGACAGAACATTCAGATAATCACGATATTTTATTATGGGATAGTGATGCTGTTTATCTAAAATGTTCATGACAAAGGTGTAATAAAGGATTATGAAAAGAGAATAAGTTTTATATACCACAATCAGTAACTATTGGTTGAGATTCTTATAAGTCATCTATTATTAAAGAAATTCCTTATAAAGAAACTTGGGTAGTATTTGATAAAGAAACAAAATTGAAGATAGCTGATGAAGTGCAAGAGGTAAAAGATTGGAGAGTTAAAGGTCAAAGCTATGATCTCTTATCGTTTTCTTGGACATTAAATTGAGCTGATGCATATCTGATTAAACTGGTTGATAGAATTGATTATAGTTATGAAAAAGTTGACTATAGCTCTGACAAAATACTTGAACGTTATGTGTTGGCATTGCCAGATTGAATAGATTTGGATATGTTGTATGATAATAAAGTAAAATTGGAATTAATAAAAAAGACTGATTTATTGGAAAAATTATACTGAAAAGAGATTGTTGAAGTAGTGCATTATGATCCACACAAAGTATCGAGTAATATTACTATTTCTAATGTTGATAGAAAGTGGTATTATGGTCGTATTGCTACATTAAAGCTTGATTCAGATACATATAATATTAATTCTCCACGATCGAATCAAATTGTTGCATGAAAGCAAATTGTTTGAGACGATCAAGGTCCTTTGCCAGAACCACGACTTTTCAGACCTAGTGTTTCAGAGATTGTAAGTGAGTGAGACCGTTTGGAGTGATATGTTTGAACTAAATATGTTTTATATGTAAAATGGGAAGATAATGTGGCATTAAGCTATATTAATATTTCCCAAAGTTGAAATATACTTGATGAAAAGTATACATTTGAGACAGAAGATACTGTAAGTGTAGATATAGATGTTCACACCGATACAGTTGCAGAGAAATATGATATTTTGTGAATTGATCAGTTCGGAAATAAAACAGAAAAAACGATAACTGTCGACTATTCTATCCCAGATATCGAAATAACAGATGTATTAAAAAATTCTGATTCAAATACTATCGAGGTATTCGCAGTATTATCTCAAGATATCGATGAATGAGATGTCTCATTCCAAAGAAAGAGAGGGGAAGTATGGAAAACGATGGAAATTAAACAGCTTATACCTGGGCTTGCAGAGGTAATAGGATGACCTTATGAAGCTTGAACAGATATTGCAATGTATGATAAAGATAATTCAGTTATTGCGTTGATGGACTCTGAGACGGCAGAGATAGATATACAACCAGATTGCCAAGATTCGTTTGGTATAAGAGTTAAGGTACAAGATAATACAATTATTGAAGTATATAATAGAGACACTAATACAGTAGTATTTTCAATACGTGTTCCTATAAAAGAATTCATAAAGCTTGAAGGAGATAATTATTCAGTTTCTAATTTGCCTGAGAATTGAAATATGTGAATATTTAATTGATGAAAGGCTATTTATAAAAATGGAACTGTTGTATTGTTTATTTCTCCTGAGGGACATTTATATAGTGAATTATGAATGGAATGAGAATATGACTACGATAGAGAGTTGCAAGCATTAATATTTACATTATATGAAACTTCTGATTTACAGAAAAAGAATCCGTTAAAGATTTGGGTAAAGGCAGAGCCATTCTCCGCTAGTTAATGTTAAAAAAATGTTAACAAAAATGTTAAAAACACAATTCAGAACTTGATTTTCTCTTGCAACGAATTGTGTTTTTATTATATTGATCTAGATTTTATTTGTTGTTGGTCTGAATATGGTCACAGAATATACATTACCTCCACATAATATTGAAGCTGAGAAATGAATTATTTCCTGAGCTTTGATGGATAATGAAACTATATGGATTTTTGAATGAGATAGAATTGTTCCAAATGATTTTTACCAAAAGGAACATGCTATGATTTACGAAGCAATTTCTCAATTATGGAGCACTAAAAAGACAATTGATGTGGTGACTGTTTCAGATCAATTATCAGTAAATTGAAATCTGGAAGCTGTTTGATGAATTGATTACCTTTATGAACTTTCAGCTTTTTTGATTTCTACTTCTCCTTGTGTAGAATATAGTAAAATAGTTAAGGAGAAATCATTATTAAGACAGGTTTTAAAAGTTTGCCAGCAAATTACATGAGATGCATATGAACAGAAGGATACTGTGGAGATATTTGATAGTATTGAAAAAAGGATTTTTGAATTAACTCAGAATCAGGTTTGAGATAGTATCTTGAGTATTGATGAAATACTAAAGGAAAGAGTAGAGGATTATATGGAAATAGTTGATCATCCTGAAACATTTAATTCAAACAAAGTTAACTCTTGATACACAAAAATTGATGAAATGTTAACTGGATTTAAGCCAGGTGAGTTGATTATTCTTGCAGCTAGGCCTTCAATGTGAAAAACAGCATTTGCTTTGAATGTTTTAACGAATGTTGCTTTGGAACAGAAAAAATCTGTGGCAATGATCTCATTGGAAATGAGTGTAGAGTCCATCGTAGATAGAATAATGTCTGAGATATCTGGAGTACCCATGTATAAGATCTCAAAGTGAAATCTTGATAATTCCGACTTTGCACAAATGGGAGATGCTATGGAAAAGTTATCAAGTGCAAATATATTTTTGGATGATAAAGCATGAATTACTGTACCTATGCTGAAATCAAAACTTAGAAAATTGAAGATAGAAAAAAAGCAGCTTGATTTAGTGATAATAGATTATTTGCAGCTGATGCATGCAACGATGTTTGAGTGAAATAGGGTTCAGGAAATTTCAGAAATATCTCGTTGATTAAAAGAATTAGCAAAGGAATTAGAAGTGCCAATTTTAGCATTGTCACAGTTGTCCCGTGCAGTTGAGCAAAGAGTAGACAAAAAACCTCAGCTCTCAGATTTGAGGGAATCAGGTTCAATTGAGCAAGATGCTGATTCTGTATTGATGCTTCATAGAGAAGAATATTATGATCCTGATACTGATAGGAAATGAGCAACTGATGTCTGTATTAGAAAAAACAGAAATTGAGCTGTATGAGAGGTGGAATTACATTTTGAGAAAGAAATTATGAAATTTGTGGAGCCAAAGAAAAAAGAGAAAAAGTGAGATGGAACATATTAGAATAGTATAAAAGAGTTGGTTATAAACCAGCTTTTTTGTTTATTAAAAAAGTCTGCGAAAATTTGACATTCTTTTTTTTTTGTGTACAATTAAGTGTTCTAATTTTATATTTTAATTATGTTGAAATGGTAAAACTAAAACATGGAAATTCATCTGAGATTTTAGATAAAAAATCTGAGAATCCATGAGGAAGTATATCTGTACAGGGTAATTCATTGAGTAATTTATCTGAGATTTTGGAAAAATCAGACGATAAAATTGAGACATATACTGTTAAACAAGTAATTGTAGGAAATCCCAAACGGGTAGATCAAATATCCTTGCAATCAGATAGTTGAAGAGGGTTAACGACTTTAGCTTATAGCGGTGTAGATTATTCGGGATTTGAAGTTTGACAAAAGGTTCGTGAATGGGTTGATGCGGAAAATGGATTGTATACAGTTAAAAAAGTAATTGTAGGAGATTCCATAATGGCAGATCAAGTCATCCTGGAACCATATGGTTGAGGAGCGAAAATGACTTTAGCTTATAGCGGTGTAGATTATTCGGGATTTGAAGTTTGACAAAAACTATTATATAGAAAGCAATCAAAATATTGAATAGGAAAAGAATTTAGGACAGTTTTGCAAAATCTCGAATGAAAGTATCTACTGGTAAAGTAATTAACTAATAGGTCATAATGCAGCCATAGATATTAGAGGATTGTGGTTCCTGATATAATATTTCAACTCGTTTATAGTAGAGAATCTTTTTGATGTACTTAATTCGCTTGATGTAAATGTTCAATTTTGTTGTGTTATGAAATACACCTTACCATTTGGTGCCGTATACCTACTATTATCATTTGTGTAATCTTCATATGTATTAGATACCCATCAAATATTTGTAGGGCATCCCGATTTATATTTATTTTTTGAATCAACATACCTTTTGAAATAATCTTGAGTAACAAAATATTCTTGTCTAAGTAAATTATCTGAAGTGTATACGTTTAATGAATCTAGATATTTTATGTTATAAGTTTTGCAACTTCTAGATGTGTATGTTGTGTTACTGCTATTTCATGATGGGAAATATGCAGAGTAGTCATATCATAAATCTTCAATAGCATATTTAATCTCATCATCAGTCCATCATTGATTTCTAAGTTGATTTAATATTTTTCGTCATTCTTGAGTCGTGCCGCTTGTTTTGGTATTATTTGTGTTTGGAAAATAATCACTTGAATCATATCATAAATCCTCTATAGCTTGTTTGATTTCTTCATCCGTTCGTCATTTGTTTCTAAATTCATTCAATATTTTTCGTCACTGTTGGGTAGTAGACGCATATGTCAGTGAAACTAAAGGTAATGATAATATAATTGTAGATAAATATAACCAGAACTTTTTCATCTATGATGAATAGACATATAAAACATAACTCAAAAAATATATAAAAAAACACTGTTTTCTATATGAAAACAGAAAAATAAATTGACAAAATATTAAAATATTAAATATAGTCCCAAAATAGATTTAGTCATTTAAATTTTTTATTAAAAATCTCTTTGAAATCCATGATTTCAGACCCTGAACAGGTTCGAAGGTGGTGTACGTTTTGTTGTAAATTATTAATGAAATAAAAATCAGAATCATTCTGATATTTTTTTACAAGAACATTGTAATCTCATTGATTGAAAATTAACGGAGCAATAGCGATAGAACTAATTTTATTGGTGTCTATTTTACTGATAATTTCATCCAAAAATTCTGAATAAATTTGTTGAAAATTATTGACAGGAAGGAGAGGGAGAAATCTTAATCCTACACGGAATCATTTCTCTAGTAGCTGATTGATTGCATTTAATTTTTCGTCAAGTATAGCTGTTCATAGTTCGTATTTCTCTACTATAATGCGAGGAGAAAGAGAAAAAGCAATTTCCATATTTTGGGTAGGAGATTTTCAGTTTAAATTCTTTGCATAGTCGAAGAGAGTGGTGATATTTGCAGATTTTGTTCTAGTTTCGATTAGTACGTTGTCAGGTAATGATTCACAAAATGGTAAAAAGTTTTCATGAAAATGAGATATATTTTCGGTTGCTAAAAGGTCAGCATAATTACTAGCATAAAAGGTAATCTGACCATCAAATCAATTATTTCTTTCTCTTTCAATCTGATTTATTATTTCTTTTTGCATATCTTCATAGTTTAGAAAGAAAACGGGGAAACGATTCCTAAATGTTCATTGAAGATAGCAGTATTTACAGTTGAAGAAACAGTTTAATCATGGTTTAAAGAAAAAGGATTTTCATGGGAATCAATAGTTCTCCGGTGTGGGTAATATTGCTATATGTTCTTGCTTGGCAAGTATGATAAGTGGTTCTGTAGTATAGTTTCATATTTTAGTATCAAAAATATTTTTATAATGCTGTATTTCTATTTTTTCAGAATTTCAAAATCTTTCAAAAATTTGTTTTGTTAATGCTAAATTCTTTACTTTTGATTCGTAGTAGATAAGCATGTTTGTAGGGTAAGTTTTTATATTTTTATTGCAAGATGTATTAATTTTAGATTGTGTTTGACTTTTTAATATAAATCTATATGATATCAGATGGTGAGTTTTTTTATATCCATATATGCAGTTAATATGATTGAATGGTGCTATCAGTGAGATGATCCAGAATATGTTACTAAATATTATGAGGGTTTAAAGCGTGTTAATAATCAGACTGGAAGTACTAGTTGAGAGCTAGCCGAGAATTTTTGACATCAAATACCAAATGTAAAAGAAAAGGAGGATAAAGATTACCGCAAAGTAGTAGATGCAAAAGATGCTATGTATTTTATAGATTTATAGTATTATTTTTAAATATGTAATTCGACAAGACAAGAGTTTTAATAGCTCTTGTTTTTATTTTTGAAAACAGTATTTTATTTCAGTGTTTTATTTTATTATTCTTTAATTATGGCTTATCAAATTGCAAAATTACACGCGAGAGAAGTCCTTGATAGTAGAGGAAATCCAACAGTGGAAGCTGAAATTACATTATCTGATGGTACATTTGCTCGTGCAATGGTTCCTTCTGGAGCATCTACATGAGTTCATGAAGCATTAGAATTACGTGATGGAGATAAATCTCGTTATATGGGAAAAGGTACTTTAACTGCAGTAAATAAT
>Ga0310690_10008623_pt1 | contig 12901 bp, 13 predicted proteins | sample AusTroGonzalo_MG_2_FD_207661 | JGI IMG/M metagenome (GOLD analysis project Ga0310690, IMG submission 207661) | Bovine rumen microbial communities from tropical cattle in Woodstock, Queensland, Australia - Gonzalo_04 (v2) (version 2) | ecosystem: Host-associated > Mammals > Digestive system >...
GGTCATCTATGGGTGCGTTGATGAAACTTGCCATGGGGTATTGACTTTCCTTGTGAAAAATGGTATATTATGGGTATAAAAATTGGCCTGTGAAGCGAGAACCGTGATTCGTTTGAGTGGAGCAGGTAGCTAGGTGACTCTTCACGGAGAGCATACTACTTCCATTTAAATCTTCCTGAAAATACTTTTCCCCTTCCTTGTTGTCGCGGTATTTTTATAGCCGGTCCAGATAGTGAATCCTTCAAAAACACCTGAATTGACAATAACCTCAATCGTAAATTCTTCCCCGGAAATTTTAAATCTGTTGTAAAAATATGTGCGGATTGCACGTTTGTTGGTGTCCATGCTTTTTAAATATTGGACTCGAATTTCAGCAGGGTCTTTCAAAGTCTTTAAGAACATAGGAAGAAGCCTTTCACGGTGTTGCCTTTCTTTATTTCCTTCTGTGATATGTTCTAAAAAATCGTCAATATGATCCCTTTTTATGATGGTTTCGTAATGGAATCCTGTTTTCTCATTCTCGAAAGGAATTGAAACCGTCGCTTCTTTACCCTTGCCTAAACCAAGAGCTTCACTCATTTTATCTGTGAAGTTTTCTTTTGTCACACTGTTGTCTGGTGCAAATTTTTCATCATCTATGACTGGCAAAGGTGTTTTGTCTTTGAAAGCTTCGCTTTTTTGACCGTTCACTTCTATTTCCATCCATCCCTTGGGATTTTTTTTCATTGCTTCACGTTGAGTTGCCGTCATATACGAGCCGATGTCCGCGCTGGCAATACTGTAGTCCCAATTTTCGCCAATGTTAGTAGTGTCGTTTGGATCCAATTCGTTATCTTTATTACGAACAGTCTCTTTCTCAATACCTGCATCCATTTCGTACTTGGAAATAAATTCTTTTTCGCACAAGCATCCAAAACCATTGGGCGGGCTGTGTTTTTCCCACCATGGGTCTTCTAGCGGCAATACCACGCCGTTCCAATTTTTGTGTTCTTTTCGACTTGTGTCCATCATCATGCAGACATACTTTGCATGGGTGAATACGTCGGGCATTTCTCTTGCTTGGCGTTCCTGAGCTGCCGCCGATGCAGTGAGCATGTTCGTCTGGTAAATGACTTTAGAACGCCATGCTCCGTATTTCGGCTTTTTCATCTTTTCGTCAAAGCTAGGGTCTGATTCACGCCACTTGCTTGCTACATTGTAAAAGCGGTCGCGGAAGTCTTGCAAGGATTCTCCATTGCTGATAGCTGATTCAACAGCCTTGCGAAAATCTAACAGAATGTCTTCTCGCATCGCTCCAGCGACGACAAAAGCTCGGGTGTGCATGGCTCCTTCAAGGTCGTCCCATCTTTTAGTAGGCAGATTGATTTTTTGCCGAAAGTAGGCGACTGCTTGTTTGTATTCGCCTTGTTTAAAAGATACTTCCTTAGCCATCGATTATACCCGCTTTCTTGAGTATGGAAAAACGGCCTGCAAGGTCTGCTGCAAGGAACGCCTGTTCCATTTCTTTTGCTACGTCATCCATCGGCATTTCTGCATAGCATCCGATAAGCTTGTCGCGGACTTCTTCGAGGCTTTTAGCGTTCTCTACGAGTTCGCGGATGGGCGCGAGGAAATCCACCTTTTCGCATTCGTCTGCAAGTTGCTCGGTGAACGCGTTCACTTGCTTGCGGAGTTCGTGGCTAGCGTTGCGGATTCCCGTTTTATGGGGTTTCTTTTCAGGGCCTTCAGCGAACATTGCTCCGCCTTGCTGGACTTCGGTCATCTCGAAATACTTTTCGTCGATGCCGTAAACGTCGGTGATGTACTGGGCATTGAACCTCACGCCAAGATGCGTGAGCTTGATGTCTCGATCGAGACGAGCTTCCTGAAGGTCTTCCGGGAGGATGATGTTCATCCACGGAATTTCTTTTTCGTTCGGCCAGTTGATTTCGTAGATCCAGCGGATGAGCTGGTTGATGCTGGATTCAATCATCGCGGCATCGTCGAGAGCAAGGTCTGCACGCACATCGTTGTGCACGGTCGCCATCGCCTGAGTGCCGCCTGCACTCGTCTGTTCGGTGGTGAGCGTTTCGCCAAGCCAAGCCTTGGATATGGCTTGGTCGGCCCAATCGACTATGGCCTTGTGCGGGTTCGCGTTCGCCGTGCCCGCTTCGAGGAGTTCCACGGAGCCGGTTTGCGGGATGACCGCGACAGCATCGCGGACAAGCCCCGCGAGCATTTTGAGGAACTTCTGCTGTTCATCATCCGTCGCGGACGGAGGAATCTTGCCGATGGCTTTGGGAATGCCGTATTTTTCGACAAAGATCATCCAGAACTTGAGACCGCCTTTCTTGAAGGCGAGAGGCCAGAAACAGCGGGAATAGACTGCGTTGCCGTACGGGTTTATTGATGTCGGGCGGTTGCGGGTCACGATAAACTTGCGGTCGGGCATTTCTTGACGCGATCCGTCTTTGGTCTGCAAGAGTAGCTTGCTGTCGTTATCGAACTTGAACCATTCCTGCTTGCGATCCTTGAGTGCGGTCGGCATGATGAGCGTTCCCATGTCGGTCTGCACGGAGTTCCACACGATTTCGTGTACGGCGAATCCATAGCCGATGGCTTCAAGCATCTGCGAAATTGTGGTGCGGAGGTCAATGTTCCAGAGGTATTCCTCAACAAACTTTGCTTTTTTCGCGTCGCCCTTGCTTCCGTCGATTGTCCATGCACGGCTCGTGATTGCTGCGAAGCGCTTGTTCTTTACCGCGTCAAGGTGTGCATCTTCCATCTCGCGATAAACTTTGATATTGCCGCCGTTGTTCTTGAGTATGGTGTCGGGATTCGGGAGGTAGTCAAGCCCGGTGATATATTCGGCGACATTCCGGGTTGCGACTTCCTTTGCAAGCTGCAATTTGCGCTTGTTTTGGGTCTCGTTCTGGCTTTTTTTATTCTTTTTGCTCATGCAGTCCTCGGTCTGTGTCTAATCTCGTTGAATCGCCGTTCAAATTCGTTGAAAAATGATTTTTTAAAGTTTGTTGTCCACTTGCTAGGGTTTTCAGAAAAAAGGCTTAAAAGGGCCTTTCTGTGCGATTTTTTAAAAGCTGCTTAAATCCACGTTTTGTCCCTCGAACGGGTTTGCCGTTTGCGCGAATATCAGGCCCGCCGCGTTCGCCGATTTTGCGTGGTATGCAAGCGCCGCTCCCCAGAAGAAGTCGCCGTGGCCCTTCTCGGTGCTTTCTGCGTCGTAACGGACGTTCCCAGCACTTGTGACAATCTTTTTAACAGCGTGGATGCTTTCGGCCTGTTTGTCTTCTTCGCGACCGTCAACGCCCGGAAACTTCGGGCATTTTTCGATGATGAGTTTCTGGTCTTCAAACGCCTGCAAAAGGCTGATGGCAAGGTCTGCCTTTACCGTGTTCGTGAAAAGCACGCCTTCGACCTTTACCGAGCCGAACTTCTCCTGGGCTCTTTCAGTGAACTGGTCGCCAAGCCCAGTGCGGTCGATGCAGGCACGCACGAGGTTCGGGAGCTTGAGGAACTTGTAGAGTTTTTCTTCAAGGTAGCTCCACTTCTTTTTCTGATAAGCTTCAACAGCTCGGCAAACAAGCTGGTCGCAAACATCTTCGAATACATAGATGACATAGAGGTGACGGTGGCGTGCCACATCGCAACCGAGGTAGAGCGGACCTTTAGCCTTTTCAAGACCAAGGATACCTTGGCGCTCGCAGCTGTGAATGAGGTCATAGCCGATCATCGACGTGGACTCGTCTTGCGGATTACAGCAGTATTCCTCTTGCCAAATGGCTTCGGTGAGGCATCCCTTGTGTTCCTGCTCCAGCCACGCTTCGCGTTCTTTCCTGGAGAGTTTCTTACCGCAGATGCGGTCGGCAACGCCTTCCTCTACTGCGAGCTGGATTGGCACGGTGTGGACGCTGTAATCGAGTTCGCCTTTTTTGCACTTTTCGATGAGCTTGTAAAATAGCGAGTTTACGCCGTTGTGCGTTGACAGGATGCGGATGGGATAGCCCCACATGGCGGCAGGCTTTGCGGCAGCCCACATCTTTTGGTCGTTCTCGTGGTGGGCGGCTTCATCCCACACGATTTTACCGCCTTTGGAGCGGAATGCCTTTGGATTGCTGGAGAGCACGTAGATTTTGGAGCCGTTGTTGAACTCGATTATCTTGCTCTTGATTCCCTTGTCCTCGTCGGCAAATTCGCAGTCCTCGATGTCTTCGGAGTTGATTTCTGCAAGTGCTTTAGCAATAGCGTTGAGCTTTTGGATCCACGATTCGCAATAGTCGATGTATTCGGCTGCGGCGGTCATATCAGCAGAACTGAAAAAGACCTTGAGTCCGGGCTGTTCGATGCAGTCCTGCACGTCTTCGAAGCTTTGCACCCACGTGCCGCCAATGCGGCGGGACTTCTCGAAAATCTTGACTTTCGACTTGTCGGCTAGCCACCGCTTCTGATAGGGAAAAAAGAATTCTTGAAGAGCAGCCATTACACTACACCCAGCTCTTTCTTTATTGCTTCGAGTGCTTTCTTTGCACGTTCTTCCGGGGAAAGCTCGGACTTTGTTGCTTTCGGTGCCACGGCCTCGTACTTGCGGGCATGTTCTGCGGTGTCGATGATGCGTTGCAAAGCAGTGTAGCGTTCCGGGGCGACCTTAACGCCGTCGAGTTCGTCTTGCTTGATTTTGCGAGCCATTACTTCGCCTAGCTCAAAAAGCTGTGCGTGAAAGTTCTTTTCGCCACCGCTTATGGCGACACGGGCTTCATCCCAGTGTTCTTCTGCCTTCCATGTCTGTAGCGTGCGGGTAGAAACGTTAATAGCCCGGCTGATGTCTGCCAGGCTCATTTGGTGAATGGTGTAGAGTTCCTTTGCGCGGGGTTTAAGTTCTGCCTTGCTCATTGTTTTCTCCCGTGATATTCCATGCAGCATGCCCGTATGGCTTCCATGGCTTGCCTCTGTTCATCGCTGTACTTCTGGAACAGTGTTTCCCATCGCGTGTTCTCGACGGCTTGGGACTTTTCCCATTTGGCGTTTTCGTTCGTGTAGAATACGGCGAGCATCACCGCGAAAATGACGCTTATCCCGAACTGCTTGAACGCCTCGATCCAAAAGTTTTTGTCCATAAAGTGCCTCTTGACAAACTTACTTGTCCACGCGTGACTTAGGGCATGACTTTGTCATCTCCTCTTTCGGTTTTTCGCTTGTAACTTTGAGGGCATGGCAAAGAAACTTTTAAAATCCGATGATCTCAAGGAACCGTGGGTCGAAGCGTTCAAGGTCGGCAAGGTCACTGACATGGCTGGCAACGAGCACGACTTCAGCGAAGCGGATCTCGAAGACTTGAATGAAGGAATCCACGAACAGCTCAAGGCTGGTTACCAGCCGCCGATGGTCAAGGGCCACCCGAAGGTTGACGATCCGCGTGTCGGCTCCGTGGTTGATTCCAAGGTCGAAGATGGTGTGCTCAAAGTAAAGCTCGACGATGTGAACAACGACTTTGCCGAAGAGGTGAAAAAAGGCGGCTTCAAGTACCTTTCAGCGTCCGTTTACAGCAACTTGAAAAAAGGTTTAAGACACCTCGGCGCTCTTGGTGCCTATCCCCCGGCAATGAAGGGCATGGCTCCGCTCTGCTTTGGCGAGGGTATGTTTGCCGATGCTGACAAGGGCGTGAATGAGCAGGATGTGCTCATGTTCGCGGAATCGTTCGCATGGGACAGGCTTGTGCCCGCATCCGTGTTTGAACGCTTGATTTACAAGCTCGAATCGTTCGGTTCGCTTTTCCGCACACAGCGTGAGCTGCTAATTGAAAAAGACGGTATCGATGCAGCAAACAAGTTTTACCCGGAATACATGGTGAAGGATATCGAATCCGTCCGTGACGTGATCAGGGACTCGAAAAACTTCCCCAAACAGACGACTGTAAAAGACGCAACCGCTGACACCGCCTCCTCCTTTGGGGAACCAGAGGAGGTTGGCGGCGGTGCGGATGACCAAAAGACTAACGAAGGAGAAAACGGCTCTGCTCCGCTGGAGAACGGGGAGCAGAACCCTCAGCCTGAAACGCCCCCTCGCGACGAACCGACCGCATCTATCCCGGAAGGTAATTCTAGCGAAGCGACGCGGCTGAGCGAAGAGAACGCGGCACTCCGTGCCGAAAATGACGCCCTCAAGGCTGACAAGCTTGCAGCGGAGCGTCTGCGTGCCGGGGCTGCGTTCTCCGAGACTTTGGACAAGGCTATTGCCGATGGCCGTTGCAATCAGGTGCTCAAGGACAACCTGATGAAGGTTTTCGGAGTGTGCCAGGAAGTGCCCGTCGATGGCGAAGGCTGCTTTGGCGAAGGCGACGACCGCGTGAATATCGCGGATGTGCTTGCCAAGACGGTAGCAGCACTCCCGAAGATCGTGGAGTTCGGCGAAGCACCTGAAATGCGTGGTGTGCCAAAGGTTTCTGCGAGCGAAGCTCTTGCAAAGTACAAGGCTGAACAGGAAGCTAAGGGCCGTGTCCTCACGTTCGCAGAAGCTGCGGAAGAATGTTTCCGCTAAAAGTTTTAACAAAAACAAGGAGAATCCCATGAAGGGTAATGTCCTCAATTTTACCGCAGAGAACGCGGTTCCCGCTTTCCGTTTTGCCAAGGCTGGCACTGCGGAAGGTAAAGTAAAACTTGCAACGGCTGGAGACCTCGCTCTCGGTGTCTCTACCGATGTCGCTTCTGCCGAAGGCCGTCCGTGCGATGTGCTGCTTGACGGTATTGCTCGTGTCGAAGCTGGCGGCTCTATTGCTTATGGTGCAAAGGTCGTTTCCGATGCGAACGGCAAGGCAGTTACCATCGTAAGTGGCGATGTCTTGGGCATTGCTCTTGAAGCTGGTGCAAGCGGTGACATCATCCGCGTGAAGCTTTGCGGTGGTTACGTCCCGGCTGCTGCCCAGAGTGGTAACGGCTAAGCAACTTTAACAAGGAAAGACAACATGAAAAAGACTACCAAAATCATGCTGATGTTCATCTCCCTCGTGTGTGTCCTTTGCACTTTGGCTGGTGCTGACACGCTTACCGCCTGCGGCGTTCCGCAGATTGCAATCGACCTGTTCTGTCTCGGTGGTGCAGGCGTTTCTACCTGCCCGATCTTGCCGATTGGCGAACAGCAGACTGGCCTTGTGATTGCCTACAAGAACAAAAACCTCATTGCAGACCAGGTGATGCCTATCAAGATTCTTGATGGTGCCGAACATACGTTCAAGTATTTCGAACGAACCAAGGGTGATGCGTTTACGGCTCCTGATACCAAGGTTGGCCGTACTTCTGAACCGAATATCATTCATCTTTCTGGTACTGAAAAGAGCGATTTCTGTATCGCGCATGGTCTTGAAGATATCATCCCGCGTGAAGATATTGACCAGATTGCGAACAAGGAACGTTTCGTTAATACCCATCTTGAATACTTGGTGAACCAGATTCTCTTGGGTCGAGAACTCAGAACGGCGGGCCTTGTGCAGGATACCAACAACTATGAATCGGATTGCAGTGTCACTTATCAGGCTTCTGAAGGTATCGGTGCAAGCGGTTTCAACATCGTCGATGTCATCATGGATTACCTTGAAAAGCCGCTTGCTCGCCCGAACAAGCTCGGTATGAGTGCCAATGTGTGGGCAAAGCTCCGCACTGATGCGAACGTGCTCAAGGCGATTTACCCGAACAACAACGGTGGCGGTGTCGCTACTCGCGAACAGATCAAGGCCTTGTTCGAAGTGGATGAAATTCTCGTGGGTGCAGCCCGCGTGAACACCACGAAGAATCCGGAGAACCCGACTCTTTCCCGTTGCTGGGGCGACCATATCTGGGCACATTACGAAGAACCGCTTTCGACGCTCAAGGAAGGCATTGCGTGGGGTATGACCGCTCAGGTTGGCGAACGCTATGCAGAGGTCATCGAAGACAAGAAGATCGGTCTCAAAGGTGCCGAAATAATCAAGGCTGGCATGTACCAGAAGGAAGTGGTTGTCGGCAAGGGTGCTGGCTTCCTCCTCAAGAACGTGCTCAAGACGGCTTAAGGGAACGCATGAACTACTGCACGCTCGAAGATATCCGGGGCCATGTTCCCGAAGCCCGTCTGGTGGAAATCACCGACGACACGCATCCGAACAACACGGGTAGCGTGCAAAGCGGCATCGTGGAAAAGGCTATCGAGGAAAGCAGCAACATTATCGATGCTTACATCGGCAAGCGTTTCAAGCTGCCTTTGCCGGGAATCCCGAGCGTGCTGCGTTCCATTTGCGTTGACCTCGCTATTTACAATCTTTACGAACGCGTGACGGAGATGAATGTCACTGAAGGCATGAAGCTCCGTTACAACAACGCTGTAGCCATGCTAAAGCGTATTGCTGACGGGGAAATGTCCATCGGGATCGCCCCTGTCGAAGATATGCCCGAATCGGGCTTTGCCGTCGCCTCGAAAGTTGATGGCGGGCCTGCTATGTTTTCGCTTAGCACCATGAGGTTCTGATGCCTGTAGCCGTAACGAATGACTATGTGATTGAAAAGGCTATCAAGGACCTTTTACGCGACGGCAATACGCCCATGAACTTCAAGGCGATTGACGTGTCGCATAACATTTCTGCCCTTTCCCGCCCGGGCCTTGCATGTGCAGTGGTTTCGGGGGAATTTGCCGAGCCTGACATGAGCGGCAGGATAGAGGAAAAGGCAAAGATTGTCGTTTCGCTCGTGTTTAAGAATTTAGCGAACGAAGAAGAACGCCGAAAGCTGGCTCACCCGGCAGTCCGCTACGTCATCGGCAAGCTCCACCATAACGACCTGGGGCTTGACATGACACCTTTGATTGTAGGCGACTGGCGTGAAGTGACCACCGCAGAGCATTTGGCTGCCGCCTGCCTGGTGATCGAGATTGAATTTACGACGCAGTTCACGGTTGTGCCTGAAGCCGCCGAACAAAACTACAGGGAACTGCTTTCTATCTGCTCTGCTTTCAAGAGTGAAACGCCTGATAACGAGACTCTTGCCGAGGGCACAGTGATTTTCAAAGAGGTAAACAATGAACCTGAATCCTAACATCCCGGAAACGATGATTCCGGGCTCTTATACGGGCTACAATTATTACGCTGGCCCGAACGGTCTCCCCGCAAACATCCAGAAGGTGTTGCTTATCGGAGACGTGTCTTCTGCTGGGTCTCTTGCGGCTTGCAAGCCGACGGAAGTTTCCAGCGAACAGGAAGCCATTTCGCTTGCCGGTTCGGGTTCCGTACTTATGCAGATGTACAAGGCTGCTAAGAAGGCTTGGAAGTATGCACAGATTACGCTGCTTCGCCATGCCGAAGTGACGGGTTCTGCAGCTACGTGGGAAAGTACTCTTTCCGGGACGGCTACTGCGGCTGGCATTGTTTCCGTCATCATCAACGGTCAGAAGATTAGCGTGGGGGTCGCCAAGACAGACACCGCAGCAGCTGTCGCGACTGCTCTTGCCGCCGAAGTGAACAACACTCCCGACGCTCCTGTCACAGCCGCTGCGACTACAGCCAAGGTCACCCTTACAGCAAAATGCCTCGGGGCGTATGTTTCCGATGCTGCTGGAGGTCTGAACGTGTCCGTCGTATCCGAAGTAGCAGGCATCACCGCAGGTGCTGTTAGTGCGACAGCTGGCGTTGGCGTTGTAAGCCTCGAAACGGCCCTTGCAGCAGCCTTCCCTGAACGTTTCCACATCATTGTAAGCTCGGTGAACGATGATACCAACTTAGGCTACCTCAAGACGCATCTTGAAGCCGCAGCCGCTCCGCTCGAGCAGCGTGGCCAACGTGCCATCTGCGCGATGGTATCGGCCTCGGCTACCGCTGCCAAGACCGAAGCGCTCAAGCACAACTACGAACGCCTGCACATTGCAGCGGTCAAGAACAAGCTGAACGCTACCGTGTGGGAAATCGCTGCTGGTCTCGGTGCGATTTTTGCCAGCAACTCTAAGCCGAACGTTCCGATGAACGGGGTCGCCATTCCGGGGCTTGCAATCCCCGAAATCGAAGACAAGTGGAGCGGCGAAGAACAGGATGTGCTGCTTTACGCAGGTGTGATTCCGCTCGTCGAAGAAGATAGCCAGCTCTGCATCGTGCGTGCTGTGACCACGAAGAGCAACAACAGTGGCACTCGCTTCACCAAGCTCATCGACACGGGCGTTATCGCCTCGCTCGATTACTTCCGCGATGCAATTCTTTCCACGCATAAGTCGAAGTTCAAGAACAAGGTTATCCACGCACTCCTTGCAGACTCCGTCAATGAAGAAAACAAGAAGGTGGCCAAGGATCTTGAAGATGAAGAAATCTTGCGTTACATCGACGATTACGCAGACCAGTTCATCACGCAGGAATCGAAGACCGAACCGGGCAGAATGCATTGCCAGATTCCGGCTCCTGTTGTGCCTGGTCTCAACCAGATTTACAACACCATCGACCTTTATTTTTAAGGAGTGAACCATGAGAATTACATCTCTTTCTCTCGTCAAGGACGGCTCTGAAATTACCGACTTTTCGAAGTTCAAGGAAAACGAAATCGAAACCACCCAGACCGTAGAACACTTCAATGGCGAAGACTTCGTTAAAGTGCCGAAGAAATACGGTTTCTCGATTACGTTCTTGCCGAAATCGGGTGCTGACCTCGATTGGGTTGCCGAAGAAGACAAGAACGACAATGGCTGGACTGTCATCGTGAATTACGTTGGCGGTTCGAAGGTCACGTTTACTGGTGTGCATCTTCTCAAGTCTACTCCGAACGAAGTTGACGGCAAGACGGCCAAGGAAACCCAGCTCGAATTTTACGCTGCAAGTCGCAAGGTATAGCTGATGAGTGGATTGTCTGATAAAATTCAAGCTGCTCATGAAGCTGCTGAAAAGGTCGATGTCGCAGAATCTGCTATTATCGACCAGATCAAGGCTTCGCACGAAGTCTTCAAGGATATCGAATGGCCCGGTGTTCCGGGCGTGACTGTCCGCATGAGGCTCTTGACAGTTTCCGAAGCCCGCAAGGCGAAAGTCGATAACCAGCAAGAGTTCAAGCGTGATGGCCTTGAAGTCGGAGCTGAGAACTGGGCTGATTACCGCGAACAGGAAGCTGTGCACGGTATGTGGCGGGCGTTCTCCGACCCTGAAACGGGAAAGCCTATTTTCCGCAATGCCGAACACATGCGAACTCTGTGCACCGCTGATGAACTGAAAGCCTTGTGCGATGCCTACAATGCCTTCTCCGACGAGAACGACCCGAACTTGGAAAAGCTCACGGACGAAGAATTTGAACAGCTCAAGGAAACTCTCAAAAAAAAACCGGACCAGATTCGCTTGAAAGTCTTAAGCTTGCCTGTAGCATGGAAGCTTCTGCGGATTTTGGTTGCCCCGCAAGAGAATTAAACGATGCCCAATGGCTCCTCGTCTTTGCGATGAAGGGCTATTTGGTTGACAACGATAAAGGATGGCAGAGCATTGGCTGACAATAGCGTTACATTGCGGATTGGCGCAGATCCGACTAAGCTTCAGAACGGCTTGAAACAATCTTCTGCCGCGATTGACAGCTTTGGCTCTCGTGCCCGGGCAAGCATTGCTCGTGTAGGCGGCTCCATCAAGGGGCTTGCTGACCGCATGGTTACGCCATTCAATTCGTTGGTTCTTGGCGGTGGTCTCGGTATGGCCATCAAGAACGTGGGCGACCTCTCCGAATCGCTCATGTACTACGGGATGGCCGCAAAGAAAAGCGACGCGGACACGAAGGTGTTCCGCGATTCGCTGCATTCCATGGCGGTGCAGACTGGCGTGGATGCAAATACCATCTTAAGCGGCATATCGAAAATTGGCGAAGTCACGGGTGATTTTGATTTCTCTGAACAAATGGGTGAAACTCTTGCGAAGGCCTCCAAGGCTTCCGGGGCTAGCGTCGATGAACTTGCCGCCGTTGCCGCTTCTATGAAAACGTCAATGGGCTGGGGTGCAGAACAAATCGCCAGTTCGTTCAACTCCCTCATCATTCAGGGCGACCAAGGCTCATATACTCTGCAAAAGTTCGCTGCCGAAGGCAAAGCCTTGCTTGCTGCGGCTTCGTCGTTTGGTATCAAGTCGCAAGACCAGTTCGCGAATTTCGGGGCTTACTTGCAGGTGATGAATACATCCATCAAAAGCGAAGCTGAACTCACCACATCTGTTTCGTCTTTGTTCAATGAGCTTATCGGCAAGGCGAAAGACCTCAAAAAGATCGGGGTGCGGGTATTCGATAAAGACGGAAATCTAAACGATTTCGACGACATCATGCACCAGTTGATGGAGAAAACGGACGGCAACATCAAGAAGATTTCGCCGTTGTTCGGGGCATCGGCTTTGAAGGCTCTCACCCCTGTAATGGCCGAATACAAAAACGGGTGGCAAACTCTTGACGCTATTACCAAGAGCGGTCAAGAGGGCATGAACAATACCGGGGAGCTTGACAAGCGTTTTAAAAAAACGTCTGACGATTTCAACACGAACGTGAACAAGATGAAGGCCGTCGCTTTGAAGTTTGCAGACACTAACCTTGCTGGGCCTGTAGATCAGCTTTCGGAAGCCCTTAAATACCTTGGAGAACATCAAGGTCTTGTATCGGCTGGATTCAAGGCCATGGCAGTTGCTGCGGGTGCTCTCGTAGCGGTCAAGGTCGGTGAATTTGCCAAATCTTTTGGCGGCCTTGTCGGAGACTTGAAGGGCTTATGGTCCAAAAGTTTCAGCTCGGGAGCATCCCCGCTCAATTCCGCTGTAGATGCAGTCCAAAAGGTGTATGTGGTCAATATGGGTGGCGGCATGGGTAGTGCAAACTACATGGATGACGATTTCCCAATTGCCACCCAGAAGACAGCTACTGCGATGGATGCGACAACCAAAGAAGTAGCTGTCTTCTGGGTG
>Ga0310690_10008624_pt1 | contig 12901 bp, 9 predicted proteins | sample AusTroGonzalo_MG_2_FD_207661 | JGI IMG/M metagenome (GOLD analysis project Ga0310690, IMG submission 207661) | Bovine rumen microbial communities from tropical cattle in Woodstock, Queensland, Australia - Gonzalo_04 (v2) (version 2) | ecosystem: Host-associated > Mammals > Digestive system >...
GACGAAGCCCGCAAGTACATCTCCCTCATCTCTCCGGAACAGGAGAAGATAGTGCACCTGTACGACGGCAAGCAGCCCATCTTCGACCATTTCGAGGTCACGCGTCAGATCAAGGGTTCGTTCGGCAAGGTGGTTCCGATGCGTCAGGGAGCCTATCTGGTCATTGAAACCACGGAAGCCCTGAACGTCATCGACGTAAACAGCGGCATTCGCACCAAGACATCGGACCAGGAGCAGAACTCCTACGAGGTGAACCGGATGGCGGCGGAAGAAATTGCCCGCCAGCTGCGCCTGCGCGATATGGGAGGAATAGTGATCGTGGATTTCATCGACATGGAAAACATCGAGCACCGCAACAACCTCCACAAGTATATGCAGGATCTGATGGAGGCCGACAGGGCCAAGCACAACGTGCTGCCGCTCACCAAGTTCGGTCTTATGCAGATAACAAGGCAGCGGATACGTCCCGTCACTGAGATCAACACCATGGAACAGTGTCCCGTGTGCCACGGCACCGGAAAGATACAGTCCAGCGTGGTGATCGACGAAGAAATTGAAAGGCGCATATCCTATTTCGTAATAGAAAAAGGCCTGCGCAACATTACGATCAAGACCAGCCCCATCCTGGGCGCTTACCTGAAGCGAGGCTTCTTCAACTCTTACCTGTCCAAGTGGCGCAAGAGGTACAAGATCAAACTCAACATCGAGGAAGTCACGGACTTCACGGTCCTGCAACATGAAATGTTCAATGAAAAAGGAGAGAAGCTCGAGTAAGAGCTCCTCTCTTTTTTTACTTCATCGCCGCAACATAATCCCGCCATTTGGCTATGAGGCCCGACATATCCGGCGGAAGCGGTGATTCAAACCATATTCTTTCACCCGTTCGCGGGTGCGTGACGCCCAGAGTCCTTGCGTGCAGTGCCTGCCTGGGGCACAACTCAAAGCAGTTCTTGATAAACTGGCGGTATTTCGCATATATCGTCCCCTGACGGATTTCCGCCCCGCCATACCTTTCGTCATTGAAAAGAGGATGGCCTATGGACGACATATGAACGCGGATCTGATGCGTTCGCCCCGTCTCCAGCCTGCATTCCACCACGGTAATGAAGCCGTACCGCTCCAGAACGCGGTAATGGGTAACGGCCCATTTGCCCTTCTCAGGGTCGTCGAAAACCCGGAAACGCAGCCTGTCATTGGGGTCCCGGCCGATAGTGCCGGATATCGTCCCCTCATCCTCGGCTATATTGCCCCACACCACTGCGGTGTACAGCCTGTCGATGCTGTGATCGAAGAACTGGGCGGCAAGATTCATCTGGGCCTCCGGATTCTTGGCCACCACCAGCAGCCCGCTGGTATCCTTGTCGATGCGGTGGACCAGCATCCCCATCCTTTCATCGCCCTCATCGGCCAGCTGCTTGATGCCCAGATGAAATGCCAGGGCGTTCAGGAGCGTGCCGTCGTAGTTCCCGTGACCGGGATGGACAACCATTCCGGCGGGCTTGTCGATGATTATCATATCATCGTCCTCGAAGACGATGTTCAGGGGGATGTCTTCCGGGAGAATCTCCACTCCGCGCCTCTCATATGGCATTACGAAGCGGATGACATCGCAGGGGCGGATGATGGTATTCGCCTTGGCCACCACGTCATTCACCAGCACGTAGCCGGCCTTGATGGCCAGTTGCACGCGGTGACGCGAAGTGCCTTCCTGATGCGTGGCGATGAATTTGTCCACGCGCAGGGGCGCCTGGCCTTTGTCGGCGGTCAGACGGAAATGTTCAAACAGGAGATCTTCTTCCCCGCTACGGTCCATTATTTCTTGGGCACTTTTTCAGGGTCCAGGGTAAGATACAGGTTCACGGCGGAGCCCAGTTTCCTGGAGGCGGACTTGTCCGGATCCTGCTTGTACACGACGGCGTTCAGGGAATCCGCATACGTGCGTATGCCCGGATCGAACGTCGCCTTGCCCACATTCAAATATTTGTCGTGAAGGGCGTCGATGGCGGCAACATACTTGAGGCCCACGACCGCAGGAACGCGGGTGGTACTTTCCGTACGTGCAATACCAAGGGTAAGGTCGATGGTGGAACCGCTCACGATGGGCTCGCCCGGAGGCATCGTCCTTCCGCGGTACTGCTGCCTGAGCACACGGTTGGTGGCGATATCCGGCTGGTAAGTGAGCTTGCCCATAACCAGGCCGCGGTTGTCCAGTTCCGCCTTTGCCTCAAGGATGGAATAGCCGATAAGGTTGGGCATAGCCACCTTCTTGGGCTCTACGGAATTGATGGTAAGGAATATCTTGCGGCCGCGCTTTACGATAGCGCCGGCCTGGGGATTCTGGCGGTACACCACGCCTGCGGGCAGGCGGTAAATGAACACGGAGTCCGTCACTTTCACGCCCACGTGACCCCTGGCGGCAATGCTTTCCGCCTCCTCCACCGATACGTTGGTGAGGTCCGGCACTTCCACCGTCATATTGTGGCGCGTAATGATATCGAGCCCGAACTTCACCAGCAGGAACAGCACCAGCAGGAGGGCTGCCGCGGCGATGAGGTTCTTCGCTATCCAGTTCAATTTGATTTTTCCGGCCATACGTGTAATCAATTAACCTGCGAATATACGAAAAATAATTCATACCTTTGTGTTTATGAAGAAGGAAACGATTAGCTTTTGCCTGCTGGCGCTACTGTTCACCCTGCTTATGAGCCTGCCTTTCCTGGCACCGGGGACAGGCTGGGTGGCACTGTTCGGCTTCGTTCCGCTGCTTTGCCTGGAATACATCGCCGGCAAACGGGGAAAGAAGCACATCTGGTGGTGGCACTTCCTGTGCTTCCTGCTATGGAACGCGGTAACCACCTGGTGGGTGGCCAACGCCACCGTTGGCGGTGCGGTATTCGCCATCGCCGCAAACGCCCTGCAGATGTCCCTCGTCTTCGCCCTCTTCCGTTGGAGCAGGCGCCGTTTCAAGGGCGGCGTACTCCCCTACCTTCTTCTTGCATCGGCCTGGATCGCATGGGAAAAGTACTACCTCAGCGTCGCGGAGATTTCCTGGCCATGGCTGGTCCTTGGCAACTCATTCGCCAACACCACCGGCCTTGTGCAGTGGTATAAGGTCACCGGCCATCTTGGCGGTTCGCTCTGGATTTGGGCCTCCAACCTTGCAGTTTTCGGCCTGCTTGTCTCTCTGGTCGATGGGAAATTCCGTCAATGGAACGTCAAGGCCAGGGCCGCGGCGATAGCCGGAACCGCAGTGGCGGTGTTTGGGCCGATGATATGGTCGGCCTGCATCCCCTCCAAGCCCGCTGAAGGGCCGGAAATCAAAGTGGCAATGATCCAGCCCAATCTGGATCCATACGAAAAGCACGGTGCCCTCAGCCGCGTCCAGCAGGACGACATCTTCATGGCCCAGTTGGAGAAGGAGGACGCCTTCTTCTCCGCCGACGAGCCCTGCCTGGTCATCGGCCCGGAAACATTCACCGACCGCTTCATCCTGGAGGACTACGACATCAACGTCACCTTCAACCGCTTCCAGGACTGGCTCCAGGAGCATCCATCCTGCAATATCCTGTTCGGCGCATCGGCATACAACCGCATCTATTCGGTCAGGCGTCCCAACATCCTGGCCTATGACATGGGAGAAACCTACATCGACGGAAACCGCAAGCATATGTGGTATCTCTCCCACAACACTGCAATAATCACGGATACAACCCGCCGCTGCGAGATTTTCCACAAGGGAAAACTCGTCCCCGGCACGGAGCTCACACCCTATCCCAAGGTTTTCGTACCCCTTGAGAACCTGTTCGGAGGGGGCCTCATGGGCAAATGCGCCGATCAGGGCAGCCCTGCCAAATCCCTGCATTTCAAGAGCGGAAATACTGAATTCAGCTTCGGTGTTCCCATCTGCTACGAATCCGTGTACGGAGACTATTGCGCCGGATATGTACGGGACGGAGCCCAGCTGATCATCGTCATTACAAACGATGCCTGGTGGGGAGATACATCCGGCTACCGGCAGCACTTCTCCTTCAGCCGCCTGCGCGCAATCGAAACCGGCAGGACGGTCGTACGCTGCGCCAACACCGGTATCAGCGCAATCATCGACCCCAGCGGAAAGATACTCCAGCAGGGCCCCAGCTGGGAGCAGACCATAATAACAGGCCGTGCGGCCCTTTCGAACCGCACGACTTTCTTTGTCCGTTATGGCGACATTGTGGGAAGGCTTGGCGTATTCGCCTTTATCCTCCTGCTTGCCGCCGCCGTTTTCCGTCCTAGGAAAAAGCGCTAGAAGCGGGGGCCGCCGCCCATGGGAGGGCCACCACGTCCTGGCCCCATCCTGCTGCGCATCTGCTCACCGGCCTTTCCGAAGTTGCCGAACCTCATTGTGAACGACACTATCACGTACCTGCCAAGGGTGTTGTTAAGCACTTCCTGGTGGTAGTTATCCGTATCGGTGACGGTAAGGTTCTTGGCCTGGTCCAGGATGTCATACGCCTTGATGGCGATGGTACCCATACGCTTGAATACGGGCATCGACATAGTGGCGTTCCACACCAATTCCGAAGGCTGGGGCGTGGTGTAGCCGCGATACCAGTTATAGTCGGCATCGGTGCCAATCTCAAGACCCAGCTGATAGTTCACCGTCCAGTTGATAGATGCATTCACCTGGTTGGCCCAAGTGGGATCCACCTGCGCCTGCACCGTGTACCAGGGCTTGGAGAAACGTGTGCGACCGCCGAGGATAACCTCAAGGTTGTCGCTGCGGTATGTCACGCGCGCCCTTTCGAAGATGCCCAGCGAACGGGTGGTATTGGCCTGGAAGGCATTGTCCCAAGCTGATGAGAAATGATTTCCGTCGAAATAGTCGCTGTGAAACTTCTCGTAGTCAAACTCCGAATTCGCATCGAAGTAGCCGCTCATATCCAAGGATGAACGGCCGATGTAGCTGCCGCTCTTGGAATAAGACACACGGATAGTGTTGGACACCGTGAATTTGCTCTTCGCAATAGGAGCGTTGATCATCAGCCTGGCGTTTGCACTGAACGTGTCCTCTCCGTTCACGGGGAAGGAATAGCTGCGGCCGGTCATATCGTACCAAACAGCATTCGTGATGGGCGCCTGAGTGTAGCTGCCGTCCATATTCAGGCGGGCGGTGAAGAACTGCTGCTTGAGGGAATACTCGAAGTTGGAACGCATACTGTGATTGAAGTACGGCCTCAGGTAAGGGTTACCAAGCGACATCGACAGAGGATTGGAATTATCCATAACAGGCATCAACTGGGATGTTGACGGCTGGCTGCTGCGGCCGAAGTAGAACAGCCTCATATTGCTGTTGTCGTTGAAATCGTAGAAGAACATCGCACGGGGAGCGAAGTTCCACACGTGGCTCTCGTAAGTCTTGCCGTTCGTATTATTATATGTATCGGTGGGAACTGCCGACATACCCAGCTGGGCGCGGAGCTTTTCCCTCTGGTACATAAATGCAAGGCCGATATTCTGATTGAGCGAGCTGTTGATGATGCTGTTGGAATAAGTGTCATCCTTGGCCTCGCCCTGATTCAGGTACTGCATAAACACGGGGTTCACCGTGAAATCGTAGCCGGCGCTGCTGTTATAGACATCCTTAATGCTCTCCGAGCGGTTCCACCTGATGTTGTAGCTGCCTTCCAGATAGAAGTAGTTGCCCAGTGGCTCCGTGTACACGAGGCGGGTTCCAACGGCGCGGGACAGGCTCTCCTGATCGATCCTCTGGTTCACGAAATCAGTTGCAATTGCGTCGCCGTCGGCATTGAATGCAGTGTTGGTGATGGACTGGTTGTAACCGTCAAGGAAGTTGTTGGACAGGGACCAGTCGACATTTGCCGATAAGGTACGTCCGGGGATTCCCAGCCTCTGGCGGAACAGGAGGAAGCCCCTCGTCTGCCAGTTGCGGTTCTCACCGGTGTTGTGGGTAAAACCGTCGTTCGTCTTGTTCGTACCCAGGGCATCGGCCTTCTGCGTGTCGAAAACCGACAGCTGGTCGTAATTACCGCGGCCGAAGTTGAACTGGGGCTGGAACAGGATGGATGTGTTCTCCGAGAACTTGTGTTCCATACGGATGCCGAAACGGTGGCCGTCGGTGAACCTGCGGCTGCTTCCGTTATTGTTGGAAATCAGCGTATAATCGTCCAGGTAAGTTTCCTTGTAGGTTTGTTCCTCAACCTCGTTGATGGTACCGTTGTACAGATAGTTGGCGCCGAGCTCCATCTTCTTGTCGAAAAGGTCCCATGTGCCGTTAACGCCGCCCATCCAGGATGTGGTGATACCGTTGCCTCCACGGCCGAAACCGCCCTGGCCACGGCCCATTCCGCCGCCGCCTCCCATCATCGAGTTCATCATGGAACCGGACATGTCGTTGAAACCGCGGTTGTTGGTATTGTTGCCGTTCAGGATAATGCTTATCTGGCTGTCCTCAGAGAACCGGCCGCCCATGAACGCCGTCTGCCAGCGCCAGTCCCCGTCATTGAAGGTAAGAGGGGCCGACGGAATGTCGTGACCGCCTCCGGCCATGGCATTTCCGAAGACACCATTCATCATACCGCGCTTTACGCTCAGGTCGATGACGGTTTCATCTTCACCGTCGTCGATTCCGGTGAATTCCGCCTGCTCGCTCTTCTTCTTCACCACCTTCACCTTCTCGATGAGCTTGGCCGGGATATTCTGCGAGGCAAGCTGGGGATCGTCCAGGAAGAAGGTTTTTCCGCCGATGGTTATCTTGTTGATGGTTTCACCGTTGGAGGTGATTGTGCCATCCTCGGACACTTCGATGCCGGGGAGCTTCTTGAGAAGGTCCACCAGCATGTCATTGTCGGTGGGACGGAACGATGCGGCGTTGTACTCCACCGTATCCTTCTTGATGACGATGGGGTTGCCGGTTGCCGTCACCTCCGCAGCCGTGATGAACTGTGCGTCCACCTCCATCTTGATATCGCCCAGGTCCAGTTCCTTGGTGCCTACGGTGATTTCCTTGGAATAGGTCACATAGCCGAGGAGCTCCGCCTTGAGGGTGTATGTTCCGCTCTTGACCTTCTCTATCACTGCATGTCCATCAGTGTCCGACAGCACATACTTGGGCGATCCTCCACGGGTGGAGGTCACCGATACGGTGGCGAAGCTGAGGGGTTCCCCGTCACTGGCATCGATCAGATGCACTTTCACATTGTGGTGAGTCTGGGCTGAAGCCTGCAGGGACAGGGCCATGGATACGAGCACTGCTGCAAGCAAGGTGATGAATTTTACAAATCGTGCTTTCATATACACTACGTTAACTATCCTTTGACGCATCGCGCGCGGGAAGGTTTAATCCCGGCGGCAATTATTTTATACGTTCCGGATGATCTTTTAAAAACGCCGCCCATCCGCCGCGCCCGGGAGCTGCGGAAACGGGTTTGCGGAGTTCGAAATAATGACACAGGGCGATGGCCAGCGCATCCGTCGCATCCAAATGTTCCGGCTGAAGCTTCACGCCCAGTGTCTTTTCCAGCATAAGCTGGACCTGCTCCTTGGAAGCAGCACCATTGCCCACAATGGCCTCTTTGGCCTTTCTGGGGGCGTATTCCGTTACGGAGGCAACGCCATGCTCCAAAGCGGCAATCATAGCAGCGCCCTGGGCGCGACCCAGTTTCAGCACCACCTGCGCATTCTTGCCGTAAAAAGGAGACTCGATGGCCAGATAATCCGGATGATAGCTCTTGCAAACCTCACTTATGCACTCGTAGATTGCAGAGAGCTTGGAATACGGGTCCTTTTCCTTGCGGAGGTCCAGGATGCCCATATCCACATATTCCGCCTTACTGCCCAAGGCACGGATGACCCCGAAACCCAGCAATTGGGTCCCGGGGTCGATTCCGAGTATGATCTTATTGTCAGTCAATGCGATCGAAGCCGGTGTACGGACGAAGGACTTCGGGAATCTCGATGTATCCTTCCTTCTGGTTGTCTTCCAGGAGGGCGGCAACCACGCGAGGAAGCGCAAGTGAGCTGCCGTTCAGCGTGTGAACCAGCTGCATCTTGCCGTTTTCGTCGCGGTAGCGGCACTTCAGACGGTTGGCCTGATAGCTTTCGAAGTTGGACACCGAGCTGATTTCCAGCCACCTGCCCTGCGCTGCGCTATAGAGCTCGAAGTCGTAGGTAATGGCCGATGTGAAGCTCATATCGCCGCCGCAGAGGCGAAGGATACGGTACTTGAGGCCGAGCTCCTTCACCAGGCCTTCCACGTGGGCGATCATCTCGTCAAGGGCTGCGTAGCTGTTTTCCGGTTTCTCGATACGCACGATTTCCACTTTGTCGAACTGGTGCAGGCGGTTCAGGCCCCTCACGTCCTTGCCGTAAGAACCGGCTTCGCGGCGGAAGCAGGGAGTATAGGCGGTGAGCTTGCAGGGGAACTGATCTTTGTCCAGGATGACGTCGCGGAAGATATTGGTCACGGGGACCTCCGCGGTGGGAACCATATAGAAGTCGTCCAGGCCGGCATAGTACATCTGGGCCTCCTTATCGGGAAGCTGGCCTGTGCCGAAGCCTGAAGCCGCATTAACCATCACGGGAGGTTCCACCTCCAGATAGCCTGCAGCCGTATTCCTGTCCAGGAAATAGTTGATGAGGGCCCTCTGGAGCCTTGCGCCCTTACCCTTGTAAACGGGGAAGCCGGCGCCGGTGATCTTCACGCCCAGGTCGAAGTCGATGATATCGTATTTCTTCGCCAGTTCCCAGTGCGGGAGGGCATTCTCCGGAAGATTGGGTTCCGGGCCGCCCATCTTCACCACCAGGTTGTCCTCTGCGCCCTTTCCTTCCGGAACCAGGTCGCAGGGAAGGTTGGGAAGGAGGACGATGGCGTCGTCCAGTTCCTTCTGGTTCTCCGCCGCAAGGGCAAGGAGTTCACCCGAACGCGCCTTGAGCGATGCAACTTCAGCCTTTGCGGCTTCCGCCTCCGCCTTGAGGCCCTGCTTGAGGAGGGCGCCGATCTTCTCGGCAGCCTTCTTCTGCTGGCCAAGGAGATTGTCCGACTCCTGCTGGCAGGCTTTGCGTTTGTCGTCCAGCGCAATCACTTTTTCAACGAGCGCGCGCGCGTCGAAATTCTTTTTGGCGAGTTTCCGCACAACCAGTTCAGGGTCGTCGCGGAGTTGTTTAAGTGTAAGCATACGTCTTATTTAATGTCGAAAGAGGACGTGCGCTCCCGGGGAAGCACAGGTCCTCTTTATAGAATCTGTGAAAAACTTCTCCCTAGTTCTCGAGGGGAAGTACTGAAACGTAGGACTTGTCCTCACGCTTGCGGGTGAATTTCACGGTGCCGTCGATCAGAGCATAAAGGGTGTGATCCTTGCCCATACCCACGTTGAGACCGGGGTTGTGCACGGTGCCGCGCTGACGAACGATGATGTTGCCGGCTTTCACTACCTCTGAACCGAACTTCTTGATGCCAAGACGTTTGGAATGCGATTCACGACCGTTCTTGGAACTGGATTGACCTTTCTTGTGTGCCATAATCTAATCTCCTTTAAACGTTAAGCGATAGCGTCGATGTGAATCTTGGTGAGCTTCTGGCGGTGGCCGTTCAGCGTCTGGAATCCTTTACGACGGATTTTCTTGAATACGAGAACTTTCTTTGCCTTGGCATCGTCGTCCACGACGGTGGCCTTGACAACTGCTCCCTCTACATACGGAGTTCCAACCTTCACTGCGCCTTCATTGTCGATGAGAAGGACCTTGGGGAACTCGACAGCTTCTCCGTTCTTCGCGGTGAGGCGGTTAACGAAGATGTCCATACCAGCTTCCACTTTAAACTGCTGGCTTGCAATGTCTACGATTGCGTACATTGTTGATACAAAACTTTTTATAAGTTTCAGCCGTAAGCGGGTACCGAACCCGGCTACCACTTCTGGAGCTCATCGGCCATAAAATTGGACGGCAAAGATACGATTTTTTCGTTTCAGTGCAAAACTTTTTTGCATAAAGCGTTGGAATACACGCAATTTTTTTCGAAATTTGTTGCAATTTGGAAATATAACTAAAATGTTAACCAATATGAGAAGGAAAAAGAAAGACAACTCCTACAAATGGAGCTTCGCCTCCGTGGGCGGAACCGTAAGGGTAAAGATCAAGAGCGGAGAAGACATCCGCCACCTGAGTGAACTGGACCGCAAGATGTGGACGGTACTCTCCTGCCCCGTCACCGGCCTGGAATTCGACCCCAAAGCCCTCAAGTACATGGATGGGGACGCCGACGGCAAGATCCGTGTCGATGAAGTCATCCGCACGGCCCAGTGGCTCACACGCATCCTCTCGGACGCAGATCTTCTGGTAAAGGACGTCGACAGCATTCCTCTCAGCGCCTTCAATAAGGACGATGCCGACGGCGCGCGCCTCGAATCATCGGCCCGCCAGATCCTGGGCAACCTGGGCCTGGATAAGGACAGCATCGGCCTGGAGGATACATCCGACAATGCAAAAATCTTCGCCGGAACCCGCTTCAACGGGGACGGCATCATCACGCCCGTTTCCGCCACCGATGAAGGCCTGGCCGCCCTCATCACCGAAATCGGCAAGGCTATGGGCACCGTGAAGGACCGCAGCGGAGAAGACGGCGTAGACGCCGACAAGATCGAAGCCTTCTACACCGCCGCCGCGGATTTCGTGGCCTGGACGGAGGCCGGCGTATTCCCGTTCGGGGATGCCACTGCCGATGCCCTCGCCGCCGTGGAGGCCCTCAAGGACAAGGTGGCCGATTACTTCATGCGCTGCAAGCTGATCGCCTTCGACCCGGAGGCGGCAGCCGGAGTGGGCGTATCGGCAGAGAATATCGCCGCCATAGAGGGCAATCTGGCCCTTGCCGCGGATAAGATCGCCCTCGAGCCCATCGCCGCTCCGTCGGCAGAGGGAAAACTCCCCCTTAAGGAGGGAATCAACCCCGCCTGGAAGGCCGCCGTTGAGAAAATGGCCGCCCTGGTGCTTCCCGCCAAAAAGGCCAGCATCACCGAGGAAGAATGGAACGAGGTGCTGGCAAAATTCGCCCCCTACACTGCCTGGATGGCTGAAAAGAAGGGCACCGAGGTGGAGCCTCTGGGCATCGACGCAGTCAAGGAAATCCTCAAGGCCGATAAGAAGGCCGACCTCCTGGCCCTGGTGGAAGAAGACAAGAAACTGGAGGCTGAGGCTCTCTCCATCGAAGAGGTTGACAAGGTCCTTCGCCTGGTTAAGAACTTCCATCCCTTCCTTAATAACTATGTGGTCCTGGCCGATTTCTACGATCCCAAGAAGAAAGCCATCTTCCAGGCCGGACGCCTGTACATCGACCAGCGTTCCACCGACCTCTGCATCACGGTGGCCGGTCCCAGCCCGGAGATTTCCTCCCTCAGCGGCATGTACATCCTGTACTGCGCCTGCAAGTCGGACAAACTGGGCAAGGCAATGAACATAGCCGCAGTGCTCACGGACGGCGACGTGGATGGCCTGCGCCCCGGCAAAAACGCCGTGTTCTACGACCGTGACGGGAACGACTACACCGCAACCGTAACTTCCATTGTCGACAATCCGATCTCCCTCCGCCAGGCCTTCTGGGCCCCTTACCGCAAGGTCGGAAGATGGATTTCGGACAAGACCGACAAAGCCGCGGCCGAAAAGAACGACAAATCCCTGGCCGGCTTCACTGCGGCCGCGGATAATGCCACATCGGCCCCCGCAGCCGACGGCGCAGCCAAGGCATCGGCCTTCGACATTGCCAAGTTCGCCGGCATTTTCGCCGCCATCGGCATGGCATTGGGCTTCCTGCTGGACGCACTGGTGGCCATCGTCAAGGGCGCGGCGTCGCTCAAGATCTGGCAGCTGCTTCTGGTCATTGTGGCCATCCTTCTCGTGATTTCCCTGCCTTCGGTGTTCATCGCCTGGCGCAAACTCCGCCGCCGCGACCTTGGTCCCGTGCTCAACGCCAACGGCTGGGCCATCAACGCCTCTTCGCTCGTCAGCATCAAGTTCGGCCGCACCCTCACCAAGCTCGTGAAGTATCCCAAGCTTTCCAAAGTGGATCCCAAGGTGCGCCGCAGAAGGTTCTGGACCTGGTTCTTCATCATCCTGGGCCTGCTTGTGGCAGCGGCCGTCACGCTCCTTATCCTCAACGCCCGCGGGGTAATCACCATCCCTTTCCTTAATTAATAATGGATTCACCGTTCATCTATAACGCGCCTGTCACCGGCAAGAACTTCATCGGCCGGCGACAGGACAGCATAATACTCCAGAACCTGCTGAGCCAGGGCGAACACGTTGCCATTTGGGAGCCGCCCAAGACGGGGATATCGTCCCTCATAAGGTATGCGCTGTTCAATATGAGCATCGGCGCAAAACCGTCAATCACGGTTGAAGTGTCGCTGATGAACGTGCGCACGCTGGAGGAGTTTCTCACCAAGGTGGGCTCGGCGCTCATCCGCAGCATAGCGGCAACGCCGATGGAGTATTCGGAGGTTGTGGACAGATTCCTTCGCGGAACGCATCTGGTCTTCGACGAGAAGCAGTATTCATCCAAGGACGAGGTTCTCTCCCTTAACTGGACGCCCGACGACGACGACATCCGCGCCCTGCTGGTACTCCCCTTCAAGATTGCGGAGAGCAGGAACCAGAAACTGTTCCTCATCCTCAACGAATTCCAGAATGTGAGCTTCACGGAGGAACCGGACCGCATTCTGAGGCCCCTGGACGATGTCCTCCGCTCCCCCCACGGCCGCGACTGCTCCTATATCTTCACCGGGTCGATGGTGAATGCCATGCAGTCCATCTTCGTGGGCAGCAGGCTCTTCCACCGCGTGGTAACACGGGTGAAACTGTCGGAAGTGGACGACCGCGACATCACGGACCACATCAACAAGGGCTTCCTGTC
>Ga0310690_10008625_pt1 | contig 12900 bp, 9 predicted proteins | sample AusTroGonzalo_MG_2_FD_207661 | JGI IMG/M metagenome (GOLD analysis project Ga0310690, IMG submission 207661) | Bovine rumen microbial communities from tropical cattle in Woodstock, Queensland, Australia - Gonzalo_04 (v2) (version 2) | ecosystem: Host-associated > Mammals > Digestive system >...
ACCTCGGGCACTGACTATGAAGGCCGTCTCTACCTGCAGGTTCTTGATAAAGGCAGTGGCAATCTTATTCCTTGCCTTGATACTCTTGTTATGGTAGAATCCTATAGCAGCAGGTCGCTGACACTGAACAGCGTATTGCCCGAGGGCAGCCTTGAGCTGCGTCTTGCTGCTGATGCTGAAGGACAGCAGGTACTCGCAGCCTGCGATGTCACCATTCAGCCATTGCGCATGCTCAACTTCACGGCTACCTTTTCACTCGACATGCTGACCGAGGCCGACGGCGAGCGTGTGCTTTATGGCAGTCGTATCCGTGGATGGGCATGTGTGGAGAACTACGACACACCCTACTATGGTGCTCACGGTGGAACGGGCGATGACGACGGCATCGTGCTCTGGCTTGAGGACAGCGACAGCGGTGAGCGACTGTATGCCAAGCATATCGCTGACAAACTGGCATTCTGGGGGAAGGCTGAGGCGGACTTCGCCTACGATGCTGTGTTCCGTGACGGTGCCCACTACGCGCTGAAGGTAGGCTACGGTATGCCTTACGGCCTGGAGCCAATCGACTCACTCTGTTTCACCACCCGCACAGGTACCAACACTTATTGGACGGCCAATGGTCAGGTACTGCCCCTGCCTTTGGGCGACAATCAGCAACTGACGATACCTGAGGAGGCTGTCGCCGTGGATTTGCGTGGTCAGTACACGTTCAACACTATATTCAGCATTGATGCCTTGCAGGCCAATCCCAACTGTCTCTACTACCTCGACCTGCTCGACAATGTGCCGCAGGGACTAGACAATAGATGCAACATCGTGCGTGGGTTAGAGGCCGAAAATATCAAACTGACAGAGGGCAATGACTATTATTGTCCGTTGGCCTTCCATACACAGTTCATCAGCTACCTGATGACACCCTCCTATAATAATCCAGATGACGAGGCGCTTGGTCGTGGCTACTCCGAGACTATTGTCCTTCCGTTCCGTCCCAGTCACGTCAATCTCTACGAAATCAATGTTGCAAGCGAGGTGCTACATGCTGATATGCTGACCGTGTTACGCTACGATGGAAATGTGGACGACTCATTGACTGTGGCTCAGTTGAGCTCCCTGTCGCAGATGGAAGCGTATATACCTTACATCCTGGGAATTTACATTGGTTCTAGCCTGTTGTTTGTCGGCGAGAATACACAAGTACCCATGACAAGTGAGGCTATCATAAGAGGCAGTGGCATCGACTTTATCGGCACCACCGTGGGGCTGCACCTGTCACCAAACTTCTACGCCTTTGATTCCAATGGCAACCGATTCTGTCAGGGAGAAGCGGATGAGTGGGTACCTCCTTTTCGTGCCTATATGGCGGCTTATGACGGTGTAGGGCATCAGCAGTTGAACATATCAAACGAGGCGTGGGGCAATAAAGGAAATCCCAATGATGTCACAGCCATAAAGGAGATTGATTATTCTCGATTCAATATTGACAATTCAACGTGCTGCTATGACCTCTTAGGCCGTCAGCTATCAGATAGTCAGTTGCCAAACCGTCAACTGCGGAAGGGCATTTATATCGTTGGTGGCCGGAAGGTCGTCGTGAAATAGGAGAAAAAAGCTTGGGCACAATGCTGTTGCAGCGAATTGCAGAACAATGTCAGCAGGGCAACCGCGAGGCCTATGCCCTGCTTTATACTGCTATGCGTGAGCCGCTTCGTACAATTTGCATGCACTATGTACAGAACGAAGCGGTAGCCAATGACTTGCTGCACGATTCCTTTCTGCTCATTTTTTCTAAGATTGGCGAATTGAAGGATACAGCCTGTGCCGAGGCTTGGATGCGGATGGTGACACGTCGCGTGGCCCTGCTTTACCTGCGACAGCAGAAACTGGAGCGGCAAGTATCGCTTGCTGGGATTACCGAACCGATGACGCCGGCTGTGGAAAACCATGCAGAAGCGAGATTGATTCTATCAGAAATCCTCGCTGCCGTCGATGCCCTGCCCGAGGGCTACCGACGTGTATTCCGTTTGTCGGTGCTGGAGGGTCTGACACATCAGGAAATAGCCAATCTGCTCCACATTGAACCACATAGTTCTTCCTCACAACTCTTTCGTGCTAAGGCTATGTTGCGTCGCTGGCTACGTCCTATGCTTCTCCTGTTGCTGGTCGTCGCTTTGCCATTTGGGCTCTTCCGTTGGTTCTTTACAGAACGAAGCGGCATAGCCGAGCGACAAAATAATCTATCAGGTATTACCTCTATAGAAGATAAACAGCTTGTTGTCATCAAGGATACAGCTACGCAGATTCCGTCTTCAGTTCTACCAACAGCTACTGTCCTTTCTGATCATTGCTTACCACTTGCCACTACCGATACTACCTTGCTGCCATCCGAACCGCCCACTCCAGCCGACAGCCTGCACACCTCGCAACCAAAGGCCATTGCTGTGCAAGAACCGATCATAGTAGAGCAAAGTGGCATAGCAGAATGTAAGATTGAACCATGTTGTGAAAAAAAGGAAAACTGGCACGTACAACTGGCCTATAGCGGTATGGTTAACGGTGGTACGATGCAACTGCCTTACGCCGACGCAGGAACGAACCCTATTGTTTATGACTCGCTTTCACGTCATCACCAGCCACTATCCATATCTCTATCGTTAAGTCATCGTATAGGACAGCACTGGGTAATAGGCACAGGGCTTGGCTATACCCGTCTGGCCAGTGATTTCTGCTCAGGCAATAGTTATGTTTCCTTGCAACAGCATCAGGTGGTACGATATCTGGAAATTCCCGTCAGTGCTTCTTACAACTGGCGGCTTTCACGTCGTTGGCAACTCTATGTGAAAGGTGGTACTACCATCCATTTTCCCCTGTCCTCTACGCTTGAAAACTGCTATCTGATGCCTGACGGAACGAAAGTTGAGCCTACAACTGAGAAACTAAGGCCAGTTGTGCAGTGGTCAGTGGATATTGGCATGGGATTGCAATATGACGTGACGCCTCATATTAGCTTTTTCGTTCAGCCCTCCTTGCATCACTATTTCCAGAATAGCAGTGGTGTCAGCACTTGGAACACGGAACATCCTTTCGTGCCGTCGTTGCCCTTCGGCATCAGTTTTACTTATTAATTTTCAAGTAGTAAAGCGGTAGTAGTTCCCCGTCCATTGTTCTTGCGTCCCTTCGGTAGCAAGCGGCAAGCCGAGCGGTGCGGGGTCAGTAATTTAACTCCCTTCCCATCTGGTTTCTTTTTTTTTAATAATAATGTTACAATATCATACGCATTGATAATCAGAACTTTACGGTGTGATATTGTGATATTGTTTTCTGTGGCGATGCCGATTTTGTTCCTTTTCATTTTGCGCTGGCGCACAAACCATTTTGCGTAGGCGCGTAAACCATTTTGCGTAGGCGCAAAAACTATTTTGAAGGCACCTTGTTCCATTCCAAATCGATGTAAGTCGGAGGAGGAATGCGCTTTTAATGCCTTTTTGGCTTATCTTGTTCTCACTTATTCGTACCTTTTTTGTTGGCGCTGAAGGTAGGTAGCATCTTAGCGCTCGGCTTTCTTGCAGCTATATTTCCAGAATAGCAGTGGTGTCAGCACTTGGAGCACGGAACATCCTTTCGTGCCGTCGTTACCCTTCGGCATCAGTTTTTACTTGTAAAGGGAGTATGGAGATGAGGTGGGTTGCTACTCCATCAGTTTCATGGATAGTTGGCCGTCGTGGCCAATGAGGGTCTCGATCATGTAGCATTGTTCGCCGTCGGGGAGGCAGACGGTGGCGTAGAAATGGAAGCCGCGGCTGTCGGCATGGCTGAAGCTGATGTTGCCGAGGATGGACTGTTCGAGGAAGTCGGCGGGCACATCGTTGCTGAAGGCGCGCTTGTTGAAGTCGCGGGTGAAGAGTCGCTGGCTTGTCTTGAACAGGCTGACATGGATGATGTTGTCGTAGTATTCTTTCTCTACGGCCACGCCGTCGGGGGTGTAGGTGGTGCGCATCACACGGTTGCGGGTGGGGTTGACGGTAACGTACCAATGGTAGCGTTGTCCACCGTAATAGACCACGGAGTCGAGGGTGACGGCCTGTGTGGTGGTAATGACTTGCGGCTGCTCGCTGATGATGGCTGGCTGCTCGTCGTAGGTGGCGTCGTGCTTCACCAGTCGCACTTCGTCGCCGGCGTGGTTCTCGAACCAGAAGTTGTGCTCGGTCTGCTTGTTGATGTGATAGGTGTGGTTGCCCAGCTCTATGCTGTCGCCCACGATGCGGAAGTAGGCTGGCTGGCTGGTGGCGTCGGCAAAGAAGATGGTGTCGCCCTCGGCCTTCATCACCACTTCCTCGGTCTCGCCGTCGAGCCACACGCCTTGCAGCAAGGCCTTTGCCTCGCGGTTCTCCTGCAGCTCATCCTTTACGGACGCGTCGCCCTTCTGCTCTTTCTGCCCACAGGATAGGAGGAGCAGGGGGAACAGCAGGAAAAGCCAATGGGCCTTCATGGTGGCAGCTATTTTTACACTTTTCACTTTTTTACTTTCCGATGCAATGGTATTCGAAGCCGTTTTCTTCCAGCTCCTCGATGTCGAAGATGTTGCGACCGTCGATGACGAGGGCGTTGCTCATGGCTTTCTTGATGACGGCCCAGGTGGGCAGGCGGAACTCCTTCCACTCGGTGAGCAGCAGCAGGGCGTCGGCATCGAGCACGGCGTCGTACATGTCGCGGCAGTAGGTTACCTGTTCGCCTATGCGGCGGCGGCACTCGTCCATGGCTATGGGGTCGTAGGCACGTATCTTGCAGCCTGCCTTGAGCAGTTTCTCGATCATGACGAGGGCGGTACTCTCGCGCATATCGTCGGTCTCGGGCTTGAACGATAGTCCCCACATGGCGATGGTCTTGCCTCGCAGGGCCTCGACGCTACCGAAGGCTTTGATCAGCTTCTCGAAGAGTACGCCTTTCTGCCGCTCGTTCACGCGCTCCACAGCTTTCAGCACTTCCATGGAGTAGCCGTTCTGGTCGGCGGTCTTGATGAGGGCCTTCACGTCCTTGGGGAAGCATGAGCCGCCATAGCCGCAGCCGGCATAGAGGAACTTGCGGCCGATGCGGGTGTCGCTACCGATGCCTGCGCGCACCATGTTGACGTCTGCACCCACGCGCTCGCACAGGTTGGCAATGTCGTTCATGAACGAGATGCGGGTGGCGAGCATGGAGTTGGCGGCATATTTGGTCATCTCGGCCGAAGGGATGTCCATGAAGATGACGCGGAAGTTGTTGATGAGGAAGGGCTTGTAGAGGCGGGTGAGGGCTTTCTTGGCTTTCTCGCTCTCCACGCCGACGACGACGCGGTCGGGGCTCATGAAGTCCTTGATGGCGTTGCCTTCCTTCAGGAACTCGGGGTTGGAGGCTACGTCGAAGGGCACATCTACGCCGCGCTTCTGCAGTTCCTCCTCGATGGCCTGGCGCACTTTCTTCGCCGTGCCCACGGGAACGGTGGACTTCGTTACGACGACGATGTACTTGTTGATGTGCTGGCCGATGGTGCGAGCCACCTGCAGCACGTACTTCAGGTCGGCGCTGCCATCTTCGTCGGGAGGCGTGCCCACAGCCGAGAAGACGATGTCCTGCTCGTTGAGGATGGAAGCCAGGTCGGTGGTGAACTTCAGGCGGCCGGCATTGACGTTCTTCTTCACCAGCTCGTCAAGCCCGGGCTCGTAGATGGGTATCTCGCCCTTCTGCAAGCGCTCGATCTTTGCTGCATCTACATCGACGCATGTCACGTTGACACCTGTATCGGCAAAGCATGTGCCCGATACCAGTCCTACATATCCTGTTCCTACAATTGCGATGTTCATCTTTTTGCCCCCTAAGTTAGGGGGGTGGGGGTCTGAACAAGCGTTTATCAGACCGTTTTTGTGGGTTATGAATGATGGGGGATTGGGTATCTGCGCTTGTTCAGACCCCTGTCCCCCTAACTTAGGGGGCTAGAACAGCCAGGCATCCTTCAGCAACGGCTGGTGGAGATCCTTCTTGCTGGTCAGCACCTCGTCGGGGGAGATGGGCCATTGGATGGCCAGGGTGGGGTCGTTCCAGCGGATGCCTGCCTCAGCCTGCGGGGCATATACGTTATCTACTTTATAGGTGAAGATGGCCTCGTCGCTCAGCACCAGGAAACCGTGGGCAAAGCCACGGGGAATGAAGAACTGGAGCTTGTTCTCCTCGCTCAACTCCACCATCACGTGCTGGCCGAAGGTAGGCGAACTCTTGCGGATATCTACGGCCACGTCGAGCACGCAGCCCTTGATGACACGTACCAGCTTGGCCTGGCTCCACTCTCCCTTCTGATAGTGAAGGCCACGCAGCACGCCTCGCGCCGATTTCGACTCGTTGTCCTGGATGAAATCCACCTTCCCGATGTGCTCTTCAAACTCCTGACGCTTCCATGCCTCCATGAAATAGCCGCGCGCATCGTTGAACACACGAGGCTCCAGGATGTAAACTCCCTCTATATCAGTAGGTTTATAATCCATGTGCTTTTATAATAATGTTTTGAGAGTGCAAAAGTAATCAAATAAATCGTAATTTGAGCATTTTTTCCTCATTTTTTATTTGCGCATGTCGAAAAAAAGATGTACCTTTGCACTCGTGATTGAACTAGAACGACATATAGAGATTCTTCTGCTGAGCAACGACTGCGTCATCGTGCCCGACCTTGGTGGCTTTATGGCCCACCATGTAGATTCGTACTACGATGAGCAGGACGGGATGTTCGTGCCGCCTATCCGTACGCTCGGCTTTAATCCGCAGTTGAAGTTGAACGACTCGTTGCTGGTTCAGTCTTATATCGAAGCCTACGACATCAGCTATCCGGAGGCCTTGCGCCGCATTGAGGGCGAGGTGACCGAGTTGCGCTCGCACTTGGAGAATGAAGGCGAATACGAGTTGAACGGTCTTGGCATGCTGCGCCTGAACAACGAGGGAAAGCTGGAGTTTGAACCTTGCGAGGCTGGCATCCTGACGCCCGAGCTTTACGGCCTGAGCTCGATTGAGATGAAGCCGCTGGCATCGTCCGACGCACAGGTCAAGCCACTCGCTACTCACCACTCATCGCTTACCTCAGATTCTATCACCATCAAGATGTCGTGGCTGCGTAATGCTGTTGCCGTGGCTGCTGCCGTCATCGCCTTCCTGATGATTGGTACGCCTGTGCAGAACAGCAATAGTGCTGCCGATATGCAGCAGAGTGCGTTCATCAGCGTGCCGACAAGCAGACAGGCTGCGACTCCACAGGCTCCCGCTTCGTCTCCCGAGGAGGACGCGAATGTACTACAGAGCGATGAAGCCTCCTCGGAGATCGTAGGGGAGACTTTCTGCATTGTGATGGCCAGTCAGGTGTCAGAGCGTAATGCGCAGATGTTTATCAGTCAGTTGGAGGAGAAAGGCTATGGCGAGGCCCGCATCTTGGTAAGCGGCAACAAGCATATCCGCCGTGTGGTCTATGGCAGCTACGAGAGCGAGGCTGAGGCTGCTGCCACCCTCAAGCAACTGCGCACGGAAAGCCGCCTGTTCCGTGAAACCTGGATTATGGAAGTAAAACCATAATGTCTATAGCCAGAAGTCTATAGTCAAACTCTTAAGTCGATGAAGCGCGTACGCTGTCCCAAATGCGACAACTACATTACCTTTGACGAGACTCAGTACGAGGCTGGTCAGTCGTTGGTGTTCCAATGTCATGAGTGTGGCAAGCAGTTTGGCATTCGTATAGGTGTGTCGAAACTTCGTCAGACGCAGAAAGAGGAGAGTGCATCCCTCGCCTCTGATTCCTCATCCCTCACTTCTGAATACGGCTCCATCGTTGTCATTGAGAACGTGTTCCACTACAAGCAGGTGCTACCCTTGAAGATGGGCGACAACACCATTGGCCGTTACCAGAAGGCGAACCCCATCACTACGCCTATCGAGACCGTCGATCCCAGCGTCGATTTGCTGCATTGCATCATCAACGTCAGTCGCGATAAGCATGGCAAGTTGCGCTATACCCTACGCGATGCCAACAGCAACACGGGAACTTTCGTCGATAATACCGAGATATCGCCCCGTGAGCGTCGTATCATCGAGGATGGTACCCTCTTCACCATCGGCGCCACCAGCATCCTGTTGCAGCTGACTCCCGATGAGCAGGAAGATTCAGGGAGCGAGCGAGTCTAATTTCTCCAGATTCCTTTGTGCCAGCTGCATCCCCTTTGCAGCAGCTTGCGAAAACCAGTAACGGGCCGAGTCCTCATTGGGAACGACGCCCTGGCCGTCGCGATACATGGTGCCTAGATTGTTCTGTGCAGCAGCATGACCGACACAGGCCGCCAGCAGATACCAATGGCGAGCCTCGCTGTAATCCTGAGCCACGCCGCTGCCCGACTGGTACATCCATCCCAGATTCGACTGTGCCAGCACATTACCTTGCTCGGCAGCCTCCTTGAACCAGCGTACAGCCTCGGCATAATCCTGAGCCACGCCCTGACCGTCCTTGTACATCACGCCCAGGTTGTTCTGCGCCTCCGACAGTCCCATCATGGCTGCCTCCCTGTAATAGCGTACCGCCTCGGCATAGTTTCCCGCCTTGTCATAGTCGATGCCCGTCCTCAGCAGACTCTTGGCATCTACCGGCTGCACTTTCTTCCTGCATGCAGCAGTAGCCATCATCAGCACCACCAATGCCGTCATGGTTCCTATCATCCATTTCTTCATCGCATTCCCATTTTCTTTTTCAGGCACAAAGATACGAAGAAAAGCCGTAATAAAATCGAATAGAGGCTATTATTTTATTTTTTTCAGCGTTCTCTTTTGTTTGTTACCAAATTTTTTGTATCTTTGTGGCCTACAACATAAAACTATCAAGCAAGGGGAAAGGAAGAGCGACATGAAGAAGGTGACATTTATATGGCTGTTGTTGATGATGATGAGCCTGGATGTATGGGCTCAGCAGCCGACAAACGTGAGTGGCACGGTGGTGAACAGCACCACGGGGCAGGTTATAGCAGGAGCGAGCGTCAGCGGTGGAGGCCAGACGGTGGTGACCAACGACGATGGCTACTTCCTGCTGAAGGCCAGCACGTTGCTGACCGAAATCGTCGTGTCGCATGTGGGTTATCGCTCGGAGCGGGTAAAGGTGGATAATGGAGAGGGAAAAGAGAAAAACCTGCGCATCCGCTTGCATCCTACTACGATACAGCTGCAAGAGGTGCTAGTGGTGGCTGGTGGCGATGCGCGTGAGCTGGTGAATGCCGCCATCAGGAAGATTCCTCAGAACTACAGTCGTCAGCCTGAGCTGTATCATTGCTTCTATCGCGAGACGGCCATGAAGCGTCAGCACCATATCATGGTGGCCGAGGGCGTGGTGGATATGTACAAGACCGGTTATGGTCATGGGGTGGGGCGCGACCGTGTGGCCATACGTAAGGGACGTCGCCTGCTCAGTCCCCGTCAGGGCGACACGCTTAGCGTGAAGGTGACGGGAGGTCCTGTGTTGCCTGTAGAGCTTGACATTGTGAAGAATACCCAATTCCTGCTGAACGAAGAGGAATTGGACGGCTACGAGATGCAGATGGAGCCTTCTACCACCATCGCCGACCGTCAGCAGTATGTGGTCAGTCTGCGGCCCCTCATCCAGAAGGAATATGCCCTCTACTATGGTAAGCTCTACATCGACCAGGAGACGCTGGCTTTCAGTCGCGTGGAGCTGAACCTTGACATGAGCGATCGCGATAAGGCTACGAAGCTGATGCTGGTCAAGAAGCCCATTGGCGTGCGTTTCCGTCCGAGAGAGCTCTCCTTGCTGATTGACTATCGGTTGGAAGACAATGGTGAGCATCAATCGTCTAACTTAATGCATATCAGCTACGTACGAACCACTTTCCGCTTCAATTGTGACTGGAAGCGACGGCTCTTTGCCACATCGTTCATGGCCTGCTGCGAGATGGTTGTCACCAGCCATGAGAACGCAGAAGGTACTCAGCCCCTTCGCGGAAGGGAGACGTTCGACCAGCGCGATGCTTTCTTCGACAAAGTGGATTTCTTCCGCGACCCTACGTTCTGGCAAGACTATAATATCATCGAGCCTACGGAGTCGCTTGATCGCGCCATTGATAAACTGCTGAAGAAATATTAGGAAATGAGAAAGTTCATACTTGTACTGTTGGGGTTTGTAGGCGCTTTCTCATTAAACGCCGCTGAGTATAATATTGTGAACTATGGTGCTGTCAGCGATACTACGATGCTGAGCACCCGGGCCATCCAACAGGCCATAGATGCATGTGCCGAGGCGGGCGGCGGACGCGTGGTGGTGCCAGCAGGCAGGTACAAGACGGGCACGCTGGTGTTGCGCAGTCATGTGGATTTTCATTTGGAGGCAGGTGCTGTGCTCTATGGTAGTACCAATCTGGAGGACTATCGCCAGATGAAAAGCGACTACCTGTCGCTACGCACACAGACCAGCACCATCCAGCTCATCTATGCTGACGGCGTGAACGATGTCAGTATTAGTGGCTTGGGAACTATCGACGGTCGAGGTGCGGCATTCAAGAAGTTGTCGTGGAACGACGAGGGCATTACCCGGCCTCATCTGCTGCGCTTCATCCAGAGTCAGGACATCAGCGTGCAGGATATCACGTTGCGTAATAGTGGTTGCTGGATGCAGCACTATCTGGCTTGCGACCGTGTGCAGATCAGGGGCGTGAAGATTTTCAACCGCAATAACTATAATAACGATGCCCTCGACCTGGATGGCTGTCACGACGTGACGGTAAGCGATGTCATTGCCGATAGCGATGACGATGGCATCACGTTGAAGAGCACCTCGCCGCGTTTGTGCGAGAATGTTGTCATACAGAACTGCATCATCAGCAGTCATTGCAATGCCATCAAGCTGGGTACTGAGACCAATGGTGGCTTCCGCAATATCAATATCTCAAATTGTGTGGTGAAACCATCTGCCGACCAGTCGAGCCAGTTCTTCGGCGACCCTTCGAAGCGTGGCACATCGGTCATCTCATTGGAGATTACAGATGGTGGCGTGCTGGAGAACGTGCATGTGGCTAACATCGTGGCCGAGGGTACCGAGTCGCCTATCTTCATTCGCTTGGGAAACCGTGCCCGTGGCTATGCCGAGGGTATTCCTGTAGAGCAGGTGGGCAGCATTCGTGGCATACATCTTTCTAATATAACGGTGAGCAACGCAGGCCGTACAGGCTGTAGCATCACGGGTCTGCCGGGTCATCCTGTGGAAGACATCTGGCTTAGCGACATCACCATCCGTCAGCAGGGCGGATGTCAGCAAGTGGCTGTGCCCGATGATGAGAAAGAGAAGGACTATCCAGAGGCTACTATGTGGGGCGTATTGCCTGCCAAGGGTTTCTTCGTGCGTCACGCTCGTCATGTCACTTTCCGCCATGTGGAGGTTACAGACATCGAGCCCGACGAGCGGCCTGTGTTTGTGCAGATAGACGCAGAGTGAAGCTAAGCGCCCTTGTCTATCTGGTCACATCATAGCGGAAGTTGTCGAAGTGGGCAATTCCTCCCTCCTTACTCCCGTTTCCTACTTCCTTATGATAGGTATATAGCCCGATGCGCGAGCCTTTCCAGCTGCCCATGCGCAGGCTGAAGGGCTCACCTACGTCGCGGAATGTCTTGCCGTCGGTACTGATGGCAAACTGATGGTGGTTCTGACGACTGTCAATCTCTACGCGCAGATAGACTGCCTTTTGCTTGCAGGGACTAAGTAGCATGCGTTCTCCGTCCTGCTCTAAGTAGAAGGAAAGTTTCCCGTTTTCTCGGCAGATGCCCACACCCATGAAGCGATTGCCTGTGCAGAGCAGACCAGCATAATCGCCGTCGTGCAGTTGTGAAACGTCGATGCGGGTAGTAGCTGCGCTCTTGTATCCTACCGTCTTCTGTGTGAGCATGTTACGACTCTGCTTCATATTCTCTGCGGGTAGCAGTTGGAACGTCAGCCGTCCCTTCCGTTCGTCGTAGCTCCAGGCTGAATCAACGGGGTTGTGGTTCCATTGCCAGGCAAGAGACCTACTTCCGACCTCTCTCTGTGAGGGAGTGGAGATGTTGCTTTTAGGCTTGGTCCACACTTCTACAGGCTCACCGATGCCGTTACCGTCGATATCAACACCTATCAGCGGCCAGCCGTCAGCCGTCCAGCGGGCAGGTTGCATGTGCACCACGCGGCCTGCAGGATGCGTCTCTTGGAAGTGGAAAAACCACCATGTGCTGTCGGTAGCTTCGACGAGTGCCCCCTGATGCGGGCCGTTGATGTTCGTGGAGCCTTGTTCCAGCACCACGCGTTTCTCGTAGGGACCGTAGATGTTGCGTGAGCGTAGTACCGTCTGCCAGCCGCAACATACGCCACCCTCGGGGATGATGAGGTAGTAGTAGCCGTCGCGCTTCATGATTTTCGTTCCCTCGGCCACTGGGCCGGTATATACCGTCACGCCGTCATCGAGCAGTTGCTTGCCGTCAGCCGTCATCTTATGGATGATGATGGGTCCTGCGCCATACTGACTGCGCCCTAAGTAGGCCTGTCCGTCGTCGTCCCAGAAGGGGCAGGGGTCTTCCCACTTCGGTACTGCTTTTACACAATGCAAGGGGCTCCACGGCCCTCGGGCATCGGAAGCTGTCGCCATGAAGAGTCCTTCGTCTGGCGTACAGAAATAGACATAGAACAATCCGTTGTGGTGACGGATGGCAGGTGCCCACGAGCCACCTCCATAATGCTGGTTAGCATCCCAGCCAGGCAAATCGAAGCGGTCGTATATCTGACTGACAATCTGCCAGTTCACCAAGTCTTGCGACTCCAATACCTGCATACCCATGAAGTGGAAGTCGGAGGCTACCATGTAATACTTGTCATCGACA
>Ga0310690_10008626_pt1 | contig 12900 bp, 28 predicted proteins | sample AusTroGonzalo_MG_2_FD_207661 | JGI IMG/M metagenome (GOLD analysis project Ga0310690, IMG submission 207661) | Bovine rumen microbial communities from tropical cattle in Woodstock, Queensland, Australia - Gonzalo_04 (v2) (version 2) | ecosystem: Host-associated > Mammals > Digestive system >...
TCAAGATTCTTTCCGGCTTTGCAGAATGGTATTCTTGCGTTCATATCTTTCCATTCTTCATACCAATAACAGTCTTCCTGATAGATTGGTCTGTTACGTGTTATGGCAAACAAATCGTCTTTGAGCGGATGAATCTCAAACCATTTCGGAGAATACTTTACAGGCACTCCATCCAACGATTCACAAGTTCCGCAGACATCGGAAAACTGATGACCGCAAGTGTTGCAGTAACTCATTCTTTCAACTCCCTTCCGCACATAGGGCAGAATCTGATTTCACATTTTCTTATTTGCCCACCGAATTGAATCACAAGAAAGTTTGGAAAAGCGATGTATGCATGAGCGTTTTTGTCTAATGAAGTAGAATAGCCTTCACGGTCTTGATGGCAGTATTCACATTTCATGTTTCAGCCTCCTGTTTCAGCCATTCCAGTAAACCATTCTGCCCAAATGAACAATATTCATCACCATAACATATGTGGCACTTTGTTTTTTGGCACAAAAATTTAGCCAATTCCTCATCCGTCATAGCACGGATTCTGTCTGCGTTTGATAGTTTTCTGTCTTTGCAAATTATGTTATCCCCACAACACCAAGCGAGTGTGTTCCTGTGCTTATCGGCATACTTTTGGCATTGACCACTTGCTGTTTTGTAAACGCAACCATTCATGTCTTCACCTCGCAAGTCACTTGTTCCTGTTTAAATGAAATATCGAACTTCACATACGGACACATTGTTTGTGTTTCTTTGCAGATACCACAAGGTAAGCGGTTGTAGCAATAGTTCAAATAAGCAGTAGTATTTACCGTTGGAAATGTTGCCGGCGTTTGCAATTCGCTCATGTTTCACCTCTCATGTCAGCACCGCAGTTGGGGCAGAACTTATAGTCCGTGAAACAATATAAGTACGGTGTTGTGTGGTATTTATTGCACACAGAACATCTTACACTTTGCCACTCACTAATGACATCTGCATTTTCATCATGGAAAGTTTCTTTTTCTTTCCACTCCCCATGCACCACAGGCTGAACATCTGCGGATGGTATATTGCGAATTGCCCTAACAGGAACAGCTTCTTCTTTCAACCCTTGCGAGTAATACTCTCTTGCTAATTCAAGCAATAAATCTTTCCTGATATATTCAGCCATCTTTCACCTCTCACTCATAAAAGTTTCTCTGTAATAATCCTGCTGCAGCTGCTCCTGCTCTCCGAAGTATTCGTATGCATCTCTTGACCGGATACATTTATCGCAACCGCAGACTTCATTGTTATAGTCCAAGAAGATCTCCTCTGCCGGTTCACCGCAAACAGGGCAGATAGGTTCGATGTCACTCATGTCTCTTCTCCAAACCAAGGCTCTTTGAACGAATCGCATTTGAAAGAATCGTTCAGCACCTTTAAAGATACTTCGGTTACCGGATAAAGCTCTACCGGATTTCTTGATGTTTTACATATGTTGTTGGAGAACAAATAAAATGCTTTTAATGTTTTGTACAATGCTTCAATTTGCCTGGAACCAGCAACACCTAATTTCCCTTCACGATAGTCCTGCTTTAAATCAATAACAGGTTTCCAATTCACACTTGTAATATCCTTTTCTATCGTGTTTGTGGCAAAGCATTTAATAAAGGCTCTAACCAAATTTTCTTTCGCACCATTAGCTAAAACCCTTATCATTGCGTACTCTGTTGCGACAGAAGGTAATGCTCCTTTCCCATTGAACGCTATTACGAATCTGCAAAGATTGCTATACTTATCTATTAGTTGCTCTATCTCTGATACAGACTGTTTATCTTTCCAAGCTATTATTCCGGTATCAAATGCTAACAGCCTTACAAGTGCAGTACTCTTTTTGTTTGTATAAATTGCATCAGTCTTGCCACTTATCATGAACTGATCTCTTAATGTTCTTGGAACACCGCTATTAATGAGGCGAATAGCATCATCAGATACTCCCCATACTACTAACATTCTCTGCCATTTACCTGATTCAACGATTGCCTTGAGTCTGTTCTGCCCATCAATCAAATAGCCGTGGGAACTAAAGACAATGGTTTCACCTGTCATAAGCCACCTGTCATTTTCCATTTCACGGATATACTTTTTTACGTCATTATCTTTAAATGCTCTGTTATTAGGATGGTTGTGGGTGAGAAACTCTTTTGCCATTCCGGGAGTTACGAATAATTCCTGCACCGTTTCTCCACCAGACAGTGCCAAAATTTTATCTGCGTATTTTTTCATATTCCTTTTTCCTTTCAACTTAAATTTCTTGTCTAAAAACGAGGGGGTACGCCCCTTCATTTTTCTGCGTAGAATCAATTTTTATTCTTCGGTAGTATAAATTCACACCTCATCATCTTCCGCATCAAATTCATCTGAAAATGACGCATTGAGAGACTTTGAGTTGTATGGGTTAAATCCGAACCGGAATGGGAACAGAGGACATTTCCAGCCTGTACACTCCTCAATATCCTTGTTTGTTTCAACACATTCCTTGCAGAATGCTCTGATCGCTTTGACAGGGCGTTTTATTTCCTCACCCTTAAATCCTATTCTTCCGTCTTTCTTTGCCATTCTTTCTCCCCTTCCTCTTGAATATGTTTTTCAAGAAAGTATTCGATTCTGTCTAGCTGTAATAATGCACCGACACGAACCCCAACTAAATAACAGGTAATTGCAACAAATATAATTATTAATATATGTGCCATTCTCTCACCTTAAGTTCAAAACGTATCGTGCTATTGCTTCTTCAATAGCGTCCTGTGCGTTTACTTCGTTTGCCTCGCAGAACTCTCTGAAGTATCGGAACAGTTTGTCATCAAGTCTTACTGTAAGCTGATGATTCTTTTTTCTGCATGGTTTCTTTCTGTCAACTACCGCAAACAAAGTTTCTTCTGCTCCTGGTGTAAGCATTACTCCGTAGTCATTCTGATTAGCGACCATGAACAGAGGGTACTTTCCAAACTTCGGATATCTCCGGCTGACTACTCTGATGATGTCAGCATTTGAAATGTGGTATTTCTTCCTGAATTTTTTAATGTCCATCTTGCTGAATCTCCTCAAAGTCTTTAGTCCACTCCGCATCAGGCCAGTCACCTTTCTCCGAATACTCGACAGGCCACTGAAGCAGAACCAACATGAATGCAAACGCTAACACTGCACCAAGCAGCAGACTCAACAGGCACCATCCTAACACTGTGTAAATGCTATACATCATCGTCACCCTTTCTTGTTGGTTTGTAGTTTCCCCATTTCTTTCTGTACTCAGGGTTCGTGTTCTCTGTGATTGACTTGGAGTATTCGACAGCCTGGTCTGCTTTCTTCTCTCCGTACATCTTCTTCAGACGTTCAGCCTTGACTATCGGATTCCAACCACAAGTTGCACACTTCCCTGTGAATAACTTTTCTGTTTCAGTACACATTACAGGTGCATCTCTGTTGTCTTTATACTGTGACGGAAAACTCCGGCAGTTTGTATTCAGCTTTGTCTCCTGTTTCTGGTACTGAACTAACACTCTCCTCTTCGACTTTGTCATTTAAAACTCCTCTTCCATATCCTCAAACAGATTTATCTGCCCAGGTAATACATCGTATTCCATCCACCAGTTGAAGACATCAGTTTCATTTGCTCCGTATTCTCCGAACAAGAACGGCTTCTTCTTCTTCTCTCTCTCCTCTAACATCTTTCTGAATGCACGGAGATAGGCTTGCCTATATTTAGGCCACCGAACAAACGCTCTTTCTCTTCCTTGAGTTCGTGCCATTGGGCAACCAATGCAACCAAGTCTGCTGAATCCCTCGTCATACAAGGAACAGTACGGTATTCCGTTTGCTTTGATAAATTCCCATACATCAGAGTCTTCCCAATCTATAATTGGATTGATATTCACCTTTGCTCTTTTGTAGCAGTTCTCTATCATTCTGCGAGATTCATCATTGTCGTTTGTCAGCACCACCCCCCCCTTGTTTGTTAATGAAAAATCCACATTATCGGTTAATTCTTCAGAAATCTGCTTGCTTTTTGTCAGAATAGTTGCAATGCCATGTGATTCTCTTCTGCGATAGGACTCTGCCCACCGAACCCCTGTTACTGTTTTCCTACCATCTCCTCCGCTCTCCTTGAGATACTTGCAACAGTATCTTGCGATTCTTGTAGGGGGCATCATCTGTTTCGGAATCAAGTTCCACATCGTTATAGGTTTGCCATCGTCATACCTTGGCACTTCCCTAATGACATCAGGGTGTTTCTCTTTGATGAACCGCACCAGTTCAGGAGGATCTACCGAAGTAACTCTGTACGTTGCATCGTACTTAACTCCTGCCATGTCAAGCAGAGCCTTACACACTACAGAATCTTTACCACCGGAGAATGCCAAGTAGTAACCTTCTTCAGGCTCAAACGCTTTAAGTCTTTCGTTGCTTGCGTTTACTTTCTCTTGAAGTTCACTCATTACAATCTCCTCTTTGCGTAAGTAGCCATAAGTAAAGCATCTGCCGCATCAGGCCAATCAGTCTTGCATCTCTCTGTCTTTCTCAAGCTGATACCCGGATACAACTTCCGGCACACTTCAATGTCTTTCTGTTTCTTCTCTTTGGCTGTTGCACCCTTGCCAAGATTGCATCCGAATATGTTCTTCCACACTCTCGGAATCACTTCCTGGTAGGGTATTCCGTTTGCCTCAAGAACTCCGCAGATGTAACCTACACTCTTCATGAATGAACCCATTGAGACAACTCCCTGTCTGGGCATTACACCTACTTTCTCAAGGCAGACAATGCAATCATCAAACGCCCAGTCTCGGCAGCACTGCTTCAGAATCTCTTTGTCAAGAGGATAGATTTCAATTGTTCCATCCTCTGCAATCATTGCAATGGCACCGGAAGAACTTCCGGGATCTATGCCAATGTATCGTTTCACAATTCCACCTCTTTGGTAGTGAAAACTGCAAGGGTTTCCATCGAGATAACCAGAAGCTTCACCCTTTCGAGAACGTATTCTTCAGCAATCCGTGCATCGTCATTTAATTCAAAGTCTTTTACATCCTGCAACATCGTGGAAAGCAAATCAGTTACTGCTTTCTTGCTTATGAGTTCAATTTTTTTATCCATTAGTTCATTCTCCAATTCTTATTCGGTGCTTTGATTACATAACCCCTTGCCATCTCTACGATTCTTCCGGCAACAGCCTCATCAATAGCTGTCAGCTTTGGCAGTTCCAGTTCCGTAGAGATGATTGTCTTTTTCCTTGAAGAGTTATATCTGTCATTTATCATAGTGAAAGCCAGGTTGATGTCAGCATCAGATACATTCCCCTTGAAGAGATCGTCTATGTACAGAACATCAATGTCTCTCAACTTCTGAAGTTCTTGTCTGTACCTCTCACCATCGTTAACTAAAGACTTCATGATAGCTGCATCGGTTCTCCACAGGAAATACTTTGCTTTCTTGTTTTTGTTTATCAAGGCACAGGTAATAGCCGTACAGATGTGAGTCTTGCCTGAACCTGACTTACCCATGATGACAAATCCCGGAGCATCACTGTCAACAAACTCCATTGCCTTTTGCTTAATGGCTTTAGTCTCTGGAGTATCTGTCTTGTACTTGTCGAATGTGTACCTATCGACTAAATCCTGTAGACCTGCAAGTGTGATTTCTCTTTTTGATGTTCTTTTAGGCATACACTCACAGTCTCTTGTCCAGTCAATGCCATTCTCATCTCGTCTTGTGATCTTACCTGTGTTACCACAGATAGGGCAGTCAACATTGTCAAGGCCATACTTTGCAAGATCATTGGATGTCGTATAGATTGGAATAGTCCCTTTGTTCTGCTCCGCTATTCTCTTTACGATTGCCAGATACGGATTTGTTTCGTCCATTCTTTTCTCCTTTCTCCCATGTTCTTACGGCTGCTTTCCAGTCTTTCATGGGTTGATTTCCTACTTTCCACCCTTTTGATTCGTAGAAGTCTATGAAGTATTCAGCATCAATAGAGTTGTTTCTTTCTTCACAGTATGCTTTAACTTCATCAATGGTTGGTGGCACAAAACGCTTGCGTTTTTGCTTATTATCTATCTCTTTATCTATCTCTAACTCTAACTCTTTCTCTTTCTCTATCTCTACGCTACATTGGCGTTTCACATCTGTTACATCTGCGTTACATTGTAACAATTTCTGTCGATTCCTGAAGTCTCTTACCCTTTGAGCAGAGGCATTTTCACTGCCTGTATTCTCTACTACAAAGGGGAGAAAGTAGTTTACGTTGTCAGATGTTTCTATCAGTCCGCATGACTCCAAGTACATCAGAGTCATGCGAACATCTTCTACGCTTTCATCAAGGTCAAGTGCCAGTTCAGCAGCAAAGTTATCTTCTAACCCAGTCCACTGAAGAAGTCCGTTTGTCTTGATAGCAAGGAGCTGCATCTTGAGATAGATTATGGTGTAAGTATCACCGCCTGCCATCTTACGAAGTTTCTTGATACGCTTGGAATTGAAGAAGTCACTCTTCAACTTCAGCCAGTAATACCTTTTACCTTCAGACATACTCCTCTCTCCTTTTAGAAGGGCAGTTGACCTGCACTTTCTACGTCAAATCCGCCTGCATCTTCTGCAAGACTTACTTTGAGATCAACTTTGAAGATAGTTGTCCAGGCTAATTCACCCTTCATGTTCTTCACTTCGGCACGTCTGGGATAAACTTCTATCTCATCCACACGGACATAATCTCCGGGGTGAAGAGTCTCGTCTATCTCGGACAGGAACAACTGACTGTTTGTCTTTCCGTCCGGTGAACGAACTTTGATGTACTGCCATACTCCGTACTGACCGGAGCCGGATTTCACATCGTCCAACAGAAGTACATCTCCCTGTTTGAAATGGAATTTCTCTTTAGTCTCTGCCATACTCATTCTCCTTTCTGCATCTTTTGCAGTTTGTCTATGATTTCCTCAAACTGTTTAACGGTTATCTGTGAGGACTTCGGATAACCCTCTGCGGACAGCCATTTGCCGAACTGCTGTGTAGTCATTCCGGCATTGGCTGCGACATTGCCCATTCTGGTTCTCTGCTGTGAGTTGATGATGTCACCCGGTTTCTGATCTATCATCTCTGCCATCGTGACACCTGTCTCATCTTCCATGTCCTGTGAGAACATTGCTGACAGGCCGGAGACGGATAATGCTGCCTGCACCATCGCTCTCTTCTGTGCCATTTTGATTGTGCCGTTCAGAGAATCGTATGCGGAATTGTATCCGTTCCTCTTCTCGGAAGTGTTCGCAGCTCCGTATCCGTTGGAGTATTCAACCTCTTGGTATGTTCCATCAGGCTTGGTAAAACCCTTATAGAGTGAACACTTGAACACATAGCAGAATACTGTCTGATCCTTGCTGATAGTTTCAATCTTGGACTCACAAGAGTATCTGCACATGAGGCCGTAACTCATAATGATACGTTCCGCACCTGACTTATACAGGCTTGGCTTTTTGGTTTTAGGAACAACACCGAAGTCTGTTCCCCTCTCCAGTTTTACTGTGTTCCCTGTCAGCGGTGATGTCACCATGTAGTTAGAACCTTTACGTTCTGCTACTGCCGGAAAAGCCTGAGTGGAAACAACCATCAATTCATTCTCCAATTTCTTTTGCTCCTTTCATGGTTTTGTTTAAATCAAGCATCTTGTAGAACAAATCAAAGGAACTGAAATCATACTTCCCCTCTGTTCTACTAACGAAGATGACATTGTATCTTCCGTCCTTTGTCAGCTGCACACCCATGCAGTTCCACAGGCAGACGTTGTAATCCGTGTTGTCATTAGTCAGATGTGTGTATCCGGCAAGCTGACAGCAGAGTGCGATCTTACTTGCCCTGTCCATACTGGACGTTGTCTTGATGTCAACTATGACAGGGTTTCCGTCTATGATACCGATTCTGTCTATCGTTCCGGCAAAGTTCACACAAGCCATCGGCTGTTCAATCATCAGCCATTCCGGGCGGTAATCTGAACAGAAATCCTTCCATGCTTTCAAGTAGAGAGCAATGTCAGGAGACAGTTCTGCATCATCTTCTATCGCACCCATGTCATAGTCCGCACAGACAGAGTGGATCATCTTCCCCCTGTATGCGGCCTGGTTGATAACGGCAGCATCAACCCGGTACTTGCTGAATGTGAACGGAGATACAATCTCTGTGACTGACGGCAGCTTGATACCGTCTACTGTGTACTCATGTTTCTCTTCGTCAAACATAAGTCTCTTTGTAAAGCTATTCATACTTCCCCTTTCTTGACAGCCTCAGGAAAGTGTGGTAGAGTTACAAACGGATTGTGTGTGACTCTCTTTCTACACTTTCCTTTCGACTTGCCCAGAGGCTTTCCCCCTCTGGGTTTTTTATTTGTCCCAGAAACCTGCCTCTTCAGACACTTCGTAGGAGACAATCTCAAATCTCCCCTTGCCGGAGTTACGCCACTGGCACAGGCCGTTGTATGCTCCGTAGTTCAACCACTCTTTCACCATCTTTTCGTGTGCATCATTGAAGCACTTGACGATGAATTCAAGTTCTGCACCATCAGGAATCTCATCAGAGATTGCAAGTGCTACTCTCTCACCTTGAGGAGTCTGAGCACGGAGAGGACGCTGACACTCACGGATCTCTTTGACATTCTGGAAGTAAATCTGTCTCGGATCGACAAAGACAACACCATCTATCGTCCTCTTGTAGGACTTCAACTGAGATGATTTCGTTCCGGTGATTGTCCGCAGCATACCGCAGGCGGACTTGAAAAATCCTTTGATGTGGTAATCAAACAAGAAGGGATAACCCTCTTCGTCTCTTGGGAATGTTGTCTTCCCTTTTGCGATTGCCTCATCAACTGACAGAGCGTCAAACTCATCGGAAACATCAGCATCTTCCGGTGCCTTTGTTGCGATGTAGTCTCTGTAGATTTCCTCATTCATCGGCATACCGCCAAGAATGGGAGTAGTGAATCTGATTCTGACTTTGATTGCTTTCATTTTTCTTTCCTTTCGTTTTAGTTAGATTTTGGGGGTTCTGGATACACTACAGGCATCCAATGTGTGACGTTGTTTTCACTGTTTTGATACCATCCATTTGCAATGAACTCACCGGATTGTTCTCCAGAAGTCCACCACATATTTCTTCCTTTTTCTTCATTCGTGAAGAAGTCCAACTCGACATCACCATTAACAAATATCCAGTATTCTCCGTCTTTCTCTGGAAGTCTGTCATCTACAGAAATCCACTTCTGTTCTTTTGGTTTTAATTCGTTCATTCGTTTTCCTTTCTTTTTGATAGTGAAATTTAGTGAAAATTTAGTGAACCAAGTGATACCATACTTTGCTTTTCCACAACCTAACGAGTCTTTTCGTCGCTTTACTTTTCCTTTACGCAGCTGAACTGGACTGTGCCTTTACGTCTCTGTGCTTTGCCATTGCAGAACTCTACCACAACTCACCTTGCCACTACTTAACCCATCTATGCTATTCCAATACGCTGCATACCTTTCTGCTCAATTCCTTTGCGAAACACACAGTGCGTTACCGATCCATTACATCGCTTATCGAATCCACACCTTGGCGTAACTTAGCTAATCCGTAACGCTGAAATTCCTAGCAGCACCATTCCACTACTCAGCTTAACTAATCCTTCGCACCACCGCACAGCGTAGCTCTATTCCCTAACTTGGTGTAGCAATTCATTTGCCGAACGGCACCAGGACTGTCATAGCTTTTGCGGAACCTTAACGAACTATGCCTGTGCGAAACATACGTTATGTGACAATGCCGTTACCCAACTTTGTGCGACCACTCTATGCCTCTACGCTGCGAAGATGTTCCATTCCTTTGCCGCACCGACAAAACCACGCCCTTGCTTTTCACATCTTTTCCAAAGCACAGATAGCCTTGCTTTCCCTTTCCCTTGCTCAACCAAGGATCGCCATTACAGTACTGCTATTTACCTTGCTTTTCCGATGCTCTGGCTGTCTTCTCCACAGCCTTGATACACAAAGCCTTCGCACTATGGGGCATTACTTTCCCACTGCTTTCCATCTGAGCAGAAGTGTTCACCGCTATGTGCATAAGTTGTAAGAATACATTTGTAAAGATTCTCGTTGATCTCTCTGCTGAATTCACAATATCTACAACGTACTACAGGAACATAGTTATTTAGACTTACTGCCGGAAAGTTGTGAATCTGTTCAAGATTTAATTTCCCACCCGGAACATCCATTGCATAGTTCTCAAGTTTTCTCTTGCTAATAAACCAAACGTCAGCCAATTTCTCACCACCTTTCTAACTGAGGATCACCCCCCTTATCTCTTCCACCGGAATGTGACCTCTCCGGCTGATGTTTAACCAATCCTCTCCTGTCAGCAGGCCGGGATTCTTCAGCCTCTTTCGTGCTGTCGGTTCTGATACTCCGATATAAACAGCTAACTTAACTGCGTTAATCTCATATCCTTTCAGCAGTCTCTTACTCTTCTCATGCTCCCCTATCCGTTTGAGATAGGGCATTTTTACTCCTTTCAGAACAATGAGTATTGGTCTGCAACACTGTGTACTCTTTCTTTTGCGACTTCAAAATATGGCTTGTGAATTTCACATCCTATGAATTTTCTACCTTGTTCAGCACAGCACACACCAGTTGTTGCTAAACCCATAAAAGGATCAAGAACAATTTCACCTTCCATCGTGAACTCTTTGATAATCTCATCAGCAAAGCGTTTACTCATGACCGCCCTGTGTATCTCTGAGAATGAATGGTTAGCGTTAATGTTCTGAACGATAACATTCTTGTATCCGTCAGAGTTTATATATAGCTTGTCAAACTCTTGGCCTTTGAAGATAATCACCATTTCGTAGAAGTTTGCTATCCGGTGAGGATAATGCTGTGGTTGAGCGTTTGGCTTGTACCAGATAAGGATTTGATCTATTTTGTCTGCATACTTGCCTATCAGCCTATATACATCTGCTTTGTTGTTGAGTATTGGCTGAACATTGTAGAGGATGTGCCGTTTGGTAACTCTAAGTAATTCATCAATTATTTGGCATTGCCATTCAAACCAGTCATCTCTGTTCTCTATGTACTCATATTTGACATGACGTTTCTTCTCTATGTCTTTTTCTGTGCATCCACTATCGTTGTATGGTGGAGAAGTAAAGACTACATCCACCCCCCCCACTTGTATATTTTTTAACAAGTTCATACAATCATCACAGACAAGAAGATAGTTGCCGTTTATGAGGTAAGAATTGAAATCGTCATTCAATTTTTTCAAAGTATTGCTTTCCAATTTTCTTTGAACCCCATTTCTTTGGTGATTTTGACGTCAACCATTTGGTGACTTACTGGGTAAAAAAATTAGCCAATTCATCAAGTGAAATACCTAAAGCTTGGCTGATCTTCTTTGCCTCACTCAGCTTTGGAATGTAAATGCCGGAAAGCATTTTGTGTGCTTTCTGCGGTACCCATCCGATAGCAAGGCTGAACTCGGCATCTGTGTTGAATTTTTTGCGGACTGCCTTACGAAGTTTAGTGTTATCCATGTAATCACCCCCTTGTCATCTGTTTGGGAACATTATACTCTTTTCATATGTTGCTGTCAACCTTTTGGAGACAAAAAATTTGTGTCATTTTTTTGTTGCTATTTTGGTGACAATGTGTTACCATAAGGATGAGAGGAGTGATACAATGAACTTCGGAGAATTACTTAAAAGCATAAGGATTGCTAAAGGATTTACACAGGAATCTTTAGCAGATAAGATAGGAGTTAAGAAACAGACTATCTCAAGATATGAGAACTCTGACAGAGAACCTAATGTCAGGACAGCAAAGAGAATAGCTGATGCCCTCGGTGTATCTCTTGCTGAACTTGCCTTGACAGACGAAATGCCCGACACTCCGAAGAGTGCCGGACACCGTGAAGAGGAGTATGAGGAGTTCTACAGGAATGTTTTCAGCAAGCTGTCTCAAGAGAACATTGATTTTCTAATAGCTCAAGGGCAATTTCTTTTAGATCATCAAAAATCTCAGGATGATCAAGAATAAATTTCCAGGCTTGTTCTCTATCCATTAGCTTGTCCTCGCATTATCTTTTAGTTGGGGAGCAGCTGCTAACCGCCAAGTTGCTTTACTACTCCCCTTTGCTTGGGATGGTTGTATTATAAATCAAAAGCATGAACATATTCAATGCTCATATCAGATTGTGAGGTGTTTTTGATGTGCAGGCAACTGTCCACGAATGAACATCAAGGAGATTCATTTATGGAAACTAAAGCACAAAGCATAGTCAGAGAAATCAAACGTATCAAAGAAGAAAACAAGATAACATACATCGACATCATGGAGCAGATGGAGCAGATCAATCCTTCATCTGTTGTCTCTCTGTCCACATTGCGGAGAATATGCAGTGACAGCGGAGAGATGAAAGCAAGCAGCTTTAACTTTGAACAGATTCTTATGCCTGTCTATAATGCTATTCAGGTATTAAGCAAAGAACCAAAGCCGGAGACAGAACATGACAAGGAACTGAATGGTTATAAAGCTGTCATCCGGGTACAGAATGAAGAGTTAGACAGACTGATAGAACTCAAAGAGCATTTAGACAATAGAGTTAATTTTCTCATAGATCAGATAAAACTAAAGGACGAACTCATAAAGAAACTGATGGATCAATGTTTCAACAATGAAAGTTCCAAAAGCTAGAAAACTGTCTTCCGGTGATTGGCGGATTCAACTCCGGCTGAATGGTGTTAGCATTCCTGTAATAGCGTCAACAAAAACAGAATGTATTCACCAGGCACAGCTTATCAAGGCTGAATACTCATTCAACAGGAAACTGAAACCAAAAACAGATAAGACTATCAAAGAGTTAATAACAGACTATA
>Ga0310690_10008627_pt1 | contig 12900 bp, 4 predicted proteins | sample AusTroGonzalo_MG_2_FD_207661 | JGI IMG/M metagenome (GOLD analysis project Ga0310690, IMG submission 207661) | Bovine rumen microbial communities from tropical cattle in Woodstock, Queensland, Australia - Gonzalo_04 (v2) (version 2) | ecosystem: Host-associated > Mammals > Digestive system >...
AAGAGAGCGTCACTTTCAGTCTGGACGTCCGTTTCAAGACAATTTGCCACACTGCCCAGTAAATGGCTGGATAATTCCTGATAACTAACACGTGTTTCTGGATTCCTGTCCGTGTATATTCCCAAGTCGTGCAATCCACCACCGCCTATTTTGCTGACAATGCGCTCGTCTCCGGCATAGTAGTGTTTGGTATATCCTTGTCGTGTGGCAACCAGATAAGGAGAGGTGTATAGTGTGGGACTGTCCAAAAAATAAAAATACTGCCATTCACCGCTGACATTCTGTGAAGCAAGCTGGCCCGTGAACTTTATTATGCGATCTCCGTTGACATCATATTGGTAATAGGAAAAACTCTGCTTTTCGTCTTTCGCACCAAGCAAGCGGTTCTGTTCGTCCCAGCAGAACTGACGAGAGAATGGCATCATATTATTCCTGTGATTCGTCATGTTCCCCTTAACATCCCAATCGAAATCTTGGTAGGAGTCGTTGTTTATGTTTGCCAGTTTGTTGGAACTGTCAGGGTATTGGTAATAGTGCGCAGTTTGGGACAGAATATTGCCCATAGCGATATCCAACACTTCGACTATTTTTTTACTTATGCGACCGTTTGCGTAATACGACATGCTGATGTTGAAATCAAGGGGCGAGTTGCCGTACCAGCTGCCGCTGTCGGTCGCAAGACGATAGAGGTTGTCATAAGAGTATCTTTCGCTGTAGGCACCGCCCAAGCCATTCGGGAGAACACCTGCACTATTATCAATAAAAATGATGTTGCCCACATCGTCATAGTTGTATTCGATCTTCTGCATCGTGCCGTCGGTGCACCAGGAAATCAGATCCCTAAGTTGTAGCAGTTCGTCATAGTAGAATAATGAAAACGTCCCGTTGCCGTAATACACAGCCTCTTTCAGTCCCAAAGTGTTGTAATCAATATGTCTGATATAGTTAAAATACTCGGGACCCTTGACACCCGTCACACTATCCAGCATGCCTCCCCTGTCATAGCCATAACTCACCACCTCTCCATCGGGGTAGGTCATGGTCTGAATGCGGTTCCAGCTGTCGTATTCGAAATACATTTTGAAAGTATAAGTTCGATTGTCTAACGGAAGCGCAAAAGTACGAATATTTTCGGTCACTTCACCCAATTTCCCGTATTTGAATGTTTGCCAACCAGAAACGTCACTTTGGAAAACCACCTTACCCACAGCGTTGATGTTGGCGTCAGAGCCCGTGCCATACTGATATTGGACATTGTTCTCGGGATATTGAGAATATTCGATGCCCGTCAGCTGGTTGTAATGGTATATGTAATCAATATGCTCGCTTGCTGCATTGATATGTGTGACAAGATTTCCCGACGGATCATAGTCGTACAAGTCATCCCCGGCATCCGGATGTTGTCGGTGAGTCAACCGTCCGAGCATGTCATACCAGTACCGGGTTTCAAAACCGTCTGGATCGGTGCTTTTCCTGAGCTGTCCTATAGCATCGTACACAAAACGGGTTATGGCGCTCATGGGAGCCGCTGTGAGCACCTGCAGTCCAAGACCGTCTTTCAACACCGTCACCGCATTGTCATTAGCGTCAACGGTAATGGTGCGGAAATAGCGCCTTCCGCTGTCACTGCCGAAACCGTACGCCACGCGTGTGACATGATCCATCGGATCTTTTACGTAAACAGACCTGTCCATGATGTCGTATTTTGTGATGGTCTCTGTGCCCAAATCTGTATGCGGATTGTACAGCGGTCTTGCCGCATCGTTGGCCGCTTCTGCGAACGGGTGATACTGTGCAACCGTGCGTCCGAAGCAGTCATACTCCACCTTCCCCGTCACAATACTCATCTCCTGTCCGTCGATTTCAGCATCCTTCTTGGTCTGGAGCATCCTGCCCCAAGCATCGCAGATGACGGTGGTAAGGATGTCGTCGCCGGGATGGTCGGGGTCATAGTGCCTTGTGACGGCATATGAGTAGGGGTTAAACCAGTTGTGACTTATGTCAGGGTCGGCGAAATTGTGTGGGTGGTATTCCATCTTGATGGTGTAAGGGTTCTGGTTCCCCTGTTCGTATGGCGCGGTTACCCGAACGGTTCGACCCAAAGCATCGTATTCATACCACATCTCGTTGCCGTTGACATCGGTGGTCTTGGTGGGCTTGCCGTACAGGTATCCGTATTCTGCGGTGGAGGTGAAACCCAGGGATGTGTTGGTTACTGTCACCGGATAGGTGTTCACCACAGGGTCATAATCATACGTGAATTCCAAGCGCTGGCTGTTGGCATTGGCAGGCATCTGCGCCCAGACCATATTTCCGTAATTGTCGTAAGAGAACTGCCAGACGGCATCCTGAGACCCATTGTGCTTGGTAAGGCTTTGGAGATGCCCATTGGCATCATATACTGCCGTACGTGACTGGAAGATTTCCGAACTGTCATGGTTGAAGACAACCACCGTTTCCGGCAATGAAACGAGATTGTGGCCTGCTCCTTGCTTATAATCTATCCTTGCGGTGAATATCTGTGCATTGCCGTTCCCGTAGATTCCCTCGTATGTGTAGCGGGTGATGTTCCGGTAGCGGTCGTAGTCCTTGCTGACCGCCACTATGACGGAGTCGTTGCCCAGACCCTCGTAATAGATGGTGGTCTCCGCCACATGCCCCACATAGATGCCTTCCACATTACAGGTGGTTTGATCTACGGTATTTCCAATGGAGTCCTTCAGCACGGACTCGTAGTGTTTCACTACATATTTTGCACCGTTGCCGTCCATGACCGTCTCCATCACTTTGCGGCCGCGCTTTGCGAGGTTCACGTTGTTATAGACCGTGACATTCTGCCTGTAAGGCGCATCCAAACTGTCGGTGTTGTGGACGGTTGTTTTCACAGTGTCGTAGCCAAACTCCATCCGCTCGTAACGGTCGTAGTGCGGGTTGCCGTACGAGAATGTGGTGAGAGTCCGGTTGCCGCCCACAGGGCATGTGTCCACGTTGTTGTGAGTCTCGACACGAACAAGGTTCCAACTTCTCTGCGGTTTTTCATAACATGGTTCCGACAACTCGTAGTCCATTTCAATAGTGCTGCCGGTGAAATTGGTGACCTTGCGCAGCAGGTTTGTCTTGCCCGCCCGGTTATGGCGTATGGTCACGGAAGTCTCGCTATCCGAAGTGATGTAGTCGGGATAGCCGTCACCGTCAATGTCGGTAAGCTGTGCCACATCCGTGGCGAGGGAACGGTTGAAGGGGGAAGTCTGTATGCCCATGTTCACTTTCACGACGGCACAGGCGGTGAAGCCGACCGTCACTCCGAGATTCACATCCTCGCTGGCGGACCGGTTCGCGCTGATGCACACACCGCCGATAGAATCCTCCGACGACCATTGTCCATTGCCAAGACTGTACCGGACTTTGATGCCGTTTCCAGAAAACTGAACCTTGTCGGGCAAACCGTCGCCGTTGACATCCATCATCTGTCTGGTGGTCTTGTTGTATGAAGTCCCTCTTCCCGTCCCGCCGCTGATGCTGACCTGCGCGAGACTGAACGCGTTGGCGGGGAGGGTCGGAGGCTCCCAATCCCCTCCGAATCCGACACTTCCGGACTGGTTGCTGCTGCTGCCTTCGCGTATGTAATCAACATCCCAAGTCTCGGCGTTCAAGAAGCCGTAACCCGCATTCAAACATACGGTTTTCTTCGAAGTGTTCACCATGTCGGGCAGGCCATCGCCATTCACATCCATGAGCATGTAATCGGTGGCGTCCTCGTTGGAGACCTCGTTGTGGCTGAGGGTACCGCTGCCTGTCAGGGAGGCTTTGCCGGACTTCGGGTTGTTGGAGGATAGTTTCCTCGGATCCGGATAGCAACGCCCTTGGGATTGTCCATGTGAGAAGGAATTGGAGGCACTGAGATGGTCGCTTTCTGGGAACACTATGGGGTGTAAGATACCGATACCGCCCCATGGCATCGTATATTGCACTCCGTTTGTGGAAACCGGGTCAGGGTAGCGGTCCCCGTTCAAGTCCATGTAGTCGCTTTGGATATAGGCGCCGCCCGCCGAGGAAGAGAACCCCAACGATGCTATCATCGCGTCCACCCCCACAGACTGGTCCACCCCGATGTTCCAGTGCCTTTTGCGGATTGTCTGCACAGGCTCACCGGAAATACTGACAGGGACAGGATGGTCGTACAGAGGTATGGTTTCAAGTTCCACCTCAGTTCCGTTATAAGACAACGAGCCAGGCAAAGAATCCGAGACCGGCAGGCTGAGCTTAGGCTCCGAGTTGTCCATGTAAGAGGCCGCGACAGCCGTGTTCAATCCCGTTCCCCGGTACACCCCCAGATCGTTGTAAGCGGTCATCTCAATCCAATTGACTGTAGTGGACAACGGGTTTTGGACAAGCTCCACAGCGTTTGTCAGCGAGTTTCCCAGATCATTGGTGTCTACCGGGGTTGAGAACACCGAAGTGTCAATGTCGCCCAAACTTTCAGCTGTGTACCATTCAGGCAGTTCCAGTTTGGAAAGGTTGATGTATGTGGTATTGGCCCCTTTCGGATTATAAGCGAATTGTCCCCATCCTCTGTACAACTCACCGAAAAACTTACGGCAAAGTTTCCTGAAAGGAGTTTCCTGGCTGTCGTGCTTGATATCCATGCTGATTTGTGGATAACAACACACAGTGTCCTTGATATACATGGTGTCTGAAGGGTAGTACTTCAGCAATGGCATGAAATGAATGTTTGGCCACTGGGGATTCCCGTCGCTGCTGGTCCGTTCTATCCTCACTATCACGGTGTCCAGCGAATCCACTTGAAAGGAGATTGACTTAAGCACGGAATCGCCCGGCGACAATACCTGCAGGTCTTCAATGGTGTTTCTCCTTTTGATGACGAGTCGGGCGGAGTCGCCGTGGCTTCCCGCATACTTCAATATACCGGAGATCCACACCTGTCCGTTTTGCGGGGCCTGGAACATATTCTTCCCTGTCAACACGAAATCGCTGTCGGAGTTGAACACCCCTTTGTCCCTGGCATAAATGTCATTTCCCTGTCCCGCATGGTCCTTGGCACAGATCCGCACTGTCCAGTTGACTTTGTCAAACGACCTGTTGCTCTTGGATCGGAGGCGGAAAAAAAGTATATCGTCCTTGCTGACATGTATCGTGACAGTGTCGTTTATCACACTGTCGGGTCGCGCAATGTTAAGGGAAACATGTTCGACCGGAAGATAATCGGTCGCCATGTTGTTGTCAACCCCGATGTGGCAGCTTTTGTTGTGCTCAACAGAGCAAAGCACGCCATCGGCATAACGGTTCTGCCGGAAAAGAGCCGTGTCTTCTGGATCCAGCCTGATGGATGAGACCACGAGGACAGAATCATCATACGGCGCAATCCACACCCTCACTGCATCGAAATCGGGTGAAAGATTTGTCTGGTCGCAAACTGTCTTTGGACATAATTTGCGGACCACCATTAAATCCCCTGCTTCATAACCGATGATCTGTGCCGTGCAGCTGTCTTCAAAGAACGAGGAGGGAATCGTGTCGGAACGGGGTATGACATAGTCAAAACCGTCCGGAACACAGGCGATGTCGGGATCGACTTCCCCGTCAAATATGATTCCGCCGCAACCGCCCGTGCCGAGAGACATGGATGAGACATTATACCCTATACCTGTGCTGTCCGGACCTGGAACTGTAGTCTGAATGGTGTTCAGGGAGGAGAAGGCCGGGACACCGTTTGGGAAATGGGTCCCGAAAAAAGCACCTCTTTCCGTGACAACGTCGACGAGCCCGTCACCGTTGATGTCCGTCATATAGTTGCTTGTGCTTGACCATCCCATGGGGAGCCCTTGACTAATATTTGCGATACATGAAGCCTGCAGACCGATAGAAACACTGTTTGAGCTCTCCTTCAGGAAGTCGGCGACACTGTCTATCGGATGGGCGGTCGACTCGAAAACGAACAGCGTGTCCTGCGAAAAAACCTGTCTGCGACAATATAGCATACCGTTCTTCTTGAACAACTTGTCGGCCAGACCGTCGCCATCCAAATCCACAAGGGTCATCATTCCCTCGCTCTTGGAATTGGAGTAACTGACGTTGGCTCCCAACGTAGCGGTTGTCGTACAAATATCAACCCCGATTCCTACTGCGCCGGTGCTGCCCAGGTTCCAGCTTTTGGTCTTGGTGGCTCCCAATGCCGTGGATCGGAACGTATTCTGGACGCCGTTGAGATGAATGTCATCGTTGGGTAACCCGTGCACAGTCACTGCAGGTGAATACAGACTGTCTGCCGAAGGATAACCGTAATAGTCAAGATGGCAACGAGAAGCGTACGTCTTGAGTTTCTCTGCCCCCTGGATAGTGCCCCAAACTTCAAAGCCAAGGGTTAACACATTGTCACAGTCAATGTAAACGGCAGGCGAGTCTATCCTGACAATGTCGGTGAGTAGGGTCTTGTGTTTTGTGGAACTGTCGTTTTTCGTAACGAACACATATTGGCGGAACAGCGAGTCCCGGAATTTCACGTCAAGATGGCAGAGTACGTCGGCGGTGACTTCCTTCAGTCCATGGTTAAGAATAGTGACGACATCCTTCCTGCCTGTGCCTTTTCTTTGGAATTTCACGCTGTATTTTCCAGGTTCTTCCAATGTCGGATTTGTGGAGTTAAAGCAGGTGTAACTGATGCTGTCCACGTAAATCTGCTTGCCCCAGCTTCCATCGCTTACTCCTTTGCTGTAAGCGATGTCATAATAATACCGCACGCTGTTGCCATCAGGGTCCACACTCTCAGCCAGTGCCCAATATGCTATCGGACCTGTATTGTTTGCTTTCACATTGTCCTTTTTCCTCAGTACGCAGCTATTGTTCACGCCATTGTCGGAAGCGTACTTTCCGTAATAGTCCGTCACCCCGTTCCGGTGCGTCACGCTCCACCAGTAGTTGCCGGGGCCGTCGCCGTGGCGCACGATGCTGTCGAAGGCCTCGTTCCTGCGGGGGAAGAACTGCTCATGGCCGTCCTGGTCAAGCTCGTACCTGTTCGTCCACAGGTTGGTACGGTGCGGCATTTCACGGAACTCGCCGTTAGGCTTTCTCGTCACCAACTGCTCGCCTTCATACACATACACCTCGCTCTCCTTGTCCTGGTTGTACCTCGGCACGCCCCACCGTGTCTCCACGGTGATGGAGGGGATGGGGATGTCCCAGCCCACGCCGAGCCAGCCGTTGCCGCCGCCGCTGCTGTAGGTCAGCACGAGGTTCGGCTGCATGCCCTGCCGTCCGGCGGGGATTTCTATCGGGTAACTCAGGTTGGCCGTGCCGCTGTTGTTGGCCGTGGGCGGCTGCATCAACGTCAAGCCCTCCAACGGGTCGGCGGCCTTCAGCTCCTTGATGCTCGTGGGCGTGTAGGCCGAGGTCTCCGGCATCTCCGGGGTCTTCAGCACCGCATTGATGAAATCCAGCGGCGAATCGCCACCTCCTTCACCTTGCGAGGCGAATGACATCATATCCTGCACCTGCGCAAGCACGTCCTGCGGGTTACTCATGTCATTTTGCGTGTGGGGCAGTCCTTTCTCCCACGGTCTGAACCGCGAGCAGACCAGCAGCTCCGCCTCGTTCACGGAATCGCGCTGGATGGCGACCCAACGATGAAACCGCTTGTCATAGACGTAGGTCTGTATGTCGTCCTCGGTGAAGCCTTGCGGCAACAATGATGGGTCATACGGAATGGCAATCTGAAATTCGGCAGGGGTTATGCTTGATGATGGTATATCAACACGATAACCCACTGCCGACACTTTCTTGTCAGTCTCGTCACCTTCCTCTGATTCTGAATTCTGCATTCTTAATTCCGGATTGGCTGTCACGTTCACCATGCCCGCGTCCAGCGGCGGGAGCTCTGCGGGGGACAACGCCGTCATGGCGGTGTGGTGCAGAGACGCAAAATTTTGTAAATACGCAAGATTTCGCGTCTCTACGGGCGACAGGGATCCATCGTGTTTTACAGGTGTCCCGTTTTCCGGCTCATGGGCCGGATTCTGTGGAGACGTTTCAGGAAACGTCTCTACAAGGGGATTCTCCATGGTCGGCTGATGCACACGATAACAGGTGCTGTGCGTGTTTGTCTGCATCGGCCCCGTGTCAATGGAAAACAGGGCAAGGATGATGGCGGCCAGTGCCGCGATGATGGCAAGCAGGTGTTGTTTCATATGTCTAATGTTTTATTGATGTTCCAAATACAGTAATCTTACGTCACACGTCATACGCCTTAATTCACAACCATCTTGAGGGTCTTGCGCTCAAAAGTGGAAGCGATTTCGACAAGATAGTGCCCTGCCGTCTGTACCGTGCCTTCGAAACGGTAGCTGCGCTGCCCTTTGCCGTCCATGGTGGACAGCAGTCTGCCGTCCGCATCGTACACCGTGACCACGACATCCTGCGCCTCAGGGTAGGCTATCTCCACGGTGAAGTTCCCGTGGTTGGGGTTTGGCGATAATTTGTAATGAGGGATTTGTAAAGAGGATTTATAGTCGGTCAATGATTTTGAAGATATCGCATAGTTGCCCTTTGTAGAGACGCGATTAATCGCGTCTCTACGGCCGTTATGCATTTCGTTGTCTTGTACCGTGCCATTGTCTCCAGAACCGTTCACCGCCAACGCTTTCGGCGTGCCCATGGTGTCCGGCATCGTCACTGCGAAGCAGAAGAAATCCCGCCCGTTCAGGTCGGTGTCCCAATGAATGTCACGGTATATGTAGTGTCCTGCGTTGTCCATGCCCGTGCACAAAATCTGTTCAATCTCCCCGGCAGGAAAATCACCCGTGCCGCTGCGGTCGATCAGGAGAACAGGGCCCTCTTGTAGAGACGCGATTAATCGCGTCTCTACAGATGCGGTGTCCAAAAGGATGAACGTGTTGTATGTGTGTGCGCCGCCCGTCACCTGCGCCATGCTGCGCCCGACGACCCCATAGGTCTCGCCGCTCTGCGTGTAGATTTCCGAAACGGCAGGCAGGACGCCGTCCATGCCGAACACGATGAAATCCCCGTCGGCGATGAACGCGGGGTTGTCCTCGTTGTTTTCTGTCTGCAGGGGCGAATCATTACTCTCCCCTGCAATCCACACAATTATTTGATTGTCTGCGAAATATGTTTGTTTTTGGTACAGTCCCACGGAATCGTCCCTGCCAAGACCCGCGATGGAGGCGCTGTAGTCGGGATAATCGGTGTAGTTCCATACCACGTTGCGGCGGCTGTCCAAATAGTCGGTCTTCGCGAGGGTCACGCCGTATTTCACCGCCAGGTAGCTGATCCACTGGATGACGGCGGTGTCGCTGATCCGGTGGTCGAAGTACAGGGCTTCGGCTATCCTTCCGTTGAGCGGCAGCGAGTCCGCCGTGCAGAGGGTGAGCGCGGGGGCGCACACCTCGGGCGTCCGCCACGACTGCGCGAGGTAGTTGATGACGGGCTTCAGGCGGTTGGCCGTGTCGTAGGTGATCTGTCCGTTGTCGTTGAGGATGCGCTGCGTGGTCTGCCCGATGCGCTTGGCAGTGTCAAGCCGCACCTGCCAAAGGGCGTTTTCGTTCACGGTGTCGTAGGTCTCATAGACCACGATCACGTCCGACTGCCGGGAGTCGTTGACACCCAGCGGCAGGGTGAAAGTCTCTCCGTTCACCTCGAAACTCTTGTTGAAGTTCATGCGGGAGAATGTGGCGGGCATGGAACCCGATGAGGGTGTGGCGTTGATCCCGTTGCCGGAGACGTCGAGCCACGATGAAGCGCCAAGCGTCGCGCTGTCGGCGCGGAGCCACGCGGCGGGACGGCATACCTGTGCACTGCCCAGCAGTGCATACACAATCATGACGATTGCGAGTGTTATGTTTTTCATAATGTTCTTGTTAAATTCAGCTGCAAAGATACGATTCTTTTCAATACCTCGATAAAAAAATCAAAAAAATGTCAGAACCTTATCGTGTTGGCTTTCAGTATTCTCTTGGCATCCGAAACGTGCAGGTATTTCTCGGTCATGGACAGGGAATGGTGCCCTGCGAGGTCCTTCACGAACTTCGACGGCATCCCCGACTCAAGCATTTCGGTGATGCCTGTGTCCTTGAGCGAGTAGAAGTGGTAGGAGTCCGGCATCGAAAGCCGCTCGCGCATCCTCTGCCAGGTGGTGAACGTGTTCTTGGTGGTGTAGAGGCGTTCTCCGGGTTTGAAATCCGTGGAGAAGATGTAATCGTCTGTATTGCAGCCTGTTTTCAGCAGCTCTTGGAAATACTTCATCACATCGTGGCCAAGCGCAATGGTGCGCTCGGTGTGGTTCTTCGACACCTCGGGCGGGATGCGAAGAAGACCGCTGTCGAAATTAATGTCGCCTATCTTGAGCATGAGAATCTCCTTGGGACGGACCAAATACTTGAAACAGAGGCGGATCATGGCGACGTATTCGCTCATCCCCCGCTTGTGGAAGTAGTTGAGAATCCGTTTGCGGTCCTGCCTGGGGATGGTGACCCTGCTTTTGGTTTCCCTCCTTTTCCCATTGAAAGCGGCAAAAGGATTGTGCGCCGCAAGGCCTTTGGAGACCAACGACCTGAACAGGCTCTTGAGGAACTGGAGCATGCTGTTGTAGGCGTAGGCGCTTCGTCCGCCGCCGTACTCGTCAAGGATGTCTGCCGCATGGCTGCTGGTGAAGCGCCCGCAGAGCCAGTCGGATATGCCGGCCTTCTCGCACCATCTGGTGAAGAACGACAGTTTGGACCTGTAGCTGCGCACGGTGTCCTTGCGGAGGTCTTTTGCCTTCCGGCGGACATATTCGGTGGCGGCTTCCACAATGGAGACCCGTTTCGTGGAGGCGGAATCCTCGCCGACCAGAGGATTCCAGCCGTTGTAGAGTTTGCGGTTGATTTCGGCGCAGAGCAGGGTCGCGTATTTTGCCCGCTCGCGAGGGCTCTTGATGCGGTTGCAGCGTATGCGCATGCGTTTGAGTCGGTCGCTGGTCGGGTCAAGGACGTAATAGCAGACATACACTTCCTTGTTCCGCATCACTTGTGCGGGTCTGAAATCGATGAAAGGTGTTGCCATAGGGGATGATGATGTTGAAATAAATTTATTGTATATATAAAATTATTGTGTTTTTGTCCGAAAACACCGCGTTTTTATAGTCCATGGCGCAATTTCGGCGCAGTTCTGTCAACGAAAAATCTTTGTCTCAAAGGTGTTTCAAGCGATTTCTGGAAAAAAAAACGGTGGCGCAAAAATAACCATTTCCGCATAATGAAAAAAATGTTACCTTTGCCCCGACAAAACATATATGTATGAATCAACATTTTACACATTCAACAACACCGTTGCCCCGCCCTCCAGCGGAGTCTTACACCTTCTCCGCCAAAGAACGCGACCCCGAGACCGGTCTAAGTTACTTTGGATCACGCTATTACAGCAGCGACCTGAGCATCTGGCTGAGCGTGGACCCGATGGCTGCGAAATATGCGAGTTTGAGTCCGTATGTGTACTGCGCGGATAACCCTGTAAAATTGGTGGATCCGAATGGGGAAGATGTTTGGATTCCTGGATTAGACGAAAAAGGAAATGTGACGTACACGGCCGAAGTGGGTGACAGTTTTGACTCTTTTGTTTCACAATTTGATTGTCGCGATGTTAATGGACGATATCGCGATGATAAAGGACAATACATAAGCGAGAAAATTTTCAATAATGCTAAGTTAAATAAAACAGGAAACATTAAAGAGGGTACTGTAATCAAGGGTGAGCATGTCAAAAAAGCCACAAATGGGTCAGATGTGTTGAAAGGGAATTGGCACAACATGAACGACTCTCAAAAATCTTCACAAGTCATGTTTGCCTTGATGTACGGAGCCCATCGTGACTTGACAGTCAATGGTTTACCTGCTATCAATTTGAATGATTTTATTAACGGATTCGAGATTCCTTCGTCAGGAAAATGGTTTTATAATGTGACTATTCCACTCAAGGGAGGAAGGATGATTTCCGCAGACATAAATTTCATGTCTTCAAGTGCTATAGAAGATCTAAAGGGAAATTTCCCAGTAAGAACGTATGCGGAATGGGCAAATTTAAGTGAAAATCCTCGTAGCACCTGTACAGCTAATATTTTAGGTGCTAAAAATCCTACTGCCACCCACCCATTTAAATGCATCAGTTTTGTCATTTCCAAAAATGACTATAATGATTTTTGTAACTCTCTTAGACGATGAACAACAAAACGTTAATCATGTTGGTCGTGCTTTTAAATAGCATGATATGCATAGCGCAAGAGCCCACACGAACAGTGGAGCTCCATGACTTCTGTGCTAATTTGCCCATTGAAGGTACTACGGTAGATTTGTTCCTTTTCTTGAACAATAGCAAACACATTACAATTAGTACTAACGAACCTATAAGTTATCATCATTTGTGGAGAACGGATTCAACAATGGAGTCAGGGGTTGATGAATATGTCGTCAACATAATTACAGTCAAAGGCAAAGGCATTACCTATTTTGAAAACAATGGCAAAATTCGATTGGCTACATTAGATTTAAAAAAAAATCGCAAAGTTAAAATCCAATTGTTAGGTCCTCTTTCTGTTTTATTGTCACGCAAGCTCAAAATGGAACAACTGCTTCAAATTTCTCAAGAAGAACCACCCATCCCGATTCCATATACACATGCCCCATTTAACTTAAAACGGAAAACATATCCTGACAGCATGGTATACTATGAAATTGTCTATTTCACCGGAGAAAACGATGGCGGTACGTTTCTACATTTGTATTTTGACACTAAAAAGCGGCTTCGACTGATAACTATCGACTATTATAACGAAGATATTGTGATACATCGAAAATTTCCTCCAAAAGCAAACAATTAACTTAGAAGAATCATACAAAG
>Ga0310690_10008629_pt1 | contig 12899 bp, 19 predicted proteins | sample AusTroGonzalo_MG_2_FD_207661 | JGI IMG/M metagenome (GOLD analysis project Ga0310690, IMG submission 207661) | Bovine rumen microbial communities from tropical cattle in Woodstock, Queensland, Australia - Gonzalo_04 (v2) (version 2) | ecosystem: Host-associated > Mammals > Digestive system >...
CACGGGCACGCGCGAAAATGTTTATTGCCCCGTCAATGGTTGGGATTGCCCTTACTATGAAAAGGGTGTCTGCTATGTGCGCGATCCGATGGAAGATTGCGACGATTGGGCAGTCCATTGGGAATCGTGGGAAGAATGGGAGGATGCTTAACGCATCTTTTTATTTTATGTTAATTATATTTCCCGGACGATATATTTAACATGTCTATAATAAAAACACCCTATTCAAAATAGGGTGTATTACTTGGATTACAAGCGTAATCTATTACAACAGGTTTCCCATTAAGAAAACCCCAATTCCAGCTATGTAAATCACCAACATTCGCAATCAACCATTTATATTCATCCTGCCGAACAGCAAGCCGAATATCTTTGCCGCCGCCAATATTTGTAGCTTTCGGCATAACATAGAAATAACGTTCACGATAAGTAAAGCGGAAAACAGGTGCAAGTAAATGCGCATACGAGGAAGATAAAGAAATCTTATATTTCTTAAATTCATCCTCACAACCGCCTATCTCCTTAACACATTCATCATAATCCCACTTGACTACGAAATCCTTACCAATAATGACAATACGCGCCGAACCATATTCAACGCTTGCTTGCTTTCCAGTGTGCCAAAACACTTTATCCGTAGCGTCAATTATATTATTACAATCATGCCAATCATTGACATAATCAAACATAGCCTTAATATAAAGATAAGCACGCATCTGATAAGTCATAGTCAGCGCCCCTTTCTTTTATTGTAATTAGTATAACATATTTTATATCAAAAATCAAGTTAATTCTTTATAAATTATATTCTCCGGCAAATTAAAATAACACATTATTTACTTGACATTATTCCTTATTTGTGTTAAACTGATTATAGAAAGGGGATAGAAAAATGAATGTAGCAGAACTCATTAATCGCGCGCAAAAACAAATTCAAATTAAAACAGTTATCATTTGGAATCCTAATATTAGTCGCGCATTATTTGTAGGAAGTATAAACGAAATCCCAAAATCCCTATTAAATAAAACTGTAATTTCATATCGGTATAGCGCGACAAAATGTAGATTTATTATTCGGGTATCTTCCTAAGAAGATACCCCTCTTTGTTAATTATATAGCCCGGACAATTTAATTAACACAAAAATAAAAAGAAGGCTTACGCCTTCTTCACCTTCGTGGCCTTCTCGGCTTCCTTGACTGCCTTTGCGTCAGCCTTAATCTTCTTCTCGGCTTCCCACTCGGCAGCCGCCTCAAACGGGTCAAACGCCTTGGACACCTTGGTGTCTTTCCACGCCTTGGACTTAACGGAAACCTCAGTCCAAATCTCCTGACCGTCTACATTCTGGAGAATAGCAAAGGAACCATCTGCGAACTTAACCGCATCGTTCTCCATCAGAGACGGCATAATCGCGGCGATAGTCATCTGTCGGGCAGTAGCTTTCATCTCGTTCATGTTCATAGACATAATGTAAACCTTTCTCGTTTGTGGAGTGTCGTTCTCCTATATTTTCAATCGGTTCAGCATCCCGCGGCTATGCCGCAAAATGTCCTTACCCCGATTGATTGATTATAGTATAGCAGAAATTCTATAAAAAGTCAAGTTAATATTATATTAAATTAAATGGCCGGAGAATTTAGTTAACATTCTTTTAACTTGACTTTTAGTGGGAATTAGGGTATAATAAATATGTCGAAGGGAAACAAGGACAGGAGTGCTACAATTCTATTTGGAAACAGCAGCCTTGCGAAGAGAGGGAACAGGAAATAGAGAACTTCCCTCTCGTCCCTATCAGATATTATGCGTCATTAGCCAAGCGGTATGGCATTAGACTTTTAATCTAAGCACGCGGGGTTCGACTCCCCGATGACGCACCACTAACGCAACTTCGGTTGCGTTAATTTTATTTTAAAATCACGGCCGGCCCGCGAATGTTAAGATTTGGTTAACTCTCCCGAAAAACACTTGACTTTGTTCTGAAGTTCTGCTATACTATTATTGTTGAGAGGGAAGGAAACAGGAGCGCGCCGAGCGCACAGCGCGTTGTGGTAACTCAAAAGCCATCCAACAATTTATCGGCCACCGGAACTCTTAACAAACTCTTTACTTGACATTATACCAAATCTCTGGTATAATAAATACATCAAAGGGAAGGAAAACCCAAATAAAACCAGAAAGGAATTTTGCCCTATGAAGAAGTCCACCCTTGAGAATCTCCGTAACTATCTGAACGGCGACGAGACTGTTGACCTGTCTGTCCTGCGCGACGAGGTTAACGAGGAGTATGACCGCCTGACCGCGAAGGCTCGCACTAATAAGTATGCGTATGCCGTCGCGAAGGATGTCGCCGTGTCCGTTCTGTCCGACACTCCTATGACCGCGAAGGAAGTTTTCGCTGCGACTGACAAGTGGCCTGATGGCTTCTCCGCCAATAAGGTCCAGTATGGTCTGAACAACTACTGGCAGGATGTTGCCGACCGTCACGACAACGGCAAGAACCCCTACACCTATACCGCGCATAAGTAAAAGCGCGAAACTGTCCACGCACTATAATCAAGCCGCCCGGAAGGACGGCTCATTTTTTAATTAAATGTAAACTATAATGCCCGGGCATTTTAATTCATCTAATATTAACACAAAAAAGTATTGACAATGCCGCTAATATCTGCTATAATAGACTTACAAAGTTGAAGGAAAACAACCCAAACCAGAAAGGATTTAGAAGCCTATGAAGATTAACAACGTTATTTACGACATGACCAAGAAGGTTAATGACGGTTCTTTCGTCATTGAACAGGCCGACGGCACCAAGATTATCATTGTGGCAAGCGATCCGCGCTGGACAGCTGCAAATAATTTTTACAACACTATCAAGAACATTTCCCCTGCTGACCGTCCTCACGCAATTAATGATGGCACTGTGATTGTTCCTGACTTTACTGTAACTATTGATGCTACGGCGGAAGTCAAGCCCGCAACCCCTATTGACTCTAAGAAGGTTTTGAAGGACAGTTTAGGGAAGTTGATTAATTTCTTTACTGAATTTTCCTTTACCCCGTCTTTCCGCTTTGTGAACACTCTTTCGCGGATTAGCACCAAGAACGTAACCGCCGCCAAGAAGTATATTAACAATTACTTCACCCTGATGGATAGCAGTTATATTAACGAAATCCGTGAAAAGGTCAAGAGCGCCGAGTTTTCGGGTATCCTTAATGGTATTAAGGATTATGGCGCTCCCGCTTCTACTGTTAATAATCGTCTGCGCATTTATTATGGCGCGGCAGGCACTGGCAAAACTACGCTTGCACAGTCAGAAGCCGATAATCGTTGTGTTGTGTGCAATGCGTCCATGCTCCCCGCCGATTTGATGGAAGATTTTGTCTTTACTGACGGTCATCCTGACTTCAATCCTTCCCTTCTGTATGAGTGCATGGAAAAGGGTTTGCCGATTGTTCTGGACGAAATTAACCTTCTTCCCTTTGATAGTCTGCGCTTCTTACAAGGTATCACGGATGGCAAGACCCAAATCACCTATAAGAACCGCGAAATCACTATTAAAGATGGATTCCAGATTATCGGCACTATGAACCTAACTTTGGGCGGCGCAACCTATGGCCTGCCGGAGCCGCTCGTGGATAGGTGCAGCGAAATCCGAGAATTTGACCTGACCGCTGACCAGCTTATGTCGGCAATCGTGGGAATGTAAAGGGGGCGTTATTTGTGAAAATTAATTTCAATGAGTGCAACGCAATTTTGTCTACCCTTCCGATAGGTTACTATTGTGGACGGCGTATTCCCACCACGCTTGACGATAAAGCCGAGACTTCCTATTATATCCCGATGGAAGATGTAATCTACATTTCCTTCCCCATCATTGAGAAGGGCGTGAACGCCCTTCCTGATAGTTCGGATTTGGAAAAGGCCGTTCGTAGTATGCTTTATCATGAAACCAGCCATGCTATTCTCACTCCCAAAAATCTTATTAGCAAATGGGATGACCACATTATGCGGAGTATTTTCAATATCTTTGAAGATGAACGCATTGAAACTCTGCTTGCTAACTTCTACATGAATGTAGACTTTAAAGCGCAGCTTTATAACATTTGCGGCAGCCCTAAACCGCCGAGAGATGCGCAATCGGCCTTCTTCAATATTGTGCGTTATCGTGTTGGCCCTGACCATTTTGTTAATAAGGTTGATGAAATAATTACTAAATATCGCACGATAAATAGCACAACTGATAGATGTTATTATTATAAAGATGATGTAGAAAAATTGTATGAGCAAATAGCTAAAATGTTCAAAAAAACTCCGGCTATCTTTACTCCCCCTATGGATATTAAAATTACCGGAGATAATGGTGAAGAAGGAAAAGGAAAAGGCAGCAGCAGCGAAGGCGCACAATCCGCAAAAGTCGGTAATACTGATAATATGGATGAATCAGCACACGGCGAAGAAGGGCTTACCGCCGAACAGATTTCTAAACTTTTAGAAGAAGTATTTAAACCCGCCGCAAGTCTCTCCGCGCGCAAGCGTGAACAGGTAGAAAAATTTGAAAAAGCGCTTGATGTTCTTTTCGCTAACTTCAATAAGAAAACCAGCGGCGGCAATGGTATAAATACTTATAGTGGCGTGTTTAATCCTCGCGCGGTTGTCCGAAAAGACTATCGGTATTTTGAACGGTCTATTTCTTCTAATGGTAACAACAAATTCGGAAGTATTCATCTTAATTTGGTGCTTGACCGTTCGGGTAGTTTCGTTTATAATCAAAATGAAACTAACGCTATTCTTGCCATCCTATCAAATTTTGAACGCAAGAATAAAAACTTCACGATGGATGTTTTTTTCATCGGTGAAGAAATGACAAAAGCAAAAACGCTTAAAGATAGAATTATGGATTGTTCTGGCGGGAATACTATCCCTGACTATGCCGCCGAAATGTTCATTAGAGCGCAAAAGCCAAACACTTTTAATTACAATATTGTGTTGTTTGATGGTGATGCACTTTCTGATTGTTACGGCGAAAATTTTGCGCAAAAGGCAAAAAGATTTAAGACCTTTGACCGCAAGCAAACTTTTCTCATTACTGATAGTGATAATGAGCGATATTTGAAGAAACGCCCTTATACATCCGCGAAAGTTATTGTTACTAATAACTATAATGAGGAATTGATAAAAAACATCACTCGCGCTTTTAAAACCATGCTCTCATGAGCATGGTTTTTTATTATGTAAAAGTAAACTATATTGTCCGGGCAATTTAATTTACACAATCTTTACTTGAAAAAGTATTGACAACTGACTGAATTTCTGCTATACTATATTTGTTGAGAGGGAAGAACACAGTCGCCGCAGGGAAGTAAACCCCAACAGGGCTTGTGAAAGACACTTCATTAAAAACGGCGTCACCGATAATACTGCGAGTGGGTTTACAAACTCTTAACTTGACATTACAGCACAAACGTGCTATAATGAATACACAACAGAGGAAGGAAAACCTCACAAACCAGAAAGGATTTTTACCACTATGGCTAAGATGACTAAGACTGTTGCTCTGAACACCGCCCTGACCTTCATTCCCGCCGAGCAGACCGAAGTCCGCGAAGTGCTGACCAACATGGTCGCGCAGCTTTCTAAGCCCCGCGCTACCAGTGATGAAGCTAAGGCCAAGCAGGCCGAGAAGCGCAAGGCCGCAACTGCCGCCGCGCGTGCTGACCTTGTGGCGAAGGTCGCACCTGTCCTGCGGAAGTATCTGACCGCGCCCATGACCGCTAAAGAAGTCTTTGAAGCCGCCAAGGCCGAACTTCCCACCGATTTCTCGTGGAATAAGGTTCAGAACGTGCTGACCCGCGAGATGCGGCCCGAACTGGACATCGTGGAAACCAAGGGCAAGGCCAACACCTATCAGGTGCGCGGCTAAGCAAAAAAGAAAAGAGGGCGCAAGCCCTCTTTTCTTTAACTTCATGTTAATTAAAATGCCCGGCGAATTAAGTTTACATACACTTAACTTGACTTTGTAGTATAGTTGTGTTATACTATACTCAAGAAGTGAAGGAAAACACTAACAAACCAGAAAGGAATTTATAGTATGTTTAAGTATGAGCAGGAAATTGAGAACGCGAACCGAGAGTATCAGAAACAGCGCCAAATATGCCTTGACGCTTACAAAGGCATAGCTGACTATTTTGGCGGGAAACTACAGACCGAAGTCGGAGATGACGATGAAATTATGTGTCGTTATTTCGCTTTTGGGGATGTAACGCCCACTGTTGATGGGTATGAAGATGAAAAAGGTTCTCTTTCCATTAACACTCGCGTCGCAATCAAGAAGTATTATACTTTCGTTGAGGGCGAAGGTTATGTTCGCGTTAAGGAAAGCAACTTCTTTTCCATTGAACAGATTTTCCCTGCTGCGTCGTTGCCTGTCAAGGAATTTGATTTTGCTAATGGTGAAGCAGAGGAATCCGGCCTTTATTTCCTTGGCATGATTGGTCGCAATCCTGCTGGTGAAGATTTCTATCTCGTCAAGATTGGTTGCGCATCTAACATCAAGGAAAGAGTTAACCAGTATAGGTCTTACAATCCCATGATTTATCATAATAACATTATCTATTGCCCCGACGGCGTAGATTTGCGCGCCGCAGAAAAAGAAGCGCACAAGGCTTTGGCTGATATTGCGCTTGCTCGCGCCGCGCACGCTATGGAATGGTTTTATGTAGATAAGGAAACCTATTTCAAGTTGTGCGATAATCCGTGGGCGGTAGTTTTTAAAGAAGGGGATTAACCCCTTCTTTTTTAATTCAATGTAAATTATAATGCCCGGGAAATATACTTTACACAATCTTAACTTGACTTCATAATCTCACTGTGCTATAATTAAACTATCAAAGAAAGGAGATTAATCATATGGATAGCAGAATTAAGTTTTACCTCGTTTTGGACACAGAAACCACAAACGGACTTGATGACCCTTTGGTTTATGACATTGGCGGCGCGATTGTAGACAAGCGCGGGCGCATTTATGAAACCTTTTCTTTCGTTATTCGTGACATTTTTGTTAATGAGCGCGAATTAATGAGAACCGCATATTATGCGGAAAAAATACCCGAATACGTAGAGAGTTTGCGCATTAATGAGCGTAAAATGGTTAATTTCTATGAAGCGCGGCAATATATTCTTAACCTTATGAAAAAGTATAATGCTTATAATGTCGCCGCATATAATGCACATTTTGACCGCAACGCGCTAAACATAACGCAACGTTGGTTAACAAAATCTAAATATCGTTACTTCTTCCCCTATAGGACAAACTTTATTTGTATTTGGAATATGGCTTGCCAGACCCTTTGCCAGCGCAAAACCTATAAAAACTTTTGTGAAAAAAATAATTTCACAAGCAATCATAATCGTAATTATAGCACAAGCGCAGAAACAGTCTACCGATATTTGATGCTTGACCCCACCTATGAGGAAGAACACAAAGGGCTTGACGATGTAATGATTGAAGCATACATTTTTAAAAGATGCTTTGAGACTCATAAAAAAATGCCCTATGGCAAGGGTATTCGCCGCAGTTGTTGGCAAAGTGTAAAGAGGGCGTAAGCCCTCTTTAATTTTATGTTAATTATATTGCCCGGCAATTTTACTTAACGAATAATTTACTTGACAATTTTCAAAATTTCTGGTATAATAAAGATATTCCAAGGGGAGCAACAGGTTGAAACAGCATTGAGCTTCGTTGCGAAAAAAAATGAAAAGGCTAAACTCCGCGAAAACCCCTTGGAATTAACAAATTTTTAACTTGACATTATAAGCATAATATGCTATAATGAATATACAAAAAGAGAAGGAAAACTCTTACAAACCAGAAAGGGAAAAAGTCTATGAAGATTTCCAAGGCTATCGTTGACTCCAACATCCGCACCGCTATCTTCAACGCTCTGAACGTCGCCAACATTGAGGGTTTCCACAAGATCAATGATCGCCAGTATGGTTGTATCGTTGAGGACGTCAACGGCGACCGCCGCTATGCCCGCGTGGGTGTCATCGTTGCGGAGCAGCGTGAGGACTGCACCGCTGACGAACTGATGGCATCCGAGATTGCCGACTATGAAGCCAAGCAGGCGAAGAAGGCCGAGAAGGCCGCCGAGCGTGCCGCCAAGGCCGAGAAGGACAAGGCGAAGCGCGAAGCCGCCAAGAAGGAAAAGAAAGGGGAGTAATCCCCTTTTTAACTTTATGTTAATTATAATGCCCGGAATATTTAATTTACAATGATTTAACTTGACTTTCGTCACGCAATCTGCTATACTATACATAGAAACAAGAGAGGAGCCATTATATTATGAATCTTTATGTTGTCCACACTAATTATCTTTCTCAGGGTTTCTATGGTATCTATTCCAACCTTCGCCGCGCACAAAAGGCTATGGAGCATTTTTTGGCCGAAGATGAAAACATCGTTTCTATGATTAAGACCGACGCTTATGAATGGCAGTTTACTACCGTTGAAGGTGAGCAGTTTGGGGTTGACATCGTTCACGATGTTCTGGATTATGATTTTGAAAAGGGCTTCATAGAGGATTGATACATTACAAAATCTTAACTTGACAATCAACCAACAATCTGTTATAATTATAACATCAAGTGAAGGAAAACACTTTAAACCAGAAAGGAATACACTATGAACTTTGAATACAAGATTGGTAACAGTAACAAAAAGATGGACGAGTTGCCCCTTGAAACTCTGTGTAAATTGCGCGATAGTGTTGTTGAAGCAATTAACAACAAGCGGGAAGAGCAGAAAATTAACTTCTCTGTTGATATTGCGGATGCTATCTATGCCGCAAATCAGGCCGGTTACACCGTCTATATTGACGGGTCTGTATACATGGATGGTTATACTGTTATTGAACTTGTCCACGAAGATGAAGAAAAGTAAGGCGCAAGCCTTACTTTTTTTAAAAATAGTATAAATTATATTATCCGGGCAATTTAATTAACAAAAAAATAAAGTGGGTTTTACCCCACTTTAACCCACTCATTCTGATTCCAGTCATACTGGAAATTACCAGTTTGGTTGCCAAAATCTTCTGGCAGGATACAATAACCAACCTGTTCCCGCACAAAATAGGCAGTATCTTGCGGCAACTGCTGTGAGATAACGATTCTTTCCGCAGAATCGCCAGCGATACACAGCCAGTCCATCCAGTCCTCAACATCATCAGAAGTCAGCGGAGCAAATAGACGGTCGCCATCTTTATTGTAAAAGGCATAGCACGCTTCTACCGTCCGCAGGTGCCACACAGCTTTGCTCTCGTAAGCCTTGCACTCCTCGCGGTCAAAAAACTCCCTATCATCAAACGAATAGAATACAGTAACTTCGCGCATAATCTTTACTCCTTAAATTACAAAATCCACTTCGGTCTTTTCAATTCGCCAGATATTCTTATCAGTTACATATTCCTCAATATAGTCCTTGTCCTCGTAGCCTTCGGCTTTCTCGCCGCCTTCAAACATCCAATAAAGAATGGCGTCCGTAGCCTTTTCCCGCGAAGAATAAACTCCAAACGTTGCGGTAATTTCATCAGCAGTTCCAGTCCTATCAGTAGCAGTCAGCACATACACATCCATAACTCTTATCTCCTCTCTTTTTCTACATATATAATACCACAATTTAGAGACAAAGTCAAGTTAAACTTATGTAAACCAAATTGTCCGGGCATTTTACTTTACACAAAATTAAAAAGAAGGCTAATCACCTTCTTTTACTTTCCAAACAATTTGTTCAGTAACATATTTAACAGAAATAATCTCATACGCGCGTTCATTCACCCAGCCAAGGCCATCTCTTACAAAACGTTCTGCAATTTCCTTATTTTCGCAAATATAACCAGTAAACTTCAATCCCACTTCATACTTCATAATCGCAACCATTATTTTTTTTCTCCCTTCATTTGATGTATTAAGTATACCATTAAACGTAAAATTTGTCAAGTTAAACATATGTAAACTATATTTACCGGGCATTTTATTTTACATAAACTCAACACAAACCACCTATCAAACTTAACGAAAATGTGGTATAATATCAGGGGAGCCGCAGGTTAGTTTACACTAACTAATATTAGTTTACACTAACTAACTCATCACTTTACTATGCTACTATGCTAACGCGATAAACCTACTATTTGACTTCCTGTTAAATTTATGTTATAATTATATTACAAGAAAGGGGAGAGGCTGATGCTAACTGGCCAGCACAAATTCACTACTGAGGAGCTGCTACGAGCTGGAAGCTGGACCGGCCAGCTGGAATATTACTCCTCACTGGCCAGCTGGGACTTCTATAAGCTGCGAAATTTTTATAAAAAAAAATATCCCATTTTAATATAACATAAATTATTTATTTTGTCAAATAAATAAATTTTTTTTATTTTTAAAAAATAAATTAAAATAATTTAAAATAATTTAAAATACTTTTAATTTGAAAATAAAAAATTTTTTTTGAGGTGATAATATGTATTATAATATTTCTAATAAAAATTATATTAGTAAACAAGCTGGAATAGGTTTTAAAAAAGAAAAAATATATTCTTGCTACGAGGATAATTATATAATAGATTGGGCTAAAAGCTGGGACCAATCTTCTACGCCAGAAGATTTTGGGTATAAAAAATTACCTACTGATTTTCATTTTGATCATTATATCAATTTTAAAACAGGAGAAATTTTATGAAAGAAGGTCTACATTTATCAGAAGCGTTAGCGTGCGAAACATAGCAATACCAAAAAGGTCGCCTTAATTTAATTGTCGCACAAACAGGACAAGGTAAAACTACGGCCGCAATCAATACTATTCCTTAGCAATTAGGTATTGAACCATAGCGTTGTCTTATTCTTATTGATACAACAATGGGAGAAGAAGAAAAAATAGCAATGGATGAATGTTAGATATGGGGTGAAAAACTGAACCGGCCATACATTTTAAATTATTAGAAATTTGGAGCAATGGTGCGGCGCGGCGAAATTACTGCTGAAATGTTTGATTATATTTGTTGTGATGAAATTCATAATTTAATTAAATATGTGCGTATAGATGAAGCAAATATATGGAAGCGCAATCCTGAGAGCGCGCGCGAAGTTATTTGCTTATTATTATCGCGCGAATCACTTTCTTACATTGCTATTGATACTCTGCTCCACTGGGCTGAATTAAAAGGAATATGGTGGTTTGGATTAACTGCGACCGCAGATAACTTAGAAAAATGGGCCAGACTTAAATCATATATTAATGAAATATAGATTCAAGAGTAGTTAGTTGCTTATGAAGTTTTTCAAAAATATGAATATTCAAATATTCACATCTTATTGCGCGCAAATCCAGAAGTTAAAAGATTAATTTTTGTTCCTAAAATAGAATAGGGTGAATAGTTTGCGCGCGAAATTTAGGAAAATACTAATCGTAAAGTGGCCTGTTTATGGTCTAAACGTTCCATTAAACCAATGACAGATAATTAGCTAAATATTGTTAATCATCTACAACAGGAACATAAATATCCTAATGATATTGATGATATCATTCTTACAGAAGCCTACGCTACCGGCTGGAACCTAATGGATGATAATGTTCAAATTGTTATTGTTCATAGCGGAAATAAAGATATCCAAATTCAATTTCCTGGTCGAAAACGCGGCGATTGGCAAATACAATATAATTATAACAGTCAATTGGCAGAAACAGATAAGCGTCAAGAGCGTAGAAATCGAGCAATCAATGCCATCTCACAACAAGAATGGATTGTGCCAGAAGAATTTTTAAATAAACGATTGGGTAAAGAAGAAAAAGAAGCATTAATCAATGCTATGAATTACCCAAGAAAATGGACTTCACTCAAAAAAGACTTATAGGGAAGATATAACATAGAGTAGAGTGGAACTGGAGTTTATTATGGCCACGTCATCACTCGCATATGAGGCAAAAATAGAAAAAAAAAGTGTCCGGGGTTCTATATAGAGAACCCCGGACAAAATTTTTTTCGGTCTTTTTTTACTATGTTTTGAAATTTAAGAAAAAATTAAATATTTGACAAAAGTGAAAATTCGGCGCACTACTACATTCTCTATCCCTATCTTTCCGGAATGTAGCAAAACCACCCCAAAATTTCAAAAATTTTACCACCATTCCCTCTCTCGTCCATTCTCCCCCTATACATATAAAAGATTAGTTTCCCCTCTTTTTTTCTACGAAGATGTAGCTATTATACAAAACCAACAATGTCTTTTTCTTCCATCCGTGCGTTGAAAATCGCTACGCGATTTTCAACCCACCACCGGCATACAACGCGAAACGCTGCTCCACCGCTAACGCGGTTCCGCGGCTAATCGCGTTGTTGCTCGGTGAGAGTTTTTCTGAATGGGGAAGGAAACACTTGACTTTTTTTAAAAATTCATATATAATAGTATTAGAAAGAGAAAAGGAGCAAACATTATGGAACTTCAAAAATTTATGAATAAGTATGTAGATTGGCGTGAAAAGCTCGCGGCCAAACCTTATTGTTTAGAAATTAAAGAAGATGGCGACTTCGTGCTGCTAAAATATAATATGATTGAAAGTGATTTCAATCTTACTATTTGTCGTGAAGCTCGCGGTTCCATTTTTACCTATTGGCATAATGAATGGATATGTGTTTGCCGCTCTCTTGATAAATTTGGTAATTGGGGAGAGGCATATGCTGATACCGCGAAAATAGATTGGAGTATGCCTGTATCTGTTCAAGAAAAAATTGATGGTTCTTTAATGCGGTTGTGGTGTTGGCAAGGCTTGTGGCATTTGTCTACTAATGGGACTATTGATGCGTTTAAAGCTGAGTGCGGCGATAGCACTTATGGTGATGTTTTCTA